>LIDZ01011334.1_pt1 | contig 52608 bp, 58 predicted proteins | sample 644651 | NCBI WGS metagenome assembly LIDZ01 (sample SAMN03856242, study PRJNA289617) | food metagenome | isolation source: wine grapes on drying loft during traditional withering process | host: Vitis vinifera cv. Corvina | place: Italy: Gargagnago di S. Ambrogio di Valpolicella | collected 2014-01 | reverse complement strand
AGTCCGCGGACTGGATCATGGACAAGGCTGAGGCATTCAAGTCTGCGGCTGCTCACGTGGTTATGGGGGCCTAATTCCGATGGCACTACGCAAGATCCCTATTCGTCGGGCCGGCAACCGCCACAACCTATTCATGGGTGGGGATCGTGAATTGGTTATGTTCAGCGGTTTGCTGGCTGCCGTACTGATCTTCGCTGCACAAGATTGGTTGGCCTTCTTTCTGGGCATGGGTATGTGGTTCGCCTCGCTTTGGATGCTTCGCAAAATGGGCAAATCCGATCCGATGATGCGCCCCGTTTACCTGCGCAGCCGCAAGTACAAACCCTTTTACCCGCCGCGTGCCACTCCCTTCCGCGAAAACGGCACCACACAAGGGAAGCAATACAAATGATCGAATCAATACTGTTTGCAATTGCGGCCGTTGGCATCCTGTTGGTGCTGTTCTTGTTCATGCAAGCCCGACAGCTCAATGCTGATCTGCGCCTCAAGAAACACCAGTCCAAGGACGCTGGTTTGGCGGATCTGCTCAACTACGCTGCTGTCGTCGATGATGGCGTGATTGTGGGCAAAAACGGCTCGTTCATGGCTGCCTGGCTGTACAAAGGATCGGACAACGCCAGTGCTACCGAAGTAGAGCGGGAAATGAACTCGTTCCGCATCAACCAGGCGCTGTCCAACATGGGTAGCGGCTGGATGGTTCACGTTGATGCGGTGCGTCGTCCAGCTCCAAACTACAGCCCTCCAGGCACGTCAGCTTTCCCTGATCGGGTCTCGGCCGCTATTGACGAGGAACGTCGTCGCACCTTCGAAGGTTTGGGCAACTTGTACGAGGGGTTTTTCATCCTCACCGTAACCTGGTTTCCGCCGATGCTGGCTGAGCGTAAATTTGTCGAACTGATGTTCAGTGATGATACGGACAAACCAAACAACAAGGCACGTACTCATCATCTGATCGAATTCTTCAAACGTGAAGTCAATAACATCCAATCGCGCATGTCTTCTGCCGTTAGCTTGGAGCGCCTGCGCGGTCAGAAAATACTGAATGAGGACGGCTCGACTGTTACGCACGACGAATTCCTGCAATGGCTTCAATTCTGCATTACAGGGGTAAATCATCCTGTGATGCTGCCGACCAATCCTATCTACATCGACAACCTGATTGGGGGCAAAGAGCTATATACCGGCGTGACGCCAAAGTTGGGTAACAAATTTATTCAAGTGGTTGCCATTGAAGGTTTTCCCATGGAGTCGTCGCCAGGGATTTTGTCGCACCTGGCTGAGCTGCCCGTTGAGTATCGCTGGTCTAACCGGTTTATCTTCATGGATCACCATGAGGCCGTTTCGCACCTGGAGAAATTCCGCAAGAAGTGGAAACAGAAGATCCGGGGGTTCTTTGACCAGATATTCAATACCAATGGAGGCATCGTCGATGACGATGCGGTAAACATGGTAGCGGATGCGTCCCAAGCTATCGCTGAAACAAATAGCGGTATGGTCGCGCAGGGGTTCTATACCAGTGTCGTCGTGCTGATGGACGAAAGCCGCCCTGTAGTCGAAGCGGCTGCCATGAGACTTGAAAAAGCGATCAACGCGATGGCGTTCACTGCCCGTATTGAAACCATTAACACGATGGATGCTTTCATGGGATCGCTGCCAGGGCACGGTGTGGAAAACGTGCGTCGTCCTCTAATCAACACAATGAACCTTGCTGATCTGATTCCAACAAGCACGATCTGGACGGGCGAAAACTTTGCGCCAAATCCACTGATGCCGCCAAATTCACCACCGCTGATGCACGGTCTAACTAGTGGTAATTCTCCGTTTCGCATCAATCTAGACGTGCGCGACTTAGGCCATACGATCATGTTCGGCCCTACGCGCGCTGGTAAATCAACGCACCTGGGCATCATCGCCATGGCCTGGCGCCGTTACAGTGGGTCGCAACTGTTCGCATTCGACAAAGGTATGTCGATGTATCCGGCCTGCAAGGCTGCTGGCGGCTCGCATTACGTTGTCGCCGGTGCCAGCGAAAAACTTGCTTTCGCACCGCTGTCCGGCTTGATCACTCAGGCTCGTCAGGCTTGGGCTATGAACTGGCTGAACGACCTGCTCGCGTTGAACGACCTGAACACTACGCCAGAACAGCGCAACAAGATTGCCGAAACCATTCTCGAAATGAGCAAGGTTGAACAGGAGACAGGCCGTCCAGGCACCATGTCGGAATTCAGCGCTATGGTTCAGGACAACAGCATTCGTGCTGCCCTAAAGGACTACACAGTTGACGGCCTGATGGGTCACCTGCTGGACGCTGAAGAGGACCAGCTTTCTATCTCGGACTTCATCACGTTTGAAATCGAACACCTGATGGACCTGGGCGACCGCTATGCGCTGCCGGTGCTTTTGTACCTGTTCATGCGGATTCAAGAAGCACTCGACGGCCGACCAACTTTGATCATTCTCGATGAGGCTTGGTTGATGTTGGGCCATGATGTATTCCGGCAAAAGATCCGTGAATGGCTTAAAACCCTGGCTAAGAAGAATTGCCGCGTATTGATGGCGACACAAAACCTTAGTGACGCCTCCGGCTCGGGCATCTTGGATGTTATTGTCGAATCGACTGCGACCAAAATATTTCTGCCAAATATGTATGCCCGCGATGAAACAGCCACTGAGCTGTACCAGCGTATGGGTCTGAACTTGCGGCAGATCGAAATCATCGCAACTGCCCAACAAAAGCGTGATTACTACTTGGTGTCTGAAAAAGGCCGTCGCCTCTACAGCCTTGCGCTTGGCCCCTTGGCACTTTCGTTCGTCGGTGCAACCGGTGCAGAGGACATTGCAACTATCAAGCAATTGGAAGAAAAACACGGCGACGCATGGGTAGATGTGTGGCTGCGTGACCGGGGCTTAAGCCTTGATAACTACAGAGGTGCAGCATGAGTATTTTTAATCGTCAAGCAGAGGCTAGCACCGAAGTATCGGACGAAAATTTAGCCGCTAATAAGAAGGTCAGTAACCCTTACCTGAACGCACGCCGCTCCTGGAACGGTCATGTGATGGGAGTTATGAGTTCCATTCAGGTTTGGCAGACTGTGGGAATCATCAGCCTACTCATTGTCATGGGCGCTGTAGGGGGTGTCGTCTACATTGGCGCGCAGTCGAAAATCATTCCTATGGTGTTCCAACAAGACGCTGCTGGTAACACAGTTTCTGTTACCAAGCTGGAACGCGTGCCGGATGCTGTGATAACAGACTACCAAAGTGCTGTGGTTAATTTCGTGACCAACACCCGCATGGTTACGCCAGATATCACGCTTCAAACTAAGGCGATCAAGGCTGCTTATGCCTATCTGGCTCCACAAGATCCAGCCACGGCTAAAACGAGTGAGTACCTTAACGGAACGCCTGAGCGCAACCCATTCAAGCGTGCTGAGAATGAAACTGTATCTGTAGAGGTTTTATCCGCTTTGCCGCAGACCAAAGATTCTTGGCAAGTGGACTGGATTGAAACCGTTCGCAGCCGTGACGGCCAGTTAAAGGGCAAGCCGTACAACATGCGCGCACTCATCACTGTTTACCAAAACAAAGACACGCCGGTTGACGCAAATACTTTTGTTAACGGCCATTTCATTTTCGTGCGTGACTATAACTGGTCGAAACAACTTTAATTCGGGGCGGACACTCCTATGAACAAGACACTGATTTCCTCTCTTATCGCCGGCATTCTTCTTCCAGGTCTAGTGCAAGCGGCTGATACTCAGAAGGATATGGCAGATAAGTATTTCGCGCCGCAGACCATCAAGCTGACGCCTCAAGAGCAAAAAGCTATAGATATCGGCAAGAAGTGGCAGACCGGCCAAGCCACCAGCAAACCAACTCCTGGCGGTGACGGCGCCATTACATTCCTTTACGGCAGCGGTCAAACTCAAGTCGTCTGCGCCGTCCTCCAGGTCTGTGACATTTCCTTGCAGCCTGGGGAGCAGTTCAACGGTCTCAACGGGGGCGACCCTCGTTACACGGTTGAACCTGGTATCAGCGGCTCTGGTACAGACCAAACGATTCACTTGATCTTGAAACCGCTGGACGTTGACCTTGATACCGCTCTGGTCGTAATGACTGATCGTCGTGTCTATCACTTCCGCATGCGCTCTACTCGCAGCGAGAGCATGCCTTATGCACGGTTCATCTATCCCGAGGACGCGGCAGCTAAATGGGCTGCGATCCAAACCGCTGAGGTCAAGGATCGCCACGACAACACCATTCCGCAAACCCGTGAATACCTTGGCAACCTGAATTTCAACTATTCCATCAATGGCAAGGCACGCTGGAAGCCAGTACGTGTGTTCAATGACGGCACAAAGACCATCATTGAAATGCCCGACACCATGAGCCAGGAGGAATCTCCAACCCTGTTGGTGGTTCGTCGTGACGGTGGCATTTTCCGTGATGCGGAGACGCAAATGGTCAACTATCGCGTACAGGGCAATCGCTACATCGTTGACAGCGTATTCGACAAGGCGATTCTCATCGCTGGTATTGGCTCTAGCCAGGACAAGATCACCATTGAGCGGGAGGCCAAGTAATGCGCAATGTCCTCCTTATTTCGGCGCTAATCGCGGGTTTGAGCGGTTGCGCATCGAACTCTCCATACGGGAACTATTCGGCCGCACCTGCCGCTTACAACAAGACTATGGCAAGCGACACAGTTGCATACCTGGTGACGCAGTATCCACCTGCGCTGACCAGCTTGAACGTCATGCAGCCAGCGGATGATGCCTACGGGAACGCTCTAGTGACGCTTCTGCGCGGTCGCGGGTACTCAGTCAAAGAATACGCGCCCGAAAGCAGCAGCAAGGCACAGCCGGCCGTTAAGTCAGTTACTGCGCCTGGCGTAGACCTCCGCTATGTGGTTGATTCGCTTGCGCCTGCCGCAGACCTTTATCGGGTGACAGTCACAGTCGCTGGCCGGCCGGCCAGCAGGGCTTACATTCCACAAAAGAACGGGACTGTCGCTGCGGCCGGGTCCTGGTCGCGTAAGGAGTAATTGCCATGGCTGATAATGACCAAATGTCTCCCGACTCGTCGCCAGGTGCCTCTACCAAAAGAACCGGCGTACGCCGCGTCAATAACATGCCCCTGGTTATCGGGTTTGCTGTTATTGCTCTGTTCTTGGGACTGGTGGCAATGGTGGCCGTCAAACGTAACAACGAAGCGACTGTGGAGCATGCGGCGGTTACGACGGGGAAGGGTGGCGATAGCTCGCTGATGGCCGGCGATATTATCGGTGGTCGCGGTGCCGGCTTGATCGCTCAGGCAAAAGCACCCGAAGCGCCTGTTCTGCCGGGAACCGTCCCAGCGGCTCCTACCCAAGCCAACGGAGTTCCCGTTGCGCCCGTCGATAACCCTGATGCACCTCCGGTCCCTCCGCGTCCTAACGGAGGTCAGGGCAATCAAGCAGATCCAGAAGACACGCAACTTCGCCAGCTGAAAATGCAGGCGTTTCAAACGGCAGTAGGTGCAAAAACGGCAATCACCTTGCCTGACATGAGCCGTGTCGGGGAAAGCACAACTGCAAATGCAGAAGCTCCGCAAACCCGTGACGAAATGGTCAATCGTATAGCTCAGGTTCGACGCCAGATCGATCAACAACGCATCACTGACCCAAACGCGGCTTACCAGGCTCAATTGCGCCAGGTGCAGGGTGGAATGGGCGGGAGTGGCGGTGGTCGTGGCGGTATGGGTGGTCGTTCGAGCGGTTCGGCCGGCATGATGCTGGCAGCGTCATCTGACAGCTCGGCCAAGGATTACGGGAATTTTGACAACAAGGACAAGAAAGATCGTTGGGCACTTGACTCCAACGTAGAAGCGCCGCGCTCCCCATTCGAGATCCGAGCGGGTGCTGTAATCCCTGGGATCATGCTGAGTGGTATCAACTCTGATTTACCTGGTCAAATCATGGCACAGGTTTCGCAGAACGTATACGACACAGCCACTGGCAGACACGTACTGATTCCACAAGGCACCCGCCTTGTAGGGTCCTACTCAAGTGACGTTGCATTCGGGCAGGAAGGCGTACTGATCGCCTGGCAGCGATTAGTATTCCCAGACGGCAAGGCATTAGACATTGGTGCGATGCCAGGGGCTGACATGGCAGGTTACTCAGGCTTCCGCGACCAAGTAGATAATCACCTCTGGCGGATATATGGTTCTGCCTTATTCATGGCAGGTATCACCGCTGGAGCCTCTATGGCAACCGATCAGGGCCAAGGCAGCAGCGGCACAGGTTATCAGCAGCCTTCTGTAAGCAGCGAACTAAGCTCGGCGCTTGGACAGCAACTTGGTCAGGTATCTGCGCAGATTGTCTCCAAAAACTTGAACGTGGCACCTACTATTAAAATCCGTCCAGGTTATCGTTTCAACATTGTGGCGGTTAAGGACGTGACTTTCACCAAGGCTTACCAGTCGTTTGACTACTAAGGCAGAGGAGCTAGCAATGTTTTTAAAATATAATATTTTAGCCGTTAAAGGGTTCCCGGCAGCTGTAATCTTCTCTTTGTTGGTATCTCAACCTGCGCAGGCTGGGATTCTGGTATTAGATGAGGTAGGACTAACTCAAACCACTGTTACTGCAATTAACCAGGTTAAACAAGTAGCCGCGCAAATTCAGCAGTATAAGACACAACTGGAACAGTATGAGAATATGTTACAGAACACTGTTGCCCCTGCCGCTTACGTGTGGGACCAGGCAAATAGTGTCATGAACAAATTGGTTCAGGCACAGGACACTTTGAACTATTACAAAAATCAAAGCGGCAGTATTGACTCATACCTTTCACGCTACCAGAACGTCAACTATTACCGTAACTCGCCTTGCTTCACCCCAGCTGGATGCTCAGAAAGCGAGATGAAAGCTGTTGAAGATGCGCAGGCTGACAACTCCGAGGCGGTGAAGCGGGCTAATGACGCGGTGTTAAAAACTGTGGATCAGCAGCAACAGACACTAAATACGGACGCAGCCAATCTACAGAAGCTACAGTCACAAGCGACCAGCGCAAGAGGGCAAATGCAGGCGATCCAAGCCGCAAACCAGCTAGCAAGCGCGCAGACGAATCAGCTGTTGCAAATAAGAAGTATGTTGGCTGCTCAATCGGCAGCAGCAGCTACTCAAGCCGCTCGAGCTAACGATGAGGCTGCAAGTCGGGCCGCTGGCGACGCAGTTTTTCGTTCAGGCACCTTTGATAAAAGCACACCAAGAAATTGGTAAGCAAAGAGGAATTAAAATATGAACCGCATGATTAACACTGGATGTGTTGTCGGTATCAGCATAGTGCTTGCGGCGTGCGGCAAGCCCCCATCCCACTCTGTGGAATATTACAAAGCCAACGTTACTGAAAGAACAGAAATGTTGCAGAAATGCGATGCCGACCCTGATCTATCGACGAAGACTAGCAACTGCACAAGTGCCGCAACTGCTGAATCTCTATCAGGAAGCTTTGAACAAAGCAAACCACGGGCGTGGTAATTATGAAAAGACTAGCCCCATTACTTATGCTAATCGTTACTGTACAGGCTCACGCCGCCCCCGTACGCGGCGGCGGTGTGCTGGACGACATCCTTGATCGCTTCGAAAAAGTAGCCAGCACTTGGTCTATAGCCATGGTCAACTATGCTAGTTGGCTCTTTTGGGGCTTAGTGCTTATAAGTATGGTCTGGACCTATGGGATGATGATCCTTCGCAAAGCGGACATAGGTGAGTTTTTTGCAGAAACCATTCGATTCCTGGCAACTACAGGTTTCTTCTGGTGGATTTTAAAAAACGGTCCAGCCATTTCTATTTCTATCATGGACACGCTAAGGATAATTTCGGCAAAGGCGACTGGACTAGGGAATACAATTACACCCTCGTCGATAGTTAATATCGGCTTTGATATTGCCAATAAGGTAGTAGATAGTTCGTCGCGCTGGGAGCCGGTAAACACAGGTGTGGGCCTGATTATTGCCGCTATAATTTTAGTCGTGCTGGCATTAGTCGGCGTTAACATGCTGCTGCTCTTAGTTTCGGGATGGTTGTTGGCATATGGCGCGGTTTTCTTGCTTGGTTTCGGCGGGGGCCGTTGGACCAGCGATATCGCCATCGCTTACTACAAGACTGTTTTAGGTATTGCAGTGCAGTTATTTGCCATGATCTTGATCGTAGGGGTCGGTAAGTCATTCATAGACCAGTATTACGCAGCGACTATGAACGGCGCTGTTACCGTTAAAAACCTTCTGGTCATGCTGGTCGCCTCAATTATTTTGCTCATGCTGGTCGCTAAAGTTCCGCCGATGTTTGCCGGAATTGTTGGTGGCCCCTCTGCCGCAGGCATCGGTGGTTTTGGTGCGGGTGCAGCAGTAGGCGCGGCTGCAGCCGCTGCAGGAGTAGCGGCGGGCGTAGCAAGTGCAGGCGCTTCGCTTGCCATGGGCGGCGCCGCCAATTTGGCGGGTGCGGGTAGCGCGCTACAGGCCGCATTTCAATCCGCTCAGGCGAACATGGGTGGCGGTGGTGGTGGTGGTGATGCCGGCGGCTCAGGTAGCGGAGGTGGTGATACGGGTAGCGTTGGAGGCTCAGAAGGCGGTGGTGGTGGTGGTGGCAGTAGCGGTGGTGGTGGTGGCGGCTCCAGCTTCGGCCAGGCAATGGGTACTGCCGGACGCTTCGCCGCTGATATGGGCGGCAGCCTTTTAGGAGGCGCAAAATCCGGCTTAGCCGCAAAAGGTGCCTCGATGTTCGATTCTGCTAAAGAGCGCGTTAGCCAAACCGCAGGCGGGAAGCTGGCTGCCGAAATCAATGGGACGGCTGGCCAAGCTCGAAACGATGCCCAAACAATGGAACGAGCTGGAGAAATCAGGCAAGAGCAAGAGCTACAGGAAGCGCGCTCAGTGGTTTCAAACTACGACAATCCAGCACCTCAAACCGAGCCGCAATTTGATGGCGACAGCGTAGCAAGCGGCAGACCCGATATTGACGCATTCGTGAACGGCAAAGCATGAGGACCATACATATGAAAAAGATAATCAGCGCATCCGTGGTCGCATTTGTTATGGCGACACAAGCCACTTGGGTTTTTGCAAAAGACCCGTGCGAAACAGTTCTGTGCATGGCAGGCATGCTACAGGGGCAGGGCAAAGCAGGAGGATGCGACGGGCCTGTATCAGACTTTTTTAGCATCGTTAAGAAGAAAGATGGAGAGTTCAAGCCTGACGCAACCCAAGATGCGCGTCGAGAATTCGTAAACCAGTGCCCAACACCTGACGGTTGGGGTGACAAGATCGCAGACAAGTACGGCCGGCTGAAAGGCTAAGGGAGTACACATGCCATTTCTTGATCTGCCACCCCAAATGCAAGAGCGCGTGGTCTGTTCCGTTACCGCTGCCATCAAGTATGAGGTTCCTGCAAATCTGGTGTTGGCCGTGGCAGAAAAAGAGGGCGGGAAACCGGGTCAGCGCGTTCGCAACTCGAACGGCACTGACGACATAGGAGCAATGCAATTCAACACGGCTTATCTGCGTGACTTGGAACGTCAATACGGAATTACAGCTGACGACGTGGCGCAGGCCGGTTGCTATTCCTATGATCTTGCCGCCTGGCGACTGCGCGGGCACATACGCAATGATTCCGGCGATCTGTGGACGCGCGCAGCTAACTACCATTCACGTACACCGCAATACAACGCGCCTTACCGTGCCGATCTTATGAAAAGAGCGGCAAAGTGGGGCACCTGGTTGTCAGATCGGTTTGTTACCTACGATCCAAGTGCAGCCGGCGCACCGGCCCTTGTCGCCGCCACGGCATCAGGGGAAGGGACACCAAAGGAAAGTGCTGTAACCATTCCTCAATCCGCGATCACAGCCATGGTTGAGCCGGCCCAGCCAGCGGCGCAGACGATTACGCACACTCGCCAACGGCCCCGCAACGAAGCAGCCGAACGCGCCCTGGCCGCTATGTATGCGCCTGGGCTGATGAAATAGGGTAGGGCTGATGCATCAGACAGCAGCTCGCACCACATCATGGCCGCGCCTGGCAATCTCAAGTGGGACCATCGAGGCGGTGAAGTGGCTCGCCCTGGTCTTGATGATCGGCGACCACATCAACAAATATCTCTTGAACGATACGATGCCTTGGCTGTACAGCGCCGGCCGCTTGGCGATGCCATTGTTCATGTTTGTTCTGGCGTACAACCTAGCTCGTCCTAGAGCGCTAGAGCGCGGTGTGTACCGCCGCACCATGCAACGACTGGCGATCTTCGGCGCACTGGCGTCGCCGGCGTTTCTCGCCCTGGGGGGCCTTCTGCACGGTTGGTGGCCGCTCAACATCCTGTTCACGCTGTTCGTGTTGACAGCGACTCTGCGCCTAATGGAAATAGGCACCCTCCAGGGCTACATATCTGCTGTCGTGGTCTTCGTCCTGGGCGGTTGCATGGTTGAGTTCTGGTGGCCTGCCGTGGCGTTTGGTGTCGGGATCTGGAGCTACACGAAACGGCCCTCATTGCCGGCGTTAATCCTCGCCATCGCATCATGCGCTGCGCTTGGATATATGAACGGCAATCAATGGGCGCTGGCCGCACTGCTGATTATGGCCGCTGCTCCACTTGTGACGTTATGGTGCCCTCGGCTCCGTTGGTTTTTCTACGCTTTTTATCCAGCTCACTTGGCCTTGATATGGCTCGCCAGAATTCCTTTGCGCCATGCTGGGTATTTGTTTTTTACATGATCTCTAGCCGCTAAAAGGAAATATCACCAATGGCACTATCAGATGCAGAAATCGGCATGTTCTCTATCAATCTACGGAAAACCATCACCGGGTTTTTCTTAGAGAAAAGACTGGCTGGGGAGCCAGGCTACAACTTTGAAATGGACGATGAGCAACTTTCAAGCTTCTTGCTTACATCGAGTCCAGATTCGTTGGATGACAAAAGCCCGGACGGTTATTCAACACTGTCCCAAGAAGACAAGCACAGTGTGATCGAGCGCACTTTACATTGCTTAACCCGTGGGTCGGAGCTGACGTTCGATCAACCGGAAAAAGGGTTATGGGTGCGCGTGGCGGTGACCCATGAGAACCGTACCCCGCTACGAGAGGTTGGGGACTACCGCTGGATTAGGCTCAGCTCAATTGACCAAGTGATCCCGAAGGTTGCTTTGGGCGCGAGCCAAGATAGTCGTGGGTGGGGTTGGAACTTGATGGTAAAAACTAAAGGCGGCGACACCTATTACGTCAGCGATAGGACGTATCGGGGCAAACTGATTCAGTATCCCCAAAATGTTCTTATTAGCGCGATCAACTATGCGGTGAAGGCTGAGACACAGCCTTATGAGCTGCCCATACCCGTTTAACCTGGGACTCACTACACCCGGCCAGCCTTGCAGTTTCTGCAATGGATTGGCCGGCTTGTCTTAACGCAATAATTTGGCTGTGCAATCTCTTGTTTGCCTGTCGCCCTTTATACTTTCCCTCCTGCACGGCTCTGCGAATCCCCTGCTTTTGACGTTCTCGACGGTTTTCCCAATCGTCATTGGCGAGCTGGAGAATCACTTTCAAAATCATGTTCTGAGTCTCGTCCAAGATGATTCTCGCAACACCCTCCATGCTCCCGCTCAAGTCAGACAGATCCACAACGCCTGGTACCGATATGCGAGCCCCCTTCGCGCGAATCGTTTGTACCAAGCGCTCGGCCTCGGCCAGTGGCCCACGGCTAAGCCTGTCCATTTGCTCGGCGATTACCACGTCACCAGGTTGAAGATCCTCGATCATGCGCAGGAGTTCAGGGCGGTCGTAGCGCACACCTGACTCGGTGTCACGATAAATGCCGGCTATGTAATAGCCGGCATTACGCGCAGAATCAGTAATTGCCTCTTGCCGGCGTATATCTTGCTGCTTCGTGCTCACTCGCATGTAGATCCGCGCAACTTTCATAGCCCTTTGGCCCTGCGAATTTCGCTATTCCGAGAAGATGAAAGCCCTATTTTGCCTAGCTGATCGTCATACCAGCGAGGCAAGCCAACCTTTGCCCAGTTAGGGGAAACGGTGGCTTCACTTGGCGGTTCCGGCGCATTCAACTCGCAGTGTCCGGCAAGACGTGGACGCGCAGCTCGTCGAGCGAGCTGTCAATTTTGGTCATCGCTGCCTGAAACGCTTTATCCCACTGCGAAACCGGAGCAAAGGTGTCGCCAGCCAAAGCCAGCTGCAAGACTCGAAGGTCTTGGAGAGTGAACTCCACTGGACAAATGGTTTCCAGCTCTTGATGGCTGTAATCACTGAAAAGGCTCATGTAATCGTCCCTAGTACAAACTGTTCATATATTGCCTTGGGCAATGTCTTGTAGAACGTTTTTGTACGGCGTCAAAACAATATCTAGCGAAGTTCCGAAGATTTCTTTATCCAAGCAATTAATCAATGACTCACTGAGGATGGATGCTTGACTTGCGTAGATCGCTGGTTTGTTCCTGATAAACTCTATTGTCTTTTCGAGCTGAACAGGTACGGTTCCCATAACCTCTGCCGCCGTGCCCTCTACTCGGCCAGTGCCGATCAGCTTTCCGAGGTAGAAATCATGTTCGTTTTTAGAGGCACGCGAGTTGTATAGGGCTCCGAACGCCTCAAGGACATTGACTAGCTTTGTCTTGTCCACTACCTGCATGGGATCTTGATCGGCGTAAGCCCCTTTGACGTTTTGGGCCAGTTTCTTCCATTCCTGCTGATTCATGTATTCCCTTATGCCTTCATCGATATTGAATGAGCGCATAGACGCAAACTGGATGCCCAAACCTACGGCCGTGACCGCACCACCGACCAGGATGGCCGGGGGGTTTCCAGCAAGCAATCCTGCGGCTGTAGCCAGCGCACCAACTCCAGTCACTGCCCACATGCCGATGCGAATGTGCCGGGTTTCATGGCGCATGCGGTCCCTCATCAGTTTGGCGAATCGACGGGCCTCATCTTCTTGGTTGATTGTCATTCCTTGAACTCCGAAAAGGTGGACATTTTGGGTATACTCATAAGAGCTGGCATCATATCATGGTAGCTCATTAAGATAAGCCGATCTAAAAAAGCCTAGGCAGCATCACGGACCCTAAAGAATCAACTTCGCCAGACGTGTGCTGACAGCATGACGCCGCAGGGGTAAAGTGCTCCCATAGCTAGCGAGGTATCAAGTATGCGGAAATCACTGATTGATTCCATAGGACGGGAAGGCGCCTTCAAGTTGATGGAGGATGCCGTGCTGCGAGCCATTGAGGAAAATTACAGCTTTGGTCTCGTTCGGAAAGCTAAAACGGTTCAAGCTGTGGGAGGCGTGCTGCACGTTATCGAAGGAGGCCGCCAGGTACCTCTCATCCGGGGCCAGCAGGAACCCCCCACTCCCCAGACGCTGACAAAACAAGTACCTATCGCATGAATGAAAACGAACCAAGGATGGTAGTTATTGCTGGACCTAACGGGTCTGGTAAAAGCACTGTTACCCAGGGACTGGCGCTATCTGAGAAATTTCCCGCTCAGTATATAAACGCTGATGACATAGCGAAATTTGAGCTTAAAGCTGTTGCCGACCCTTTAGCTCGTAACCGCCAGGCAGCAGAGCTTGCCGAGCAAAGGCGGAAAGCTGCACTGGAATCCGGAGCACCTTTTGCGTTTGAAACTGTGCTGTCTACGCCAGGTAAGCTCGCTCTATTTGATGAGGCTAGAGACAAGGGTTTCAGCGTAGATCTCATTTTCATAACCACGGCCAACGCGGCGATTAACACCGAAAGGGTCGGTTTTCGGGTGGCAAAAGGTGGGCATCCTGTTCCAGCTGACAAGATCGCAGAGCGGTACGAGCGCGCAATGCAGCTTCTGCCCAGTGCGATTCAGAAGGCAGATACGGCCGAGGTGTATGACAACAGCTCTAGCGAGCGTGGTCCTTTACTCGTTGCCATGAAAAATGGCGATCACCTTGACTATGACGACGCAGGTTTGCCTTGGGTAACTGAGCGTCTAGCGAAAGCATTTGAGGATCGAGCCGAGTCACGGCAGAAGCTCGCAGACCTAGTCCCCGGCGAAACCGTCAAAGAAGCCCATGTTGGACATTCAAACTGTTATCGCGGAGTTGTATTGGGTGTGACTGAAAAGCATGCCTTGCAACGAACTGACGACAACACCTTAGTCCTACACGACTTGGCGTTGTGCAAACCGGGCATGTCTTTGAGGATCGGCCAAACCACGGCGATATCATACGATTTCGGGGCGGACGGAAAACACGCCACACTACAAAGAAAAGGCCGGTCGATATAGCGTTTAGCGAAAGCCATGAAAAACCCTTACAGATAGTAACTATAAGGATTATTCAATGGTGCGCTAACTTGATTTGATCGTGGGCGGGGTTTTTCTTGGCTTTAATATAAACCAACAATACTATGGATCCTGAGAAAGGAAACTGGAGATCATGAAAAACATTAAATCTCTAAGAATTCGAAACTTAAGAAGTTTTGGACACGACAACGATTTCATTCCACTAAAGAAATTAAATCTGCTTGTAGGCAGAAACAGTAGTGGGAAAAGCACTTTTTTGCGGACTTTTCCTTTGCTCAGACAATCTGCGGAAGCTGACACTAGAAGTCCTATTTTATGGTACGGCAGTTTCGTAGACTTTGGGGATCTAAATACTGCTGTCAAAGCTGGATCTGACGAAGTAATGTTTGATTTCCGACTAAGTCTAAGGCTAGACGACGACATAGACTATTGGGATCAGATCTTTCAAAGCGGCATAGTTAGAAAAGAGGTAAAAGAGGTTTACGAGTACGACATTGGATTCACCCTAACAATTAAAAAGGGGAAAGACCTAGAAAGTATAAATCACATTTCAATTCAGATCGAGAACATAAAGGTAGAGATAGTCTATACCGGCAAAGCAGTCACAATTGTAAAAATCAATGTCGATGAGCGGCTAGTGTTCGAGGGCTTCCAAGGCGCCGTTATCAGCGACAAAGGCAGCCTCATTCCAACAGACTTTGTGGCGGAAGAGGCTCGTAGAGCCTGGCCCCCTCTGGTCGCAAGGCATAGATTTAAAGAAGAGTTCGCAACATACATACAGTCTCTTCATCATCAGAACAAAAAAATGGAGAGTGTAGTATCTGCTCTAACAGACTTGACGTTCTTTCCTCGGAGCAAAGTCCATGGGGTTTTGAAGAAGACATTTATCGGGGACAAAAAGTTCATATCGAATCTCGCCAACATGAAAGAAGAGATTGTAGATACGTCTTTCGCTTGGTTAGTAGGCATTAACTTGTCAAAGATACTGACATCAATAGATCAAGCACTAACGTCATTCTACAGTGGAGTACGCTACTTAGGCCCAGTTAGGGCCTCAGCTGAAAGGTTTTATCGGTATCAAGATTTGCAAGTAGCTCAGATAGATCATACTGGTTCAAATCTTCCGATGGTGCTGAATTCACTAGGGGATTTGGATAAGCGAAGTCTTAACAACTGGATTTCGGAAAATTTCGATTTTAAGTTGGAAATTACCAATACAGGTTCTCACTACGCGATTAGAATCCAAGATGCTGGAAGCCTTGAATACTATAATGTTAGTGATATGGGCTTTGGTTATTCGCAACTTCTTCCTATCATTGTCTCAATCTGGCTAGAAAGTGAAAGGATTAAAATGCGCGGCCTTACCTTCGGCGAGCGCAATTCCCAGCTGGTATTCGCGATTGAGCAGCCAGAACTTCACCTACACCCCCACATGCAACATAAATTCGGAAAAGCTATTGCACAAATAGCTAACCTTAAGGATGAGAACGATTTTTGCTTTATTGTTGAAACACATAGCAAACATATTATTGACGCGATTGGCGAGAGCATCGAAGATCGCATCATTAACAAAGAAGATGTGAATGTATCTCTGTTCGAGCGTAGTGCTGAAGGGATAACCACTACGTTAAGCTCATCTTTTGACAATGAAGGATACTTAGAAGTCTGGCCAGCTGGATTCTTATCGCCATGATGATCGTTATCAGAAAAGCACATGGACTGCTTGGTGACGCAGACAAGATAAGAGCCTTAAACAATATTTTGATGGCTTGTGGCGAGGCTAAGCATATTCTCTGGATGCCTGCCAAGGAGATTGACTCAATAATTGATGGCAATGTTATTTTTGGCTATCAACTAAATGTTTTGGTTTATGTGAGAGAGCAGAGTCGGCTTGCCAAAGCGCAAGTCAAAAATTTTGATTTCCACGTCGAGGTTGATTTTGACAACATCACTCCGCCACATTATGTGGCTCCAGGGAAGCTTGTCGTAAGCTATAGTCATTTCTTAGACAGCGCAAGGGTGCAGCCTCCAGTTTTTGTATGTGAAAATCTTTCGGATATTGACTTTTATATCTTGGGCGCAAAGGCTCGCTTGCACGAATTAAAATTACTCAGCGAGTATGACCTAAAATTTGAAAAGGTAGGCGGAGGTGGTAACACGACCGTTGTTTCATTTGAATACCACCTGAACAATGAAAAACTTGTAGTGTGTGTACTTGATAGTGATCGAGAGCATCCAAAGGCTGCCATAAAGGAAACGGCAGCAAGATTTGACCCTTACGACAAGGGGTGGGGCCGAGGATATTGGCTTCACATACTAGATTGTACTGAAGCTGAGAATTTGGTGCCGTGGAAGATTGCGGAGGAGGCGTTGCATCGAGTGGGCAATAATGCAGCCCGCGACCAATTTCTAGCTCTAACACCTGAAACCCGTCAATATCTGGACCACAAAGAGGGTTTAAAGTACACGGCGGCCCTGCTGTTGGACAAGGATAAACACGGCAAGCACTGGTCTAATTTATTAGATGGGGACCCAGAGGATGATTATTGGATATGTCAGCCGCTTGGTTCTACTTTTTTGGATCGCTGCATCACTATTATGCAAGAAATGAGCATAATGAAGCTTTACGAGATGTTAGACTCTCATAAAGACCAGGCTTACATTGAAATATGTTCTATGATTGCGTCTTGGGGAATTTGTTATAAGAAGAAGATTAGATAAACCTACATCGAGGACACAATGGAGTTTCCGATGGGCCGTGAACTCTGCTCTTCAAACGATGCACTACTGTCGTCTGAAAGGAAAGTAGCCCCCAGTCGGACTTTTGTTCATCCGATAGCAGAGGTCGCGGCGGAGGCGATGCTTTATTGGATCGGTGCGCATGGCTTACACCCAAACAAGTGTATGGGTTTGGGCGTATCCATCCGGCCTGTACAGCGCTACCTTCAGCATCTTCCAAATGTACTCTGAGGAGTCGGAGCAGTGGAGACTGAACGAAGGATTGAGAAATGGAACGGTCGATGGTCGATCGTTGCCGGACGTGCTGTATGCAATGGCTGCTTGGAAAGCCAAGCCCTGGAAGACTGCGAAATCCCTTTTTCACATGGCAATACCTGTCCAGCCCGCGACGCGGAATGCCTGAATCCGTGGACAGCGCTGCATGACATTCTCGACAGTGCGCGAGGTTGAGCTATCGCTTAGGCCTCAATCCCCTCTATTAATACTTCACTTTGTAGGTCGGTGAATCCTCCGGCCGGTTCTGCCGGCGATCATAGATCTTGGTTGTGCTGATATTGGCATGACCCAGCCAGGCCTGGACCTTAGCGATATCGGCTTCATGTTCCAAAGCATTGGTGGCCGCAGTAGCCCTGAGTCCATGGACGCCCAGGCCGTCGACCTGAATCCCAGCCATGTTTGCGTAGGCCGCCACCACGGTGTAGATGCCGTTGGCCGTGATGCCGGCAGCGGTCAGCTTGCCGCGTAATGGAATGAAGAGCGGCACCTTCCTGTCCGCCCAATGATGCCCTGAGCTTTCCAGGTACTAGAGAACGTGCCCGGCGGCCACTGGATACAAAGGCAGATCCGCACTTTCCCGCCCTTGCCCTGCACCTTAAGGTGCTGGATCCCGCAGCGCTTGAATGTCACACAATAAAAAACCCGCCGAAGCGGGTTTTGGTCATGTGCGCCGGGTCGCGGCCTCATACACCTCATCGTCTCTCCTAGGGCCCACACATAGGACCAGGACAACTTCGGTGCCGTTGATGCGGTAGACGATGCGCACATCGCCTGCCCGAATCCGGCGGTGACCGGCGAGAACCCCGCGAAGGGGCTTGCCGATTTTATCTGGCTCTCCGTCAGCGATACGCTCGCGTATCACCTTCAGGATCCTCCTCGCCTCAGCCGTCCCTAGCTGTTTGAGGTCTTGCTCTACTTCGGGATGAAACCGGACGCTCCAACTCATTGGTTTTGCCTACTTGAAGTTCGCCTCCATGTCCTCAAGGCTCACTGTGTTCATTTCGTTCAAAGTGGACAGGCGTTCGATGGCCACGCGTTCGGCACGAAGGTCTTCAAGCTCGTCTTGCAAGGCCTGATAGGCATCTACACCTACCAATACCGCTGCTGGCTCGTTGTCCTTAAAGATCACCAGGTGAGTTGTTATCCCACTGGTGACCTCCTTCAATTTCGCGCTGAAGCCGCGGACCATTGCTGTTGCGGACACAGCCTGTTCAGCTCGGTCTAGGAGTGCACTCATGCGCTTGATGCCTCGGTTCGGTAGTCAGATTCGGTAGTCAGATTCAGTAGTCAGATTCGGTAGTCAGATTCAGTAGTCAGATTCAGTAGTCAGATTCAGTGTCAGATATTGGCAGCGCCGTTCTATTATGCGCATTTCTATACGCATAACAATGCGCACATTGCGTTAGTGACGAACGGTCTAGTCCCGCGGCTATGAGCTGGGCCCACGATCAAGCGGCCAGGAATCAGGTGGGTTGTCTAGATCAATTGTTGAAGGATCAACGCTGTTCAATTTCAACGATGGGTTGGGCGAATATACTTTTGGATACGGTTGAGATACTCGCGACCGAATGGGGCTATCACCAAGGCGTGGTGTGGCTATTGCCTGAGTCGCGTTGATCCATCTGAACGTCAACATTCGACCCACAGCAGCCGCTAGGGCCTAGAGTACCCTGCTACCTCTGACTGCGTAAAACGGGGTTTATGTTACATAGGCCTGCTACATCGGCGTCCAGCAGTTATGGCAGAAGCATTAATACACCAGAAGAAACCCGCCGAAGCGGGTTTTGGTCAGGTACGCTGGGCCGCGGCTTCATAAACCTCATCGTCTCGTCTAGCTCCCACGCATAGGACTAGAACAATTTCGGTGCCATTGATGAGGTAGACAATACGCACATCGCCAGTTCTAATCCGGCGGTGTCCGGCGAGAACCCCACGGAGGGGCTTGCCGATTTTATCTGGCTTTCCGTCAGCGATACGCTCGCGTATCACTTTCAGGATCCTCCTCGCCTCAGCCGTTCCCAGCTGCGCCGCACGTGAGAAATTCAGTCAGGTGGCGCTGGGCCGCTAAACTAGCGCTAGGAGTGGCCTCGCTAGTCTGATCGATGGGCAGGCGTGCGGGCGGAAACAAAGGGTATTGCGGACCTGGTTCGGTTTAAATGGTCAGGAGATAATTTAATAAGAATTTTCTGTTTAGTAGGAGTATAAATTTGAGAGTTTCATTAGACACGAATATCTTGCATCAAGAGGGATATAATTCACAATCAATGCGTCTACTTCAACGAGTCATCGCTGCAGGAGAAATTGAGCTGGTTCTAAGCAAAATCGTAGTTCGTGAATATGAGACAAAAAGACTTATGGACTTTCTATCTAAGACACAAAGTGTTAAAGATGGATTTCGGGATATAGCTAAAATCTTCGGTAGGTCAGGTCATGAGGTTTCAGAGCTGTCAAGTCTGGATGCGCAACTGACAGAAGCTTTGCCCGAGCTTAGCGCACGCTTGGAGAAAACGGCAGAGACTTGGCTAGAAGATTTCAAAGTCAAGATCTTGGATCCTCATCCAGATATATATAGTAAAGTCTGGGATGATTATTTTCTTGGAAAGGGTGCTTTTAAGAAGATCAAGAGTCGAGAGGATATTCCAGATTCTGTTATTGGGCTCTCTATCGAAAAGCTTCTTGATGATGGCAAACCGCTGACATTTGTCTGTAAAGACGGAAATTTAAAAGAGTATGTGACAAGGTTTTCACAGATTACTGTTTTTAATGAGCTAACAGAGCTAATCCACAGTACTGAGTTTGCGAAGATTCTTAGCGTGTTAGACGCTCGGGACAACATGATCGAAGAGTTCAAAGAGGTAATAGGTTCTAAAGAATTTCTCAGCGATGCTATGAGATATTTTGCTATCAAAGACTCCGACTTCGATTATTCTTACTGGGAAGGCGGAATGATCGAAAACCAAGAAGAACTCCCATTGCCTGCTTGGCGGGGAGTGAGCGCAAATGGACCCGTAGTTTCCAGCATAAAGAACGTCAGATTTGGCACGGTTTCATGCGTCAATCCACGGCACTACGTTGTTATTGTGACTTTTGACGCGTACTTTCCGTTTAGCTTTGTGGGAGATTATGCGGATTGGATTCATGCATCAGATGAAGTGAAGAGAGCCGTGGATATCAACTCAGCCAGCGGCGATGGCGCATGTGAGTTTGTCACCACCAAATTTGGGACAGCAGCTGGTGAAATTGTAGTGCATCTACTCGAAAGTCTAGAGCCAAAGAGCATCCTTATTCACTCTAAATACATCGGTACCGACGCTAACCCTTTGGATCTTGAATTTGTCCCCAATAAGATAACCCTATAACGTATTTCTTGTGATTGTAAGGGCTGGTGGTGCGGTGCTTAACGGTCTTTTTGTGAAAAGGCTTGGTGTGAAAAATAAACTCACCAGTAGTCTGGTTTATCGATTGGTTTTTTGCGGGTGGGTATACGAAGCGGGAATTGATGCTCGGCCAGCTCGACGTTCGTCACTAAGTGGCGCATCCAGTTCGCATACTGCTTCAATGATCCTGGAACTGTTCGCTGAATGCCTTCCCGGTGAGGCAGGATCACTCCAATATGGAGCTCAGGGAAATCCTCATGGAGCGCCCGCAAAGCCGGGGTCATGTCGGTATCAGCGGACACCAGGACGAGCTGCTCTATGCGCTGTTCAGGTGGCATTGTCTCCTGGCGACACGCAAGCCGGTACATGCTGATCGCGATGTGGACGTCCGTCTCTTTCTCTTCGAGTTTCCAAATCTCGACCTGGTCAGTCCTAGATGCTGGAGTGGCCTTATCGATAAAGCGCGGAGCTTTTCCCGATTCGAGCTGGTGACGCCCATAAAACACGGTCACGCCGCGTGCGATCAACGCACGAATGTACGTGTCTTGGGCTTCTTTTGAAGCAATCCCACGGGTGGCCAGAGAGGGTTTGACGCCGGAGGTGAAAAAGCTGACGGCACTGAGCGTGTTATCGGGGTGTTCGACACGGATGATGTGAGCCAGCAGTGCTGGAAGATCAAGCCATTTATACTGGGTACCTGCCAACAAACCGTAAAACAGGTTGTAGCCGTCTACAAAGCACGCTGTACGCAAGATTTCCCATCCCTAGAAACGAAAAAACCGGCTCGTGGCCGGTTTCTTCACCCCAACTGCCAGCGAACTGAATCGCTGCGTACGGGGCTGAGTAGTGAGCCGATGGTAGGGCGTCATAATAACTATGTCAATGACGAACCTGACATTACCCCCTGAGGCACGCCACGCATGTGCTCCCTGACCACTAGGCTCAGGAGCTCCGTAATGACTCCTGAAGTGGACAAGCAGACAAGCTCAGAAGCGGCCGGCTGCCTGCCCTTCCTGCATCAAAACGACAAATCCATCGCTGTCCTTGATGGCTCGAAATACAGATAGGGCAGCATGATTAGCCGCTACAGCCTCCGCTAATGTTGAAGAAGTCCCATACCGCACATGAGTCGCGCAGTGGGCTGTCTCTATTAGTTGGGAGTCGATTTCAATCTGATGGTTGTCACGTAGTTTACCGGCCAGGGTGGCCAGATCATGTCCCTCCTTCCCGTAGGTTTTAAACTCCGTTCCCCCGATCGTCAGAAGCCCTTTCAATGTTTTTTCAACCGCTTGCTGGACAGCCCATCTTGCTTGTCCATAGCGGCACGCAAAAATTTCTTGGCTTGAGCTATCAAAATCGCCGCGAGCCGTCTGGAGCAGAGGAGTCAATGGCAGGTTGTTCCGCCATTCAATCGAGCGCATTGCAAAGAGATAGAATCCGAGAACATCAATCAGCTCAGAGTCAGGTAGTCGGTCCACCAAGCCTTGAGGCAATTGGTCAATCAGAGTGAGTACGTTCACGCTAGATAAACGCTTTCCTTGGCACCCTTCATCCCCGTCGTTAGACAGGTCACGGTCAAAAAAAAATTTCACAGTTCCAAAGAATTCGATAATCCGTAAACGCCATACCGTCCGAGCGAGCATCACTGGGATCTGGCCCATTTCCATTGGCTTCTTGAGCCGCGAGCCCAATGTCTCCTCGTACCAGCGATGAGCTTTGGCCATAAGCACATCACCTTGAAACCCGGGCTCGTTGGCTAAGGAGTCTGGAGGTGCAATATTGCCTCCCCAGCCAAAAGCTTCCCAAAGTTTGGGCCCGACATGAAACGGGCGCTGGTGGGGCTTCACGTCAGCTGAAGACAGGTGAGCATCCACTGCAGTCATCAGGGCCTCGAACTCAGCAAGATTTTCTGGATAGCGATGCCAGGTGAATTTTTTGCTCATCTGATCGTTCCCAATGTCAGTATTTGATTTATACGTTGGAGAGTCTTCTGGTCGTTGCTGCCGGCGGTCGTAGACTCGGGTGGTACTGATTCGCGTGGCCCAGCCCCCCTTGGACCTTGGCAATATCCGCCTCGTGCTCTAGGGCGTTAGTTGCAGCCGTTGCCCGCAAACCCTGCCTACCCAAACCGGCGACATTGATGCTGGCACGTTTTGCGTAGCTGGTCACAGGAGTGTAGATGCCGTTGGCACTGGCGCCGGAGCCGGTCGATCGACCGCGCAGCGGCACCAATAAAGACGCCTTGGCGTCGACCAGGTCGCTGACCTGTTCTGACTGCATAAGAAGCTGACAAGGGCGCCCCTCGCTCCTCAGCGCTTTTTTATTGCGCGCGGATCGAAATTCAGGCAAAAAGAGATGAGCGAATTGATTTGTACATGCGCCCAGGGAGATCAGCATGAACAGTACTACTGATACACGGGAAGTCTTAAACCTATTAGATGTAGGAAACTCTGTTGCTGAGTTTGACCAATCACTAGAAAAGTACTTCGTTGAAAACGAAGCATTCAATTCTCTGATCAGTGATCGCGCAGATATCATTGCGGGCGACAAAGGTACGGGTAAAACGGCTGTATATCGCATTCTTCAAAAACGATATGCTAGCCTGCCTGAGCTAAAAGGTATCGAAGTTTTGGCCGGTTTTAACCCGTCAGGTAGTCCGATATTTCAGAAGCTTGTACAACAACAGCAATTAACTGAGGGGCAATATTCCTCTTTGTGGAAAACGTACTTCCTCTCCCTGATTGGAAATTGGGCTCTCGGCATCGTTGGAGAGGCCGAGACGCCGGCGCTCATCAAGCTTGAAAAGCTCTTGACCGATACAGGGTTGCGGTCCGCAGATGATAAGCCCTCCACAATCTTCAGCAAAATTATTAATTCTATTCAAAGAGTGTTCTCTCCAACATCCGCAGAGATGGAAATGAGCATCTCTGAGACAGGAGTACCCATAGTAATACCGAGAATACATTTTGGGAGAAATGAGGAAGCTCCTGTAAAAGAAATACCCCATGAAAATTCGTTGAGTCTATTAAATGATTGCTTGAAAGAGCTGGATATAAAAGTCTGGGTGGCAATGGATCGCCTTGATGAAGCTTTCCAGGGCTTTCCCGATATTGAGATCCCAGCGCTTCGTGCGCTGCTAAGAACATATCTTGACCTCTGGGAGTTTGACCAATTCCGTTTGAAACTGTTTGTACGGCGCGACCTATTCCGTAGAATTATCGGAGATGGATTCGTCAACCTAACCCACATCAATGCAAGAAAAAAAGAAATCATTTGGGATGAAGCTGATCTATTGAATCTCCTGACTCGAAGAATCAAGGACGGCGAAAAATTTCTTGAAAAAATATCTGGAAAGAACTCTACCGACGAGCAGATTTTTTATCAAATATTCCCTTCAAAAGTGGACCAAGCAGAACGAAAACCTACGACACTAAATTGGGTAATGTCGAGGATACGTGACGGCAATGATGTCCGCCCCCCGAGGAATCTAATCGATCTGGTTGAGATGGCCCGTGAAGAACAAATACGCGCGGACGCCAGAACACCAAGAACTTTAGAGAATGAAAAATTTCTGATTGCTTCTGACGCAATTAAAGCAGCTCAAGTCAGACTCAGCGCTCAACGGGTTGAGGACACTTTGATGGCGGAGGCTGGAGTAGAAACTGCTAGCCGTATAGATAAATTCCGAGGTGCTAAGGCTGAGCAGAACCTCGCATCCCTGAGTTCGATGCTTGGCATGGCAGACGGAGATCTTAACAAGGCTATAAGACATCTAAAGGAAATAGGTTTCCTTGAGGAAATACGCGCTCGGAACACCTGGAAAGTTCCGATGTTATATCGGGAGGGTTTAGAAGTTACCCAAGGTAAAGCATTTTCCAGCGAGGCCGTAAATGAAGACGATGAATAGGGCGCTCTTTAAGTGAGGTCGTGGTAGTGGAATTACAGGAACTAGCCAGAAGCCGTCACATGCAGCAACGACCTCAACGGCCGGTTGTGGTCGGTAGCAGTCAGCCGACACTTGATGAGGATCAATATTTCACTTTATAGGTTGGTGAGTCCTCCGGCCGGTTCTCACGCCGATCGTAGATTTTAGTGGTGCTGATATTGGCATGACCCAGCCAGACCTGGACCTTGGCGATATCGGCTTCGTGCTCCAGGGCATTGGTGGCTGCGGTTGCTCTGAGTCCATGGACGCCCAGGCCGTCGACCTCAATACCGGCCTTTTTCGCGTAGGCCGCCACCACGGTATAGATGCCGTTGGCCGTGATGCCGGCACCGGTCAATTTGCCGCGCAACGGGATGAACAGCGGTACCTTCCTGTCCGCCAAATGATGCCCTGAGCTTTCCAGGTACTGATGAATGCGGCCGGCCGCGACCGGGTGCAGCGGCAGGTATCGCACCTTTCCTCCTTTGCCGTGGACCTTTAAATGCTGAATACCGCGGCGCTCTTGAATGTCGCTCACCTGCAGCAGCGCCGCTTCTTCGCGGCGCAGTCCGTGATAAAGAAGTACAGCCAATAGCGCCCGGTCGCGCAGCCCTTTGACGGTCTTTTCATCCGGCGCCTCGAGCAGTGCCTTCGCCTGGTGATCACCCAACGCCGGCGTCTTTCCTTCGTTGCTTTCTATCCTGGGTCGTTTAACACCGTGGACGGGATTGCCCCCGGCGATCGCGTTGCTTTCCAGAAGGTGATCAAAGAGGCTGGCCAGCGCCGCCAATTTGCGTCGGATCGTGGCGCCCGCCAAACCGCGATGCTCGAGCTGGGCGCGCCAGGCCAGAACGTGCGATCGGGTCACCACACGAAACTCATCCGCCGACGCCAACCCGACAAACACACAGAAGTCTTCCAGGTCATTCTGATAGGCACGTCGGGTCCGCGGGTTGTCCAGGTTGGCAAACCACTCGACCGCGGCCGGAACTTGAGCCAGCGTCTGAAATTCGACCGACGTGAGCCGACGCTGATCATTCTGGTGAGCTTTCGTCAGTTCTTGCATGTCGTCCTCATGATTGACCCGGTTGCGATCATTGGCTATGGCCCTAGTCACGAAATCGACGTCAAATGCGTTCCGTGGTCCTAGAACCGATAAACGGTAATAATTGGTGATAACGTATTTTATCATTACTATTTAAAACAGTGATGGTGGTATGGGCGATGAGTTGGCAGCTTAAGCCTGATTTTCGCAATCGGTGTTTGGTCGTTTAACGGGCAGCAGGAGCCTAGGACGAAAATCCGCAAGGTCGGCAGGCTTTTTTATGCGACTAGAACTAAACATCACTGGATAATAGCCCCAAGTTTTTCAGGTAAAATCACATTCATGCCAAGGAGAGCCGCGTGACTGATTCGTATTTTCCCGCTTTAGTTATCGCTGGCACGCCAATCGACTTGTCACACTTGGAGCCGTCTTCGTTTGAAGTCGACAGCCAGCTCGCTAAAAAAATGCTTCGAGTTCACGTAACCTTTTCGAATCACTGCTTTTCCAAGGGCTATGATGTCCAAAGGCACCCACCAAATGAGCCTATCATTGGTCAGGGACAGTCCAGGCCACGGACGTTCTGCCCAATTCGGTACCGGCTTTCCCATGTGTTGCCGGCACTGATTAAGAACCTGGCAGATTGGCCAAGGACAAAAGTGTGGGAAACCTCCGCTGAGCGCAATTGGTGCTACTCGATCACGATCGAAGATCCTACTGGCCCGTACCATGTATTTTTCGAAGTTAGACGCGCGGCAAAGGATCGTCGGCAATGGCAGGATCTGCAACTGGTAGTAGAAAGTGCCTACCATGAGGAAGATGAAGGTGGGCCTAGCCTGAAAGGCAGTATGGCGTTCGTTCTATTGTGCGGAAAAACGTACATGGGGCAGCCGACTGCCACAAAACGCTGAGGTCAGAAACGAAAAAAGGCGCCGTAGGCGCCTATTTCGTGTTTGGTAAAGCAGGTCCAGACACCACTTACGAACCGCCTTGCGCGGTTACGGCTTTCGCCGCTGGGAAGCGCTCAGTCTCATCTGGTCAGTCGCTTCGATGTGCTAATACTAAGGAAAAGATGACACATACGTCAACTCATACTTCGCATTCTACGTCACCGTCGATCACCTGAAATCAGCCGTGTTCACAGGCATAAATCGCACTCTAAGTCTATATCGTGTTGACTTTTCGGTTCTGAAGCCTTTCCCCCTCCTTTTGGGATAATTCCCCTTTCACTTTACCGATGCCGCGGGCGTAGGACACTTCATAGCACATGCCAACTATAGGCTCTTTGCCGTCCAGCGCCTGATCGAAGATCTTGCGGTCGTGCTTCACAACTGTAGATTTTCCTTTGCCGTCCTCAGCGCCGAACTGGTAGACGTTCTGCTGATCGACATGCAGGACCTGGCCGCCGAACTGCTGAGGGTGAACCTTCTTACTCGCATCAGTGGCTGCACTCAGCTGATAGATACCTTTCTTGAGGCCGTTTTCCCCTAATACCTCCTGGGTCTGCCAGCCAGCAGCACCATCAGCCCCAACGCCAGGCACTACCTTGTCAATTTGACGACTGCCGTTAAGGATCACAATCTTGACTGATCCAACCTCGGGCACTGCTCCCACGCCTGCATCTCCTGTGTTGCGCGGGGCACCGATTTCACCGTACTTCATGTATTTCTCCTTTTGAGTTTTTTTGGGGGGGTGTCAGCCTTCCATTCAGTGATGGTCGACTTAAAAGCCTCTGATTGATTGCTCACAGCACCTCCTACCGGCCTATAGCCCTTCGAGTCTGATGACTGTCCTCAATGCCTTGCACACGCTCCTGGTTGGGCTGCTGCACCCACACCTGCTGCTCGATCACCTTGGCAACAGCATTATTTACCTGGCGTTCCAACCCGTCGCGACCAAGCGAACTTTTGGTTGCAAGGTCGTTGAAGTCTGTCAGACGCTTCATTTTTTCCAGGGCGGCGAGCTGGGCATCAGAGAGCAAACCACTTTTGAGCTGGGCGGCACGCTCTGACTGCGCAGGATCTGCTGCAGACGGGCCAGATTCACTAATGATCGCCTTCAGTTCGCCGGATGCCTGAACGTGCTTGCGGTACGCCTGAGGAGTGATTGCCGGCAACGCATCGGGGTAGATCACTTCACCAGGTGCAAAGGTCGGAAAAATGGCTTTTCCTCCGACAGCTTTTGCAGCTTCAAGCGCTTTGGTGCGGCCAGCATTAGTGCCATGGGTGATGACCTGGTGCTTATCGTCGTCTCCGGCAATGACGATCGGCTTATCAGGAAACTTGGCATGAAGCGCTTTTGCCACTGCCGGGAGATTGCCCGAATCGAAGGCTGCGACGGTTGCATGCCCCAGGCTGGAAGCGAGCGTGCTGGACGTGGCATAGCCTTCGGCAATCACAATCACTGGGGCTGCTGCGAGCGCCTCCATGCCGCCTAGCGGGTGAAAACAACCCTCTTTGCGACCATCCTTAGCGAACCGCTTTGTACCGTCCTTCTGGATATATTGGGCGGTCCACTGCTTACCGTTCTCGTCAATGGCGGGTATCACCGTTTGGATGCCGGCCTTGTCGGTTAGGACGCCATGTAAAGGCTTGATTCCTTTTGCCGTGAGATAGGGGGTCGATTCAGCAACCGGCACCAGGCTCTCCATACTGCGGGTCACTTTGGCTGCAACAGCTTCATGGGTCCTGAGCGTTTCGGCTTCCCGGGCTTGCGTCTTGCTCGCTGCCTCGGCATGCAAGGCCGCTTTTTGCTCGTCAGTGAGGGAATAGCCTTTGCTTTTCCACTTAATATCAACGCCGGTTTTGTTGTTAATCAAGACGCCGGCCGGGTGGCCGTCCAGGTGAGCCACATAGAACCCATCGGCCGCACCTTTTCGGCCCCCAACGACAGGAACACGGTGCTTTTTGCCATCCATGATTGGATGATCTTTCGCACCGCCAGACACCAGGCCAACAGCCTCCATCGCCTCGATGAATTCCTGGCGAACGTCCATTGCCGGCGACTGCTGGTTGCTGACATTTTCCGGCTTCCACCGGGCCAATGCTGCCGCGTCACCATCCGGGCCGACATACCAAGACTTGGCGGTTTTATCCCAAGCTGCTCCAGCGGCCTTGGCTGCCGCTTTTTCGCCAAAGGGCACTGCCAGATACTCGCGGGATGACTTCGGTATTGCCGGGGTCTGGGAGACTTCATTGCGCTCCTGCGTCGGTTCCGCGGCCTCGATCTTCGGCGCCGGATTTAGCCAGTGAGCGAATGGTTCTTTGTCTATGCCGTCCGGGATGTACCAGGATCTCCCCTGGCGGTCCCATTTAGCTCCCAGCTCGCGTGCCTGCTCTTTCTCCTTGAAGGGCACCTGCACATAGGTTCTATCTACAACTTGGGATGGCTCTGCTTGAACGCTCGGGCTTTGCTCCTCAATGAGTTCAGGAGCAACCTCAGACTCAGCAACTGTTTCTTTAGCAGCTAAAGCTGTCTGGTCATTCGTGGCTTCAACCGGCGCGTGGCTGTTGATAGCAGCCAGCCTTTCTGCCTGTGCTTGCGCTTCGGCTTCGGTGGCATAGTCTGCTAACCAGACGGCCATGCCTTCCTGATCGCGTGCATAGAGGCCGTAAAACTCAGGCGTTTGATCGCCCTGGACCATGGAAACACCTTCACCGTCAGGATCTGTAGCGATGCCTGTCACCTGCGTTTCACCTGACCAATCGCCGGGCAGTTCGTATCCCATCACCTGGCTGCTGGTGGCTTCTAGCAATCTCCCAAAACTCGCTTTTAGCTCGGGTTCTGGCTCGCTCCGCACGTTGCGCAAGGCTGTGGCCACCATCTGCTCATCAGCGGAAAGCGCTGGCAACAACGCCGGCTCAGATTCTGCTTTCGTTGCTTGGTCACGTTTCGCCACGTCATCACGGCGGTGTAGTTCATCCCCGAGGATTTTGCCGGCACGCTCGATCTGGTCTGCCACGTTGTCTACGTCGTTGAACATGGCCTCCATAGCGTCTTCGCGGCGGGTCCAGAAATCATTGTCGTTCCCTAGCGGGTGCATGGAATTCAGCACCTGGTTGAACACCTTCAATTGATCGTCAGTCATCCGTAGCACAACTTGATCGAGGTCATTCCGCTCGATGGCTTTCAATGCCCATTCTTCGGCTTGAACAGTCGGTTTTTCTGGAGATGGGATCTGCATGTTTACCCCCTGCTCGCTCTGTTCGGCTTGCGAGGTTCGTGCTTCCATTTCTGACAGGTATTCGCGAAGCTCCTTGTCGTCCTCGATGTCGCCTGTATACCGGCCAAGGTCACGAACAGTTTCATACATCCGCTCCTTGACTGTTGGGTTACTCAAGACGTTCTCACGGACCCATTGCTTGGCTTCCGCGATAGCGTGCTGCTGCTGCTCATCAAGAAGCTTTTGTTCCTTTGGCGACGGCTCAAATGACATTTCTGAGTAAGTTGCCAGATAAGAAGCAAGCTCACTGGCCTTACTGTATGTCGGGTCGCTCATGCGTGCGGCCATTTCCTCATCGAACATCTGGCACGCGGGGCCTAGCCAGCTTTCCGGTACGGGGGCTGGTTGTTGTTGCGATTGACCTTGAGTCTGAATTTGTTGCTGCTCTAGACCGAGGACAAATGTCTGGATTTTCTCGGCGTCCGAGGCGGCGCGGAAAATCTCCATAGGATCGTTTTGTAGGGCCTTGATCCAGGAGGCTACATACGAGACGTGCTGCTCTGGATCATGCCCGATGCCCAGCTCGTCGCCGAGGATCATGCTTGCGATTTCCGCGCGCAGTTCCTCTTTGGCGTAACCCTCTGAGCCAAATGGATGAGACAGGTCGCGATGAAGACGCGATCCATGGCCTGTCCAATGGCCCAGCTCATGCAGTGCAGTCGCGTAGTAGTTTTCAGCGCTTGGGAATTGCGCCTTGTCTGGCAGCTGGATGTTGTCGGTCGATGGTCTGTAATACGCCTGGTCACCACCGTGGCGAATGTCCGCGCCCGATGCTTGAAGGATGGTTTCAGCGCGCTCCAAGGCATTCCAGGTTTGGACCGGCTTCTGGTAGGTCGGCAGGCCGTCGATCTGCTCTGCGTTGAAGACGTTTGCCATGAACATCTTTGGCCGTTCCAGGCGAACACGGACTTTCACCGGATCACCGTTGCCGTCCAGGACGGGTTTATTGTTCTCGTCGCGCTTGGTCTGCTCTTCCTCAAATTTCCAATACTGAATCGAAGTGCTTTTTTCGCCTTTCCGGACTTGGGCACCGGCCGCTTTCGCCTGGTTGAAGGTCAACCAGCGCTGATCCTCGCGGCCTTGAGACAGCAGGTGAATCGCGTTGATGCCCTTGTAGCGGTTTCCGGTAGTAGGGTTGAAGGGCATCATCCCGCCGCCGTCGCCTGCTTTCCAAGGCATCTGCCACGGCGCTGTGCCTTGTTTCAGCTGCTCAATGAGGCGTTCGGCCACGACTTCGTGGAATGGTTTTTTTGATTCCATGGTCTGTTCCCGCTTGAACTGTGCCTGGTCTGATTCGGGGAAGTTTTGTTGCGACCTAGTGCGGTCGCGCATCCCTTCGGCAACCATCGTCGTGACATTGATAAGGTCGCGGATCTGCATAGGGCGCGAGCGCTCTATGCAGGTTTCGCGAAAAGATCGTGTGCCCTCGATCACGTTGCCGCGCGTCTGCGGCTCGATGGCTTCGCACGCAAAGGCAAACACTTCCTCGGCTTTTAGCGAGTCGTCTGCTTCTGGATAAAGCTGCGCAACTTCGTCCCAAAGTTCGGACATACCAGGTTCGTTACGGGCTTCAATGATTCCGTCTAGGACTGCTCGCTTTTCGGCGGGTTTGAAGGTGTTGATCCCAAAGTGTCCAAGGATTTCGTGCCTAAGAGTTCCTTTAAACTCTTCCGCGTCACGAAAATTGGAAGTGGGGAAGTCTGCTTGTCGGCTTCCGGGACGAAATGCACCGAGGATTCCTCCAACGGCGTCTCTTGTGGCTTGCGGTCCATAAAGTTCCTCCTGCGTCTCTCTGAGTTTGTAGCTGACTTTCGCGGCAACCGGGTAGGTCGCGCAAAACTCAACAATTAGAGCCTTGGCATCATCGACGGATAACGTCATTGAAATTCGCCTCCGTTACTCGTCGCCGCTACTGTCTGTCGCGTCTTCGACGCTCAAGGCGTCCTCGCGAAAGCTGCCGGCTTCATCTGCTTCGTCCGGATCAAATTCAACCTCAAAGCCTGGCACCATGGCGTCGGTCAGCTTCTCGTTAAGTGCTTCGTTTCGATCACTCATGGTCATGCTCCTTTAGCTTCGGCAGTGGTTGCCGCTGGCTTGCCGATGTTGGGCTTGGTGAGGTTGGGTTTGCCTTTGAAGTCGGGAAAACTTGCTGTGCAGGATGGGTAGCCGCTGCATGCCCAAAAATGCGTGTTGGGCTTTTTTCCGTCGCGACGAATAAGACCCTTTTTGCACTGAGTGCAGAAATGCACGGTTGATACCTTGGGCGCTTGCTTGGCCCCGGCAATCTTGACTGAACCCTGATTAGCCTTTGCCACCTGGTCCCGGACAAGCGTTTCTTGTTTATCCATGAACGCTTGCATATCGCCGCTGCCTTGCTCGATGGCGAGCAACATGCGTTCGTACATCGCCGTCAGCACAGGGCTTTTCACTACCTCCGGCAAAGCGTCAATCATGCTGCGGCCAAGCTCGGTGCTAACCAGGGCCTTGCCCTTGACGACCAAAAAATCACGGCGCTTCAATTCTTCAATGATGGAAGATCGGGTTGCAGACGTTCCGATCCCATCACCGTCGCGCAGCATTTTTTTATGTTCTTTGTCGTCTACGAATTTGTGGATGTTTTCCATGGCCTGGGGCAACGTACCCCCCGTAAAGCGGCCTGGTGGTTTGGTCTTTGAATCGCGGCGAAGTGCCTTGAGGCAAACGACTTGTTCGCCGGTTTTCATGATCGGCAGGCTCTGTGAGCCAACATCTTCACCTTTACCCTCGCCTTCTTCGGAATCGTCCGATTCGTCAATACCAAACGCGTCTTGCCAACCGTTTTCCGTGACTACGTTGCCATGGGCAGAGAAATATTCGCCGGCAACGTCCAGCTCCACAGTGGTTTTCAGGTACTCATGTACTGGGTAAAACTGGGCTAGGTAATGGCGGACGATGATGTTGTGGATAGCCTTTTCTTCGGGGCTGAGCCTCGACGCATCAACCACCTGAACGGTAGGAATGATGCCGTGGTGAGCCGTAACCTTGGCGTCGTCCCACGTCTTGGATTTGATTTTAGGGTTGGCCCCGTCAATCAAATTTCCCAGTTCAGGCACAACGCTTTTCAGCGCTTCCAGGATTGCCGGTGCATCTGCAAACTGCGACTCTGGCAAGTAAGCACAATCAGTACGCGGGTAGGACGTGATCTTGTGGGTTTCATACAGCGACTGACAGGTGTCCAACACGGTAGCGGCGCTGTAACCGAAGTGTCTGGACGCCAGAACAGTCACGTCTGTGAGCGAAAGCGACTTGGGCTGCGGCTTGGTTTTGGGCTCTTGCTTATAGCTTGTGATTTTGCTGTCTTGGCCTGACAACTTTTTGACCAGGGCGTCAGCTACAGCCGTATTGGTCAAGCGGCCTTCTTCGTCCAGCCCCTCTTGATCCTCGCTCGGTTTCCAATCAGCCAGGAACTGCCCGCCTTCGTGTTTAAAGGCACCGCGAATTCCATGGAACGGGATCGGCTTGTAGCCTTCGATTAGGCGGTCACGCATCACAACCAGGTTCAAGGTCGGAGTTTGTACACGACCCACTGTCAACAATGCCCGTGAGCCGCCTCTAATAGCGCGCAGCGTAAAGGCACGGCTCAGGTTCATACCAATCAGCCAGTCAGCACGGCCGCGTGCCTCGGCTGCGGCTGCAAAGCCTGCAAAGTCTTTGTTGTCTTTGAGCGAGTCCAGCCCCCGTTTAACTGACACGGAATCGAGAGCGCTGCACCAGTAGCGCAGCACGGGCTTGTTATTACCAAAAAGCAGCTTTACTGGCTGATCGACCAGCAGCTGCCCTTCCCTATCCGGGTCGCCGGCATGAATGATCTGATCCGCTTTGGCATACAACTTCGCAACGATGTTCAGTTGCTCCTGAGCGTCTTCGCGAGGGTTGTATTTCCATTCATCAGGGATGATTGGCAAATCCTCGGTGCGCCAAACCTTTTTGCCGTTCTCTGCCCGAGGGGCATCTGCTGCGGTGTATGTATCGGGGTCGGCCTGCTCCAGCATGTGACCAAAAAACCACGTTACTAAGTCGTTACCGCACTCGATGTAACCTTTGCCTTTACCGGTTTGGCCCAGCTCGGCGGCGATTGCTTTTGCTACGGATGGTTTCTCTGCAATGAAAAGACGCATTGGGTCACTCCCCTTTCCAGGTCAGTACAGGCCGAATCACCGACGTGACCTGGCCGCGAGTAATGGGGCCGAAGTAGCGGCCGTCGAAGGATGTAGGGCTGCGGTCGGACATAAGCAAAAGCTCCGACTCCCCTAGGGTGTACCGCTCTGGCGAAAGCTGCGGCAATGGACGACCTATGCCATCGACGGCAACAGGCTTGCTGAACGGCAGAACGGCACCATTGACCGTAACCCCTTCTTGCGTAACAGAAATGGTGTCGCCTTTAGCGGCTAAAATCTTCTTCATCAGATGCCCGTAGTCTCCAGGGCAAAAGCCGGCGTCAATGTAGCCCCGCGCTTTAGCGTCCTCGAAGATTTGTCGCTCTGGCGGGCAGAACATCACATAGGCGCCTTTAGTCACCGGGGCATCCGTTATCCAGTACAACCCAAGCTCCAGGCTCTTACTGGTATTGAGGCGTCCACCAGCTGCGTAAATCCCACCGGCGACTAGCCCAGCACATGCGCTGAATACGAGAGTGGCACCGGCGACGATCCGAAGGCCCTTGCGCGTATTCATATGGCAATGGCCTCCCGAACCGAAGGTTCGTTGACCAGGCGCAGCCGGTCAGTGTCCCTGGGTTCTTCGACGGCCGCGCGAGCTGTGAAGGTAGGGTCTTGGAAGTAGAGGGGTTGTTCGCCGTAGATGGCCGGGAAGCCAGCGACGTAAACGACCATATCCCCAGCTTGAGTAATTTGCCCCTCGGAGTCCTTTTTAGGGCCAGGCATACGCAAGCATTCATCATCGGTAAGCAAAGGCCGCTGGACTTCCTGCATGGTCCTGGACACTTGCCCCATGAAGACACCCGCTCGCTTGCCGCTTGTGGTGATTTGCTCTTTCACCACCGTAGTTACGCCGGTCAGCTTGGAAAGGTGCTGAGCAGTTTCAATCCGGTTAGGCGGATAAGCGTTTTGCACATGGCAGTTCGACGTAATGGTTTCGTCGGGGCCGTACCCTGTTTCACGGCTTTTAAGCTGGTTGATGTCCTGGCAAATCAAATAGAACTTAATTCCGTAGCCAGCAACGAATGCCAGCGACTCTTGCAGGATCTCCAGCTTGCCGAGACTTGGGAACTCGTCCGCCATGAAAAGAAGGCGGTGTTTATAGTTCTTTTTGGAACGAACGTAGGAAAGGGCTTGTTGCTGAAAGCCGAACTTTTGGGCCATTCGCCGCCAGGTAGGCATTTCAGACTGGACTCGCTCAAATTCCATTTTGTCTGCCAGTAGGCGAACAATCATGTTGCAGAGAACACGCACCAGGGGCCGCAAACGCGCTTTGTCGTTCGGCTGGGTGACGATGTAAAGAGTTACCGGGTCGTCATGGTTCATCAAATCCTTGATGCGCCATTGAGACTTGCTGACGTTGCGGGCTACAACTGGATCGCGATAGAGAGACAGGTACGATTTCGCTGTAGACAGCACAGAGCCTGCTTCTTCCTCGGGCCGGTCCATCATGTCGCGACCAGCAGAACCGATCACAGGATGGTTTTCGCCGTTGACGTGGCTGTACTGCGCCATTTCCATCCATAGCTCGCCTACATCGCGGTTAGGATCTGCAAGCATGTTATCGACGTAAGGAAGAGTGGCCGGCGTGCCTTCGTGCTTGGCCTTGTACAAAACGTGCAAGATCATGCCAACCAGGAGTGCTTGGGAGGTTTTCTGCCAGTGCGACTCAAGGCCCTTGCCGTCTGGATCGACAATCAGGGTCGCAAGGTTTTGAACGTCACCCACCTCGTATTCAGTCCCAAGACGAATTTCGTCGAGCGGGTTCCAGAATGCGCAGCCGGTCAAACTGGCAGGCTCAAAACGAATAACCTTGTTACCTGCATGCTCTTTGCGCCATCCGGCCGTCATGGCCCATAGCTCGCCTTTCAGGTCAGTCACAACGGCGCTGTGAGGCCATGAGAGAAGCGTTGGCACAACCAGACCCACACCTTTACCCGAACGGGTAGGTGCGTAGCACAGGACGTGCTCAGGGCCGTTATGGCGCAGATAATGGAGTTTGCCCGACTTGTCGCGCCAGGCACCGACATAAACCCCACCGTCGCGGCCTTCGTTTCCCAGCAGGGTCGCGCCTTCTATGTCCTTCTTGTCAGCCCAGCGCGCAGAGCCGTGGAGATGCTCGTTGGCTTTAGACGAGTTGGAAGCAACCACTTTGGCTGCGGCTGTCACGATCAGGCCAACCGCTGCTACCAGCGTGCCCACACTTCCGGCCGCCGCTAGCTGCTCGGGATAGATGCCGTACCATTTGTACCACCAGCTATAGATGGCCCAAGGCGCGTACACATGGTTGAAGTGGGCACCTAGAACAGCCTGGTAGTCGAACTTGTAGGCAAAAAATTGGCTTGCTGCGGATGACGCGGCAACAAGACTGGTGATGGCAAGAGCTGGAACTACTTTGCTCTTCCCTGGCTTCTTGCCTCTAGTCTGCGGACCTACCGCATTATTGGCTTTACTCATCTGCTCCTTCCTTTTTTAGTAATTACACCTTTGCCATTCAAAGTAACTGCGTCTCCCAGCGCATAGCGCTTGATGCGGCGGGCGGTGGCCGCATCAACGGGCAACACAATGATTTCTTCGTCGCGCTTCAAAAGAGCCAGGGTTCCCCCTTCGATCTGCCGTGTTCCGGCGAACAATGCGGCCCCTTTATCCGACTCAGTATAACCCCTATGATTCTGTATATCGAATTCTTTAGCCTGTTTTGAGGTGCGTTCCGCAATGTAATTGTCTGCCGCTGTTCGTGGTCTCGTCGGGGTATTTGCTTGCGGTAAAGGCTTGGGCACGGGTGGTTGCTGCAGACTTGGGACCGCTATAGGGCCATCTACCGGAAGCTCTCGGAGTTTGGACATAGGCTGCAACCTGTCGCGCAACATCGCAGGGGGTTTTCCCCCAACAGGAGTGACACTTGGTCTGTTGCTTAACCCTGGACCGCGCCGGCCTTTTGGAAGGGAGTTATTTTCGACTGGCTGTGGCCGCTCGACAGGCACAGCGACAGGCAGACGTATTAAGGGTTCACGAAGCAATGCCGGGGGTTTCTGTCCGACAGGCAGAACCCCGGCCTTGTTAGTTAATCTTGGCCCGCGCCCGGACTTTCCTACTCTTCTTCCTGATTCAGAAAAATCCCGTCGCACGCCAGAAGCATGTTTGGCTCCTTCGTGCTGCATGTTATGAGAAACATCACGCGGCAATAGCACTTCACCTCTTTCGGGGAAGCGAACCACACCGAGTTCGGGCAGCTCTCGCAGACTGTTCCTGGGCACGGACGGCGGCTTGGGTCCAAGTCCTCCAATACCGGACTTATTTGTTTGGCCTGGTCCTCGTCGAATTCTGGTTCCTCTGGGCCCTCCACTACACTGTGCTCCAGCATTGCCATGGTTGCCGCCAGTTGCTCGTCCTCGCTCATCGGCACTTCTGCTTGGTCTTCGTGATCGGTCATTGCCGTTCTCCTTGCTTGTTGATCGCATCAACTCCTGACGCCGCGCCTCTAAAGCACTGTCGTTGAAGGTGATATTGAGATTTGAAGTTGCCGCAACCTGGGCAATCTTCTCTTTGAATTCGTGGCTGCCGCTGACGGCGATGTTCTCGCCGTAGCGATGAATCGCCATGCGCAAAACAGCTTCTAATCCAGCGCGGCCAGATCCGCGCGCTACCTGGAGTGCTTCGCCATCGTCCCGAATAGCTGAGCGGCCGAAGCGATGGATAACGGTGCCATCCTTGGTAACGCTGTCCATCTTCAACGGCACCGGGGTAGACCGCTTTACAGGGCCGCCACCGGCCACTGCGTCTCCGGCCTTGGGCTTGATGCCCTTTCTTGCTCGAAGCGCTTTTAGTGCGGCCTGGTCGCCTTCTTTGGCTTTTGCTTGAAGCCAGTCGGCCCATGCTCTCTTTGAATATTGCCCGTGAATGGATTGGCGCTCTGCCAGGTACTGCGTATTGGCTTTCTGAATATCAGCGTGCATGGCCTTGCTTACCAGGGCATACAAAAGCTTTTTGTTTACGCCTGGACCGCTAAACAGTTTGATGGCCGAGCGCTTGAGTCTGCCGGTACGCTTAGCAGCCTCTACGGCCTTGTCCTTTCGAAGCTTCGCTACTCCCCACGCACTTGTACGCGCATGGATTTGAATGCCTTGCTCGGCCTTGTAGCGCGCGTACAACTCGGTTGTGCCTGCGTTATCCGCCCTATGGATCGGTTTCCCTTCGTACCGCTTGCCTGGGTCGCCCTCCATATCTCTCAATTGGGACAAGCTGCCGAGACGGCCACGGCGCATAGACGGAGGCTTGCCACCAACTGGAATGACAGGCGATGCCTTACGATCCCGGCTAGTTGGGTTCTGCTTTGTCGGCACACTCCTTATGGCGTCCACCTCGAAAGCGCCCAATCGCTTTTCAAGGCTTGGCTTTGAAAGATTCCGCGATACAGAACTGGCCTTGACCCCAACACCCTTGCCGTCAGTTATCACTAGGCCATTGCCGCGCGCTTGCAGCTCCAACCCGTTCTTGCGCATCATTTCATGCAGATCAGTCCAGGTCTGAGCCTGTGTCAGCTGATCCGCGCACTCGCGCTTGATCCATCCCAGCAGGCTTTCGATGCCTGCGTGCTGCTCCATATCGTCAGCGCGGTTCTCACTACCGCGTTTCTTGCATGTGTGATTCGTGAGCTGCAACCCATGCTCACGCTCAAGGATCGACGCCATATCCCCCATGGTTTGATAGGCGCGAAATGGCTCATGGATCGTATGCCGCTCGGGATGGATTTTATTGATGGCGATGTGAATGTGCAGATTGTCGGTGTCGTGGTGTACAGCACTGATCCGCTGATGCTCTCCGAATCCTATTGCCGCACATATACGGTCTTCTACATCGCGCCTCACTTCTGCGGACGGTTGCTCTCCAGGCGCAAAAGAAATGAGCAAGTGATAGGTCTTGTCCCCTTCCGCGCGCTGGTTCCGTTGCTGAACATGCAGAGCCTCAGTTACGGCCCAGTCTAGGGACTCACTTTGAAAATTTGTTAGGCGGACGTCTCCTACACGCTCCTGTTTCTCCTGCGCATTGGTTATGTATTTAACCAAGCCTGCGAAGCTACTTAGCTTCACCTCCTTCATAGGAACGTGACGTGCGATCACAGCAGGCCTCGGCCAATTTTAGCGGCTAAAAAAGTCATAGCTTTTTGACTGATTCGTACATGACGGCTTGCGTTTCTTCGATCCGCTTTAGCAGAGCGCGCACTGTGCCTTCGGTGAGGCTATAGCCTCCGACGGCAAGCTTCTTGTCGTCGGTTAGCCACAACTTGAGCAGTCCTCCCAAACGTCCAAGATCGGCATTCACTTTCACCAGGTCGCCTACAAGCTGGCTATCCAAGGTGCTTTTAATCTCGTAGCCGATTCCTACGTTGAGCAGATAGCTCGACACGGTAAGGCCGACCGCATTGGCGTTTTCCGTGATCTTCGCGCGCTCGCTCGGCAGGCAATACACCTTCAAGGGTGGGCTGCCTTTCCGCGTTGCCGGCTTTTGATTTGATGGTTCTTGATCTGGCATTTGCTTCTCGCTTCTGTCGGCGGTAGCCGGCGCCTCGCAGAGCAAGATTCCCCGTTGAGCACGAAGTGCGAATAAGGGGTAGTGAAGGAGGAGCCGCCCGTTTACGGGTGGGCCTACTTCACCTATCTTGCCCGGCTAGTCGCCGTTGGTACTCCAAAACAATACCATGCGCAGAGTCGTTCCTTTGCCATTTTTTTCGATATAATCGTTGCTTTCTTTTCGTGTAGCCGGCAAAAGTACGGTAAAACAACGATGTTTTCGGCATAACAACGGTAGAATGACGGCAAAACAACGTTCGTTGATTGCTAGAGGAACGCGGTAAGAGCATGGCTAAGAATCTGTCAGAGAGAATCGCTGACCGGATGCGCAATAAAAAAACCACGGTTAGCGCGCAGAACCGAGGGGCTTTTCTTGCTTTGAAGGGCGAAATAATTCAAGCCATTGAAGACCGATGGCCTGTGAAGCAGATATGGGAAACGCTGCATGAAGAAGGAAAGGTAACGTTCAGTTACCAGGCATTCCGCAACTATGTGAATAGCTTGATCTTGGCACCAAAGCAGCGCGCAGTATCGAAACCTCCAGCTCAGGGACCGCGCCCTGATAGCCGGCCAAGCAGAGTGAAAAAAGAGCCGGTGCCGGAAAAACCGCGCACCCCTGCATCGGATATTTTGCCGCTCCAGCCCCCCGCCGCGACCGGGTTTCAGTTCGATGCAAAACCCAAAAAAGAGGACTACATCTGATGGCAAAAATCCACATCATGCTCCAGGGCAAAGGCGGCGTAGGGAAGTCGTTCGGATGCTCGGCACTGGCTCAGTTCTATAACTTCAATGACCGCAAGGTGACACTCATCGACACCGATCCGGTGAATGCGACCTTTGCCGGCTATGAGGCTCTGAACGTCCAGCGTCTCGAACTGATGAACGCGCAGAAACAAATCAACCCGCGCTACTTCGATGAGCTGATACAGATCATCGACGCGACCGATTGCGACATTATTATCGACAATGGCGCCTCGTCCTTCGTCCCGTTGACCCATTACCTCATCAGCAACGATGTTCCCGCGCTCCTAAAAGAAATGGGGCACGAGTTGGTCATTCATACGGTGATCACTGGTGGCCAGGCGCTTTTCGACACGGTTTCTGGCCTGGGTCAACTGGCGAGCCAGTTCCCGCAAGAAGCTGAATTTGTGGTCTGGCTCAATCCGTTCTGGGGTGCCATTGAGCATGAGGGCAAGACGTTCGAGCAGATGAAGGCTTATCGCGACAACAAGGCGCGAATCAGCTCTGTCGTCCACGTGCCAAACCTCGATCCCGATACGTTCGGCAAGGATCTGAGCAACATGCTGCAGGACCGAGTTACCTTTGACCAGGCGATTGCAAACCCCGATTTGAGCATTATGAATCGTCAGCGCTTGAAGTTGATCCGTAGCCAACTGTTCAGCCAGCTGGAGACAGCGGGGGTACTGTGATGGCTGACGATCTGGACAATCTCCGGCAAGAGATTCACCGCGTACACGGTGTTTCAGTCGGCATGGATGACCCTATCATGATCCTTTACACCCTCAATAATCGGTTGTTGGCCGAGGGTGCAAAAGCTCAGGAAGAACAGCTAGAGCAATTCAAGAGCGAGCTAGAGGGGATCGCTTACCAGTGGGGTAATGATGCTAAAGCCAAAGCCGAGCGCATCTTGAATGCGTCACTGGCGGCCAGCAAAGAGGCAATGGCTGGCTTGATGCAAGTGAGCGCAGCCGAAGCCGCGAATGCGATGCAAGCAGAGTTCGACAAAGCACTACGCCGCGCTGAAGCTCCGGTGCAGTCCGCCCGCAACCTCGCAGCGTTGAACATTGCTGCGTCGCTGATGACGCTTGTTGCCGGCGTATTAGTCGCATGGGCGTCACTGCACTAACCCGGCAAAAGGTCCAAAAAAAACCGGCATGAGCCGGTTTTTTTTCGTATCAACTTTGAGAGCGACTTAAGCTGAGTGACTGCGTATGTGCGCGACCTAACGTCGGAGTCTGCTCGCGCTCAACCTTGAGACGCTTCTCTTGGTCTTGTTTGCGCATTAGCGCTTCATGGGCCCGCTGGGCTGCGCGCATTTCATCCCAACCTTCCGCTAACTCCGGCTCAGCCTGGCGGAGCTTGCGGGTCGCAAGCTCTTCAATACGGGGACCATGAACGCCCATGCCATCCTTGATTTCCCTAACGCCTTCTAAACGCCCATGAAGTCGCTGTAAAAGCGCCTGTTGCTGCTGGACTTGACTTTGCCAACTAGCTTTAGTGCTGGGCAGCGAAAGAAATCCCGGTTGCTTCGCCTCAATCTGATGGAGCTTGGTCTCCTGCTGTTCGATTATGCCTTCCAAGCGGTCCTCAATCCGCTCCACCTGATCGTGCTTAGCTTCGACTTGTGCCGCCAGGGCGGCGCCGTATTGAGACGCCAAAGGGGCAGTTTCCAACATCGTCTGTTGTTCGCCCTGGGCGTCCTCTGCTTGCCGTTGAAGTACGTCAGCCTCTGATGCAAAGGTTGCCGTCGATTTGACTGGCACATCAGATAGGGGCTTTGCGGGCTTCTGGTTTTTGTCTCCAACTGCATTCATAAGGACACTCCGATTTTAGCCGCTAAAATTAGCGCTTAACCCCCCTACTTTGGGTTTGTGCTGGGGTATCAACCTTCGCACGTCCCGCATCTTGACTATAGGTGATGGTTTTTGCGCTTCCAATTTCAGGTACTTTATCGAAATCTGAGCGGTTGTGCTGCACAAATTCGCGTCCGATTTGCTGGTAAATACTATCCTTATTAGCGTGAACAATCACACCACTGTGCGCAGCCGTTTTGTCGGCCTGTCGGGACTGATGGATGTTGTAAATGGCCGGCTTTAGCGCTCCGGCTTTCTCCACATTCACGGTTTCCCACTTCCCTGGCGCATTCTCATCTTGAACAAGCTTCTGCCCATTCATTACAAGGAGGCGCTGTTTCATGTGTCGCTCCGAAATCGCTGCTTTGGCGATGACTGTAAGGTGCTCAAACGGGGCGAGGTTCGGCCCGTGCCATCCGATTTATTATCGTCGAATTCATTCTAACGACTCTGAGTTCGATCAATAAGAATTTTCTGCCGCGCCATTGTGTCGCAAACCCTTATCAGGTTTAGGTTTTTGGCGTTTTTTTCGAGGCGGCATACTGGCCGTTTAACACCTCAATCTAAAGCTAAGCGGGGTCCAAGCTCCTTTCTCTGACAAACACTTGCAGTGCTGCGGATGTCACCGAGCTCCTCGAGGTGAACAGTTATCATCCCTCGATCCTCTTCCCAGATTTCAAATGGAATCTGCGCCTAATGCCAGGCGCAGCACACATCAACCCTCGACCAGAGCAACCAACTTTGCGGACGCTAAGCTGGCTTCAAACTCTTCCCCGCTGACCTCGTTCTTGAACCAGGCCACTTCACCTTCGCTCGGGCGCTTGTTCAAAATCAGTCGGCACAGGTCGCCATTAATCTCGACTTGGACGATTGCTTTCTTGAGCTTGGTGGGATCTTCCTCTTTCGTCTCGGACTTCTTCTTGGGCGGCTGAGCTTCGCCTTCGGCGTCTGTCTCACCGTTGAACGCGTCAACTGTGTCGGGATCGCGCTTAACGCCCTCCTCCAGGAACTCACGCAAAAGCTTGACCGATCCACGCGTAATCTCTTGGTTAACGTCGGCTAGCCAGTCGGCCACCTCTTGGGGTTTCGACTTGTGAGCCGTTACCAGCTCGTTAACCAGCGTCACGTCAGCGATACGGCCACTATCGTAAGCCTGGGCAATCGCAGCAGGCAGATCGAGTAACGCGGCGTGTTGCGTGATGTACGCCGGCGACTTGCCCCAGCGCTTCGCGATTTCCCCTTTTTTCATACCCGACGCTATACGCTGAGCGATCAATTTGGCAATTTCCCGGGCCGTGTGACCTTCACGCTGGATATTCGCAACCACCTGGTCATCTGGTACAAAATCGTTATCGACGATTGACCAAATGGTCGCCTTCCCGGCCCATTTGGAGCCACGATAACGGCGGGCACCGTCGTTGATGATGTAGCGCCCTGGTGCGTCTAGGTTTTCCCGGACTGAGATAGGCTGCTTCACGCCGCGCGCCTTAATCGTACCGCCGATTTCAGCGATCATTTCCGGACGAAAACCTGGATTGTCTTCAAGCCGCGGTTGATTGGCATCTTCGTCGATCACATCCAGGGGCAGCTCTTTGAGCGCGCTATCTGCTACGGCCTCCGCTTGAGACTTTAGAAGACCCGAGAGCTTCATGCCTCCCAAACCTATGCCGCCTGCCTTCTTCGGCCCTACACCGCCTTCCTGCCCCTTCTTGTCAGCATTGGCATTCATTGGATGACCTCCATTTTCTCAAACACGTACTGAGTCATTACTAGCACCTCTTTCGTCGCTTCACGGGCAGCTGATTTCTTAACTTCCCATACGGGAATCTGATTGCCCAACGCCTCCGCGATGCTGTCACGTTGCCGAATGTCGAAAGGCATAACCAGATCGGCGTAATCGGCGCGCAGGATCTGCATATTTTCGACCTGACGCGGAATTTTCGCGTTGTAGCGGTTCGGAAGCATGCCGATGAATTCCAAACCGGGATTTGCTTCGCGAATGTTCTGGATAACGGCAACCATCAATTCCATACCCTGCAAGCTATACGGCTCCATTTCCACTGGCGACATAACAAAATCAGCGCTGAGCAGAGCCGATGCCATGACGTTGCTGAGAAAAGGCGGGGTGTCGATCAGGCACACGTCGAAAAATTCTGACAGCGCATGCACATGGATGCGCAATAAGGTGGCCGCGTCCTCCAGCTCCAGTTTTTCGATGTTGGCAAGGCCATCATCGTTACTGATCAGCGTGATCCCGCTATTATCACGATCAGTGAAAAAGGACGGCACCAGATTCGGTGACTCGTCAAACATCTGGCTCGCGGACAGGCCGCACGCATGCGGATGCAGGGTGTAGCTCGCGTTACCTTGTGGATCAAGGTCGATCACAACCACGCGTAGCCCACGGCGCGCTCCATCGAACGCCAAGTGGCAGGTCGCCATGGTCTTCCCTTGACCGCCCTTCTGTATCGCTGTTGCCAGTGTCTTCATTTTCATTTTTATGATTCCGGTTTTTTGCTCGCCTGAGCCCACTTTTTCACTATGAACGCCTGATGTGCCGGCAGGATTGCCGTTACGCGCTCGTACCCGCTTGCTACTGCGGTTTTTTCCTCGAACGCTGCCCACACCCTGCCAACGGCTTGTGAAATCGCCCCGGCAGTCAGTTGGAGTTCCTGCGCGAAGTGCGCTTGCGACTTGCCCTGTACCAGCACCCCATGCGCTATTTCCAGCGTCTGAGCCGATACGTTCAAGCCCTTGATTGCTTCCGCAAACTGGACCTTGGTCATGGTTTTTTTGCGCATGGATCATACCCATAATTAGCTCCGCACCTGGCAAGTTGAACAAAGCGGTGTCCGCCGCCCACGTCACTTAGTTTAGCTAAACCGGCAGTAAAGATCAACAACTTTAGCCGCTAAAACCTTAAATGTAGCTAAATAAAAAGACCCCTGGGTAGGGGCCTTTTTATACACTGCTTTCGGGTCGAATTGCTCTCTGGGCAGCACTTTATTTTCGATATATGGGTTACTTCACGCCCTTCGGCTTAAATACTGATACGAAATAGGTAAGAACTACTAATACTAAAAAATGAAGTGCGAACGTCCAGCCTGCATGACTGCCGGGAGTGTCCCAGTGCCAAACCATCACCAGTGCTTGAAACACTACGTCAAGGGCAACAATCCAACGCAACAAGGGCCAGGTAAGGACCGCCGTGAACCAAAGGGCTTTGACCACACCGAATACTGCTTTTTTGACTACACCAGATCGGCCGGGTGTCTTGACTGCTATCGGCTCTGGTGCCGCATCGAGAGCTGGGCGGGAACCTTCACTCCCTGGAAATTTGTATACATTATTAGTCATAGCTTGACCCTCCCATGCGATTGCATGACCATGCTTAATGCAAGCACCTGGCTTGGGCTTGATGTGTCCGCATCGAGTCAAGTGCCCCGGAGATATCCGGGGCGCTTCATTCAACTTGACGGATAAGCCAGGTTTTTTGCCTTCTCTACGCCTTCCGCTGAAAACTTACCTCTGACGTCTCCCTCAAGCTTACAAGCTGCAAGGCTTGCATGCTCACGAAGCTGCGCATTGTGTGTCAGCTCGGCAGCCTGCAGAGTCAGTACCTGAATGGTGTCGCGACGTTCCTGAAAATCTGTTTTGGCGGCTCCTAACAATAAATCAATCCAAGGCATGATTAACTGTTGACTCATCGGGTTTCATTTCCGGTCTTTGACATGGGCGAAACGGCTGGCATTCTGCGGCATGTTAGGTCTTAAAGCCCTATGCAGTAAAGATCTTTTAGCTACCTTCTGTAATTTAGCGGCTAAAATTCTCGGACCCTACTCGACCCAAATGCGCGGATTCCCGGCCATATCAGCCAGGATTGCCCATGCAGCATAAGGTATAGGCGCATCGCCGCCTGTCCACCGCCGGATCTGTCGGCCTGTTTGAATACCCAACAAACGCGCCGCTTCGGCGCCCTTGAGTCCTCGAGGAGGATCAATCCTCAAGAGTATTTCCCGAACTTCGTCCGGGGTGGGTTGCTCCCAACTGGCGGCAGGCCGGAAACACTCTCGTCGAATCTCATATCTGACGGTTTCGGTCATGCTCTGTCTCTCTGTTCTCTTCTGGCGTTCGACCGGGCTTTGGCCCTGGCCTGTTCAAGTCGCGGAGTTGCTGCATAAGCCCATTTTCACACCTGGTACGCTTCGAGGGCAGTTAATACGACGTCTACCTGCTCGAAACCAGAAGGGATAGAGGTATCCAGTTTCCCCAGGTCTCTATCCAGTATCTCAAGAACGCTGAGGTCATAGGAAATATGAGCTTCCTGAAGCTCCATAGTGTGCTTGTCAGAGCTGATACGGTCCAGGTCATCACTTGAATCCTGCACCGATCCCGCAGGGCGGGGCCATACATCCTTACCCCAAGGGTACTGAGCAAGCACCTGGGCAATGGCTTCTGTATCGGCCTGGTCACGGACTTGTCGGGCCTGCTCGTGGAATGTCATAGATCTACCCTTACAAAAAGGCCCGGGATGAACCGGGCCTTTTAATTCAGTCGATGGCAGTCAGAATGGCCTGAGACTCGGGATGGTCCAGAGCGAACTCACGTAGCTTGTGGTAAAGCTCTACGAACCTGTCTGATTCAGTGTCAGGGATATTTACAGCCAACAACCGACCAAGTACAAACAACGTAAGAACGACGCCGGCCGCTTCTGCGCTCATGTGCTCGGAGCAATAATTGTCTGCAATTACTACATGCTGCGGCTGGGTACTATTCAACGCGAGAAAGAAACCGCCATTGCTGAGGGTAAAGAAGTTCCAAAAGCCACCTTTGTAACCTTTGACATATTTGTCTGCATGGGCATACAGCAAGCCTTCGCCAACCATGTAATATTTGCCAAAAAAAGTAGGCAAAAACGACAAACGATCGTCGTCGGCCACAATCATCGAGGTGATAAGAGGGGTGTCTTGAGTCTGAGTTGTCATCGGAGTTTTCCGGTACTGACCTGAACAAAATGCCTGGCCTTCGCGCACATAATAGGTCTTTAAGACCTATTATGTCAAAAGGATTTTAATGAATTCGATCGTTTTGTGAATACAGCTCACAAGCCTCCACCAGTCGCAAAGCCGGTGGGCTAGGCTTCTGGGCCTTTATGCGCTCAATGCGATCAGCCGATGCCGCCAGAGTAGCTGTAAGGCCATTAACATCCTCGGCACACTGCTGCAGGTCATACGGCGTCGCACGCTTGCAGGTGAGGGTTTCAGTGTCCGCAAGTGCCCGGCGAGCAACCGTCTGCCAGGTCTGAACTTCAATCACACCTACACAAGCGTGATAGTGAGTGTTGGCCAACCGAAACAGGCGGTCGGTTTCGTTACGTAGTACGGCGATTTTGACTATGTTCATCGGATAACTCCGGTCACTGACCCTGGCAAATGCCTGGCATCTGCAGAGCATTATAGGTCTTAAAGACCTAAAAACAGCGCACAAACGAGTTCTTTTGTAGATTTGTATGGATTTGCTTTGGCGTACAACCAGGCAAATGCTTTGACACTTGGGGGGCTAATTGCCTCTAACCTCGGCAAGCCGAACCAGGTAAAGCCAGGTAGGCAGTGACTGCGCGCCTAACCCATGACACTTGGGGGGCCGAAAAGCCTAACGCGCTTCGCTTGTTGGGCGGCCGACAGCACAGCGCCCTTCGGTCACTGCACTGCCCGCCACCTTGATCTAGGATCAACAGCCATGACACTTGGGGGGCACTGAAGTACCTCGATGCTCAGACTGGCACCAGGTCAAATTGACATATAGACCGAGAATCCTTGCCATGACACTTGAGGGGCCAGTGTCATAGAACTAGCGGGAAGGGGGTTTATGCGAAGGCTCGTAACCCATGCGCTGGAGCCTTCTGACTAGATCCTGAACCTGGCCTTTGAGGCAGCCAATATTGGTATTGGCAGTGTGCAAATCCGTTTGCAGTTCAACAACCCGCCAGGTTAGCTGCTGATGGATAGCCACAAGGCGGCGGACGCTAGATCGCTCGCGCTCAAGATGCGCAACGTCAGATACGTCGCCTGAGTCATAACGAGCCTCTAGCCGGGCAAGAATATCTGATGGAATCTCAGGGACATCATCGGAAAGGAACCAGGACATAGCCACCGCCTACAACTGTATATACAAACAGTATGTAAGAAAGCGCGGCGATCCGCTATGAGCTGAACCGTCGAAAAATAGCCTCGCCGGCATAAGATCTGCGCTGTGTCGGAAGTAAACGTCTCCTCTGGCGTAAAAACCTTGCTTTCGTATTGTTCATGCAAAGTTTCGAGTCTTACACCGTACTACCCATCAACACAGCAAAGGAGGCTTTATTCCTTTGCGTAGCGAAGCGGTTATGGCGTCGCGCAGCGGCGTTGACTGCCTTCGGGGTGAAGTGAGCTTGCGAACGAGGGGCGTAAGCCCCTGGGGGGATGGGAGAGACGCGAAGCGGCTCGGGAGGGATCGAGAAGGGGGGTTTCCCCCCTTCGGCGCGGTTGGTTAAAAGGCGGTTCAAAGAAGGGGGTTTAAAAAAAGGGTTCAAAAGAAAGGGTTAGAGTACCCGAAAAACGGCACGCAACTGACTGATATTAAAGAGTTTACGCCAAAACGGTGGCCCCTCATGTGTCGGCAACCCTGCCCCCCATGTGTCAGTAGTTTAGCCCGCCAAGTGTCATTACCACAGCCCCTCAAGTGTCTGTAGTCGGCCCCTCAAGTGTCTATAGCAAAACACGGTTATGCGCCCGGTTATCCGCCACGGACGCATGCGGCCGTGCTTGGGAGGCTTCGAAGACGTGTGTTTCTGGCTCAATTAATGAGTGATGGTTGAATTTCAGGCGCAAAAAAGGGGGGCCAGCCCCCCAAGTGTCAACTAGAGGGGCCTTCTAGCCCCCCAAGTGTCAATAGACCAGGTGATTATCCCGGCACTGTCCACACGCTACCTGACGCAGTGGACTGCTTCCTTTTCCACATAGGCTTGCTGAACCAGCTTGGCTGCCTCCAGTTCTTTACAGGCTTCCCGGGTTTGCTCGGCCCACTTCTTGGGGCGGGTAGACTCGGAACCACATATGAGACGGAACGTCTCCAGCTTCAAGGGGTACGGGGCTTTGTGCGTGACGATCCAATCGAACAAGCGCCTAGCAGTGGGGGAGAGTGCGCGGTATCTCTCCCAAACGACCTTGGAATAATGATCGTTCGCGAAAAGTACGACCAGGTGCGTTGAAAGCTCGATCTGGCAAACAGAACGCTTATTGGCGTCCGTGACTATCTCGAACTCCTTTATCAAAGAAAGCCCTTTTATTCTGCTGTGCCGGGGTGAGCTTATTTGAAAAGAAGTCGCTTTGAGCCGATTGATACAGGCCAAGGCGCGCTTATAGTAGAAACCGTTAATCGGCCAGCCTAGATCGGTGAGTAACTGGTACAGAGTGAAGTAGACGTGGACACCAATCACAGAGTGCTTTGCGTATTCAAGGATCTGCTGCCATACCAGCTCGTCGTCGTCGGCGCGTAACTCAATCCCGGTGTAATGAATCTCCACCTCTTTGTTGTAGTGGTACACCAGCTCGTTGTCGTACGCTCGTCGCTTGACCCCCTTATTCCTGACGGTGAAGACCGCAGACCTTGCCCAGTCATTAGGGATGACGCGCAAATCGTCGTCCCATGAGGCAACGTCATAGAGAGAAAACTTCATTTGCACCATTTCGCCAATGAGGCTATCCAGCTTCTCTATCTCTTTTCGTTCTGCAACCTTTGCAGCGATAGTGTCTATAGGAGTAGGCGCACCCTTGCTTGAACCTTTTGGGAACAGCTCCGGCTGCTTGCGTGCCGTCACAGCTTCATCAAGCCGGTCCGCAACCGTGCGTTTCTTTTTCACAGGGGTGGCAGATGCTGGTTTTGGTGTTGGGCTGTCGAAATCTATTTTTGAGGACTCGGCCAGCGCAGCGGCAATGAAATCCTCAGACTGGACTCCAGGGTAAGCGGTAGTCGAAGCGAGCACTGCTTTCGCGGCTTGCATCGCAGCATCCTCGCGAGACATACCGTTTTTCATCAGCCTGTCTATGTGCTTCTGAGCGGCGGTCTTGAGACTTGCCATTGTCACTCCTTTACCTATGTAGAGCCGGCTTTATCCGGCCTGCCGGCCCATGTCCAGGGAAATCTTACGCGCCAATTTAGGACGGATCACGCGCTATTAAGAAAATAGCGTTTACCGAAACTGTGTACAAAATGTAAGATGCCCGAAATGACGGGAACGATTTACTTACCAGCTCTTACTTTAGCTAAATAATCGCTCACGGTCAAGAATTTTAGCGGCTAAAGTTTAGCCCTGCATTGAGGCGCCGATCGACTGTGCATAACGCGATTTTTTTTACCAACGTGCTGCGCCTGCTAGGCGAGAGAGGCATGACTAAACATGAGCTTGCGAAGCTCACAGGTGTTTCTATTTCAGTTTTGTCGGACATAACCAACGGCAAGGGAAACCCAACGCTCAAGACCCTTGCTGCCATTGCGGACGCTCTAGAAACGCCGCTGCCAATGCTGCTTGAATCAACTGATCTAGATAGCAAGGAATTAGACGACGCTGCGGGAACTCATATCCTTCCTAGCTTGCCGCGTGGGTACTGTCGGACCTGCGCGACGCTCACGCTTCATCAAGCGTTCCAGGTACGCAAATGGCACGAAGTCAACACTGCCAAAATCAGGGAAAACATCTAACGGATCACAAAGCTGAGAATATTTAGCGGCTAAAAACCAAGAGCCCCTTGCAAGGGGCTTTTTTTGTCGGTGTCGGATATTAGCAACAAGTCACGGAAGGCGAGCGGTGTATATCAAATCCACTGTTAAAAAGGATGTTGAGTTGTTGCTCTTGACTCGGTTTCTGTATATCGTTTGCCTAATTCGCGAATTTATGGAATCTGGAGCAAACGATGAATGAAGAGTCCGACGATCAGGACACAAGCAAGAAGCGCGTAACCGAGCGCTTACGCCGTGACCTAGGGCCTATGGTCATGGGCGCTCTGAATGACGCAAAAACGACCGATCTTCTGCTTAATGCAGATGGAAACCTGTGGCTGAAACGCTTAGGCGAGCCAACTCGGATAATCGGACAGTTAGAGGCATGGCGGGCTATGTCAGCCATGAAGACACTCGCCGGCCTACTTGGTAAAACCATCGGCGCGCTTGAGCCGATCCTTGACGGCGAATTGCCATTCGGCAATGAGCGCTTCGCGGGACAGCTACCGCCCTTGGTTTCGTCTCCAGTTTTCGCAATTCGAAAACCAGCCATCAAAGTGTTCACACTCGACGAATATGTCGAGATGGGAATCATGACCCAAGCTCAATGTGACGCCATTGAGAAGGCCGTGCGTGAGCATAAAAACATCTTGGTCGTTGGTGGCACAGGATCAGGCAAAACAACGCTTGTAAACGCGATAATTCAGGAAATGGTTAATAACGATCCTAATGAGCGGGTCGTCATTATTGAGGACACCGGAGAAATCCAGTGCGCCGCTATCAACTGCGTGCAGTACCACACCACGCTCGAAGTTTCGATGACCGACCTCCTTAAGACGACGCTTCGGATGTTGCCTGATCGCATCATCGTCGGTGAGGTCCGGGGTGCGGAAGCTCTAGACCTTCTGGACTCTTGGAGTACAGGCCACCCCGGCGGCACTGGGACTCTTCACGCAAATAACCCCGAATCGGCACTTCAACGACTCTTGTCGCTTGTCACCCGCAACGCATCCGCTCCAACAACGATTGAGCCGCTGATTGCTGAAGCAGTGGATGTGGTCGTTCACATCCAAAAAACCACCGAAGGCCGCCGAGTAGAAGGGATTTTGGAAGTTCTCGGCTGTGAAAATGGCAACTACATCACCCGTAAACTCTAGGAGTAACACCATGCAAAACAACACTTCCCGCGTAAACACTAAAGCTGTCTTGGCTGTAGGCGCTGCGCTCATGCTTTTGGTGAGTGCGCATCCAGCGCTTGCGGCCAGTACCGCTGGTGGCGGGCTTCCGTTCGATGATTGGTTCACTAAGGTCCGTTCCTCCATCACCGGCCCGTTCGCTTTCACCGCGTCAATCGTGGGTCTGGTAGGTGCGGGGGCTGGCCTGATTTTCGGCGGCGACATGAACGGATTCCTTCGCACCCTGATTTTCATCGTTCTTGTTCTAGCGTTCATCGTTGCTGCGCAAAACACCTTGTCCGCCATCACCGGCCAGGGCGCCGAAATCACTGCTGCGCATGATATGGCTGCAAAGTCCGCGGACTGGATCATGGACAAGGCTGAGGCATTCAAGTCTGCGGCTGCTCACGTGGTT
>LIDZ01014347.1_pt2 | contig 52843 bp, 49 predicted proteins | sample 644651 | NCBI WGS metagenome assembly LIDZ01 (sample SAMN03856242, study PRJNA289617) | food metagenome | isolation source: wine grapes on drying loft during traditional withering process | host: Vitis vinifera cv. Corvina | place: Italy: Gargagnago di S. Ambrogio di Valpolicella | collected 2014-01 | reverse complement strand
ACATGCCTGCCTGTCACGCAGGAGATCGCGGGTTCGAATCCCGTCGGTTCCGCCATTTTTTACTAAGGGACATTAGCTCAGTTGGTAGAGCACCTGACTCTTAATCAGGGTGTCGAAGGTTCAAGCCCTTCATGTCCCACCATATATTTTCATTGTGCGCGTGTGGCGGAATTGGCAGACGCACTAGACTTAGGATCTAGCGTTTCACGACGTGGGGGTTCAAGTCCCTCCACGCGCACCATATTTTCATTGAAGTAGCGTATAGGTATATGATTTACCGATCATCTATTTCAAAACATCGGGACGTAGCTCAGCTTGGTAGAGCACCTGGTTTGGGTCCAGGGGGTCGCATGTTCAAATCGTGTCGTCCCGATTCTTCTTTTATGCGGGTGTAGTTCAATGGTAGAACTTCAGCCTTCCAAGCTGATAGCGTGGGTTCGATTCCCATCACCCGCTTAACGCTTCATAAGTAAATGAATAAGCAATAAACAAAAAGAGCTGCGAAAATTCGCGGCTCTTTTTGTTTAACTGAAATACGATATAATCCCTCATAAGAATAGCAGTTTCTCCTACAAAACAACCATTCTAAATCAAACTTCAAATCTTCTAAAATGTATCGAAATTAAATGAATTCGTATCTTTAAAAATAAATAGTAGCCAAATATAACCTTTTGTCTCTAATAGCTATCTAATCATGTAGAGATTAAAACGAAGGAGGTAACTGCGTGGACATGATACATGAGGTGAAAAAGGCACAGAAGGGTGATAGAGATGCCTTTATTAGTCTGATTAAGTTGTTAGAGCATGATATGTATGGGCTGGCACGCTCTATGTTGAAGTTAGACGAGGATTGTGCTGATGTTATGCAGGAGACGGTATTTAAGGCGTACAAGGGGTTACATAGTCTGAAGCAACCTGAATATTTTAAAACTTGGTTATGTCGTATTCTGATCAACGAGTGTAATCTCTTGATAAAGAAACAGCATCATACGATTACCATGGCAGAGGTACCTGACACAGTAACTACTGTTTCAGAGAAATATAGTGATGATGAGAAGATAGATTTACGAGAAGCTGTTGATCGTTTGGATGAAACGCTACGAGTTGTTGTCTCATTACATTATTTTCGGGACATGTCTATCAAGCAAATATCTGATGTATTGGATATAACCGAAGGCGCCGTTAAAACACGACTTTATCGGGCACGTCAAATTCTTCTTTCTTCGTTCGAAAATACGCCAGAAGGGAAGTTGAGTTATGAATCCATATAATCTTGAAATAGAGTTAAGTAAAGTGAAAGTGGAGGATCTGAGTGTACTTCCAGAAGTTGTCCGTTCTAGGATGAACGAAACATACGATGCATTAGCGGATATTCCGATGAATTCAAGTTTGGACAGAAAACCTCGTAAATGGTTTCGTGGAATAGTCATTGCTGCATCGCTAACGCTGCTTCTGGCTATAGCTGTCCTTGCGAGTGGTTTCATTTCTCCCGTGATGGCTGAATCATTGAAACAAATTCCGATCGTGAATAGCGTATTCAAGCTGGCTGGTGATCTTGGATTGAAGGCAGCTGATGAGAAGGGCTTAGTATCCAATGTAAACCTAAGTGACTCTCATGATGGTGTGACATTAAGCGTGCCGCAGATCATTTATGATGGTATCCGGGTATCGATTGCTTTGAAGGGGAATACGAAATTGAGTGGGAGTATGGAAAATCTAGAAATCCTAATTGATAACAAATTACTCTTTCCACATAAAGACGAATGGGGTCCAATAGCGGGAATAGTTAAGAAACCTGGAGTGGATGAATATTCGGGTATTATGGAATTCCCCGATCCCTCCAGTCAAGGTATGGGGGCTAGTGCATTTCCTGATCAATTCGTTCTGACATTAAAGACAAATATGAAGGGAAGCAAGGAGCTATTCGAGATTGATATTCCGGTCACGAAGAATACGAAAGATGTTAAAGTATACAAGCCAGCAATGAAGAGAACACATGATAACCTCACTTTGACATTGGATAAAGTGATATTGACTCCGATCACAACGGGATTGAATCTAACGATTGATGCAACATCTGCAAATATACCTATGAAATATCAACCTTCATTACAATGGGGAAGTTATATCATTCATATGGGTTTCAGTATAATTGATGATCAAGGAAATGAATTAAGAGGTGTAGGTGGATCTGGGAATAATAATGCTAAAAGGGATGTTACGTTCGAAGATATCCAAGTATCACCCGTCTTAAGTACGACGAAGTCTATCACGATTAAACCCTTTCTTTATCAAAGAAAGGATGATGGAAGTGGCGAAGCTATGGTAGATAGTCAGGGAAATATGACGGAAGAATATATAAAAGAGATGGAAATGACGGTTCCTATTTCACCATAATATTGTTACAATTATGATACTTGAATATGAGGAGGATACCTGAGTAGGGCATCCTCCTTTTTGGTACTTATTATGACTTACATATATAAAGAGATCGGAGCACCTTAAACTTGGGGCATCAGCTTTTCTAAGATATCAAAATGTGTGCTGGTGCGGTTCTTTCTGTTATTTCTACAAATGAAGTATAAGCATGATCTTAAAAGAAAAGGAAGGTGATCACTGTGATACGATTTGGAATCATTGGAACCAGCTGGATAACGGAGCGATTTATTCAGGCTGGAATGGAGTCGAAGGAATTTGTCTTGAGTGCAGTCTACTCTCGAACAGAAGAGAAGGGTAGATCATTTGCTACGAAATATGATATTCCAATGGTCTATACTGATTTGGAGGAAATGGTCTCGAGTAATGAAGTAGATGCCATCTATATTGCGAGTCCGAATTCATCCCATGCCGAACAAGCTATCGTATGTATGAATCATGGTAAGCATGTTTTATGCGAGAAACCAATGGCATCGAATGTGAGAGAAATGAAAGAAATGATTGCTACAGCACGGTCGAATGATGTTCTTTTGATGGAGGCTATGAAATCGACACTCATGCCATCTTTTAAAATAATGAAGGACAACTTGTATAAAATCGGTCGCATACGTCGCTATTTTGCAAGTTTTTGTCGTTATACTTCAAGTTATGATGAACTACAAAAGGGGAATATTCCAAATGTGTTCAATCTGTCTTATTCCAACGGTTCTTTAATGGATCTGGGTGTCTATTGCATCTATCCGATGGTGACTCTTTTCGGCAAGCCAAAATCTGTTGAAGCTACGGGTGTTTTACTATCAACTGGGGCTGACGGAGAAGGAAGTATGGTCTTGCAATATGGAAAAATGGACGCTGTTATCATGCATTCCAAAATAGCTGATTCTTTTTTACCTGTAGAAATTCAGGGTGAGAACGGTACGATGGTTATTGATAAGATCAGCTCGCCACAAGATGTTAAAATTCATTATAGGGATGGTACGATTGAAGATCTAAACCGACCCGATGTACATAAACCGATGTATTATGAGATTCGAGAATTTATTGAATTGCTACAGACGGGTCAACGTGAAGGTTCTGTAAATACCTTAGCCAATTCGTTGGCCGTTGCGGAAGTAATGGAGGAAGCTAGACGACAAATGGGAGTTCAGTATCCCGCGGATCGGTTATATAAATTATGAGTGAAAAGTGCTGCTGCATCACGAACTGAAGTAGCACTAGCAATGGCTGATATGACAGATATACCATCTGCGCCAGCCTTGATGACAGTTGCAGCTTTGTGGACGGTGATTCCGCCTATACCTACTAGGGGAATATTAATACCCTTTGTGCGTAATTCTTGAATTAGACTTGTACCCTGGACTGCCTTAGCATCAGGTTTGGATTGTGTTGGATATATCGGACCTATACCCAAGTAATTAGCTCCATGCTCTATTGCTTGTTCAGCTTCTGCTACGGTATGAGCAGAGACTCCGATGATGGCGTGTGAGCCTAGTTTTTTACGTATGACGCTAGCAGATTCATCATCTTGCCCAACATGGACACCATCCGCATCAAGTGCGATGGCTAGACTGATGTCGTCGTTCACGATGAAAGGGATGTTATGTTCCCTGCATACTTTCTGAAGCTGATGGGCCAATTCAAGCTTAGCCTGACCCATTAGAGCACCAGGACCCTTTTCACGAAATTCAAATAAGGTAATTCCCCCAGCAATGGCCGCTGAATAGGTGCAACCTGTACCATGAGTATGTTGGGTCTCAATGCGTATATTCTCCATATAAACGTAATTCTGTCTATCATAGAGAACGTCTACCACTTGATCTGTTGAAGCATCATGCCCGCCTTTCAAAACAACATATTGACTGCCCATCTGAACGATTACTTTGGCTGCTTCCTCCCGATCACTCAAAGTACGAATAGACATTCCGGTTAGGATCTCTGCTTCGGGTAAGTTAGGTGTAGTCACTAGAGCAAGAGGGAGCAGATGTCGAATGACGGATTGGACAGCTTCTTGTTGTAAAAGAGGAGAACCACCCGTAGCAACCATGACAGGATCAACAACTAAGTTCTGCCAATCATACTGCCACATCTTGTCAGCAACGATGCGAATAATTTCTTGACTAAATAACATCCCCGTCTTCACCGCATCGGGCTTTAAATCACTGCCGATGGAGTCTAATTGCATCGTAATAGCTTCTGCGCTCGAGGGGAAAACCCCTTGAACCCCTAACGTATTTTGTGCTGTTATCGTAGTGATTGCTGACATTCCATACACGCCTAGTTCTTGAAATGTCTTCACATCCGCTTGGATACCAGCCCCGCCACCACTATCTGAACCAGCTATAGTCAAAGCTTTAAATATAGTCATGAGGAGAACCTCCTTTAAGTCCTTTTCCAGTTCTCGAAATATCTCGTATTAGATTACTCATCAATTAGTGTTCTTTTCATATCTCGGCATATCTCATATTCAATGACTCGTTCGTCTATTGCAGCTTTTGAATATTTGATCGTTGTTGGACAACTTCAGGGGTTACCAATGCTAGTTGATTTAGGAATTCAATCTGAAAACTACCAGGGCCTTGAGATTTACCAGCAGCGATTTCTGCGGCAATGCCATAGAAAGCAACAGCCTCGGTAACAGATTCAATCTGCTGTTGTTCAGCAACACTTAAAAAGGCAGCGATCACAGAGCCGAGTAAACATCCAGAACCGGTCACTTTTGTCAAAATAGGATGACCATTACTAGCGACGTATGTAGTACGTCCATCTGTGATGACATCGTCTTGTCCCGTAACGACAACGATACAACCTAACGAATGAGCTGCTTTTTGCGCGAGTTGAATCACATTGCCTTCACCAGCACCTGCATCGACACCTTTAATGGACCAACTCTCACCAATAACATGGGCTACCTCTGCAACATTTCCACGTAGCACGGTAAGCTTTATTTCTTTGGGTATTTGTTGTGCGATAGCTGTACGGTAGGAAGTAGCTCCTGCACCAACAGGATCAAATACGATGGGCACGTTGCACTTATTGGCTACTTTACCTGCAGTGAGGATGGAGTTCACAATACTTTCATTGAGCGTTCCCATGTTGAATAGGACAGCATCTGCGATCATAGCTACATCGGCTACCTCTTCAATACCATCCGCCATAAAAGGAGAGGCACCTAAGGCTAGTAGCCCATTGGCTGTGAAATTGGTAACTACTGCATTGGTGATGTTGTGAACAAGTGGATTCTTTTGACGTACTTTTTGTAGAAATGTCATGATTGTTGTCCTCCTTAGGATGAATTATAAATTGATAAATGCATCGTTGTACCATAGCTTCATATAAGGGGATGAAAGAGTATCCAACGTTTGCACCGACTAGATCTTTGGGCGATTGGACCTTTCCATCAGATGGCACCATAAGATGATTGAGGGGATGTCTCACGATAGAGGCTATCGATATAACGGGTATATTCTCACCGCGGGCCATAAGTACTTGAGGTTGATAGCTAAGGGCTAGATCGACTTTGCCGGCAGCCACTAATTTTAAAGAATCATTGGTCTCAGCGGGCATTTGTATATTTACTTCTAAACCTTGTCCTGCAAAATACCCATTCTTTTTAATTACTGTTAGGGGGAGGAGGTAGATTCGGTCACTTAATAGAATAGCTTCTTCTAAATCATGTGTAATGAAGAGAATAGTCTTATGCAGATCATCCCATAACTCCAATAACCAGCGAGGCATCTCTCTTTTTGTCATGGCGTCAAGGGCCCCAAAGGGTTCATCTAACAACGATAGATCTTGACCCGTTACGAGTGTTCTTAGAAAAGCGACACGTTGTCGCATACCGCCGGATAATTCATTGGGATAGGATTGTTCGTATTTTTCTAGACCGAATCGTGCTAGAGTGATCTGAATGTCAGCTATGACCTCCTCTTTGCCTCCTCTGGCAGGTTTCCGATTAAGTTCCCAAGGGGTAGTAAGTAATTGTCTAGAACAGTTCTCCAGGGTAGTAACAGGTCCTTTTGAGGCATGTATGCAACTTTGCCTAATCGAGACTGTGTCGATATTTTGCCATGTATACGTATTTCACCTTGTATAGGGTCTAAGAGTCCAGCAATGAGCTTGAAAAGAGTGCTTTTTCCTGAGCCGCTAACGCCAATAATGGATATGAATTCGCCAGCATCAACATTCATAGATAGTCCTTGAATAATAGGTGATTCGTCTGGTTACGTATAAGAGTAGGTTAAATCGTGTAATGATAAAATCGCCATGATCGCCTCGCTTTCTGTAAACAAATAAAGACCCAACCATTTCCGATAAGGAAAAAGTGGGTCCAAAAGTTCAATCAGCAAGAATATGCACGAGTTGAAGATTTCGTTCCACTTCCCTCCGCTGGTATCATCCAGATCAGGTTCCAAGGGTCCGGAACTTAAAGTTCCGTCTCAGTCGTTAGACTCCCCTAGTGAAATACAAAGGTCTATTCAATTCATAACCCATCCAATATAACAAAATTTACAAATAAGTAAATAAGTATTAGATAGGTCATACTTATTCTAATATGCGTCGCGCGCTGAATCGATACTGATGGAGATCAATACAATAGCAGGTTCGGCACCTACATTTTTGACGAAATGGGGTACACAGGCTTTCCAGCTAAAGGAGTCTCCCGTGCTCAGAGTGGCAGAATCCTCACCTTGTTCGATAAATAAGGTACCTTGTATGATGAAATGAAGTTCTTCACCTGCATGGGCATGAGCATCTTCTGTCGAGGCACCTGCAGGCATTTCTACAAGCATCATGCGCAGATTGCCGCGATCACTTAGATGCTCAACATGGAAGTTTTCCTTACCATGTGTCGTCTTACGCCGTTCATCTTTACGTATAATATGCATTCGTTCTTCGTCTTTTAAAAGAAGAAATGCAAGCGGAACGTTCAGAGCATGTGCGATGCTATCTAATGTGGCTATGGAAGGGGAAGTTTTATTGTTCTCAACTTGACTCATAAACCCTTGTGATAATCCAGTTCGTTCACATATTTGCTGAATCGACCAATTTTTTCTTTTGCGAATGGACCGAATATTGGAGCCAATATCCATAATAATCTCTCCTAATGGGTACTTTTATTTATAATATCAAATATATATTGACTTGGCAAAACACTCATGATAAATTTATTATACAAAATATATATTCCTATTACTAATATATTGATGATATATACACTATAGCTATTATCGAAAGGAAGATACTTATGACAAAGCAAATACATCCAAGTACTCAGATTGGACTTGTGAAACTCAAGATCAGCGATCTTAAACGTTCAGTAACTTTTTATACAGAGGTAGTGGGGTTACGCATTTTAAGTCAGACAGAGAATATTACTGAACTTACAGTGGATGGTAAGCATCCATTATTAATATTAGAACAGATCGAGAACGCGGTGATACTACCGGAAAGATCGGTTGCTGGACTGTATCATTTTGCGATTTTGGTGCCAGATCGAATTTCACTTGGGCTATCATTGCGTAATTTGATTAAGTTCAATGTGGGTGTGGGTCAAGGCGATCATCTTGTAAGCGAGGCGCTGTATATTAATGATCCCGACAACAATGGTATTGAGATTTATGCGGATCGACCAAAGGAGTCTTGGAAACGTGATACAGATGGGGAGTACGTGATGGCAACCGATTCAGTGGATGTAGATGGTCTACTTGCTATATCTGAAGGGAAAACGTGGAGCGGGTTATCTGTTAATACGATCATGGGACACGTACATTTTCATGTATCTGATCTGCAAAAGGCAAAGGCATTCTATTGCGGTATTCTGGGTTTTGATGTTACTTCACACTTGGGATCTATGGCATTATTCATTTCCGCTGGAGGGTATCATCACCATATTGGATTAAACACTTGGGCAGGCGTGGGTGCACCACCTGCACCCCATGATGCAGTAGGATTGGATTACTTTACATTGGTCCTTCCTAATCATGAGGAACTTGATCATGTGATCGTGCAGTTGAAGGACACAGGAATTAGTGTAACGTATCAAGACGGTGGATGGTTTGTGAAGGACCCTTCTAATATTTCGATCAAGCTATTGAGTCAAATCTGAGATTGAGAATCTCATAGAAGGAGATCGATTGAATAGATGGGATTAGCCATGAAATAGTCTTGAATTTAAATAGTGCTTCAAAGCCGCAAGCGATAAGCTTGCGGCTTTCTTTAGTGAGCATGCATGGCGATTAACTAGGTGGTGAAAGTCCACTGTGGGGGTTTGTAGTACCAACCACTAGCCAAGAGCAAGGGTGTCCATCGTGAGGTGGAATCTGAAGGAAGCTGGAGGCAAAATTCCGACCCAAGGAACACGAACATTATCAGGCATAGGATATGGGATGAGCTTGCCAAACAAAGCGAAGTCCAATCAACTACACGGACATACCAATGTAAATGATGTGGGTACATGGAAGGAAAGTGAATCGTCTTACCGTGGGAGATCTCATGGACGTGAGGAGATATACTTCGAATCACGGTTGAAACAAGATTTGTCATGAGAAATCAGCAGAAGCCATAGTCGCTTCTGTCGTCGACGACAGAAGGGAAGGGCTACCTGAGGAGGTGTCTATATATATTGAACTAAAGTTTGTGCTCACAAGTTCAATTGTTTCTAAAGAAAAATATGAATATGAAGGTTCGTCTTTAGTTCAATCTATATAGTCCTATAGTCAATGAAAGATACCAAAACAGGAGCAAAGGGCAGTTAACTTCCAGTGGAAGTCTTCACGCAGAAAGCTAGTGCGGAACACGAAGGATATGCGGGAGCGCACATTCCTGTAAGGATAACCGAAACGGACAGCACTAACGTAAACGAGTCGAAGAAGGGAATGCTGGAGCGAATTGTAAGCAGAGACAACTTGAATGAAGTATTCAAGAGAGTCAAAGCAAACAAGGACTCTCATGGAATCGACGGGATGGGAGTAGATGAACTTCCGATATCTCAAAGAAAATGGAGAGTCACTTCGGCAAACTATTCTGGGCGGGAAATATCGTCCCAATCCTGTTCGAAGGGTAGAGATACCAAAGGAGAACGGAAAGAAAAGAAATCTAGGACTCCCAACCGTTGCAGACCGAGTGATCCAGCCGTTTTGTGAACACCCCCATGCTAGCTTTGGTGCAAGATATCTAATGACTGCGGACAGAAAAATGGAATATTCAAACGAATTCGCCAATCGTATCCGACAATGATCAACGACTTATTCGAATTAATGACATGGTTGGAGTCCGAAGGCGTTACGCACATTGCGATGGAGAGTACCAGCATCTATCGGAAGCCGGTCTATAACATCCTAGAAGGCTACTTCGATATCGCCCTTGCTAATGCACAACGGATCAAGAATGTTCCGAGACGCAAAACGGATGTCAATCACGCAGAAAGGATTGCCAAACTGTTGCGTGTCGGGCTGAAAAGAGTTTTGTCCCGGCTGAGGATCTTCGCGAATTGCGTGATCTGACCCGATTGCGTAAAAAACGTGTCGGCAACTTAACGACAGAAAAAGTGTACTTCATCTAAAGGTGACAGATCCGTAACCAGAATCGAAGATGAGGAAATCATAGAAATGGTTAACGAGAACACTATAAGAAAAAAAGATATTTATTTGAAAAGAGGATCATTAGTCGAGCACCCATTCGGTACTATAAAAAGACGCTTTGGTTATACATACTTTTTAACAAGAGGACTTGACTCAGTAAACACTGAGGGTAGTTTTATTTGCCTTGTCTATAGTTTAAAAAGATTGATTAACATAATGAGAGTTAGAGAATTAGTATGCCATTTTAAGGCTTTAGCCTCACAATAGTTATCGAATTTCTGTACTTTTTTCGAAAACAATAATAAAGCCAGTATATTTTGAATTGTAAAACTAAATCATATCTAATTGTTAGACAGACTCACGTTCGGTGGTGTGAGAGGTCGGGGGTTAGTCGCCCCCTCCTACTTGATTGCGTTTGGGAGCATTGTAGCTCGAGCAAGAACGTGCCTTCAAGGCTTGACGGATTGTAACAATAATCCAAAGAAAGCGTTGACATTCCAGATAAAGTATTTTTATAATGAGTTGAAATCGATTTCAAAGAACCAGTAGGAATAGAATAGTAGAGGAGCCATTTTATTTTTTTGAGTATTATGAAATCGATTTCAAAAAAATCCACAACCGGAAAGGTGTTATGTATGAAATCCAAACGCATATCGGCAAGACGCAAGCGCGCAGGGCAAAATAAATATCTCGCCGCGGTCATGACGCTGGTTCTACTGTTCCCGGTCGTATTCGGAGGAATGGCGGGAAATATCTCCTATGCGCAAGAAGCGGGGCAGCCTGCCGCCAAGTGGTATCAGAATTTTGAGCAGGCGGGGACGGAAGGCGCTTATGGAATCTCTTCTGTCGGCAGCTCGTCAACGGCGGCGGTCAACGACCGGACACCGGGGAATGGAAGTCTGAAAAGCGTGTGCCTCGTCCAGACAAACGACAATAACCCCAGCGGCGAAGCCTGGAATACTGGTGTCTACGGATTTACGGTAACACCGCAAGAGGATACGGTTGTCGGAGCGACTTACTATGACGCCTCCGACTACAACTATTTGAGCTTCTATATTCTTGATGCCGATGTCCACAATCCGAATGTCGTCATCCGGGATGCGGACGGCAAGGAGTGGAGTGCCAGTACGGATCAGGTGCTGTCCGTAAAGAACGAATGGACCCGACTCTCGGTGCCGCTCGATAAGACCAAGCTCGATTTTTCACGGATTGCCTCCATTTCGCTGGGCGAGTATTGGGGATGGGGCAACAAGTATTATTTCGACGAGCTTTATTTTGCCAAGTCGGCGGACGACCTGCAACCCGCTTATCCGGATGGCGGAGTGGACGCGGCGGAGCCGGTCATGTACCAAAGCTTTGATCAGCCGGGAAGCAACGCTCTTTATGGTCTTGCCGCACAGGGAAGCGCAACGGCCGCAGGGCATGCCGCCAAGCCGACCGCATATTCCTCAAGCACCGGCAGTCTGAAAGCGGTGCAGAACACCTACACGGACGGAGATGGCAATAAGAAGGACGAAGCCTGGAACACGGGCATTTACGGAGCGGGAATTGCTCCCGAAACCGGTGCGACTGTATCCGGGGCAACATATATGGACGCTTCTCCCTACCGCTATCTGATGTTCTATATCAAGGACACGACGGCGGGAGCGGGCGCTAATGTCCATGTCGTGTTCAAGGATGCTGCAGGCGGAGTCTGGGATACGGAATCCGGCGCGGCGGTCAAGACGAAGTCTAATCAATGGGTGAAAATGACAGTGCAGCTGGATAAGACCAAGATCGATTTTTCCAAGCTGCAGCAGATTGAGCTCGGAACGTACTGGGGCTACGGCAATGTGTATTACTACGATGACTTGTATCTGGCCCAGAATAAAACGGACGCCTCACCGGCTTACAAACCGGAGCGCACGGCACTTTATAACGATTTCGAGAGCGGAACCGGCTTCTCTGCGGGCAGCGCTGCCGTTGTGGAAGGATCGGGAGATATCGCGAATGCCGCCGGTAAGGCGAGCGCCATGGTGGCGACGAGTAAATCGGACTGGCCTTATGTGGCGGGAAGCTATCTGAGCGTGCAGCCAAGTGGCGTCGGTTCGTTCGATGCGTCGGCCTATTCGTATCTGGCGTTCTACCTGAAGGACACCAAGGGTAGCAACGGCGTGGAGTTCCGCATCAAGGATGCGGACGGAGGCGTGTGGGATACCTGGGGAACCTCAAGCTCCACCAAGAATAAATGGGTTAAAATGCAGCTGTCGCTGGAAGGCTCGTCCAAGATTGACCTGACGAAAATCACGTCGATCGACATCGGCTTCTACAATGCCGGAGTTTATTATGTCGACGATATGTATTTTGCCATGGCCGAAGACGATGTGCTAGCCGGCTTTATAAGTGGGACCCAGACTGCCGGAGCGGTCTGGTATCAGAATTTCGAAACGAAGGGGCAGGATGGGCGGTACGGAATTTCGGCCGGTTCCGGCGTGAACACTACACTCAGCATGGAGAAGTCAGCGAACGCAGACAACTCCGCGAGCATCCGGGTCGTGCTGTCCCAGAATTCCGCTGATCCTGAGGTGAATGGGGTGGTCGTCATGCCGCAGGCACTCGAAGAGTCGCCGGACAAGAACCGGCCGTACGACTATCAGCCGGATTTTGATGCCACGAATCTCAGCCATCTGATTTTTTATGTGTGGGCTGAACAGGGCGGGCAGAAACTCTCAGTGAGGCTGAAGGATGCGGGCGGAAAGTCCTTGGATTGGCAAACCGGCGAGCCGATGGTGAGCGGCTGGAACCGGATCGCGGTGCCGCTGGATCAAAGTGCGGACTTCATGTTCGCGCGCCTGAGTGCAATAACGGTAACGCCTGAGAAAGCGGGGACTTATTATTTGGATGAATTTTATTTCGGCAAAAGCGTCAGCGACGGCTTCCCGAACGCCGGCTATACGCAGCTAGTGCTGAAGGATGTGGACGGCGAGGCCATGCCGTATGCGAACGGCCTGCCGCTCGGCTCCTTCGAGAAGCAGAAGGACAGAACGTATATCTCTTTGAACGGAGACTGGAAAAAAGAAAGAACGGCGCTCGATTCGCTTTTGTCGGCTTCCCCGCGGAACAGCGCCAGAATCGCCGGCCTTGAAGAAGAGGCGGGAGGCAGACAGGAGGCAGGCTATAATGACTCCAGCTGGACCGATAAGACACTGCCCCTGCCGGAAGACGAGCCTACGGCTTACGAGTCCTTGACCGGACCCGAGAACAAAAGCGACAAATCCGGCTATCAGGGCGGGGTATGGTACCGTAAGCATTTTGCGGTGGACGCTTCGCTGAAAGGGCAGTCCACGCAGCTTAGCTTCCTGGGCGTCAATTATTTCGCGGATGTGTGGATTAACGGACAGTATGCGGGCGGACATCAGGGCGGCTACACGCCGTTCGCGCTGGATGCTTCCGGCCTGCTGAACTACGGGGGCGACAATGTGATCGCAGTCCGGGTCGATAATCCGAAATGGGATACATTCGCAAGCGGAGAGACGCTGCCGTATGCGAAGTCCGACTGGTTCAACTATACGGGAATCTTGCGGGATGCCTATGTTGAATTTACGCCGGAAACCTATGTGGTCCGCAGCGATGTGCGCACATTGGATACAGATGGAAGCTTGTCGATCCGCACCTTCTTGAACCATACCGGCGAAGCGGCGGAGCAGGTTCAGCTGTCTTATACGGTCTATGAAGCGCAGATCGGTGAGAGCAATCAGCTCAGCGAGTATGCGCAGGAACTGGCGGGAAGCGCAGTCGTAACGGCACAGGGTAGTGTACTTACGGTCCCGGCCCGCGGCCAGGCGGTGCAGACGCTGGAAGTGAAGGCGCCGAAGCCGAAGCTGTGGAGTCCGTCCGATCCGAATCTGTATATTTTGAAGGTTGAACAGAAGGTCGGCGGAGTTGTTACGGACAGCTTCTACACGCAGTTCGGTATCCGTACGCTGGAAGCGGACGGCGTGAAGATCAAGCTGAATGGTGAACTGGCACCGTTCCTGACCGGCGTCGGCTATACGGAGGACAGCAGCGACAAAGGACCTTCGCTGGATGATGCCACCCGGTACGGCGATCTGCAGAAGATCAAGGAAAAGTTGAAGGCCAATTTCGTCCGGACGGGGCATTTTCCGCACAGCCTGCCGACCTATCAGTATGCCGACCGAATCGGTCTGGCCATCTGGCAGGAAATCCCGGCGTACTGGTTCAGTGGAGAGGCTTTTGATCTTCAGCGCCAGCGGGGCCAGGCGAAACAGATGCTGGAGGAAATGATCTTCAGCAACTACAACCGCCCTTCCGTCTGGTTCGACGGAGTGAGCAATGAATCGGGCGGACAACTGGAGCGTGTCAACTTCATCCGGGAGCTGCGCGATGCCGCCCATGCCATCGACGGAACGAGACTGGTCGGCCAGTCCGCAGTGGCGAATCCGCACAAGGGAGAGAGCGATCATTCGCATTCCCCGGCGGATGTCATCGGGATGACGATGTATTTCGGCGCTTTCTACGGCGCGAATACGGACCTGGAGACACAGGCGGAAATCGAGACGATCCATGAACTGCATCCCGGCAAGCCGATCATCGCCACGGAATACGGCTACTGGTCCGGAGACGAGAGCGCGGCGGATACCCGGCAGACGACACTGTTTACGGGCACTTTTAACGCTTTTGCCCGCGTGGCTACCCAGACGGAGGACGGAACACCGAACCCGGACGGATTGCTGAGCGGCGCGGCCTGGTGGACGGCGTACAACTGGTATACCAATATCACGGGTCTGCAGACAATGGGCTTGTATCATATGGACCGGACAACAACGAAGCCGGTGACGGCTATCCTAGCTGAGCGGTATAACCGCTATACTAGGGTATCCTCCGGAACGGAGCCGAAACCGCCCGGCATCTCGTCCTGGTTCCAGAGCTTTGAGTCGGGCAGAGGCTTTATTGGCTCCTCTGATCAGGTGCAACTGGAGCCCATGGTGGACAGTCCGGGCAATGACGGCACGAAGAGCCTTAAGATAACGGCGGGCTCCGGCCCGGACGGCGCCTATGCCGCTTTTGTTCCACAGGGCGGAGCGATCAACAGCGATCTGACAGGCTATAACTACCTGAACTTCTACGCCAAGGACAGCACCGGAGGCCGACCGCTTGCCGTTACGCTCGTGGATGCCAAAGGGCGCACCTGGAAGACAGAGACGAATGAGACAACGGTAAAAGACACCTGGACGCGGCTGAGCGTTTCGCTGCAAGGGGCGCAGGGCGTTCCACTGTCCAGCCGGCAGCTGAATACAATGGCGATTACCCAAATTCGGATCGGTGTGGCCGCTTCGGACGTGGTATGGATTGACAACTTCTTCGCGGCAACCTACAAAACTGACGCGGAGCCCGTTTCTTATCCCGTGGGCGCAAGCGGCTGGTTCCAGTCTTTTGAAGAAAAGAATGTACAGGTGGGACAGGGTGTAAATGCCGTTGCCACCGTAGACCGGACATTCGGGGTTAATCCCGGTGGAACGGGAAGCGTGAAGCTGGAAGTTGCCGGAGACGGCGGCTTGCCGGGAGCGGATAAGCAGTCCGTCATCATTAAACCGCAGGGTGGGGCTTCTTTCATCGATGCTTCTAGCTTCAAATATCTGGCCTTTTATGTGAAGGATATGCAGGGTTCCAACACCTTCCATGTCACCTTCGTGGATGCGGATGGTACAGTCTCCGTGGACAACTGGTCTGATGTCGGTTCGGTGAAGGGGCAGTGGACAAAGGTCTACATCCCGCTGACCAAGACCTCCGCCGATATCAGCAGGCTGAAGGAAATCCGGCTGGCGGTGTGGAATCCCGGCACTTATTATTTTGACGATTTGTATTTTGTTGAATATCCCTCGGATGAAATTCCGGCCACGTACACCGAGACGATTCCGGTAAAACCGCATCCGGAGGGCCAACTCAAGGTGGCAGCGGTTGGTGACAGCATCACGGCGGGAGCCGGACTGGAATATGCCGGAGTAACGAGCTATCCAGCCCAGCTTCAGTCACTGCTTGGAAGCCATTTTACCGTCAAGAACTTCGGCGTCAGCGGACGCACGCTGCAAAAAGACGGCGATGATCCGTACTGGAACGAAACGGCGTTTACGGCCAGCCAGAATTACGCCCCGGATGTCGTGGTCATCCAGCTTGGCACCAATGACACGAAATCCTGGAACTGGAAGGATGGGAAGAACCAGTTCCTGAGCGATTATAAAGCGCTGATTCAAATGTATCAAGCGCTGCCAAGCCATCCGGCGGTCTTTGTCAATCTGCCGCCGGTGGTGTTCAACGACGACCCGAATAAGGCATACGGCATTGTCTCCTCCATCCTGCAAAACGGCGTACTCCCGCTGATCAAGCAGGCGGCTAAAGAGACGGGGGCAACCCTGATCGACGTGAACACGGCCACGGCCGGAAGCCCGGGCGATTTCCCGGACAAAATTCATCCGAATCCGAAGGGAGCCTGGACCATTGCGGACACGGTGGCCAAAGCCATCCGTAGCACGCTCTACAGCGTCGGTGACACGGAAGTCACCACCTGGAAGGACGGCAAGGCGGGCGCGTATTCAATCATGTACGACGACGGCATCTACGAATCCGCCTTACGGTTTGCCGGCCTACATGAAAAATACAGCTTGAAGGGAACGCTGGCGCTGATCAGCGGCTGGATCGATAAGGCGTATAGCGACACGGGCGCTTCCGCGGGCACGTGGGAGCAGTGGAAAGCACTGCTGGGCAAAGGGAACTTCGATGTGGCGAGCCACACGGTCACCCACCGCAACCTGACCACGCTGAGCGCGTCCGAGCTGACCGCTGAGTTCAAGGACTCTATTGCCCGGATCAAGGAAAAGACCGGCTATAAGCCGGAATCGCTTGCCCTGCCATATAACACGGGCAATGCGGCGGTGGCGGAGGAGGCGGCCAAATATTTTGTCGCCGCGCGCCAAGGCGGCAACAATTCCGGCAACGCTCCGGACACGGAGAAGTATTACAATCTGAGCAGCACGATGGCTGAAAGCACGACAACGGTCTCGCAGCTCAACAACTGGACCGACTTCGGCATCGCCAAGGGGAACTGGCTGGTTCTGACCGGCCACGGCAATGATGGTGAAGGCTGGTCCTCGCCGCCGCTGAGCCTGTTCGACAATCATTACGGCTATGTGGCCAAGCGGATGGACGCCCTCTGGAACGGCACCTTTACCGAGGTGAGCAAATACCTGCGCGAAAGACAGAACGCCACGATAAAAACGGCGATCGCTCATTCCGGTGCGATCGAAGTCAAGCTGGAAGGCACGCTGGACCCGGGGGTGTACAATGAGCCGCTGACTCTAAGAACAAAGGTGCCTGCAGACTGGAGCGAGATTACACTCACACGTGGCAACACTTCGCAGGCATTGACAACCGTTCGCGAGGGCGAAGGCGCATTTGTTTATTACGAAGCCGTGCCGGGAACCAAGAGCCTGATTATTAGCAAAAAGGGAACGGTCGTGACCGATCCGGATACCGGCACCGACACGCCGATCCATACCGGCACTCCGGTTTCGGGTACGGCAGACGGTCTGAAGACTGTTCTTGCTCCAGACGCGGCGCAGCTCACCAAGGCGCTCGTCGATGCTCCGGCGGATGCTGGCGGAGTGCGGACTCTTACGTTTGACGTCAGAGCTGCGGCGGGCAAAACCACGTTCGAATTGCAGCTGCCTGCCGCGTATCTATCTTCGATGAAGCAGGTGAAGATCAAATTCACCACCCCTGCGGGTAGCCTGCTTCTTCCGGGTGATATGTTCGCCGGTATGGCGGAACATGCTAAGCAGATTGCCGTATCGATCAAACTGGCTGATCTGTCCGGTGCAGCTGATGACGTCAAGCAGGCGGCGGGCAACCGTCCGGTTGTCGAGCTGAGCGCCGCCATTGACGGCCAGCCGGTAGAGTGGCAGAACAATCTGGCGACTGTCACGTTCCGCATACCGTATCAGCCTTCCGCCGCCGAGGCGCTGAACCCGTCGCGGCTGACGTTCTGGCATATCGGGAAAGACGGCCAGACAGAGCCGGTGATCAGCGGACGATATGACAGCTTGAGCGGCGAGATGACCTTCGACACGCATCACTTCAGCCGCTACGCGGTCGTCTCCGTGGCCAAGAGCTTTGGCGATCTCGGCCGCTACGCTTGGGCACAAGAGGCGGTGGAAGCTCTGGCCTCCAAGGGAGCGGTCAAGGGGACCTTGCCAAACCGCTATTCGCCGGAGCTAAGCATTACCCGGGCGGATGCGGTGGTCATGATTATGCGGCTGCTCAATCTCCGGGCAGAGTCATCTTCAGCCTTTACGGATGTTGCGCCGAGCGTTTATTTCGATGAAGATGTGAATGCTGCCCAAGCGCTGGGCATTGTGCGCGGCACGGGCAGCGGCGAGTTCCGGCCGAAGCAGCCGGTCACCCGGCAGGAAATGATGGTGATGATCGACAACGCCATGCGTGCTGCCGGCAAGGAGCTCTCCGGCGGCAGCGGAGAAGCCTTGTCCGGTTACGCGGATGCTTCTCAGGTATCGGCCTTTGCAAGGGCCAGCGCGGCACGTGTAATCTCGGCCGGTTTATTCCAGGGCTATGGCGGTTATTTGCAGCCCACTTCGCCGATCACCAGGGCGGAAGCGGCTGTCGCGCTTTACCGGTTGTACGATATAATAAACTAATTGAATTGCGGGAAGTCCGGTAAACATTCTCTTATTAGAGTCTAAGGTTCGCCGGACGCCCCGAATCCTTCGGAAGGAAGGGCAACACACAGACAGGCACTGCTTTACCGGTGCCTGCTTTGTTTTTTCCGAACTTATCGAAATGAGGGATAAAGTTGATCGTTGAGACGAAAATCGGAAAGGTTAAAGGGCTCCAGGAAGGCAGGATGGGCGTGTTCAAGGGCATTCCTTACGCGCATCCGCCTGTCGGCAGCCTGAGATTTTAACCTCCGGTGCCCTTGAAAGCGTGGGAGGGCATTTTTGAGGCAACGTCATACGGTAACCACGCCATGCAGACTCACCAGGAAGAAAGATTTGCGTATTCGGAGGATTGCCTGAATTTGAACATTTGGACGCCCGCGGCGGATCAGCACAAGCGTCCGGTCATCAAGCGGCGGACAAACTGCATTGCGACTTGAAGCGAGCAATAATGGAGGAACGACGCTGTATCATGATCTAGGATAGACTTCGTCTCCGAGCACATGGGTGCAACTCGTCATCGACAACATCAACGTGTCGACGGGTGCAATAACGATCGGTGTCAACTCCAACGCGCAAGCAGACAATTGGGCTTGAAGAAGTAATCTTTCGGTGCGACCAAGCTTAGGTTGTAAAGCACGCCTGTTGATTATCCAAAATAAGGAAGACTAAAATTGAAAAGAGGTTGCTCTTTTATGTGAAATCGATAGCACCACACACTCGATTTGAAAGAGGCGACCTCATGAAAAGGTTTACCACGTTCACCACGTTAGTTCAAACTCTATTGACCGAAGAAGATGTGAAGCAAATTCTCCAAGAATTGAATTACGAAGAAACGGCACGTAAATTTACAGCCAGTCAGTTACAATTGTTCTTTATGCACGCTGCCTTGAGACAATGGGATAGTAGGTGAAGAGATAACTTGCGGACTTATTCCGGTGTTTGTTATTCGTCTTTTTCCTCGGAAGCGGGTGACGCCCCTTATGATCTCTTTAAACGTCTGTTTCATCTGCTTGTTTCAAAATGAAATCGCGCAACAAAGCGTCGGCTAAATATACCTAAAGATCTTTTATTAGTGAATTCTACGACCATCACGTTAGGTAGAACACGTCTTCTCTGGGCACTGTTTCACGGAGGACGTGCAGGCATTAAGCTACACGTTGCATTCGACGCATCCACTGAGCAACACGCTCAAGTGATCTAAACCATCGGAACGGTTCATGATGGTCCTAGTGGTGAAGCGCTTGAGAAAAGACTACATTCTAGTTAATGACCGCGCTTACGGAAAAATCAAGCGATTCGATCAATACGTCACGGAGCAGCAGTATTTTGTAACACGAATCAAAGAGAATATGACGCTCATAAACCCCCATTCATTAAAGCGTGTGAAGGCGGATAACTCCAATGTAACGAGGGATATCACTTGTTATCTAGGAACACCACAGAGTCAGTCACAGCTTCGTCACCGTGTTGCCATCTTCCACGACGATTATGGCAACGAAATTCGGGTTGCAACCAACTTTCAGGAATTTGTCTGCCGAACAAATCGCTGACATGTACAAGGCACGTTGGGGCGTTGGCGTGTCCAGTTAAGGACACAACATCTAGTCGGTGAAAGTCCGATCGGAAGAAAAGACTAAACTTCCATAGCCTGAGAGGCACCGTGGAGCGAAAGCAAGACAGTGAAGCCCTCTGACAACACATTCAGTAGGAATATGGGCAAAACTGCAGGTTGTAACGTACAGTGAACGTAGACGTAGCCTCGTTACACGAAATTCCGGTGGCTGAGACGGTCGATAACGTGCGAAAGCAGCAAGAACGAACCGAAAGAGTCTGAAACGGTCGTTCTCACCGGCGGGGTATCAGCGGCGACATGTAGTGAAAGATGTTGTGGAAACTGGAGAAGCCCTCGACATCCGGTGAAGAAATCTCACCGAGGAGGCAGTCCCTATAACCGCGATCGGGAAGTGGGACATGCAGGTGTCAGGGTGGCGGAACGGGTTGTAGTACTGAGGATCCGCGTGCAGCAAAACACGCGGGGAGGAAAGAGCCCGAACCGGTAAGCAAATCCGTATGACTAAGGGAGGCAAGGGTACCATGATAAAAATACCCATCAGTTTGCAGGAACTAAGGCAACGGATATATCAAAAGGCGAAGGCTGAACCTACGCATCGGTTTTGGGGGTTATTCACCCACATTACCAATATGACGACCCTTCAAGAAGCGTATCAACATGCGAAGAAAAACGGTGGTACGTCAGGCATCGACGGAAAAGGTTTCGCAGACGTGGAGCAGGAAGGTGTCATTTCATTTCTCAAAAGCATCCAAGAAGAACTCCGAACGGGAACGTACCAACCACAAGCCAATCGCAAGATAGAGATACCGAAGGCAAATGGCAAAATGCGAACCCTACAAATTCCTACGATTCGGTATCGCGTCGTACAAGGTGCGCTGAAGCTGATTCTAGAAGCGATCTTTGAAGCTGACTTTTGTCCGAACTCATATGGTTTCCGACCGAAACGCTCACCCCATCAAGCATTAGCCGGAGTGAGACGAAGTGTATTTCGAATGACCACCGTAATGGATGTCGATCTGTCTCGATACTTCGACACAATCCGGCACTCGATTCTACTGGAGAAAATAGCGAAGCGAATTCAAGACCCACAGGTGATGCATCTGATTAAACAGGTCATTAAGGCTGCTGGAAAGCTCGGTGTACCGCAAGGTGAGTTATGCAAAGCTTTGCATAACCCACCCTACGCAAAGAAAGACACTATGCAAAGTAAACGACAAAAAGCCCGTGGTCATCAGGAATTCGTTCCATTTACTTTTCATAGTATCTGAGGCTACAGTTCTGAAAGCCAAGAAAGCAGTGCCTGATCCTGGTTCCAGTCCGGCAAGTGGCTGTCAATCAGATCGGGTTAGGCTTATTCAATGGCTTTTCTCTTTGTTTCCGTATCGGTTTTGGCATAGACTTCCGTCGTTTTCAGATCCACATGGCCAAGAAAATCACGAATGTAGATGAGATTTACGCCTGCTTGCAGAAGGTGCATGGCCTTCGAGTGCCGGAGCATATGGGCTCGCACTTTCGGAGGTACTATCATCGATGTTTTCCTTGCAGCCGCAACATATTTTGCAAGGATGTGAGCAACCCCTTCCTTGGTCAGTTTGGTATGCTGGTTGTTTGTAAACAAAGGATATTCATTCTTAGACGCGCTGTCCAACTTATGCTCAAGCTTGTTTCTCTGTAATAAAAAAACGGTATTTTTCATCAGAGGAACTCATCTGGTCTTCTTACCTTAATGGCACCAGAAACGTTCTTCGTACAGTTAGGGTATTCCTTCTATGGAGGAAGCTGTATTTCATGCGACAATAGGGCCGGTTCATATCTGCCTGTCATCTATGGACTGCGGGATATTCTCGATTGGCTGCAGGTACAGCATTATAATTCTGGTCCAATCACTGCGCTTGATGGTCAATACTATTCCATGGGCAGTGCTGATTTCCATGTTGCTATGGCAGATATGATGCTTACGGGCTTCCCAGTAGGAAAAAATGCTAACTATCCATTCCCAGCATTACGTCCTGACCAGATCGTCATAGGACTACCTGCTAACGTAAACTCTGGAGGAGGATTTACTTCTGTAGCAGAAGTACATAAAGCGTTGAACTATTTAATGAAGGGTGTTTCGTACGGAGGAGGCTACCAACTTCGTAACGGAGCACATTCCGGTATGAGAGGTCTGATGACATGGTCGATCAACTGGGATAGATTTAATAATTTCGAGTTTTCTAGCAATCACCGCACTTATTTGAATCAATTCGAATCAGGAGGAGGTCAGGATATTAATCCTTCATCCGTACCTGGTAACTTAACGTCTACAGGTAAAACATCCAGTAGCGTGAGCTTGGCATGGAATGCCTCTACAGATAATGTGGGTGTTGCTGGCTACACAGTAACGTATGGAACGACCAGTGTCAACGTAGCGGGAATAAGCACAACAATTAATGGCTTATCCGCAAATACGGCATATACGTTTACTGTTAAAGCCAAAGACGTAGCAGGGAATCAGTCGGCGCTAAGTAACGTGGTAACGGTAACGACAAACGCTCCTAGTGCCGATACTACACCTCCTACGGCTCCCACTAATGTACAAGTGACTGGAAAGACGACCTCTAGTGTAAGCTTGAGTTGGACAGCATCAACGGACAACGTGGGTGTTGCTGGTTATACAGTAACCTGGGGTTCATCAACCAGTGTGAATGTAACAACGCCTACGGCTACAATTATGGGGCTATCCGCGGGTACTGCATACACATTTACCGTAACTGCGAAAGACGAGGCTGGCAATGTATCTACGGGTACATCCATCCAGTCAACGACGGATAATAATTCGACTGGACCTGTTCCATGGGCAGCAAATGTGAGCTATACAGTAGGCAAATTAGTAACTTACGGGGGCGCAACTTATTCTTGCAGACAAGGCCATACCTCGCTTCAAGGGTGGGAGCCGGCAAATGTACCGGCATTATGGTTATTGCAGTAAATTAATCAATAATTCATTGATGTACAAGAAAAGATAAAAAACTAAAATAGCTGCCGAGATGATCCTGGCAGCTATTGACGTGGACACAGCATAGGCTGTATAAGTAACGATTCCTTTAGACAAGGGTACTGGACTCATTGTAAAGACCCTTGTCAGTTATATAAAGTTTGCGTTTATTAAGTCCAATACCAGAAGAATCCATCACGATCCCAAGCTGCTCTTCCAGCATGTAACTTTTTAAAAGCCTTCTTTACTTCCTTGGAGATGGACTGATTCCCATTGTCATTAACATAAATAAAGGGTGCTCCAAATTTTTCTGAAATATGCTTAACAGCCTCTGGTTGTACTAATTTTCCGGAGTCCTTTAACTCGTTAAGCATCCATTCTGCGACTTGATCTTCTGTGAATTCCATTTATATCAATCCTCACAATTCTAATGTGTAATGAAAAATGCAGCTTGCCTCCATCGTAGGAGAAGCTGCATTTTTCATTATAATACATCCTTAATTAACTATACCAGCCCCAAACGAATATGAACATGGATCCGAAGAGCGTAACCAGACCAACAAATAGTGCATACCCGATATTGAGGTAAAGTTCTTTTTTGGTACTAGCCATTTCACTAATGTGCATAAATACAAACAGCTGCAAGGAAGCCTGAATGATGGCCGTGACCGCTAAGATTGCCATCTTAGAAGCAAAAGGAATATCAAGTAAAGCTGTTAATGCAAGGGCCGAAAGGATGAGGGAGGATAGATAGCCCATTACATGGCGAATTGGAAATAACTGTTTCATCATGTCACATCAGTCCTTTCAGGTAAACGAAACTAAAGATAAAGATCCATACAACATCTAGGAAATGCCAGTAAAGAGAGAATATAAAGGATTTATTGGCAGTAGCCAGTGTAAAGCCCTGTCTCTTGACTTGAATCAAGATGGACGTTCCCCACAATAGGCCAAAGGCTACGTGTGCACCATGAGTTCCTAGTAACACGAACAAGCTGGATGTGAAGGCACTTGTCGATAATGTCGCTCCTTCATGTACATAGGTGAAGAATTCCGAAATTTCAATTCCAAGGAAACCTAGACCCATGAGTAAGGTAAGAGCGAAAAAGATCATCATCGGTTTCTTCAAACCAAGTCGCATACTGTGAATTGCAAGACCTATGGTGAAACTACTTGAAAGTAGCAAGAATGTTTCGATCAAAACGCCTGTTAGTTCAAATATTTCTGAACCATTTGGACCTGTTGCATACCGATTCACTAAAATGAAATAAACGGTGAATAGGGTGGAGAATAGAGCAATTTCTGCTCCTAAAAAGATCCAAAATCCGAAGATTTTATTACTGTTCTCTTCTGACCCATATTCAAGCGGTTTAGTGGCATCTATTTTCATAGCGATTCACCCCGCAATTTCTTTTCTGTTTCCATAATTTCTTCGACCGATACAGTAAATCCATGATCTCTATCGAACGACATCGAAGCTAAGACGATCAGAATACCAAGTCCAAATATAATTGCTAGAGTAAACCAACTGAATACCAGTGAGAACCCAAAGGCGAAGAACACAGCACCAAGAATAACAGGCTGCCAACTATTATTTGGTAAGTGAATTGGTTCAATCTCACCTTCAAAGATTGGAAGGTTATCGTACTTAGCAGACCATAAAGCATCTCTAGCTTTAATATTTGGAGTTACAGCGAAGTTGTATGCAGGAATCGGGCTGCTTGTTGCCCATTCCAGCGTACGTGCATCCCATGGATCTCCATTGGTTTCACGTGGGCTATAACGGATACTATAATAGATATTATATACAAGAATTATGAAACCGAAGGCAAGACCTAGTGCACCCGCAAAGGATAGTAAGTTGAGTGGACCAAAGCCAGTTTCTGCCGAATAGGTATACATCCGACGTGTCATTCCTTGGAGACCTAGGAAGAACAATGGGAAGAATGTGACGTTAAAGGAAATGGCAATCCACCAGAATGCGTGTTTCCCAAGACGTTCATTAAGCTTGAAGCCGAATACTTTTGGAAACCAATAATGGAAGCCCGCAATAACGGCAAAGACTGTACCTGGAATTAGAACGTAGTGGAAATGGGCCACCAAGAACATTGTGTTATGGTACTGATAATCGGCACTGGCCATAGCCAACATGACACCTGTAACACCACCGATTGTAAAGATTGGAATAAAGGCCAGTGAGTAAAGCATTGGAGTCGTGAAGCTGATCTTTCCCTTTCGCATGGTGAACAGCCAGTTAAAGATCTTAACTCCCGTAGGAACGGATATCGCCATGGTTGTAATGGAGAAGAATCCGTTTATCATGGCCCCTTGACCCATTGTATAGAAGTGATGCGCCCATACTAAGAAGGACAAGAGTGAGATGACGACCATACTAACAACCATGGATGTGTAACCGTACAAGTTCTTCTTCGAGAATGTCGAGATAATTTCACTGTATATCCCGAATGCAGGAAGAATAACGATATATACTTCAGGATGTCCCCATACCCAGAATAGGTTGGCCCATAACATATCCATCCCACCATTGGCCATCGTGAAGAATTGCGACCCGAAAATTCGATCAAACATCATAAGAGCGAGTGCTACAGTAAGTACTGGGAAAGCAAACGCAATGATAACACTTGTGATCAGAGAAGACCATGTAAACATTGGCATACGCATAAGCTTCATGCCAGGTGCACGCATCTTAAGAATGGTTACAATGAAGTTAATCCCTGTCAACAATGTACCAATACCTGAGATCTGTAATGCTAAAGAATAATAGTTATTTCCTACCGTAGGACTGAACTCAAGACTTGCAAGCGGGAAGTAAGCTGACCAACCTGCATCTGGAGATCCTCCGATAACAAACGAAAGATTTAACAGCATGGCTCCTGCGAAGAATAACCAAAAACTAATGGCATTCAATCGTGGGAATGCAACGTCTCTTGCACCAATTTGGAGCGGTACAACGACGTTCATAATTCCAATGATAAATGGCATAGCCATAAATAGAATCATAATCAGACCATGAGTTGTAAAGATCTCATTGTAATGTTGTGAATCTAGAAGTTTGTTCTCTGGAACGGCTGTCTGAAGCCTCATCATGATGGCATCGACTCCACCACGGAACAACATGATCAGAGCGGACAGGATGTACATAACGCCGATTCGCTTGTGGTCTACAGTGGTTAGCCATTCACGCCATAGGTAACCCCACTTCTTAAAGTAGGTGAGACCGACGATAATCGCAATCGTAGCAAGTACAATACTTGCCATAGCCCCGTAGATCATCGGTTCACCGGTAACGAAAAATTCGTCCCATTTCATTAGGATTTGACTCCTTTCAGGTTATATATATAGATTGAACTAAAGACGAATCCACATATTTATGATTTTCTTTAGAAATGAATGAACTTGTGAGCGCAAACTTTAGTCAATCTATATAATTAAGCATATTAATTTTGGTGAATGAAAATAAGCGGTCTTATTTCCCTTTGTGAGTTGTATGATCGATATCTGAGTTGCTGTCCTCTGCTGGTGATTGAGGTAACGGTTCGTTCGGATCTATATTAGGCACAGCATCGAACTTGGATTGTTCAGGAGTAGCAGGAACAGGATGTTCTACTTTGTTCTCTTGATGCTCCTTATTGCCATTCTCCATATCTTTGTGTTTCATATGATCGGAGTGATCGCCTGGTGCTGGACTAAACGATAGATGTGTACTTGAGAATGTTTTACGTCCTACATAAGAGGTAGCAAGTAAACTTTTAAATTCTGCTTCATCTAACTTAGAAGCTGTTGTCTTAACTTCCTCTACCCATTCGCTATAAGCCTTAGGATTCATGGCAAGTGTTTCAAATTCCATGTGTGCCGTACCCTGACCACTGAAGTTAGAGTTTCTACCTAAGTAAGAGCCTTGTTCATCGGCAACTAGATTCAAGGTATTAACCATGTCACTCATGGCATATTTCTGTCCGGCTAACTGAGGTATCCAAAGACTTGTGATCGGACCAAATGAATACAATCGCAATTCAATTGGACGATGCGTAGGAATGTTCAGGTAATTTACCGTCTCAATTCCTTCCTCAGGATAGCTGAAATGCCATTTCCAGTCAGACGAAGCTGCATAAACAACCAGAGGTTTTTGATCCTCATAACCTGCTGGAACCTTCTCCACTGCGACTGTTGATTCTACTGTTACTACGGAAAGAACAGTTACAATAACAATAGGAACAGCAATCCAAAGGGCTTCAAGCCATTTATTACCTTCCTCATGTGGAGGCATGTAGTCATCTTTCGTCTTCGATCCTCTGTATTTCACCAGGAAAACAACAAATAGAACATATACTACAAGCAATACTCCTGCCATCATGGCAATAGAGAAAAGAATCGTATCGGACAAGGTTCTGGCTGCAGGACCTTTAGGATCCAATACCGCGATTGAACTACATCCTGATAAGAGCAAGACAAGGCTCATGAATAGTACAAATAATGATCCTCTTTTTTTCATGATGAACTCCTTCCTTTATGAACTGCATTTAAAATGATTACGGTGAACTTGATAAACAATCATAGTTCTATATTAGGAATACATTGCAGATAAAGCAAAACCCAAATTGTTGAAATAATCCCAATTTATTGTTATATAATGTCTAACTGTTTAACAAATTGTGATGAAATTGTTACAAGGAGAAGTTGATATGACATAGATCACTGCAATGGCGCTGTTTAGCGCACGTTCATAGAATGTTCATTATTTCACAAAAGTTACTCTAATCGTCACATTTGACAAGCACTGAATTACGGAAATTCGCTAGTTACTTACATATATGGCTTCTAATCTGCCTTTCTTTCGAATAGCATACCCAAGCAGTAAAGTGTTTAGTTTGTTATAATAAGTCATATTTGAGTTGGATGAATTGTGAACATGAGTTAGAAATTCGGAGGTTAGTCGATGGTTACGTGTTTGTTTTTTCTGAAAAAATATCAAATATCTACCATTGCAGCTATTTTAATGATGTTAATTGAGCTTTCAGTTGAATTAATACAGCCCTTAATTATTTCCAAAATGATTGATGGTGGAATTAGAAATGGTGACCTCTCCATGGTGTTGCAATGGGGTGGTTTCTTGGCTGTCTGTTCTATCATTGCCTTTGTATCTGGCATTTTAAGTTCTTTTTTTGCTTCACACGTGAGCCAAGGATTTGCATATGATCTGCGGGAACAGTTGTATGAAAAAGTTCAATCTTATTCCTTATCTGTATTTGACCGATTCGCTGCCTCTTCCTTAATTACGAGATTGACCAATGATGTTACACAACTACAGAATACTGTATTTATGGGGCTCAGAATTATGATGCGAGCACCTCTACTTGTGATAGGTAGCGTTCTGATGGCATTTGTTGTACATGCAAAGCTTGCTTTATTACTAACGTTAACTGTTCCGGTATTGCTTATCTTCTTATATGTGGTCATGAAAAGAGCTGGCAATTTGTTTCGAATGGTTCAAGTGAAACTGGATGCTGTTAATGGTGTAATCCAGGAGAATTTAATCGGTATGAGATTGATTCGAGTCTTTGGACGTATGAAATTTGAAACGGAGCGTTTTGCACGTTCAAGTCAGGAACTGATGGAGCGAACGATTTCGGCTCTACGACTAACAGAACTAACGATGCCGATTATTCTATTGATCATGAATGCGGGTATATTGGCAGTATTATGGTTCGGAAAGATAAAGGTCAACATTGGAGAAGCTACAATGGGCGAAGTCGTAGCGGTTGTTAACTACTCATTACGAACTACAGGTGCTTTATCCGTATTTTCAATGATTGTTGTTAACTTCTCAAGAGCCCGAGCTTCAGCTCAACGTATTGCCGATGCACTCGAGACAGAGAGTAATCTCGTGGGTGTGAATGATGGTACCGATACTACTTATGCTCTTAACGGAGTTGTCTCATTTGAACATGTGACATTTCAGTATCCGGACACGGAAGCTGCTGTACTGCATGACATTTCATTTGAGACCAAACTAGGCGTAACGGTCGCAATCATGGGAGCGACCGGAGCCGGGAAATCTTCGCTTGTAGGGCTTATTCCGAGACTATATGAGCAGAATGCAGGGGTAATCAGCATTGATGGGAAAGATATACGTACCCTAAACACAGCGTATCTACGTGACGCCATTGGTTATGTGCCGCAGGAGATTATCCTTTTCACAGGTACTATTCGAGAGAATATCGCTTGGGGCAAAGAGGATGCGACGATCGAAGAAATCATTGAAGCAGCGAAGTTAGCACAAATACACGATACAATTATAAGTTTCCCATGCGGTTATGACACGATCTTAGGGCAAAAGGGAGTTAATCTCTCGGGCGGACAAAAACAGCGAATGTCGATTGCCAGAGCATTGGTTCGCAAACCGGGCATATTATTGCTTGACGATAGCACTAGCGCACTAGATGTACGAACAGAAGCTTCATTACTAGAGGCATTGAGGAACGTTTCATGTACCACGTTTCTTATTACACAGAAGATCAGTTCTACACTTCGGGCAGATCTAATTTTATTGCTAGATGAGGGTTCCTTACTTGCACAGGGAAGTCATGAGGAATTACTAGCAGATTGTGTTCTTTATCAACGAATTTACGAATCTCAGTTTGAGAAAGGAGGTATACGTCATGTGGAAGGAAATAAGTGAACCATTCAGCTATCCACGTTCACAGGCAATCAAAAAGAACGAAGGAACTGAGACTACAGCTTCGGGAAAGCGAGTTAAACGCAAAGCAAAGGATTTGTCGGGAACGCTGAGAAGATTATGGATCTATCTTTCTCATCGTAAAGGTCGACTGGTACTCGTACTTGTTATGGTATTTCTAAGTTCAGCCTTGGCCTTGCTTGGACCGTTTATGATTGGGACAGCTATAGATTCATTTATAGAAGGTCCAGCAGACCGAACATGGCTCTATTTTCTCGGCGGACTTGGGCTGGTCTATGGGTTACATTCGCTTACGTTATGGTTACAAAATATTTGGATGATCGGAATTGCACAGGAAACCGTATATCGTATGAGGGTAGATCTTTTCAAACATTTACACCGATTATCGATCCCCTTTTTCGGCAAACGTCAACAAGGAGAGTTGATGAGCAGGGTTACCAATGATATAGATAACGTTAGTTCGACTTTGAATAGCTCTGTTATTCAAGTGTTCTCTAGTGTGCTTACGCTTGTAGGGACGATCATTGTTATGTTGTGGCTCAGTCCATTACTGACGTTACTAACATTTCTAGTTGTTCCATTAATGGCATTAGGGATGCGCTGGATAACATGGCGTACGGGCCCATTATTTAAGCAGCAACAGCGTAATTTGGGTGAATTAAATGGATTCGTTGAAGAGACCTTATCAGGTCATCGTATTATAAAAGCATTTTCCCAGGAGCAAAGAGTTATTAACGAATTCAGAACACGTAATGAAATGATTAGGCATTCGGGGTTCTGGGCTCAAACGATATCAGGATTTATTCCGAAGTTGATGAATGCACTCAATAACTTGAGCTTTGCCCTCATAGCTGGCGTGGGTGGATTACTAGCCATCCGTGGGACGATATCTATCGGTGTTATCGTTATATTTGTCGAGTACGCAAGACAGTTCACAAGACCTCTGAATGACTTGGCGAATCAATGGAACACGATGTTGTCTGCGATTGCGGGAGCAGAGCGCGTGTTCGAAATTCTTGACGAAGAAGTCGAGGCAAAAGACGAGAAAGACGCCATCACATTAGAGGTTGTAAACGGGGCAGTAACTTTTTCAGACGTGTCATTTGCTTACGATCAAGGAAGAGAGACGTTGACTGCTATTAGCTTTGAGGCAGCACCGGGTGAGATGATCGCTCTAGTTGGACCTACAGGTGCAGGGAAGACCTCTCTAATTCAATTACTTTCGCGATTCTATGAGTTGGATCGTGGGTCAATAACGATTGACGGTCACGATATTAGAACGATCCGGCGTGAAAATTTACGTTCTCATATGGCGTTTGTACTACAGGATTCCTTTTTGTTCGAAGGGACGATCCGTGATAATATCCGCTACAGCAAGCTAGATGCAACGGATGAAGAGGTTGAGAAGGCTGCAAGAATGGCTAATGCACATTCATTTATCGAACGGATGCGTGGTGGTTATGATAAGGTGCTTAAGCAAGGCGGTGCTGGTATTAGCCAAGGGCAGAAGCAACTGCTTGCTATTGCTAGAGCTATTCTCGCTAATCCTTCGATTCTAATTATGGATGAAGCAACGAGTAGTATTGATACTGTGACGGAGATTAAGATACAAGAGGGGCTTCAGCGGTTAATGAAGGGGCGAACAAGCTTTGTTATTGCCCATCGATTAAACACGGTTCGTAATGCTGATCAAATACTAGTATTACAGGATGGGCGACTTCTTGAACAGGGGACGCATGAAGAGCTCCTTGCAGAACGTGGGTTTTATAACAGCCTTTATGAAGCGCAACTAAAAGGCTTACTCGATTAGGAGAAAAGTCTATTTGTTTTAACACAGTTATCATATAGTATAGAAGTTGTACATAAGTCAATGAAAGAGGTCACACCGTGAGAAAACATAAAGGGTTTAAGCTTCGTACCGTTCTTGGACTGTTAGTGATAGGATCTGTTCTATTAACCGCTATTCTGGGTGGTTATTTGGCATATACAAGTAACATTAAATCTTTATCTTCGAGTTATCTGGAAAACAACTATTACTACGCTCAAAAACTATCTTCCAATACAAGTGACTTATTGGACGTGATGCAGAATAATATCTCCTACATTGCTGAGATTGCAGGACGAGAGTCTTTCTCACAGAAGGACCTAGATATTGTATATAGGGGTAATGATCAGTATTTCAATTCTATATTTATATCGAATTCAAATCGTGAGGTACGGTTTGTGAATCCGGGAGATACGGGAGTTAATGTTGGAACGCTTTTAACATCGGATGCATCTCTTCAAGCCTCTTTACTTAGAAAACCGATGATTTCCGAGCCCTATATAGCCATATCCGGACGTCTTATCCTCATGGTCTCTGCTCCTATATTTAATGATAGTGGAACATACATAGGGTTTGCTGGGGGGACATTATACCTCCAAGAGGATAACGCATTAAGTAAGTTGTTAATGGAACATTTCTACGGGAATGGATCCTATGTGTATGTGGCAGATCAGCAAGGACGACTCATATATCATCCTGTAAAAGAACGTGTTAATGAGATTGTAAGAAATAATAAAGTTATTAATAAAGCATTGTCAGGACAAAGTGGTTCTCAAAAGGTCGTTAACTCACAGGGGAAATCATTTTTTGCTGGGTTTGCTTATGAGCCTGTTAGTGGGTGGGTAATTGTCTCACTAACACCGACTACTATCTTGGATAAGCCGTTACGAGAGATGTTAATCAACTTGTTACTGAAGAGAATTCCTCTTTTTCTCGTTATATTAATGATTGCATTGCGCGTTTCTTATGATATCTCCACACCACTATACAGACTGGCACAGTTCTCAGAAGAGGCGTTTGACTCTAAAAAAGCAAATCCACCTTCGTTACCGAAGATATCATCCATTATTTATGATGTGAATCAGCTCCATAAAAGTATGGGGAAATATTTAAATTTATTAAACGAAGAAATTCAAATGGATGGTTTGACGGGTCTAGCCAATCGGAAAACATTCGACTTAAACATACAAGAATGGTATGAAGAGAAAATACCATTCGCCCTCATCTTAATAGATATGGATTATTTTAAACAAATTAACGATACTTACGGTCACACTAGGGGAGATGAGGTTTTAAAGTTTGTTGCTTCTCAATTACGTATTGTAGCAGGCGCGAAAGATGTATGTTTTCGTTATGGAGGCGAAGAATTTGGGATTTTGGCTAAATATGCAGAAAGGAAGTCTGCGCTTGATATGGCAGAACTTTTACGCAAAAAGATAGCTGAATCGGAATGTCCTATCGAAGGTCAGGGAATTACGATATCGATTGGAGTAGCTTTATCTGATGCCTTGTCAGGTGATCCTGAAAAGGTGATAGAGTTCGCGGATCAAGCTCTATATCAATCGAAGAAAGAAGGAAGGAACCGAACAAATATCTACGAAGAATAAGAGCAAGGATATAAAAACTATCGCGTACATGAGGGGCCATTCATTGGATGGTCCCTTTTTGAATAGTAGGACTCTCTAGAGTTATGTTAAGATGTGGATATTCGAAGTGAAATCAAGAAGGAGAGATTCTATCTATGATTAAAGCACTGATCTTTGATTTTGACGGTACTATTATTGATACAGAAACACCGTGGTACGTAGCTTTTCGAGAAGCATATAAGGAACATGGCGTTGAGCTCACACAAGAATTGTATTCCCAATGTGTTGGAACAGATTTAAATATGTTTGATCCATATGAGTACTTGATAACGGAGAAGAAACTTCCCATTGATCGAGAAGTTTTTAGAAGTTCTATTCATCTCCGTCATAAGGAACTTATGGACCTTGAGAAGATCCGTCCGGGTGTACTAGAATATCTTGAAGCAGCTAAAGATGCTGGACTTAGAATCGGATTGGCATCAAGCTCTACCATGAAGTGGGTAGGGAAATATTTAGATCAATTGAATATTCGGCATTATTTCGAGTGTATTCGGACGTCTGATCATGTAACACATGTAAAACCTGATCCTGAATTATATATACAGACATTAGAATGTCTTCAAGTTAAAGCGCATGAAGCGATAGCGATAGAGGATTCACTTCATGGAGCAAGAGCGGCGGCTACTGCAGGAATGCATTGCGTAGTCACTCCGAACAAAATGACTAGCTTTATGGAATTCGATTCCGTATTTCATAGAGCAAGTAGTCTTTCCAATGTGGATTTTATACAGCTCATTAACCATACATTTAAGGATAGAAGTTAGGAATGACACTATTTGTGAATGAATCTGGGGAAAAGAACGGTCCAATGCTTGTATTTATACATGGTGGTGGAGTGAGTGGTTGGATGTGGGATAAGCAGGTGGAGTGTTTTCAAGAAAAGTACTATATAGTAGTGCCAGACTTACCCAGTCACGGTAAAAGTCGTGGCAAGGAATTTACAACGATCCATGATGCAGCCCGAGATATCGTTGAAGTAATCAGAGAAAGAGATAACGGACAGCACATTACAATCATTGGATTTTCTTTAGGTGCACAAATTGCTCTAGAAGTGTTAAGCATGAGTGGCGTCCGTATTGATCGTGCCATTATTATTAGTGGCCTTGTTACACCTATGAAGTTTACTCGTTCGATCATGAAGCCGTTAGTCCGGATATCCATGCCATTAACGAAAAATATGTTCTTCTCAAAGCTACAAGCTAAGGTATTATATATTGGAGAAGATTATCTAGAATTATATTATCATGATTCTGCTCTAATAAGTATGGATGCGCTCCTTAATATTCTTAATGAAAATATGTCGTATTGCGTACCCCAAGGGTTCAATCATGGTAAAACAAAGGTCTTAGTTCTGGTAGGAGCTAAGGAGAAGAAAAAGATGTTGAAATCTTCTGATGTTATTGTTAGCAGCAGTGAATATTGTGAAAGACAGATTATTCCAAACATTGGGCATGGAATCTCATTAGCAGATCCTAATTTGTTCAACAATATCATGGAAACTTGGATGAATGAAGAGAATTAGATTTTTAGCAAGAATAGGATGAAGTAGATGTGTACAAGAATAAGCCTATTCGATTCTTACCATGAATCGGGTAGGTTTATTTTATGTTTAGAGTTTAAAGTCTTTAACGTTTATAGAAGGTAATGAACGAGCCAGAAAGAAGAAGGACAATGAGTGTAATCCGAATGTAATGGCTTCTTTTACAGAACCTTGTGGCTGAGCACTTTATTCACCGAAACCACCCATGCCGCCTGTGGTAGGATTTTCTTCTCTAAATGAATAGCCTTGTCATCATTATTGTATATTCGGATCCGGTACTTGGCGCAGTCTCTGACTCCACCTCATTTCTTGGTTACAGTTGAATTCATTGTATCTCGCTAATCTGATTTTTCTCTGAACGTAAACTGAAAATGTTTACACTGCATTAACAAAAGTGAATGTAAATCGTACTAGAAATTGACTTAACGAGCTATTGAACGGTATCGTATATGGAAATACGTGTAGATGAGAGGGGCAAAGATGGCATTGCGAAAAGATATTGTCTGGTTAATATTGATAGGTTTAGTCATCTTAATTATAGTAATCGGGACGGAATGGATGAAGGTAGGTCAATCCGAGAAGCCGAAGTCTTTAGTGTCTTCGCTGAAGCACTCTGCACGAACTAGCCGGGCATTTACCTGGTATACGGAAAGTCCTAATGTTGCTTCAATATTGCAGTTGGTTAAGGGCACAGATATGAACTTCGAAGGACAAGATGTGATTACGATTACCGGATCTACGTCCTCGGTGGATGTGGGAAGTAATCATGAACAAGGTGCACACAAAGTTGAAGCAACTGAACTTGAACCTGGAACTGCTTATTCCTATCGTGTTGGGAGTGGGAAAGATAAGGAATGGAGCACACCAGCAGCATTCATGACAGAATTTAACGAGATGGATGACTTCACGTTCATTAATGTGACAGATTCGCAGGGCGTAGTAGAAACGGATTTTGACCTATGGGGAAACACGATGAATAAAGCCTTTGAGATGTTTCCGACAGCTCAATTTATTGTGCATAATGGCGATTTGACAGAAGAGCCTGAGGATGAAGTTGCTTGGGATCATTTCTTTGGTAAAGCTACAAAGTGGCTAACGAAAGTGCCATTCATGCCTGTCACTGGTAATCATGATGAAGTGAAAGATGTGGCAGACCGATATACATCACATTTTAACTTGCCAGATAACGGAGCGGATGGCTCTATAAAAGGAACAACCTATTCATTTGATTACGGTTCTACTCATATTGTCATGTTAAATACAGAGTCTAATATTAAAGAGCAGACCAAATGGTTAGAGAAGGATCTTGCTGCTACAGATAAACCATGGAAGATTGTAACCATGCACAGAGGAGCATATGGAGGTAAAATAAACAATAAAGTAGACGACTGGGTAGTTGTTTTTGACAAATACAGTGTAGATCTTGTATTACAGGGTCACAATCATGAATATTCCCGTTCTTATCCTTTACGAGACGGTAAAATTGTTGGGGACCGCGGGAACACCGTGAACAATCGTGAAGGAACTGTATATGTTGTTACGAACACAGCAGGACAGAAGTTCAATGAGAAGAAGGATGATCAATTCTATCATCAAGTCCATTTCCAAAATGAGAAGCAGATGTTCGCTGGCATTAAGATTCAAGCAGACACCTTAACCTTTCAGGCATATGATGTAAATGGCAAGAAGATGGACGAGTTTGTTTTACAGCATTGATGGCGAAGTTAGATAGAGCATGCGGCTATCGGACGGTCCTTGTTTGAATTGAAAGATGTAGCATAGAAATAACCAGATGAGGAAACATGTCTTCTGGTTATTTCTGTTGACAATCATGAACGATGTCATTAATATGTAATTTAACAATCATCTAATTAGATATGCGTTAAATTAGTTGAAAAGGGGTGTTTGATCCATGCAACTGGATAAGATCGTCAGCTACCATAAAGCACTTGCAGATCCGACAAGAATAAAGATTCTAATCATTCTTGCTGAGGGAGAACGTAACGGCCAAGTATTAGCTGAGAAGCTTCATGTTACGCCAGCTACTATCACTCACCATGCTACAAAGTTGCGTGAAGCAAGCCTGATTAACGAGCGACGAGATAAAAACACGATCTATTTTTCTTTAAATGATTATTTTATTCACAATAATGCAACAGCTATCGTAGATCTGATATACAGAAATGTTGGAAAAAAAGGAGGGGAAGAGACCATGGAAGATTCTCATAAGAAATTGAAAGAATCGGTTATTAACAATTTCTTTACGTCGGAAGGGAAATTAAAGCAGATACCAGCTCAACTCAAGAAGAAATTGATCGTGCTAGAGCATCTAGTCAGTCAGTTGGAGAACGGAAGAAAGTACACAGAGAAGGAAATAAATCACTTCATTAAACCCGTTCATGAAGACTTCGCAACGATTCGCAGAGAATTTATAATGCATCAATTCATGTATCGGGAAAATGAGATCTATGAATTAAATCCGCGGGAATTATGGGCAAGGTGGGAGACTCTGTAGTAATATGAATACAATGATTGTGAAATGACGAATTGCCACAACAGCTACATACGACAAGGATTGGCATTCATCTAATCAAAATATAATTGAAATGGGAGAGATACGATGACACAACAGCAGTCTCCATTAGTTAAATTGTTGAATCTAGAACCTCATGTTGAAGGTGGCTGGTGTAAGGAAATATGGAAAGCATCATATGAAATACCCAAAGCTGTATTAGGGCCGGAATATTCTGGTGCTCGTGCTGCCGCTAGCTCGATCTATTTCTTACTACATCCAGGTGAAGTTTCTGCATGGCATGTTGTACTATCCGATGAATTGTGGTTATACCATTCTGGAGGTCCGATCGAACTGACCTTAGGTGGAACAGCTGAGAATCCTGAAGCAGGTGAGAAGATCATTCTTGGTATGGATATTGAGAATGGTCAAGTTCCACAGGCGCTAGTACCTGCAAATGTATGGCAGACTTCGGTAGCAGTGGGAGACGAGCCTGGGTTTGTTACTTGTGTTGTTGCTCCAGCTTTTCACTATGATGATTTCAAACTTGTTGATTCATCGAAGTAAACGAACACCTTTAATTTCAAAACACATGGAAGTGCCTACATATATGATTGTGTGGGCTCTTTCGTTTATTCATCACAAGGGAGCGATGACCATGGAATTATATTTTAAAGATAAATTTTTCAATTCAGGTATCTCAGATATTATGAATAGTGACGGAGAAGTGGTAGGTAATATGGATCTGAAGTCTGCCTTTGGTTCTTCTCTGGACGTATCTAATCATCAAAGACAGATCTTGTGTTCAGGAAAGTTTCGTTTTTTTTCAAATAAATGGTTCATATCCGATGAAAGAAATGGGCAAATGGGTGTCCTGCGAGTACGATTAAGTTTCCTAAAGAAAAGGTATGAATATGATGCAGGAAATCGAGGAGTGTATGAGATTACATCGCCCGCGTTTTCGAAAGAATATAGTATACAGCGTAGTAATGGTGAGGTCGTAGCCTCTTTTGCTAGAACAAATAGTTGGATGCAGACAGGAGCGTTTCGTTTACAAAATGATTCCAAGGAATTAGATAGTTATGAGCTAGTGGCGGTTGTCATGGGCGTTCACGAAATAGAGAAGAGGGATTCACATAGTGATTCACAGAATAATTCAGTTTGAATGACGAAGTGAACACGTTGGATTGGACATATATGTAGTGAGGAATCATCATCGTGAAACAAGGTAACTCATCCAAAGGGGGGGATAGCGGATTGTTACGAAGCGATTCGTCGAATTATAATAAAATGAACATAGAAAAAGGAATCGCTGCTGTCGTGGGCTGGATTCCTTTTATGTTTATTATGGAGTTGTGTACGTTTCTGTTGTAGGGTTGGCGATATTTTCATGATGGGGTTGATACCTAGCCATGATCCTCTTAGTAATTCTGGATTGACCTTTCCTTGTTGTTCGAGTTTTTGTCTTTGTTTCTTTGCTTTGCTTAATGACATATTCGTGTTCCTCCTTAGAATTGAACTTCTCTACTATTATACGACCAATTTGGATTTTGGCAACGAACAGTCATAACAAGCAAGCAGACATCTAGAGTAGACGTCTGCTTGTTTTATGTTAAGGGAGGATTCTTCTTGCGAATCGTTTGATTTAATACCTCGGATAGGATGAGTCCCAGAGCAATGGATCCAGAGAGCATAAAGGCTTGAACGGCGAAGTGAACGGCTTCGTTGTAATCATTCTGTACGAATCTACGCATCGCATTATACGCTAGTCCACCGGGAACCAATGGAATGATACCAGATACGCTAAAGATAATAACCGGCATTTTATAATATTTAGCAAATATTTGGCTAATCACCCCTACGAGGAAGGTAGCCGCAAGCGTAGCTAGTATAGGGTCAACGTCGTATTCAAGAAGTAGAATATAAGCCATCCAACTGATCGTACCTACTAAGCCGCACTGGATAAGGGATCTCTTGGGGGCGTTAAAGAGTATGGCAAAGGCTGCGGTAGCAATGAAACACGTGACTAATTGTGCAATCATGATTGGTTGACCTCTTTCAATTTAAAAAATGATAAATACAACGGCAATTCCAGTTCCAATTGCAAATGCTGTTAGGAATGCCTCAGCTCCTCTAGATAACCCCGATACGAGATGCCCCGCCATTAAATCACGTACGGCATTCGTAATGAGTAGACCTGGTACTAGTGGCATGACGGAACCAATGATAATTTTATCCAATGATTGTCCAATTCCAGCAGAGGTGAGTAAGAATGAGACGATTCCAATGAGAAAGGAAGCCATCAACTCGGCGAAAAATTTGACCTTTACTAAATGATGGAAGTAAATTAATGCGCAATAACCTAATCCTCCACAAATCATACCCGGTATGAAATCAAGCCATTCGCCTTGAAACATGATGGTGAAACAACCACTTGCAATCGAAGCCGCAATAATTTGAAGCCATATGGAGAACGCATGAGCTTCAATATCGATCTGATGGAGTAGGGTGTGTGCTTCTTGAACAGATATTTCTCCAGTACTTAGCTGCCTTGAAATGCCATTTACAGCTACCACCTTTCGAAGATCCGTTGTTCGTGTCACAATTTGGATCAATTGGGCTGATCCAGCCCTATCTAGTTGAAAAATAATACCAGTCGGTGTCACATAGCTGTTTGAATTCGTAAATCCAAATGAGGATGCTATACGTGCCATAGTATCTTCTACTCGATACGTTTCTGCGCCACTTCTAAGCATAATTTTACCAGCTAAGAGGCAAACACCAACGACTTCGTAAGTCGGTTGTTCAAGCTTAATTTCCAAGTAGAATCTTCTCCCCTAGGATGATATCATGTCGCCTAATATGGAACATTTTTCCCTAAATACAGAGACATTATATCACGAGAGAAATATAAAACGGAATACAATAAACTAAGGTGAGATTTTTGGATATCGTGAATCCATTAGCTTGTAACTCTAATTGGCGTATCTATAAGTTTTTTTGTATTTTTTTGGATGAGTGGACAAAAACACTTTACAACGACACAATCATAGTGTACTATTTAGCTATGACAGTGACACAGATGCTGTGAAAGGAGATATGCCAATTGTGAGTATTGAATTTGATAATAATATGCCGATCTATTTACAGATCATGAATTACATCAAGAGACAGATCGTAACAGGCACGTTGAAGCCGGGAGACAAGATACTATCGGTTCGTGAATTTGCTGCTGAATTACAGATTAATCCGAATACGATTCAACGTACATTTCAGGAACTAGAGCGTGAAGAGATTGTGGAGACGAGACGTGGTCTCGGAAGATACGTGACAAGTGAGGAATCTAAAATTATGGCGATTAAGAAGGAAATGGCAGGCGAGTTGTTAGAACGATTTATCAAGGGTATGCAGGAACTTGGATTTGCAGATCAAGATATTGTATCTATTGTTTCTGAAGCGGTATCGGAAATCCCTGAACAAGGCAAAGAGAGAGGAGTGAATCACACGTGAGTAGCTTATTACAAATGAATAGTATAACCAAATCTTACGGTTCCAAGATTGCATTAAATGACGTATCTCTTGAGATTGGACCGGGGAAGATCGTAGGACTTCTTGGGAGCAATGGAAGCGGGAAAAGTACGCTCATGAAGATGGTTACGGGGTTGTTACAACCAACCAGAGGAACATTAACTGTTGCGGGATTACCTGTAGGACTGAAGAGTAAAGCATTAGTGTCCTTCATGCCTGATCGACCTTTGACAGAATCATGGATGAAAGTACGAGATGCCATTACTTTTTTTCAAGATTTCTATGACGATTTCGATATTGTGAAGGCTCGTGAAATGCTTCAATTCATGAAGTTAAATGAAAGTGATCGTGTCAGCGTATTGTCTAAAGGGATGAGTGAAAGGTTACAGCTCACGCTAGCTTTATCACGTAATGCAAGCCTCTATTTACTTGATGAGCCGATTGGTGGAGTAGATCCGGTCGCCCGAGGTAAAATATTAGATGCTATTGTAGAGTACTACAATGAAGATAGTAGCATCATTATCTCTACTCACCTTGTGCGTGATATTGAGCGGATCTTTGATGAAGTGGTCTTCATCCGTGAAGGAGAGATTGTGATGCATGAAGAAGTAGAGAATATACGGATTAAATATGGTAAAAGTGTAGATGACATGTTTAAAGAGGTGTATGCAGAATGATGAAATTATTGAAATATGACTTTAAGCGAAATAGTGCGAAGATATTAGGAGTTGCTGTTGTACTCATTCTTGCCCAGTTATCAATAATGCTATTAATGAATGACAATACGTTGATAACAGTATTTACCATGCTTGCTTATATAGTCGCTGGAGTGATTCTGTTTATAACACCGATCCGCACCTATAGTTATAATCTAAAAGCTTATAATCGTAAATTATTACCTGTGCATTCCTTGAAGTCAATTCTATCTCCAATTGTGATGGGTGGCATATGTTTATTGGTTTTGAGTCTCATTGTGGGCATTCACGGCTATATATACCTTACGGTTAATGAAAATCCACGAATATTCTCTATAATTAAAACGTATCCTGTAGAAACTATTATTTCTTTATTTAATGTGATTTGGATGGTCATTCATGTGCTAATTACGATCTTTTTAGCAATCACGATTGCTGCTAGTATTCGTAGCAAGGGGAGCTTTTGGATCGGAATCGTGGTCTTTTTCATCATCGTGAATGGGCTATCATGGCTAGAAAATCTGTTTTTTGGAGACTCTGTAACGGGATCTTTCGGAGTTCTATTGGATGAATCTAATTTACTTGTAGATAGTATCGTCACAAATGAGAATTCACTTCCGACATCTCTTACTGGAGGAATGATAGGATCATTCATCTTTGAGTTAGTATGCTCCGTAGCTTTCTTATATATTATGGTGAAACTTATTGATCGGAAAGTAGAAGCATAACAACAGAAGTAGAAGTAGAGGTATAACAATAAACGGCCTGGCACGCAGTTAAAGCGTGTGAGGCCGTTTGTTATTATAAGACGATGATAAGAGCAAGTAATAAAAAGGCATATGCTGAACTAGGTTCATTCTTTTACAAAAGCGGCTGGGCAGCCCCTTGGCCTGTCTTATTCACCATGGTTTCTTTTGTAATTATATATACGATCTACTACTTCTTGACCGTCCGTGCCTATTCCAAGATTGTCATGTCTTAAGTAGGATTACACTAGAATATTTGTTGGAGGGTGGGATCGTTACTATTCGATCTCCCCTCTTTTTGTCTTGTTAAGATCGGTTTGCATTCAGCTTTAATCACGGGTTGTTGTGACATAGCGTAGTCAATAGTATAGAGATTCTAGCAGGTTAGGAGTAGAATGGTACCTAATGTTACCAATCGTGAAGAAACTCTTTCATATTACTTAAGAGTAGCAAGGTACATAAGGAAGATGTGAAAGGATGTGTGACCATGCCATATTCTTGGAAACGGAATTTAGTTGTCCTTTGGATAGGTGTCTTCTTTTGTAGTACAGCGTATTCGATCTCTATCCCCTTTCTTCCCATATTTCTGAATACAGAGCTTGGTATAGAAACAAATATTGAGATTTGGTCAGGATTGGCTTTCGGTATTACATTTCTAGCTAGTGCTTTAATTTCTCCATTTTGGGGTTCTCTAGCAGATAAATATGGTCGAAAACCAATGCTCATTCGCTCGGGTTTTAGTCTCGCGGCATTATACTTATTAAATTATTTCGTTACCGATCCGTATTGGTTCTTAGCAGTGAGAGTTCTACAAGGGTTACTAGCTGGATTCGTACCTGCTGCGATCGCTTTGGTGGCAACGAATACCCCGGAGGATAAGACAGGGTATGCACTAGGAATCATGTCTACTGCTGGGGCGACAGGTAGTATTATTGGGCCCCTTATTGGAGGTTTTGTAAGTCATTATTACGGAAATAGGAATGCTTTTCTATTCTCCAGTATTATCGTGTTAGTCTCCGCACTGATTGCGACCCTATTTGCCAAAGAACATAATTTCGACCGTACAGCCGTTCGTTCTCATGTAAGAGATGATATAAAGATGGCAGCGGAGAATCGTCCATTCATGACACTGATGGGGCTTGTGTTCATCACAACGTTCTCTGTGATGATTCTGGAACCTCTCATTACGGTTTATGTCATGGAGATGGGGGTTGCGAAGGAGAATGCTTCGCGTACCTCAGGAATTATTTTTTCTGCAGTTGGTGTTGCAACGATTATCATGGCTCCACAGTGGGCGAAGATAGGTAGACGGATTGGATACGGTAAGGTGTTATTTCTTGGTCTGATTGGCGGAGGATTAGGTAATTTATTACAATTCTTTGTGACAGGTTATATCGGCTTTGGCGTACTTCGATTTGGGTATGGTCTATTCTTTGCAGCTGTCTATCCCACCATCAACGCGATGATTGTAAATGTGACAGATTCAAGCTTCCGGGGCAGGGCATTCGGTCTGAATCAATCCGTAGCTCAGATGGCAACGATGGCAGGGCCTATTATTGGTGGTTTGCTAGGGGCATGGATGCCTATTCGGTGGATATTTATTATTAATGGATTGGCATTGATCGGTTCTGCACTGCTTGTGAGATCAAGCATGTTGAAACGGTAAGTGAAACATTCTCAAAGCGTATCCTAGAGAGGAGAACAAGACGCTGGTGTATTGCCAAAACGAGTTAGTTTCCCCACAAAAAAAGTGCGAGTATGATGCAGGAAAACGGGAACTCTATGAGATTACATCGCCCGCATTTCGAATGTAGTGTATGGTAAACTCTCAAATATTAATTACAAACAGCCTCGAGCGCGGTATTAACTGGCGTTCGAGGCTGTTGTATTGTATTCGTATGATTCAGTTACACCGAAAAAGCAGCTGTGTTATCCTTCAAGTTAGTTGAGGCATTTTTTAATGTATGGGTTAATTCATATAATTGATCGGATATATCGTTCTGACCTTGAGAAATTCCACTTACAAGTTGCATACGTGTATTTACACCAGAGGATGATGTCGATAATGTCTCAACCGAAGTAACAATAGTACTCATGCTCGTAGAAATCTCGCCAATGGCCAGCGTTATTTCACTAACTTGATCGGCAAGAACAGAACTTTGAGACTCCAGCTCTTGGAATGTGGTGCTGGACTTTTCAGAAATATCCTTCGTTTCCTGAATGACACTTGAGAAGGTAGCTAGACTCTGACCACATGATGCCATATTCGAATGGATAAGGACTAAGTCTGAATTAATCTCCTCAGATAGTGATTTGGTATTCTCCGATAGTTTACGAATTTCGTCAGCAACTACTGCAAAACCTCTTCCATGTTCTCCAGCTCTAGCTGCTTCGATCGAAGCGTTCAAGGATAATAGATTGGTCTGGGTATTTACATCTTGAATACCAGTAAGGGTATGTTCGATATGGTTATACCGCTCGGACATCGTATCAAACACATTCATTAGCTGTTCGAACTCAACTCCCGTCCGATCAACTAATTTAACGACTTCAGTCATGTGCTCGACACCAATGTGTGAAGAAGCTTTCATTAATTGCATGTTGTCATTAATATATTCACTGGATGCCGCGATTTGCTGAGAACTAGCAGATACTTGCTCGGTTACTGCAGATATTGATGTGGTTTCGTCAAGCTGAGATAAGAGTACGGGTACGCTGTTATCAATTTCCTTCTTTACTGCCACAGACGCTTCTTTGTTATCATGGGCAATGCCTTCCATGCGCTGTGATATGTCCATGACATTGGTGCTAATATCGAGGGTAGATTGAATAGTATTCCGAAGATTGGCTCCCATGACAGAGAGTTTCTGATCTATCGTCCCAAACTCATCACCACGAATTAAATTACCTTCAAAAGTGAAGTCACTATTTTGATAGGAATCAATACGCTTCATGACGCCTGATAATCCCTTTCGAATTTTAGTAATGAAGTTCATAATCATCAAGAACGGTAGAATGACCAGCAATGCACTACTAATATAAGTGGCAAGGTTTGCTTGAGTTATATTGAGGCTTAGACCAGTCTGATTTTCTTGTAACACGCTTTGAAATCTTTTATTTAACATGGAGTCACTTTCAGATAATACCGAAGTGTAGGTACTTAACAGTCGTTGTTTTAATATGCTATTATCTAAGTCCGATAGGTTAGATGTAATCTGAGGATGGACATACTTTAACGTATCATAGACCATATTCAAAATATTGATATAATTCACAAACTTGGATTCTGTTAGATTTAAGTATTCGTCAAATTCGTTAAACTGTACAGTAAGATTGTCTATATCCTTAGGAAGGGCTGCAATATCTGTCTGTAAAGTTTCCGAATATTCTATGGTTCCCGTCTCCAGCATATCGATCATCCATAATAGATCGCGCTGCATTTTATCGGCTACATCCGCGTAATTTTTTTCTTGTTTAATAGCATATTCTGACGACTTTATGCTCTCTGTGACCCCTCGGTTTGATATAATACTGCTGGCTGTTGCCCCAATGCTTACCAGTGTTATAACGACTAACATCAAGATGAGTTGCTGGGTAATCGTTTGATTCTTTCGATAATTCATAACTTTGTCGAAGAACTTCTGCATGTGTTTCGCTCCCTTTTATATGGTTGTCTTAATACTATCGGAATAAGAGGGAATAAATTGAACATCCTCAGACCTATATTTGAAGGATAAACATTGTCATTAAGTTAAAGTTGACTACATATGAACAACACGATGCCAGACATATTCTTGTCCAATTTTTCATATAGATAGAATGAACTAAAGACGAGTATAAACTTTGGTTCAATCTATATAGATAGAATGAACGTTATTCTTGATTTTCACTTGAATCTATAGCGTTTGGGGAGTGTAACTTTAGTTCATGAAAGACGTACTCAGACGGCTGTGACAAGTCGGGAAGGGATCCATTTCTTGAGAGGGAGGGTCATGTTATGAAGAATAAAGAATGCATAGCCATGTTATTAGCTGGAGGCGAGGGTAAACGCTTAGGAAAGCTTACCAAGAAGATAGCTAAACCAGCTGTATTTTTTGGCGGTAAGTATCGAATTATCGATTTCACACTTAGTAATTGTACGAATTCTGGTATAGATACCGTGGGTGTTCTAACACAATATCATCCTCAAGTATTGAACCGCTATATTGGTATCGGAAAACCGTGGGATCTAGATCGTAAGGAAGGCGGCGTATCGATTCTTCCTCCATTTATCAAGCGAAAAGGTGGCGATTGGTACAAGGGGACGGCCGATGCCATCTATCAAAACATGGACTATATTGAGCAATACAATCCTGAATATGTCCTCATCATATCCGGTGATCATATTTATAAAATGGACTACGAGCGCATGTTACGTTTTCATAAAGAACAGAAGGCAGATGCGACGATTGCGGTCATTGAAGTGAAGTGGAAAGAAGTCAGTCGTTTCGGAATTTTAACCGTAGATGACAACCACAGAGTGACTGATTTTAAAGAAAAACCAGAAATTACGACGAGTAATCTTGCTTCCATGGGTGTGTATATTTACACGTGGAAGACGCTCAAACAGTATCTGGAAAATGATGCATCTCAATCGAAATCCAGTCATGACTTCGGTAAAGATATTATCCCTGCGATGTTGAATGATGGTATTCAGTTATCAGCGTACCCTTTCGAAGGATACTGGAAGGATGTTGGAACCATTGATAGCTTGTGGGAAGCGAATATGGATCTATTAGATGATGAGACGACGTTGAAGCTGAACGATCGCAAATGGCGGATCTATTCTCTCAATCCGAATCAACCGCCCCAATATATTGCCGCTTCCGCAGTCATTTCTAATTCGCTTGTCAATGAAGGGTGTATTGTATTTGGGGAAGTGAAGCATTCGGTATTATTTTATGGCGTAGAGATTGGAACAGGGAGTGTCATTATCGATTCTGTTATTATGCCCAACGCTAAGATTGGAAATAATGTCACGATCTACAAAGCAATCGTTGGTGAAGGATCCATCATTGGGGATGGAAGTGTCGTTGGCTCACCTGAGAGTGATGAAGTAACGCTAGTAGGTAACCATGAATCTATTCCTTCTGAATTCTTGTCGGTAAAGGAGCAGATAGGAATATGAAGAATGTGATGGGCATTATAAACATGGTAAATGAGCCAGATCAGTTGGAAGAACTAACGTATCACCGAAATATCGGATCTGTTCCATTTGCAGGGCGCTACCGTCTAATAGATTTCATATTATCTAGCATGGTTAATTCCGGTATAACAAATGTCGGTATATTCACACACACAAAATATCGTTCATTAATGGATCATTTAGGATCGGGGAAAGAATGGGATTTAGATCGTAAGAGGTCCGGACTCTTTATTCTACCTCCTATGAAAGAAGGCTTGGATTCGACCAACGGAGATTTACATACTCTAAATGCGCATAGGGATTATTTACATCGAAGTAGTGAGGAGTACGTATTGATTACTCGCAGCTATATGGTCTGTAACATCGACCTCAATGGATTACAGGAATTTCACAATAACAATAAAGCGGATATCACCGTTGTTTATAAAGAAACCAATGACATCGATTCATTCGCAACACGGATTGGGATGGATGATAAGGGGAAAGTGACCTCCATGTGGGAACCAAATGCGTCACCACATGGGGATAAAGTGTCGATGGAAATGTTTTTTCTGAAGAAAAGTCTACTGTTAGATTTAATAGAATCCTCTTTGGCCGAAGGGCACCATAGCCTCATGAAGGATGCCATTCGCGCAAATATAGGTCGATTGAACATATATGGATATTCGTATCAAGGGTATTTAGGCATTATTAATACACTCAGCAGTTATTATAGGCATAGTATGAATCTTCTGAATCCGAATGTCTGGAGAGAGTTATTTTTTGAGCCAGGCCTTATTTATACGAAAATAAAGGATGAACCACCGGCTCGACATATGGATGGTGGTCATACAAGTAACGCCATGGTGGCGAATGGATGTGTGATCGAAGGAATCGTGGAGAACTCTATTCTTTTTCGCGGGGTACATATATGTAAAGGTGCATCCGTGAAAAATAGCATTATCATGCAGAATGGTATAATCCATGAAAATAGCTCCATCGAACATGCTATTATCGATAAAGATGTTGTTGTCAAAGCAGACAGAACGTTAATTGGACATGAGCGAGCACCCTTTATTGTCGTGAAGAGGAAAGTAATTTAATAATAAGATGGAAATAATAGAACCACCTACCTTAAGACGTCGTTGTCTTGGGCAGGTGGTTTTGTTACGATAGACAGTGCAGTCTCTTTATTTGAAACGGGAGGTTCCCTTATGTTAGAAATACCGGATCATCTGGATCATGGCCTATCCATTGTATTTATTGGATTTAACCCGAGCCTGCGTTCAGGAGAAGTGGGTCATCATTATGCCAATCCTCGTAATAACTTTTGGAGGATTCTTTATCGATCAGAGTTAACTCCGCGTCTGTATGAAGCGTCTGAGGATCGGGATCTGCTCAAGTTAGGTTACGGATTCACGAACATTGTTTCCCGACCGACACGAGGCATGGATGATATCACGCGTGAAGAATATGCTAAGGGACGAGAAATTCTTTATGCTAAATTAAACAAGTACCGACCGAAGGTTGCTTGTTTTGTAGGCAAAGGGGTTTATACGGAGTATAGTCGTACGTCTAAGGTGGAATGGGGATTCCAACTAGAGTCCGTTGTAGAGGATATCTATGAGTTTGTTGCACCTTCATCGAGTGGTCTTGTGCGGATGCCGATGAATGAGATCCTCGGAATATATCAGCAACTTAGGCATTTCATTTCTGAAGAATGACAGTCGAACCTAGCTCTCATAAAGAGGGGTAGCGATAAGGCGATTTAAATGAAAAAGATAATACCAAAGTAGACGAACTATAAGTCTTTTGTTAGAATGATGATGCAACTTAGGACGATATTGCATTATAGAATGAAATTGAAGGGTGAGATCTACAATGGTAAAAGAACGCATGACGGGATCGCCCGAATACAAATCATTTGGTCTTGCTGTACAAGCATTAGTAGTACTAGCCAATAATAAAGGAGATATTTGTCCTAGCTGTTATATTGCTGAGAGTTTACATTCAGAAGCCACGTTGTTAAGACGTATACTAGCTAATCTGGTGCGTGAGAATATACTAGAGACACGTGAAGGTAGAGAAGGTGGTTATCGCCTAAAAATAGATCCTGCATTACTTACCTTGGCTGAGGTATATAGCGCACTAGAGGTCGGTGAAGCGCAGTTTAAAACGATGCTTCATACCACATGTGAGAATGAATTAGGCATACAGATTAGAGCCGATTTCACAAAAATATTAGGTGAAGTAGATCAAAGCATACTAGATACATTGGAGAAATATACTATCGCAGATTTGGCGCAAAAAGAAGGGTATTGACAAGAGTTATTTCATTGTCTTATACTGTGCAGTATAAAGTAACAGTTGCAAAGAAGTTAGCGCTAGGACGTAATAGATCATCAGTGATTTTTTTTGATTTTAACTGCGTGTATATTTGCACAGAATTAGAAAAAGAGATTGAAATAGGATATGGAGGAAATACAATGACGAATACAGTATTGCAAGTAGAGAAGGATTTCAATGCGGTGATTAGAGAGCGACATTCAGTAAGAAAGTATGATCCATCTTGGAAGATTTCACAAGAAGAAATCAATGAGATTTTGTCTGATGCGATTCTGGCTCCTTCCTCCTCTAATCTTCAACCATGGAGATTTATTGTTATACAGGATCCAAGTCTTAAGGAGCAACTACTTCCTATTGCAAATAACCAACAGCAGATCATTGATGCTTCCGCTGTGATTGCAGTGATTGGTGATTTAGATGCTTATGAGAATGTGGAGAAGATTCACGGCATTGCAGTAGATGCAGGCGTGATGACACCTGAAATCAAAGATATGATGGTGACGAATACGATGAAAGTGTATCCAAACGTTGGGGCTGAAAAACGTAAAGAGATTGCACTGGTTGATGGTGGTTTGGTCTCGATGCAACTTATGCTCGCTGCCAAAGCTAGAGGATATGACACGGTACCTATGGGTGGCTATAATGCTGTTCAGTTCAAAGAATTGTTCAATATTTCAGAACGTTATACGACCGTGATGCTAATTGCATTGGGGAAAGCAGCAATAGAAGGACGTCCAAGCGTACGTTTGCCGCTCGCAGACGTAACTTCATGGAATGAATTTAAGAATTAAAGTATTATCGCTGACTTGAAGGAGATAGTGGTAACGTGATTTCCTTTGTGGATAAATGAAAGAAAACATTATGAACGAGAATCATAAAACCTCCCTGACGGTATCTTCTCGTCAGGGAGGTTTAGTGTTTAAGCTATGTATTCAAATTAACCTACAGAGTTTTTTTTGAATACATAATTCCAATCGTATGTGGTCCGCAGTGACTACATACAACACAACCTGCGCTAGAAAGGGTTACCGTAGCCTGGGTGTGCTCTTGCAAACGCGCTTGCATAACAAGGGCATCTTCTTCAGCAAGAGAGTGAACGACCATAATATGGTCATTGTCCATGAGATCTTTCTTTTCTAGGGCGTTCTGTAATAACTGTTCTACAGCTTTTTCACGTTTACCGCGAACACGATTAGCAGGTATCATTTTACCCTCAGATACTTTAATAACCGGGCGAATTTTAAGTAGGCTTCCGATGAGGTTCTGCATGCCAGAGCAGCGTCCACCTTTATAGAGATATTCGAGGGTATCAACAACAAACTCGGTTTCAATCTCAGGCCTCACAGCCTCCAAAAGTGTAACAATCTCTTTCAAGGAACGACCGGCTTCAGCAGCTTTGATGGCTTTCATAATTAAAAGCCCAATAGCAGACGATAAGTTTAATGAATCAAACACTGCGATCTGGTCTGATGGGAATTCGTCAGCTGCAATGAGGGCGTTCTGATAGGTTGAGGATAATTCTGAAGAAAGGCTAATAAAGAGAATCTGATCTCCTCGTTCTATATGTGGAGTAAAGGTTTTCATGAAATCAGCAGGCGAAGGCGCCGCTGTCTTTGGTAAATCCCCGTTCTGGTCGACTCTCTTGTAGAGATCAACAGGGGTAATATCTAATCCATCTCGTAATGACTGCTCTCCGAATATTACGTATAAGGGAATGATGCCGATGTCGTATTTTTCAATCCATGATGTAGGCAGATCACTAGTACTGTCCGCAAATATTTTAATAGTAGGCATGTGGTAGTAATCTCCCTTATTCGTGTTTATTATATTGCAGCGTTTACAAAGAAAAACATAAAAAATGTAGCTAAGGTTAGCAAGATGGCACCATTCATTATCAAGCCTAAAATGGCGAATATTTTCTTTCTCTTTTTAAGGGATACACCAACAATCCCCAAAATCACACCAATCAAGTCCATTAATAAGAACAAGATGACGATCGACCCTGCAACTCCTGATTTTTCAATCATATCTTGGCTAGGTGAAGTAAGATCTTCGTTAAGATAGGGTGTCATTAAGGAGCCGATTAAGGCGGCAGATGCAATATAACCTAATAAACTGATCATACACAGAACAAAAGATGCAATTCCGGGACCCGAATGCTTTAAAATAATGGGTGTCGCTGAAGCGTTGGGGTTAAAGAATGAACCTTCTTCAACGGTGGGTTGCTGTGGTTCATTGAAATCCATGGTTGACCTCTCCTTAGAAATATTCATGATACTATTACTCTTCCATATTTTTATGAAAAAATCAAGAATTGTTATAATGTCTTGGACCGAAGTGCAAGTGGTAAACGGTTAGGCTATGCGTTATTATTACGTAAGAGTATAAGATTTATGATAAAGGAGCTGGATAAATTGCAACGGACATTTGCAAAATGGGGAACAATTCTGATGGCCTTATCTGTGGGAATTGGGGCTTTTGGAGCGCACTTATTAGAACCAAGAATAGGAGCAGACGCAATTGGAGTATATGAAACGGGAGTTCATTACCATATGATACACGGGCTTGGCCTTCTATTGATTAGTTTAACTGCAGGTCAGATAGGTGAATCGAAAAGCCTCAAATGGGCAGGTTGGTTATTAGTAGCAGGAATTATATTATTCTCTGGTAGTCTTTATGTGCTCAGCATCACGGGAATAAAAGTACTAGGTGCCATTACACCTTTGGGTGGCGTTGCGTTTATTGCAGGCTGGTTATGTTATCTGTCGGCTTTCTTGCGATCTAAAAAAGTTTCATAATGGATTTTTTTAAAAAAAAGAGGACTCGCG
>LIDZ01001144.1_pt3 | contig 53015 bp, 38 predicted proteins | sample 644651 | NCBI WGS metagenome assembly LIDZ01 (sample SAMN03856242, study PRJNA289617) | food metagenome | isolation source: wine grapes on drying loft during traditional withering process | host: Vitis vinifera cv. Corvina | place: Italy: Gargagnago di S. Ambrogio di Valpolicella | collected 2014-01 | reverse complement strand
GGGGCACTTTTATACAAAATATCATTACTAGAAAACCCAAAAAAATTATGTTCAGATTTTGAAGAATTAAAAAATATAGTTTATTTTGCTAACAAGGTAGGCGCAATAGTTTGTACAAAGCTTGGGGCTATAGCAGCGTTGCCATCCCTTGCAGAAGTTGAAAATATTTAATCTATTGGAGAAATTATGATAAAAGAAGAAATGATTTCAAAAATTAATAAAGCTATAGATGATTCTAAGGAGAAGGTAAGGCAAGATTATTACAGACTAAAGTATCATTTAATGCCAACAGTTGGATTTATGAATGATCCCAATGGATTCATAGTAATTAATGGTGAGTATCATTTATTTTATCAATTTAATCCATTTTATCCCCAGGAAAAGTGCGTATGTTGGGCTCACGTAAAAAGTAAAGACCTAGTTAATTGGGAAGCTTTGCCCTTAGCACTTTTACCTTTAGAGTGGTATGAAACTCATGGATGTTATTCAGGAAGTGCGGTTAATCATGATGGTATTTTTACTTTAATGTATACTGGAAATGTTAAGAATTCAGATGGAACTCGAGAAACATATCAATGTTTGGCTGAAAGCAAAGATGGAGTGGAATTCGTAAAAAATAAGAATAATCCAGTTATATATAATCAGCCTGAAGGTTATACAAGAAATTTTAGAGATCCAAAACTTTGGAAAAATAACGGTATATGGTACATGGTTATAGGAACACAAACTGAAAAAAAACAAGGTACCACGCTTTTATACAAATCTACAGATTTACTAAAGTGGCTGGAAGTTGGGGAAGTTTCTAGTTCAAAAGATGGGGATTTAGGATTTCTAGGATATATGTGGGAATGCCCTAATTTGTTCAGCATAGATGGAATGGATATTTTGTTATTTTGCCCTCAAGGTGTACAAGCAAAGGGCAATTTATACAATAACATCTATCAATGTGGATACCTTATGGGGAGCTTAAATTATAATACAGGAAAATTGAAACATGGTGACTTTGTAGAGTTAGATAGGGGATTTGAATTTTACGCGCCTCAAATTACTGTAGATAATAATGGGAGAACCCTCATGGTTGGATGGCTTGGATTACCAGAAGAAGAGGAGAGTCCAACTAAGGTAAACAAATGGATGCATTGTTTAACTATTATAAGAGAACTATTTATTATGGATAACAAGCTTTGTCAAAGACCGGCCAACGAGATGAAACTTCTTAGAAAAAATAAAATAACTTATGATGATGTTAAATTAAGTAGTAGTGGCGTTAAGCTTCCAAATGTTAATGGTGATAGCTATGAGTTAATCTGTGAATTTACATATGAAGGGGCATCAGTATTTGGGCTGAAATTAAGAGGTTATGATTGTGAAGATCAGGGAACAATTTTATATTACCAGGCTGGAAATGAGTCACTTACTCTGAATAGGGGGAAAAGTAGATTTTGTGAAGTTGGTATACGAAGTTGTTATGTTAAAAATACAGGCAAGTTAAAAATTCATATATTCATGGATAAATCATCCATTGAGATATTTGTAAATGACGGCAAAGAAACTTTTACTTCAAGAATCTATCCCCAAAAAGAAAATAAGGAAATAATCTTGTTTTCGGAAAATAAAGATGTAAAGGCAAATGTGAAATTTTGGAATATTTAAGATTTAAGGTGTTGTCTCAAAATACTGTTAAGTATTTTAAGACAACACCTTTTTTTTTACAACATTGAAATATATGTTAAACTATGTTAATCTTCTTGAAGATAATACAAGCACAAGCACAAATATAATCAGAGAAGAGTTAAGAGAGAAAAGAGAAGAGTTAAGAGAGAAGAGTTAAGGAAGAGTTTTGGCTTTAGCCCAAAATCAATAGAATTAAAATATATACAATTATGAAGGCTTTTGCCTTTAACTTTTATCTCTTCTCTCTTCTCTCTTAACTTTTAACTGTTTTTATGAAGGGGTGTATAAAAAGTGGATAGTTCACAAGAACTAGCAAATGAAAAAATAGGGAAACTTCTATTGAAATTTTCTGTGCCAGCAGTTATTGGCATGCTTGTAAATGCAATGTATTCTGTTGTAGATAGAATATTTGTTGGCAGGGGTGTTGGATCACTGGCATTGTCAGGGGTTGCTATAACATTTCCTATAACAAATGTAATTATGGCAATTGGAATGCTTGTTGGAACAGGTGCAGCTGCAGTTATATCAATTAAGCTTGGTAAAAAAGATAAAAATGGTGCTGAAAAAATAATAGGAAATGCTTATATACTGACAGTTATTTTATCTATTTTATTAAGTATTTTAGGAATTATATTTTTAGATCCTTTGTTAAAATTACTTGGAGCAAGTTCAGAAACTTTTGGGTATGCAAAACAATTTGCAACAATTTTGTTAGTAGGGGCAGTATTACAAAATATAGGTTTTGGCTTGAATCCACTTATGCGTTCAGAGGGTGCACCTAAGATGGCTATGATGACTATGCTTATTGGTGCCATTTTGAATGTTATGATAAATCCACTATTGATATTTGTTTTTAAGTTTGGAGTTAGGGGATCAGCCTTTGCTACAGTTATTTCTCAGACCGTATGTTCAGTTTGGATATTAATTTATTTTACTAAAGGTAAGAGCTTATTGAAACTTAGAAGGAAAAACATGAAACTTGAGAAAGTTATAGTAAGAGAAATCATAGCAATTGGTATGTCTCCTTTTGCAATGCAAATTGCAGCTAGTATAGTCACAATTACCTTTAATACAACACTTAAAAGGTATGGTGGAGACGTTGCAATAGCAGCATTTTCTCTTATAACTAGTATTACTGTCCTTATATTAATGCCACTAATAGGTATAAATCAAGGAGCTCAACCTATAATTGGCTACAACTACGGAGCTAATAACATGGTAAGAGTAAAAAAAACATTGAAATATGCTTGTATTGTTGCAAGTTGTATTTCAACAATTGGATTTATACTAGTTCAATTGTTTGCAACTCAAATAATTAGCATTTTTAATACTAGTGATACAAGGCTTGTAAGTATGGGTGCTAATGGATTAGCTATTTTTCTTAAAATGTTTGCTTTTGTTGGAATTCAAGCAAGCATTGCAAACTATTTTCAATCAATTGGAAAGGCAAAACATTCAATGTTCTTAAGTTTATCAAGGCAGATTATACTGCTTATTCCACTAGTACTAATATTACCAAACTTCTTTGGATTAAACGGGGTGTGGATAGCAGGGGCAGTTTCAGATTTTCTCTCTGCAGTGATAGCTGTTATTTTTATAGTAGTTGAAATGAAACAGAGAAGCAGAGAAGCAGATGCCAGATACCAGGTGCCAAATACCAGATAAAAGATAACAGAGAAGCAGATGCCAGATACCAGATACCAAGTAATGAGGATTTTCTGCTAAGACAGAAAATCACCAAAGTGGGGTGTAAGGAGATCTGGCTATACAAATTTGCTTACATCCGAAATTTTCTAAGGCAATTAAGAGTTAATAAATTTGTAACAATTTTAACTGGTTTTTTGTAAAATAATACAGTTATAATGTAAGTAGATAGAAGCGAGGAGGTACGATATATGACAGGAACCAAAAAAAAGTCAAGCTATCATAAATACAAGTATTCTATTGAAATAGTAGTTTTAATAATAATAGCTATTATATTAGTAAACACATTATTTATATATCCGATAATAGGTAAAAGCGACAACGGAGATTTCCATAGGTTGACTTTATACGGGGGACTTTTAAATTTATCCAATGAATACAAAAATATTTATGATGGGGCTGTACATATACATTATTTAATTTTAAGTCCAACTTTATATGTTCCTTTTTACATAGATTGGGTTTCAGAAGCTATAGTTATTAAGTTAGCTGTATTTATCTCATTGTTTGTGCATAATTTTCACAGTAGCATGTTTGACATAAGGTATTTGTCATTTGTGTATTCAGTAATATTTTTAGTGGCAATATTTTTAATAATTAATTTTAAAAAATTTTCACCTTTATTAAAAGTCACGGCTGGAATTTTTATTATTTTCTTTTTTACGGATGCGTCTTATTTGGAATTTTTTAATTCTTTTTTCGGAGAGGCTGGCACTATTGTATTCTTTTTTCTAAGCATTGGAACGTATTTAAATTTAATAAGTAAGGAAAAGCCAAAAATAAGACACTTTATATATTTTTTTATAGCTTCAGCTTGTTTTTTAACCTCTAAATCTCAGGAACTGCCTTTACTTCTTTTTATGCTAATTATATATGGTGGTTTGTTTGTTTATTACAAAAACAGGGGACAAAGAAAATGTATTATAAAAGCCTCAATATTAGTAATCATACTTTGCAGTGTTTCTTATTTTTCATTAACAGATACTATGAATGAAAATAATGTATATCAATCAGTTTTTTCTGGGATACTCAGGGGATCTAAAACTCCCCAAAAGGATTTACGTGAACTTGGAATAAATAAGAAATTTATGGTGTTTTATGGTCATTCATTTTATGAGACATATAATGGAAATGATCCTGTGGGACAGGAGATGCTAAAAGAATTCTATCCGAAGGTTTCTCCAGTTAAAGTATTAGGCTTTTATTTTAATCATTTAGACAGGCTTTGGGAAAAGATTGTTGACTCAGCAGATAATGCATATGATTTTTCTTTGCCCAGTAAAAGCAATTTTATGAAAGATCAATATACTCATAATAAGCTTGCAAACACTTTTAGAACAGGGTTTATAAAAAAATATCCTTATGTTCACCGCAACATATATGTTTTTATTCTATTTTCAATTATTTATTTAGGCGTAGTGGTATTTTATTTTATAAAATATAAAGACAAAAATACACGTCTTCTTACCTTAATGCTCCTATTTATTCTTGCATCAGGATCATCTCAACTCATTTTACCAGCGATAGGTTCAGGGCATGGAGATTTTGGAAAACATTTGTTTTTGCTCAATTTATCTTATGATATTATGATTGGAACTTCGCTGCTATGGATCGTTAACTGCGTTCAAAAGCAAACGAAAAAATAGTTAAAAGTTAAAAGAGAAAAGAGAAAAGTTAAGGAAATTTTGCCACAGGGCAAAATAAACAATGGTTGGGACTGGTAGGGAATGAAATATCATAAAATAGGTATTTAAAATTGAAGCAAAAATAAGACGCATACAAAAATAAGTGACAAGTTAAAAAAATAGGAATATAAGTGAATCTTACAAATTCACTTATATCCATATTTTTCTGATTGTTCTGCTTTAGCAGAAAATCTTCGTCAACTGTTAACTCTTATCTCTTAATTTTTAACTGGAGAAGTTTTTCGCTAATAGGGATTTTATCAGAGTTTGTAAAATTCCTCAAAAGTTTGCGTGACGTAACTGTGGTCCATTACTCCACAAAGCTCTCTAATGGAGTGCATTGCTAAAAGAGGAGTTCCAATATCAACGGATCTTATACTTACATGGGATGATGATATTGGGCCAATAGTACTTCCACCAACCTCATCAGATCTGTTTACAAATTTTTGCATGGGAACATTACACTTCTTACAAATTGTGGCGTAAACTGACGAACTAATACTATCTGAGGTATATTTGTGGTTAGCACTGATTTTTAGTACGGGTCCTTTATTAATTATTGGCCTATTTGTAGGATCACTTTTTTCTCCTTTATTTGGGTGAACAGCATGAGCTGCATCAGCTGAAATCATAAAGGATTTATTTAGAGCTCTAAAATAATCTTCTCTATCTCCACCAAAACATATAACAATCCTTTCCAGTATATTTGCTAGAAATTCCGAGTCAGCACCTTGCTCAGTTCTGCTACCAATCTCTTCATTATCAAAACATACTAAAACATTTGTACCACGGGTTGTAGATGAATTCATAAATGCGGAAAATGCTGCGTGAAGCATTTCTAAATCGTCAAGTCGGCTACTGGAAACAAACTCATTATTAAGACCTATTATATTTCCCTTCTCAAATTCATATAAATATAAATCAAAGTCTAAGATGTCTTCCATATTGAGACCTAGTTCTTTGGATATGGTTTTAAGCAAGAGGTTATCTGTTTCCAAAGAATCATTTACCATGCTAATTATTGGCAGCAAATCCACTTGTTTATTAAGTTCTATACCCTTATTGACAGCTCTATTCATGTGTATAGCCAGATTAGGAATAATTAAAATAGGTCTTTTAATATTTACGAGTCTAGTCGCTGGAAATAATACATTGCTATTTTTAATAGTAATTCTACCAGCTAAAGAAAGTGGTCTATCAAGCCAGGTATTTAAAATTGGGCCACCATACACCTCTGTATTTAACTTAATATATTCCCCTTCAGAAGTTATTTCAGGGGAAGGCTTAATTCTAAAACCTGGAGAATCTGTATGCGCACTAATTAATTTAAAGCCTTTTTTTGCTATTATTCCATTTCCAACAGTGAAAGCTATAAGTGCAGAATCGTTTCTACGCACATAATAATGTCCACCTTTTTGAATCTCCCATCGTTCACCTTCGTTTAGTTCTAAAAATCCTTTTTGAGTTAAGTCGTTTTTAATATTATTTACGGCATGAAAAGCTGAAGGACTTTCATATATAAAATCTATAAGTTTTTCTGCAAATAAATGTTCTTTATTCATTGTTAGCCTCCTGTATATATGTAAATATGTATTAAATCCATGTATATTCAACAAATAATTATAAAAATGATATTGAATATAGCAATCTTATTATACTATTTTAAGAATATATTGTATAATATAATTTAATAATTACTTTAGGTATATAAAAAAATAACTAGCCAGTCCATAGTTTATTTTGTTTCATATGCCTTACAACACTGGGGAGTGTTTGAAATGACAGCAAAATTTATAATATCACATTTTGTTAAAAATCATGAAGATATAAATGACAGGAAAGTTAGAGAAGAGTACGGAACTGTAAGTGGTATTCTTGGAATAATTGTAAATATGGTTTTATTTATTATAGAAATTATACTTGGTGCGACAACTAATAGTATAGCAATAATAGCTGATGCCTTTCATAATCTTGCGGACGTAACATCTGCAGTAGTAACGCTTGTTGGATTTAGACTTTCAAATAAACCAGCGGACAAAGAACATCCTTTTGGACATGGGAGAATGGAGTATATTTCTGCACTGATAGTTTCATTTGTAATTTTAGTAGTTGGACTTCAATTTATTAAAACTTCTTTTGATAGGATACTAAATCCCCAGGAAGTTAGTTTTAATGTTACAACCTTTATAATTATAATTTTAGCAATACCATTGAAGTTATGGTTAAGCTATTTTAATAAGACTCTAGGTAAGATGATTGATTCATCAGCACTTAAAGCAACTGGGGCAGATTCTTTAAATGATGTAGCAATACTAAGTGGAGTAATAGTTTCTCTTATGGCATCATATTTTTTCAAAGTAAATATAGATGGATATGTTGGTATGGTGGTGGCAATATTTATATTTTTATCAGGGTTATCATTTGTAAAAGCAACATTAAATCCACTATTAGGTCAAGCACCAGATCCAAAACTTGTAATGGAAATAAAGAACTCAGTACTTGGTTATGAACATATTCTTGGGGTTCACGATCTTATAATTCATAACTATGGACCTGGAAGAACTATGGCTTCTCTTCATGCAGAAGTGCCATATAATATATCAATTATGAAAATTCATGAAGTAATTGATAGGGCAGAAAAAGAACTTTCTAAATCATTGAATATGTTTATTGTAATCCACATGGATCCAGTATATACAGATTCAAAGGAAGTTACTGATGCAAGACGAACTGTTGTTCAAGTGTTGAAAAAATTTCCAGTAATAAGCTCAATGCATGATTTTAGGATAGTTGGTAGTGGCGAAAATAAGAATCTAATTTTTGATTTAGTAATAAGTTTTGATAACAAGGTAACAGAAGAAGATGAAGTAAAACTTAAAATATATATTGACAATGCAATTAAGCTTGAACATCCAGGGTATGATACGGTTATAACTATTGATAGAGACTATACCACATAAAAGCAGTTTCTAGATTCTAGAGGCCAGATACCAGGTTTCAAAGGCCAAAATCCAAGTGGCAAGTGGCAAGCTAAGCTAAGCAAGTTAAGAGTTAAGAAAGATTTTTCTGATGCGGAAAAATGTGAATAAAAAGGCGTAAAACTTTATTTTAAAGATTTACGCCTTTTTATCAAATTTAAAACAACTAGTATTTAATGCATTGGAGATGATTCAGTTTTGATAAGTATAATTGTGGGCGGTATTATGATACTGTTATCTTTAATAAATTTTTTATGGACTGGATTCGGTGATGTGATATTAGAAATAGTTATATTTTTTGATATGGATATTAATGTAAATACATCACGTTTGCCAGAACAATGGTGGAAAAGCACTATTGGAAAAATCATGATAAGAATATTTTCTTTGGTTTTTATTGTTTTTGGAACTTGGATTATTGTTTCAAGTTAAAATATGGAACAAGTATAAAATATAAAGGAGATAAGAAAAATGACGGATGAACAAAAACAAGAAATTTTTGAAACAATTGAATTACCATCTTTAATTAAAAATAAAGAAGTTCCTTCTATAATAGGGCAGGACAACATCCCATTGTTTGTACGTGAGTCTAATAAAATATTGATACATTTCTATTTTTACAACATTTTAGTAAAAAGAAACTTGTTTGAAGATGTTTTAAACTTTTTCAAAGAAGATGACAATATTAATGAAATTATTATTTTTAATAATTACGCAAAAAAAATAACATTTTATCTCAATAAGGAATTAGTAAAAGGTGGATTGTTTATTGTGCCAATGAGGTATGACCATGAAGATGAAGAAAGTTCAATTGATGATAAAAATTTGCATTATACTGTTAACGCAGCTAAAATCCTTAAAAAGAATAATCATGAAATCAATTCAGAAATAAATGAACTTACTATGCATTTTTATACAATTATTGACCAAAGAAATAAGGTCACTTATTTGCCTGCTTTTACAAGTGAGAAAGAGATGGTAAAAATGTATACAAGCAATAAATATCGGAAATGTATGGCTTCCTTTGAGGATCTAATAGATAAAGCAACTCCATATAATGGAATTGTAATAAATCCAGTGACCCTAAATATAATAATTGGTCACAATATTTTAGATAAAATAGTATGGATTAGTATTGAATAAGTAAAAAATGTACATATATTTGACTTAAACAAAACTATGTACATTTTTCTAATTATATTTTTTTTATTTTGCCCTAAGGCAAAATCTCATTAACTTGTCACTTCTTTTATCAGTTTTGGTTTTTGCTTCTTTCCAAATCGTCTCCTCTTTGATTTTCACCATTCATATTAAATTTATTGAATTCAGATTGACTTTGTTCCTTTAGCTTTGCTTTCATTGATAGTTTTGATTCTTTGTCATGATCTTTAACACTTTGCATATTGGCTTTTGAACTATTTAAAGAATTAAAATTGGCCAATGTAACATCTCCTTTCAAATTATATATTTACACTAGTTTAACCAAAATTCAGTTTGCTATTAAAAGAATATGAACTAGGCATAAAAAGAACTTTTAGAATGAGGGTTCTTTTTATGAAAAAAGTTTTTTGACATTGATATATTCGTTTATATATGATACAATAAAAAATAATTTAATAAGGTTTTGTTAACCTAGGGTAGAGGCGCTGAAATTATGAGTATTTATTCTGAGCGGGCACGCTAAGAAGAATAAATAAAGGAATTTTAGCCGAAGAAAATGAACTGACAGGTTTATTTTCTGACTTTGCATAGAATATATGTAAAGTTGTCACTGATAAAAAGTGGAGAGCTACAAGGTACACATAAGGTTGCATATGTATAATTATATTGCGGCAAAGGTGTTCCTTTGACGCAATATTTTGTATTTTTTGCTGTAAGGCATCTAACACAAAATAATATTTTATTTTGTGTTAGATGCCTTACATTTTAATACTGAAGTATCCTAGGTTTAATACGCTAAATTATAAAAAGAGACACAAGGGGGATTTCAATATTATGCCAGTAATTGTACAAAAGTATGGTGGTAGTTCGGTTGCTACCACAGAAAAAATCAGAAAGGTCGCAGAAACAATAATTAAAAGAAAAGAAAAAGGCAATAAAATGGTTGTGGTTGTTTCGGCAATGGGAGATACTACAGATGAGTTAATAAATTTAGCTAAGGGAATTTCAAAAAAACCGGACAAGAGAGAATTAGATGTAATATTGTCAACTGGGGAAATGATTTCATCCGCCCTACTTGCTATGGCAATAAAAAATATGGGATATGATGCTGTTAGCTATACTGCGTATCAAATTGGAATGAAAACAAGTGGTGAACACGGGAAATCCTTAATTGAAGATTTAGATATATCAATAATAACTAAAAGTCTAAATGAAGAAAAAATAGTTATAATAGCAGGTTTTCAGGGAATCAATGAGACTAATGATATAACTACATTAGGCAGAGGAGGATCTGACACTACAGCAGTTGCTTTAGCTGTAAAACTTAATGGTGCTTGTGAAATATATACTGATGTTGATTCAATATACACTACAGATCCCAGGGAATATAGTCAGGCTAAAAAGTTAAAAGAAATTGATTATGATGAAATGCTAGAACTAGCCAGTCTTGGAGCGCAGGTTATGCATCCAAGATCCATAGAGCTTGGACAAAAATATGCAATACCAATACATGTTGGGTTAAGTTGCAGCAAAGCTCAAGGGACAGAGATAAAAGAAGTAAATAATATAAATATGGAGAGTAAACCAGTGACAGGGATTGCCACTTGTGATAACAATATAGCAATTACAATAAATGGAATAGATAAAGACAAAAATATTTTATCTGATATTTATGGAGCAATAGGTAGCAAGAAAATAAATATGGATATGATTAGCCAAACTGCACCAATGGAAGGAAAAGTCAATGTTTCATTTACAATACCTAAAAAAGATATTGATGAATGCACATTAATAATAAAAGATTATGCTGAGACTAAAAATATTTTCGTGGATAAGGATATAACAAAATTTTCTGTGGTTGGTATAGGAATGAAGACAACATCTTGTGCTGCATCAAAGATGTTTAAACTTTTCACGGAAAATGAAATAGATGTAAAACTAATTACTACTTCAGAAATAAGAATTACCTGTGCTATTAAACGAGAAGATAAGGAGAAAGCGGTAAATTTAGTAGCACAGAAATTTAATCTTTAATTTATAAATTAATAAGGGGGCATTTTAATGAAACTTTTTGGAACAATGGATATAAATCAAGAGGAATTGTATATAGGTGGTGTAAGTAGCAGCCATTTATGTAAAAACTTTGGCACACCGCTTTATGTTATAGATGAAACACTAATGAGGGAAAAATGTAAAAAGTATTATAAAGCTTTTGGTCTTGAAAAAGGGATTAATAAGGTGGCATATGCAGGCAAGGCATTTTTAACTATTGCTATGTGTCAAGTAATAAATGAAGAAGGATTAAATCTTGATGTAGTGTCAGGAGGTGAGTTATTTACTGCTTATAAAAGTGATTTTCCTATGGAAAAAATTATATTTCATGGCAACAATAAAACTACTGAAGAAATTAAAATGGGAATTGAACTTAAGGTTGGAACATTTGTAGTGGATAATTTTTATGAGATAGAAAAAATAAATGAAATTGCAAAGGTGAATAATAGAATTCAAAAAGTATTTTTGAGAATAACGCCTGGAATTGAAGCTCATACTCATGAATATATAAAGACGGGGCAGATAGATTCTAAATTTGGGTTTAATCTTATTAATGATGATGTAATAAATGCTGTTAAGAAATCTATAGAGTTTCCAAATATTGAATTAGTAGGGCTACATGCACATATTGGATCTCAAATTTTTGAAATTAAGCCTTATGAAGATGAGGTAGATGTTATGCTGAAGCTAATAAAAGATATTAAAGAAAAAACTGGTTATGAAATAAAAGAACTTGATCTTGGAGGTGGATTTGGTATCTATTATACCAAGGGTGATGAACCTAGAAAAATAGAAGATTTTTGCAACATAATATTAAAGAAAGCTGAAGAAAAAGCTAAAGAATTAAAAATAAACTTGCCTAAGCTAATAATTGAACCTGGAAGATCTATTATAGGTAATGCAGGTACAACGCTTTATACAATTGGTGCAATAAAAAATATTGAGGGAATAAGAAAGTACGTTTCAGTTGATGGGGGCATGACAGATAATGTAAGACCATCACTGTACCATGCTGAATATGAATGTACAATTGCCAATAAGATGGATGATACTTCTAAGGAAAAGGTAACAATAGCAGGAAAGTGTTGTGAATCAGGCGATATTTTAATAAAAGATGTGGAGATTCCTAAAGTTCTTAGTGGGGATATCCTAGCTGTAGCAAGTACGGGCGCTTATGGATATTCCATGAGTAGTAATTATAATAAAACTCAAAGACCAGCAGTAGTATTTGTGTCTGATGGAAGTGCAAAGTTAGTTTGCAGGCGACAGAGCTATGAAGAACTTATAGAAAATGAAATTAAATTACAACAATAGAAGCAGTGACAAGTTAATGAAAATTTTTAGGCTGGCGATGAAAAATTGTGTAAAAATTATTTCTCCTAAAAGGGAAATGATTTTTTTTTTTACATATAAACAGATTTTTTGAATAAATTATAGAGTGACTAGTTATTAAATTTAATAGCTTGTACACAAATCATTCATAACCATTTATAAATTACATATAGTGAGACAAATAAAATACAACTTATTGATTTTAATTATAATAAAGCTTGCTTATTCATAATTTATTATATATAATGACTATAGGATATTTGATGAATGTATAAAAACTGCTATCTTATAACAATCTAACCGAAAGAAAGGAAAACAATATGACTGATATGGACCTTAACGAAACTGAAATTATGACAGTCAATGAAGTGGCTGCGTATTTAAAGATTAGTGAAGTAACTACTTATAAACTAGTTCAACAAGGAAAAATCCCTGCTTTTAAAATTGGGCGACATTGGAGAGTAAAAAGGATTGATCTTGGAGAGTTTATAGAAAAGTTGAAGCGCGGATAAAGATGTGATATTTTAAAAATCTAAACCGGGTGTCTTAATTAGTTTTTCAATAGTAACTGATAAGTATGAAAAAAGATGAATGAATATAAATTTAGTTGTTCCAGTTATTAAATGTATGGGCGCTATATTTATTCAAGTTTTTTCACATGCAGTCAACTATAAAAAACGGGTTAATCTATTGAGCTATTCTGATAATTATAAATATACTACTTTGCGTAATTTATTTATGGCAATAGTTTTACTTTAATTAGTTATCGAAAACATTTTAATTATAGTGATATAGTTTGTCGGATTTTATTAGAAATACTAATACTGAATATTATGAGACTAGTAAAAGATTAAACATAAATTCTTTTAAGGAATTATTAGTTATACCCATTCAGTAAGTGGGCTTGATTTTCATGCTATTTTATATGAAAAAACAAAAATAAAGAATAAAAAACAAAAAATATATTTAATGTTAAATTTTTTTAACAGACGGGAGATAAGATGAAAACTAAAAGTAGAAACAAAGTAAAAGTTATTCCACTAGGGGGTCTAGGGGAAATAGGAAAAAATATTACTGCAATTGAATATGGTGATGAAATAGTTGTTATTGATTGTGGGTTAGCATTTCCAGGTCCAGAACTGTATGGTGTTGATTTAGTAATACCAGACGTAACATATTTATTGAATAATAGTGAAAGAGTAAAAGGTATTTTTTTAACTCATGGACATGAGGATCATATTGGAGCTCTTCCATATGTTTTAAAACAACTTAATGTTCCAGTTTATGGTACAAAGTTGACTTTAGGTCTGGTAAAAAGCAAGCTTGAAGAACATAATATGCTTTCAGATTGCACACTTAATGAGGTTAAACCAGGAGACGAAATTAAAACTGAAAAATTTAAAGTTGAATTTATAAGAACTTGTCATAGTATTGCTGATGCTTGTGCCATAGCTATACATACACCAGAGGGTGTAATAGTGCATACAGGAGATTTTAAAATAGATTACACACCTATAGATGGAGAAACAATAGATCTTCACCGTTTTGCGAAATTAGGAAAACAAGGAGTGCTACTATTAATGGCAGACAGTACTAATGTTGAACGTACTGGGTATACAATTTCAGAGAAGGTTATAGGTGAGAATTTAACAAGGATTTTTGGCAATGCAAAGGGTAGAGTAATTGTAGCATCATTCGCATCAAATATTAATAGAGTTCAAGAGATAATTAACTCATCCTTATTTTACGGGAGAAAAATTGCATTTAGTGGGAGAAGTATGGAGAAAATATCTGGTATAGCCATTGAACTCGGTTATATGCAATTACCTGAAGATCAACTTATAAGTGTAGATGATATTCATAAATACCCTGCTGAGAAGGTAACTATTATAACTACAGGAAGTCAAGGAGAGCCAATGGCTGCTCTTTCAAGAATTGCATCTTCCACTCATAAAAAGATTATGATTGAAAAAGGAGATACGGTAATTATTTCAGCTTCACCTATTCCTGGAAATGAGAAACTTATATCTAAACTCATTGATGCGCTTTTCAAGAAGGGTGCAAATGTAATTTATAATGCTATAGAGGAAGTTCATGTTTCAGGTCATGCTTGTCAAGAAGAATTGAAATTAATTCATAGTTTAGTTAAACCTAAGTTTTTTATGCCTGTTCATGGTGAATATAGACATCTTAGACGACATTCATTATTGGCTGAAGGGCTTGGCATGAAACCTGAAAACATATTCATTTTAGAGACAGGTCAGATACTAGAACTTAGTAGAAATGGAGCTAAAACAACTGGAATTGTACCTTCTGGATCTATTATGATAGATGGGCTTGGCGTAGGGGATGTAGGAAACATGGTACTTCGAGATAGGAAACATTTATCAGAAGACGGAATAATAACAGTGGTAGTAACATTAAGTACTGATTCAATTAGTGTACTTTCAGGACCTGATATTATTACAAGAGGATTTGTTTATGAAAGAGAATCTAAAGATTTACTAGGCGAAGCGAGAGATGTAGTAAGAGCTGAGCTTGATAAATGTATCGATAAAAAGATTACAGATTCATATATAATTAAATCTAAAATAAAATATTCTTTGAGCGAATTTATATATAGCAAAACAAGAAGAAAACCAATCATTATACCTACAATCATGGAAATATAGACTAAATATAACCTTAATATTGATGAAGGCAGCATGGATATACATGTTCAGAGGCTACTCGCTAAACTTAGAAAGACTAAGCTTCCAGTTTGTCAAATCCCTAAACCATTTAAACTCACTGCGTTCAAACAGTAAATGGTTGTTAACGGGATTCAACAAACTGGAAGCTAAGTCTTTCTTAAGTCCGCTCGAATAGCCTCTTTCACGTGTATAGCCATGCTGCCTCTCAATAATGATTAAGGTGTATAATGTTATAAACTCAACTTTGCCATGGTAAAAGCACTACCTTACGCCTTACATAAGCAGGCAAAGTTTATATTAAAATGTTATTAAAAAATGGATGGAAAGCAATATAATATACTTGTATACAAAATCAAAAAAACTATTTATGATTAATATCATCCGGTAAGATTTTAATTAGTATTTTACCTATTCTTTTTCTGTTACATTCTAATACTATAAATTCGTAGTTCTCAAAGGTGACTTTATCGTTAATTTGAGGATATGTCGTTAACTGTGAATAAATCCAACCTCCAATGGTATCAATGTTTTCTGATTCAATGTTGATTTTTAATAGTTCATTTATATCATCAAGAATAAGTTTTCCATCTACTATATAATTACCATCTTCGGTTTTAGTAATTTCGTCACCTTTTTCATCAAATTCATCTTGAATTTCACCAACAATTTCTTCTAAAATATCTTCGATTGTTACAAGGCCTGAGGTCCCACCATATTCATCAATGATTATAGCTATCTGGGCTTTTTCTTTCTTAAATACCTTTAATAATTCACTTATTGACATGGATTCTGGAACAAATTTAATCTCACGAATAATATTATCTATATTTTCATTGTTACCTTGAATCTTCTGTTTATATAAATCTTTAATGTGTATAAAACCAATAATATTATCTTTGCCATCACGGTACACAGGGTACCTAGTATGTTTTTCCTCTAATGCAAAGGCTATAATTTCGTTAAAAGAGTGTTTACTAGAAACACAGGTCATATCGGTACGTGGTATCATTATTTCTTTTGCAGTTCTCTCAGAAAAATCAAATATGTTATCTAAAAAAGTTAATTCAGTTTTGTCTATTAGACCATGTTTATAACTCTCTTCAACTAATAGTTTTATTTCTTCATCAGTATGGGCCGCTTCTTGCTGGTCAACCTGTGAAATTCCAAATATTTTTAAAACTAAATTAGTACTATGATTAAAAGACCACATTATAGGGTAAGTTAGTTTATAAAACATGGTTAGAGGTAAAGCCGTATATAGGGCTATCTTTTCTGTACTTATAATTGCTACAGATTTTGGGACTAACTCTCCAAATACAATATGAAAGCAGGTTATAATTGCGAAGGCTAAAACAAATGAAATTGAGTGTATCATACCTTCTGACATAGAAAACAGATTAAACAATGGCATTAAAATATCAGAAACAGCAGGTTCGCCTATCCATCCTAAACCTAATGAAGCCAAAGTTATTCCTAGTTGGCATGCAGACAAGTATGAATTCAAATCATTAACAATAGTTAATGTATGTTTTGCACTTTTATTTCCTTCAATTAGTAATGTTTCTATCCTTGATTTTCGTACTTTTACCATGGAAAATTCTGTTGCTACAAAAAAACCATTTATAAATATAAGTAGAAATACAATAATGATGTTTAATAAAATAGTCATATTTTAGTAAGTTCCCTCCTGAGTAGATATATATATATTTTAGATGTCTTAATAGTGGGTTGTATAGTAATTCATATTATAACATATGCCATTAGTATATATTATGTCTTTTAATAGGGAATTATAAATTTTATAATTTTATTTTTATTTCAGGGAATACTAAAATGAGTTTCAAGTTTTGCTTTACTAATTTTAGGGAAAGGATGATTATATATGCCTAATGATGAATTCCTAAACCATGACACTAGTGCAAATGATTATAATAAAATACTTAAAACAGGAAGTAGTAAGAAAAAGATAATAAAAAGCCTTGATAGAAGCTTTAAACTTATACTTAAGGGATATCAATACATTGATGGAGAAATGAAATATAAAAGAGATGTGTTGCCCGTAGCAGAGTGGTTAATGGACAATATATACTTGATTGAGAAGGAATATAAGGATATAAAGCATAATATTGGCGAAGATTTTTATAAAAACATACCTATTGTAGAAGAAGGAAAGTTTACAGGATATCCAAGAATATATTGTATTGCCCAGGAAATAATATGTAATTCACAAAACAAAATAGATAAACAAACAATAATACAATTTATAAGTGAATACCAAAAAAAGTGTATACTGACCAATAATGAGTTGTGGATACTTCCCAAAATGCTGAGAATAGGATTAATTCAAAGTATAAGTGATATTACAGAAAAGATTATGGATGCTCAAATTGAAAAAAGTAAAGCAGATATAATTGGAGACAAAATTATTAATGCTACAAATCATGGTGCAGATGATGCCCAAATAAAGTCTATAATATCAGAAGATATAAAGTTTACGCCTCATTTCAGTGAGAGACTTTTAAAAATACTTAGGGATAATGCTATAGACAATGAAAATATTTATGCATGTATAGATAAAAGACTTGAGGAAGTATCAAGTAGTACAGATAAGGTTATTACGCTTGAACACAAAATGCAGGCAAATTTAAAACTTCTAATGGGTAGTTGCATTAACTCAATAAGAGAGGTGGAGGCATTAACATGGAGAGAATGTTTTGAAAAATTAAGCTATGTAGAGCATGTATTAAGGGAAGATCCAGCCAAAATATATGAAAAAATGGATTTTGCATCAAGGGATTATTACAGACATAATATTGAAAAAATTTCTAAGTACATGGGATTTTCTGAGGCTTATGTAGCCAAAATGTCCATTCAATGTGCAGAGGAATCAATAGCTGATGGTGAAAATGAATATAAAAATCATGTGGGTTATTACATTATAGACAAAGGGCTTTCTTGTCTTAAGAAAAAGATTAATTTTAAGGAAAAAGGTATTCATATTTTAACAAAGCCATTTAAAAACCATAAAGCTTTCTGGTACATATTGGGTAATATATTAGGAACTTTAGTTTTAATGGGGATAATTATAAGTATGAGCCTTGCCAGGGATAGAAATATTGTGATATGGAAATATGTTATTGCATTATTTGCAGTTATTTTGCCATGCAGTGAAATAATTAATTCGGTATTAAATTGGAGCATAAATCATCTTACCTATACTAGATTTGTACCAAAAATTGAATTAAACAAAGGTATACCAGATGAAGATAGAACTATGGTTGTAGTTCCGGCTATTATAAATGATGAAAAAAAGGCTGAGGAACTTATAAGCAAACTTGAAATTTATTATTTAGCTAATAAGGAAAAAAACTTATATTTTGCTGTGCTTGGGGATTTTAAGGATAGTAGAAATCAGGAAGAATTACCTAAGGATAATAGAATAAATTCCACTGCTTTAAGGCTAGTAAGAGAATTGAATGAAAAATATCATAATGAAGATGGGGAGATTTTTTATTTTTTTAATAGATGCAGGAAATATAATGAGAAGGAAAATATGTGGCTTGGCTGGGAAAGAAAAAGAGGTAAACTCATGGAGTTTAATTCTATGATAAAAGGTAATAATGAGACTAGTTTTAATGTAGTAAGTGGTGATATGAATAAATTACATGATATAAAATATGTAATAACTTTAGATGCAGATACTAAATTACCAATGGATACAGCTAAAAAACTTATTGGCGCTATGAGTCATGTGCTAAACCGAGCAAAAATTTCCAAAGGAAAGGTAATAAGGGGATATGGTATTATGCAGCCTCGGGTATGCATAAGTACGGTGAAATCAAATAAAACATTTTATTCTAAGATATTTTCTGGTGAGACTGGTATAGATACATATAGTATGGCAGTATCAGATATATATCAGGATTTATTTGGAGAAGGAATATATACGGGTAAGGGTATATATGATATAGATGTATTTGAAATTATGATGAAAGATAAAATAAAGGACAATACAGTACTTAGTCACGATCTTTTAGAAGGGGCAATCGGAAGATGCGCATTAATATCAGATGTAGAATTAATTGATGGATATCCAGCTTACTATAATGCTAGCAGTAAAAGGTTACACAGATGGGTAAGAGGAGATTGGCAATTAATACCATATATAAGTAAGAAGTCAGGAGTAAATGGTTTATCACAATGGAAAATTATAGACAATTTAAGGAGAAGTCTTATCGCCCCATCAATAATGGTTTTAATAATAATATCCCTTACAGTTGTACCAGATGGATTTGAAAAATGGCTTAGTTTAGCATTTATAGCGTTAATTTTCCCTTGGCTTTTTGATGTTTCAGAAGTTGTTGCATCACCTATGAGGGGTATAAGTCTAACTGGTAAGATAAATAGTAACAAAAATTTAATATTGCAGGTGTTTTTGATTTTTAGTTTTTTAGCATTTAACTGCTGCTTGATGTTAGATGCTATATTTACCACATTATATAGGCTGGTAATTAGCAAAAAAAAGCTTTTACAATGGCAGACTGCAGAAGATGTAGAGATGAATAGTGGTAAAAAAATCATGGATTATATAGAGTTTATGTGGCAAGGAAGTATTTTAAGTTTATTAATAGAATTCCTAGCATTTGGAAGAAATGCAACGATAGGACTTGTGATGCTTCCATCTTGTATTTTATGGTTTTTTAGCCCCGTCATTGCATTTTTAATAAGTCGAGATAGAAAAGAATTTGTAATGCAACTTTCAGATGAAGAACGAAATTTGATTAGAAGAATAAGTAGAAAAACATTTGCCTATTTTGAAGATTTTATAAATGAAGAGGAGAATTTTTTAGCACCGGATAATTATCAGGAAGATCCGCCTGTAGGCGTGGCACATAGAACTTCGCCAACAAATATGGGAATGGGGATAACTTCGAATATCGCAGGTTATGATCTTGGATATACAAGTTTAGATGAGTTAATCTGGAAGCTTGATAAGATCTTGGTCAGTATGGAGAGTTTAGAAAAATTTAATGGCCATTTTTATAATTGGTATGATACAAAAACAAAGGAGCCTCTAAATCCTAAATATATATCTACAGTGGATAGTGGAAATTTGCTTGGTTATATTTGGCTTACAGAACAAGCTCTAGATGACTATTTGTCAAAACCCATGATAAGTGGGGTATATAGAGAAGGAATTTGTGATACTTTAAGAATTGCAAATGAGGAGATTGAAGAAAAATTGTCAATTAAAAATTACTATAATGATGATATAACTCAGATTGAAGCCTCAAAACTTGAAGTCTCAGAACTAAAAAAGATATTGAAAGATGTAAAAATCAAGTGTGATAGAATAGAAAAAAACAGCAGAAATGTGGAGCTTTATTGGAATTCAAAGGCTAAACACCAACTAGAGAAAAGGGTGGAGGAACTGGAGAGAATGTTTCCTTGGGCAGAAGCTACTAATAATAGGGCTGAGATGATAAATGATAAGGCAGAAAAGATAAAAAACTTATCTTATAAAGTACCTATTAAGGATATACCAAGTGAAATTGATAAAATAGTGGATACAATTAAAATTAGTGATGATGCTTTTGGTGAGGACACAAAATGGATTGATGATTTAAAGGATTTGCTCAGTAGTAGTAAAGTTGAAGTGGAAAAAGTTAAGGAAGAAATAGAGAATCTAAAAGCTAGATTTAAAAATATGGCAGGAGTCATGAATTTTAAAATGTTATATGACAATAATAGGCAGTTATTTTCAATAGGATATGACGTAGATAAGGGCAGTTTAAGTAATTGTTATTATGATTTGTTAGCATCTGAATCAAGGCAGGCAAGTTTTATTGCAATCGCCAGTGGTGAGGTGGAACAAACTCATTGGTTTAAGCTTGGCAGGGCTATGACGTTTATGGGTAAAGGCAAGGGACTTGTATCTTGGAGTGGGACTATGTTCGAATATTTCATGCCTTTACTTATTATGAAAAATTATCCTGATACGCTTCTCAGTGAAACATACAAAAGTGTCATTAACGGGCAAATTAAATATGCTAAAAGTAGGGGTATACCTTGTTGGGGAATTTCTGAATCGGCTTTTTTTAGCTTTGATGTTGCAGCAAACTATAAGTATAAAGCCTTTGGTGTACCAGGAATAGGATTAAAACGAGGACTTGTGGATGAGATTGTAATATCTCCATATTCTACAATCTTAGCAATGCAGGAAAAGTTAAGTGCGGGCCTTGTGAACCTGAAGAATATAATTTCAGCAGGTCTAGAAGGGAGATATGGTTTATATGAAGCCATTGACTATACAAAAAATAGGATGCCTAAAGGAAAAAGTAGTGAGATAGTACGTTGCTTTATGGTTCATCACCAAGGAATGAGTCTTATGGCAATTGACAATATACTCAATAGTTATATACTACAAAATAGATTTCATGCAATACCTAAGGTAAAAGCAGCAGAACTACTTTTACAGGAAAGAGTACCTAAGGTGGTTACATTTGATAGAGAGCAATCATTTGAGGCATCTCAATTTAGTGATGAAAGAGCTAATTTTATAGTAAGACATTATAACCAAAATACAGAAATGCCAGAAACACATTTATTATCTAATGGTGACTATTCCCTTATGATTACAAACAGGGGTAGTGGTTATGGAAAATTAAAGGATATGTTTGCTTACAGATGGAGAGAAGATGTTACTCTTGATGATAGTGGATTATTTTTCTACATTAAGGATGTAAGCAAAGAAAAATTTTGGAGTACTACCTATGAACCTTGTAAAACGGCTGGTGACTCATATGAAGCAATATTTGCTTTGGATAAAGTTGAATTTAAAAGACGAGACGATGATATTGAAACTCATACTGAAATTGCCGTATCAAATGAGGATAACACAGAGATAAGAAGGATTGTAATAAAAAATAACGGTGATTCTGAAAGAGTTATAGAGATTACGAGTTATTGTGAGGTAACTATGGCACCAATGAATGCAGATGAAGTTCATCCTGCTTTTAGTAACCTTTTTGTAAGGACCGAATTTCTAAAGGAACCTATGTGCATACTGGCAAATAGAAGACCTAGAGCTAAAAATCAGAAGAAACCCTGGGTTATGCAAAGTATGTTTGTGGACGGTATAACAATTGGTGAGGTTCAATATGAAACTAGTAGGGTGAATTTTATAGGAAGAGGTGGAAATTTAACTTGTCCTTTAGCTTTAGAAAATAATAATGACCTTAAAAATATAGTAGGAGATGTAATCGATCCAATAATATCTATAAGGAGGAGAATAAAACTAAAGACCGGGAGTAGTTGTGGTATATCATTTGTAAGTTCTGTTACTGACTCAAAAGAGGATGCCATAAGATTAGCCTCAAAATACAGTGAACTTCAAAATGTAAAGAGGGTATTTAGTTTAGCGTGGAGTCAAAGTCAGGTTGAATTAAATTACCTAGGAATAAAGCCAAATCAAGCTAATCTGTATCAATGTATGGCATCTAAAATTATATTTATTAATACTATGGTAAGAGAACGAGAAGAGTATATTAAGGCTGTAGATAAATCTCAAAGTGCATTATGGGCATATGGTATATCGGGAGATTTGCCAATACTGCTGCTATTAGTTAGGAGTGAAGAAGATATTGGAATTGTAAAGCAAGTACTGAATGCACACGAATACTGGTGTATGAAAGGATTAAAGGCAGACCTTGTAATAATAAATATGGAGAACAGTAATTACTTGCAGAACTTAAGCAATTCATTGGGGGATGTGATTAATTCAGGACATTCTAAAGATAAAGAAAATAAATCTGGAGGAGTTTTTTTACTTGGAAAGTCAACTGTCAGTGAGGAGATTATAAATTTCTTGATTGGTATATCAAGACTACTTATAGATTCAGCAAAAGGGCTTTTAGTAAGGCAGGTAAAAAATAGCATAAAACTTGAATATGATGTGTTAGCTTTAAAGGCAAAACATGCAGAGTATGAGGAAAAAGAGTACGTTTTTCCAGAGAGAAAGTTAAAATATTATAATGGATACGGTGGATTTGATGTTGCATCAAGTGAATATGTTATAAGACTTAGAGAGAATAAAAATACACCAGCACCTTGGATTAATGTAATTTCAAACGAAAATTTTGGATTTCATGTTTCAGAACTCGGAAGTGCATATACTTGGTGTAAAAATAGTAGAGAAAATAAATTGACAACCTGGTCAAATGATTATGTAAGTGATAAATTAGGTGAGGCGCTTTATATTAGAGATGAGGAAACCGCAGATGTGTGGAGCATTTCACCTAAACCTATAAGAGATAAAGGTGACTACATTATAGAGCATGGAAGAGGTTATTCAACTTTTAAGCATGTTGCTTTTGGAATAGTCGGGGAAATGACTATGTTTGTCCCAATGGATGAAAAGGTTAAGATTATTAGAGTTAAACTAAAAAATATATCCAATATTACAAGAAAATTATCATTAACCTATTATTGTCAGCTTGTACTTGGAGTAATTCCTAGAGATACAGATTTGCATATGGTAACCTTTTTGCAAAAGGAAGGTGAATTCATATATGCTCAAAATCCATACAGCGGAAGTTTTGGAAAGGAGCTAGCTTACCTAAAAATAATAGGAGGTAATGAGGCGAGTTTTACTGGTGATAGGAAGGAATTTATCGGAAGAGGTGGCAGTATAGAGAAACCATTTGTTATTACTAAAGAAATACTTTCTAATAATGTTGGTGCTGGGCTTGATCCATGTCTAGCAGAAAATTCTAAGATTAGTTTAGGGGAAAATGAAGAAAAAGTAGTTAATATTGTTTTTGGAGAAGATGATAGCCTTCAAAAAATAGAAAAAATTATAGATAAATATTCAAAAATACGAAGCACTACAATTGAACTTGAAAATACTAAAGAATATTGGACAGATACACTTGGCAAAATAAAAGTTAAAACCCCAGACGAAACTATGGATATAATGTTAAATGGGTGGCTAATGTATCAGACAATAGCATGCAGATTATGGTCAAGATCTGCATTTTATCAATCAGGTGGTGCATATGGTTTTAGGGATCAATTGCAAGACGTAATGCCAATATGTTTTTTAAAACCTGAAATGACCAGAAAACAAATACTTTTAAGCGCTTCAAGACAATTTTTAGAAGGTGATGTTCAGCATTGGTGGCATCCTATAGTTGACAGCGGTATAAGAACTAGATTTTCAGACGATTTATTATGGTTACCTTATGTAACTAATGATTACATTAAAAATACTGGAGATTATAGTATTCTTGATGAAAAAGTTTTTTATATTGAAGATGAGCCTCTTAAGGATGGAGAAGATGAAAGATATAATGTGTCAAAAAAATCTGATAAGTCTGGCACAATATATGAACATTGCATAAAAGCATTAGAGAAAGGCCTCAAATTTGGTATTCATAATATTCCACTAATGGGTAGTGGAGACTGGAATGATGGCATGAGTACTGTTGGAAACAAGGGTAAAGGAGAAAGCGTATGGCTTGGATGGTTCATTTACAGTATACTTAATGATTTTAGATCTATATGTAAATTTAAAAACGATGAATACAGAAGTGAAAGATATTCTGAGCTAAGTGGTTTCGTAAAAGAAAATATAGAAAATAATGCGTGGGATGGAGAGTGGTACAGAAGAGCATATTTTGATGATGGAACGCCACTAGGATCATCGGAAAATGATGAATGCAAGATAGATTCACTTTCCCAATCTTGGTCAGTTATATCGAAGGCAGGGGATGTTAAGCGTACTAAGATTGCAATGAATTCATTAGAAAAGTATCTTGTTAAAGAAGATAACAAAATGGTGTTATTGTTAACTCCACCATTTAATAATTCTCAGCTTGAACCAGGATATATAAAAGGCTATATACCTGGTGTAAGAGAAAATGGAGGACAATATACACATGCAGCAACTTGGGTAATTCTTGCCATGGCTAAACTGGGTGAAAAAGAAAAAGCATGGAAACTTTTTAATATGATAAATCCAATAAATCATGCTAGAACTAAAGAATCCAGTGAGATATATAAGGTGGAGCCATATGTTATGGCAGCGGATGTATATGCACAAGAGGCTAATATGGGAAGAGGAGGCTGGACTTGGTATACTGGCGCCGCAGGATGGATGTACAGAGTTGGTATTGAAGGCATACTTGGATTAACTTTTTTAAACGGCAAAGGGTTTGAAATAAATCCATGTGTTCCTAAAGAATGGAATGAATATGAGATAACTTATATTCATAAAAAATGCAAATATAATATTAAAGTAATGAAGGGGCAGACAAAAAAAGTTAATGTTGATGGTAAGCATGTAAAGAGTGGGGTTATACCATTCTTTGAGAGTGGTGAACACGATGTTGTTGTTACTATGGAAAGTGACAGAGAATCAGCTACCAGATTCCAGGTTCCAGAGAAAAAAGTTTAGAGAGAAGAGGTAAGGAAGATTTTTCTGATTGGGCAGAAAAGCCGGGAATGTAGGTAGATTTGTAGACAAATCTACCTACATTCTTATTTTATTAGAAGAATAAAGAATAAAAAAATTTGGATTAGTGTTTGTAATGATTAAAAAATAAAAGAATTATAGCTTGTACGATTTATGTATAAAATTACAACTCAGATTTAATTAATGTAAGACAAAAAGTAGTTTTGATATTTTTTTAGTTAAGACGAAGATAATCTATAATGTTATTATATTTTAATAGAGATTTTTCTGCGGCGGCAGAAAAATCCACATTAACTCTTCTCTTTTCTCTTTTAACTCTTAACTTTTTTCTGGTTCATCTTCGTCTTTTCTGTCGTCGTAGGTGTAATCAAATTCCCAAGTTGAAATATTATTACAAGCAATAGGGTCTTGCACAGGATCAGGAAGTTCTGTGTAATCACTTTTTGAATATGCTTTAATTTTTTTCTGATTTTGTTCCATATAACCTCTTTCTCTTGGTAAATAAGGTTTTTTTGACATATTAGTATTCTCCTTTCAAATATCAGACGTAACAGTAGCAAACATATAGCCTGTATAAATAGTATTCCAAATAAAAACTAAATTATTATTAAATAATTCATCAAAATAATAATTTTTTACAATATATGTGATATAGTGTAGTAAACACAAATTTATGGAGGCGATATATTATGACAGAATTAAACCAAATTTATAAATGCCCAATATGTGGTAACATAGTTGAGATTGTAAACAATGCTGGCGGTACTTTAGTCTGTTGTGGCAAACCAATGCTTTTATTAGAGGAAAATTCAGTTAATGCAGCTGTAGAAAAACATGTACCGGTAGTAGAACAAAAGGGCAAAGAGGTATTTGTAAAGGTTGGAGAAGTTGCACATCCAATGACAGAAGAACATTATATACAATGGATTGAAGTAATTACAAAAAATAAAACATATAAAAAATTCTTGAAACCAAATGAAAAACCAGAAGCAACATTTACAATAGATGAAGGTATAGTTTCTGTTAGAGAATATTGTAATCTTCACGGATTATGGAAAAAATAATCATTGACAAAAAACTTGTAAAATACTATATTTAAAGTATAATTATTTGATGAAGAGATGTAAGTAAGCTTAAAAACAGATTCAAAGAGAGCTGAATATGGTGAGATTTAGCAGTTATGTTTAAGTTGAATGGATTTCTGAGATTTAGGAGGAAGATTAGTATTCCTAAACGTTTGCCTTACGTTATAAGGTTAAGGATAAACATATATCTTTAAATGAGAGAAAAGTAGATTTTCTAAAAATTAGGTGGTACCGCGTATATTTCGCCCTGAACAAGGTTAATACTTTGTTCAGGGCTTTTAATTTTTTTGTGGGAGATGTTAAAATGGAAGAAAAAGTAAAAAAAGTAGTGTTTAGTGGAATACAGCCATCAGGTAATTTAACAATAGGAAATTATTTAGGAGCATTAAAAAACTGGGTAAAACTCCAGGATGAATATGATTGCTATTATTGTGTAGTTGATTTACATGCAATTACTGCAAGACAAGAACCTAAGGATTTAAGAAGGAGAACTTTAGAAATACTTGCTATTTACTTAGCAGCAGGACTTGATCCAGAAAAAAATACTATGTTTATACAATCACATGTATCTGCGCATTCAGAAGCTGCTTGGCTTTTAAATTGTAATACTTATGTTGGAGAGCTTAGCAGGATGACTCAATATAAAACCAAGTCAAGTAAATTTGGTAAGGATACGTCTATAAGTGCAGGACTTTTGAATTATCCAGTACTTATGGCAGCAGATATACTTTTATATCAAGCGGACTTAGTACCTGTAGGACTTGATCAAAAACAACATCTAGAACTAACTAGGAATATTGCAGAAAGGTTTAATAACTCATATAGCCCAACTTTTAAAATACCTGAGCCATATATACCCAAAGAGGGCTCAAAGATTATGGATCTTCAGGAACCATTAAAGAAGATGTCAAAGTCATCAGATAATCCAAATAGTTTTATTCTACTTATGGATCCACCAGAAGTTATAAAAAAGAAAATTTCAAGGGCAGTAACTGACAGTATTGGATCAGTTAAATTGTCAGATGAACAACCTGGTGTGAAAAATTTAATGACAATACTAAACACGTTAACAGGGGAAAGTTTTGAAGATATAGAAAAAAAATATGACGGCCAAGGTTATGCTAAATTTAAAGAAGACGTTGCTACTGCAATAATAAATGAGTTAGAGCCTATTCAAAACAAGGTAGGTGCTTTATTAGCAGATAAGACTAATCTGGAAAAAATATATAAAGCCGGAGCAGAAAAGGCAAGTTATATTGCAAATAAGACTTTAAGAAAAATTCAGAAAAAAATGGGATTTATTCCACCAGCAAAATAAAAGTAATATACAAAACAATCAACCAAATATCAGTATATTTGGTTGATTGTTTTGTGCAATTTCATATAGCTTTTTTATCTTCAGTATATCTTATCAATTCATCCATAGTAAATACGTTATTATTCTCTGCAAAAAAATCTAAATTATGCGTTCTATATATTAAAAAAATGCAAATAGATTTGTCTACAAATCCACTTCAGTTCACTGAGGGTAGAGTTAATCTAATATGAATTTATTTATCACGTATGCTATGCCATCATCATCATTGCTTTTTGTAACAAAATTAGCCACTTTTTTTAATTCATCAGTAGCATTTTCCATTGCAACGCCGAGACCTGCAAAATCGACCATGTGTATATCGTTTCCTTGATCACCGGCACATATAACATCTTTCATGTCTATTCCTAGTTTTTTCGCAAGAAGTTTAACACTAACGCCTTTATTAACTTTTTTATTAAGAAATTCCAAAAAATATGGAGCACTTCTAACTATTGTATATTTATCATAAAGGTCCTTTGGAAGTTTAGCGATAACCTTGTCCAAAATTTCTTCTTCGTCAATAAACATTATTTTAATAATAGATGTATCCTTAGGGAGGTTATTGAAGTCCATTTCTTTTATGGGAATAGAATTCATCTTAGCTTCTATTAAAGTATATTTACTTGTTTTTGGGGTTATACAATTATTTTTTGTAAATGCATGTATATTAACTCCTAATTTTTTACTAACACCATATAATATATCAATATCATCAATAGATAATATATTTGCGGATATTATATCTTCATTTTTTGTAGTTTGAACTACGGCACCATTATAAGTGACAGCATAATCACCTTCATCTAATAGTTTTAATTCTTTAAGATACTTTTTTATGCCGATCAATGGTCTTCCAGTAGCTAATACAACTTTAACACCTTTGACTTTTGCTTTCTGAATTGCTTCGAAATTTGCTTTTGAAATTGTTTTGTCACTACGGAGAAGTGTACCATCCATATCAAGAGCTATTAGTTTGTACATGTTTTTTTGCCTCCAGTCGTAATTATAAGTCACTTCAAAAAATAAACTGTCCACAGGGCAGTTCTTTATTTGCGATGTCTAGAACTCTGTTTATCCGATGACTAGCATCCGTAATACTCCCATCTTACTCTAAAGAGAAATCGAGTAATGAAACAGCACCAATAAAAGATTGGGCTATCTATTCATCACATTAAATCAAAAATTCGGGAAATCTGCTTTTGTTAAGTGGGAGTATAACGGCTGCTACGTCCCTGGATAACGAGTTCTAACAATCAGATGGGGTCAAAAACAAAACCCCACCTGATTCCAAGAACTCTGTTTATAAATATTATAACATTAAAGTTATAGAAATTGCAGAATTGTTCAATTAAACATTGTTGAATTAATTGAGAAAAATGATATAATTAAAGTTGTTTTGCTTTTTTAAGTATACGCTAGTGGAGAACTTTAAGGCATATTGAAAAAAATAGCATGACAGTATACTAGTCTATTTTTTTGAACATGTCTCAAATACAACTAAAGTTTCACTTCATATATAATTAGGGGGAAAAACCAATGTAGATAAAACTAGAATAGAAATAGTACGCATGTACAGCGTAAACACTAAAAATATGAAGTAACTAAAGGAGGGAAGAGTTATTTAAAACAGGTAATAATATAAATTTTTAGTTTATAAGATTTAGAAAGTTTTAGGTAACTACAATTAAGTGGATAATTATATAAATGAAATAAAAAAAAGAAGAACTTTTGCGATAATATCTCACCCGGATGCTGGAAAAACCACATTGACTGAAAAATTGCTTTTATACGGAGGAGCCATAAGGATGGCTGGATCTGTAAAGGCCAGAAGAGCCTCAAAACATGCTGTATCTGATTGGATGGATATAGAAAAACAAAGAGGAATTTCTGTTACCTCATCAGTTATGCAATTTGAATATGAAGGATATTGTGTTAATATATTGGACACTCCTGGACATGAAGATTTTAGTGAGGATACTTACAGGACGTTAACTGCTGCAGATAGCGCAGTAATGGTAGTTGATGCAGCTAAAGGAATAGAAGCTCAAACAAGAAAGTTATTTAATGTTTGTAGTCTTAGAAATATTCCAATATTTACTTTTATAAACAAAATGGATAGAGAAAGTCGAGATCCATTTGTACTTATTCAGCAATTAGAGGATGAACTTGGTATAAAGTGTTATCCAATGAATTGGCCAATAGGATCAGGTAAAGACTTTAAAGGTGTTTATGAAAGAAATAAAAAGAAAATACAAGTATTTGATGGTGGAAAACACGGACAATTTGAGGTAGAAACTATTGAGGGAAACGTTGATGATACTATATTTAGAGATTTATTAGGTGATGATCTTCATGATAAACTTGTTGAAGATATAGAGCTTTTAGATGGCGCAGGAAATGAATTTGATTTAGCAAGAGTTAGAAGTGGAGAACTTACACCAGTATTTTTTGGTAGTGCTTTAACAAATTTTGGTGTAAAACCATTTTTAGAGGAATTTCTAAAACTTACGCCAATGCCACTTTCAAGAAATTCTGATAAAGGAGAAATAGATGTATTAAGCAAAGAGTTCTCGGCATTTGTGTTTAAAATTCAAGCCAATATGGATAAGGCACATAGAGATAGGATTGCATTTATGCGTATTTGTTCTGGTGAATTTAAGAAGGGTATGGAAGTTTATCACGTTCAAAATGGAACCAAAATCAAACTAACTCAACCTCAACAATTTTTAGCCCAGGAAAGGGAAATAGTTGATAAGGCTTATGCTGGAGATATTATTGGAGTTTTTGATCCAGGTATATTTAGTATAGGTGATACACTTTGTGAGGGCAGTGACAAATTTAAGTTTGAAGGAATACCAAACTTTGCTCCAGAACATTTTGCAAGAGTTAGAACAGTGGATACAATGAAGAGAAAACAATTTATTAAGGGAATAACACAAATAGCACAGGAAGGTGCTATACAGGTATTTAAACAGATAAACATTGGAGTAGAAGAATTAATCCTAGGAGTTGTAGGGGTGCTTCAATTTGAAGTTTTAGAGTATAGGCTTAAAAATGAATATAATGTTGAGATAAGAATGGATATATTAGCATTTAAAAACATAAGATGGATAGAAAATGCTGATATTGATATTAAAGCGTTGGTTTTAACATCAGATACAAAGGTAGTTAATGATTTAGATGGTAGAAACCTACTCTTATTTCAGACTGATTGGGCTATAAACTGGGCTCTTCAACATAATAAGGGGCTTGTTCTTTCAGATATATCTAAAAAATAGTTTTTAGATATATACTGGAAAACAGATGGAACAGCCTTTCAAAAGCAGTTAATAGATAAGAGTTAAGAGTTTCGAGGGATTTTCTGCTGAGGCAGAAAATCAACTAATGGAAAAAGAACAAGTAGATAGAAGTAAACAAATAAATAAAAGTGAGGGTAGGTGGCTTTGCATGATAAAGTCACCTACCCCCACTTGCTTTTTTACCATTTTAAACTATATTAGACTATGGTTTAAAATGGTAATTTTTTATTAGTAGGATCATTTAAAAGAAAAGAATCTTCATTTCTTTTAAAATATTTGTGATATTTTGCTAAAAGTTTATCTGATTTTGCTAATAAAAAGTCAACAATCTTAACAGTACAATAAGCAAGTAACATTCCTGCGAATATATCAAGTACCCAATGAACCTCGAGATACATTGTAGAGTAAATTACACTTAGGCAAAAGAATCCCCAAACCCATTTGAATATAACATCTTTTTCTCTAATCACAAGTAAAAACATAGCAAAGGAAATTGAGGTGTGCATTGAAGGAAAACAATTTAATGTCCAACCAGCTGCGGCTTGAGGTGATAAATGTCTAGCTAAACCATCAGGCTGTCCTAGCACGAACCAAACTTCTTGCAAATGAAAGGCTACATAAAATGGGCTAATTAAAAATATTTGTAGAACATGAGCAGAAAGAAGATATCTTATCATTTTCTTAATATCCTTGCACATTGCAGCCCTATATATTGGAATAATAGCAGTTACTACAAAACCATTATTATAAACAAGTCTCATAAACCAAGTTAAAGTTTGACTTGTATAAATACGTGCAAAAGCTCCATCATTAAAAGGTATTTTTCTAAATATGGGATTTAAATCTACTAATGATTTCATCTTAGTTGCTTCGAGGTGAAGAACTTGTCCCCAAATACTGTAACCATATTTCTGTATGTAAGTAAGAAAGAAAACAAAGGGCACCATTAATATAATAAAAGTAATCCATTTGATGTCTTTTCTACGGTCTGGATAAGCGGTGGCAGCAGCAAACCAATAAAGGGAGGCTACAATTTTGGCACCAGGTCCTGCTGAACTAAAATATACAGGTAATACGCAGACGAAAAGCATTATACCAAGCAATACTGTATATTTGTCGTCTAAAAACCTTAAAAGTTTAGTTAATGTATTGGCTAGTTGTTTTTCTTTTAGAAATATCATTTATAAACCTCCTTGAAATAACAGATTAAATTATAACACAAAATTAGACTTAAATTACTATTATATAATAAAAAAAGCAGCTAGCAATTAATCTTTTTATGAGTTTAACATTTAAATTGACACTTATTTTACGGGGGTATATACTGAGAGCAAATTTAATATGATACTGTTGGAGATTAGAATGTATACTTAAATGATGATTTATGCATGGTATTGGAGAAAATACCATGATTCAGAAAACAATGGGTATATCAAAATCATATTTAGGAGGCAAAGCAAAATGGTGAAACTAAAAAAAGGATACGTTCAGGTTTATACGGGAAATGGAAAAGGCAAGACTACAGCAGCACTTGGACAAGGATTTAGATCTGTAGGAAATGGTCTTAAAGTTTATATGGTTCAATTTTTAAAGACATTTGAAACAGGAGAACTAGAAAGTGTAAAAAAATTAGAACCGGATTTTAAAATATTTAGATTTGAAAAAAAGAGAGGCTTTTTCTGGACACTAAATAACGAGGAGAAAGCTGAATTAAAAATAGAGATAGATATGGCTTATATGTTTTGCTACGATTCACTTAAAAATAATGAATGTGATGTTTTAATAATGGATGAGGTTATGGGAGCACTTTCAAATAGCTTGCTTACTGCACAGCAAGTTATAAATCTTATCCATATAAAACCAGATAATGTGGAACTTATCTTAACAGGAAGAAATGTTCCAGAACAAATTATAAAAGAAGCAGATCTTGTTACAGAGATGAAGGAAATAAAGCATTATTTTAGTAGTGGCGTTGCTGCTAGAGAAGGGATAGAGTACTGAAATTGTATTACATACCCATCCTTCCTTATTAATTAAATTATTATATATGTTAACTTTTTATGTGGTTTCTGTATTCAAAAACAATATTTAAAATAAATAGAAGTGAACCAAAAACAAGAATTGTATTTATAAGAGTACTTCCAGCCTTAAAGATTAAAACTATAAGGCAAATCAAAAGTAGCATAGAGCATATCCAACGTAAAATTTTCATAAGTATTCCTCCAATGTGAGCATATTTTTGTCTAAGAAGCATTCAAAAAAATGTCATTATGCAAGCCATTTTGTCTCATGATTTATGAGTTTAATCTTATTTTAACCACAAAGTTAGATATATATGCTACATATTTTATGTAAGGAAATCTGGTAGAAGGCAAGATATAATCTTAGAAAACTATGTAAAAATAAAAGAGAGGATAATCCTCTCTTTTATTACAATTAATCTCTGTGGTATGTGTCTCTTTGATTCTTTCTTGCTCTTCTACAATCAGGACATCTAACTGGATCGTTTTCAAATCCTTTTTCTTTGTAGAATTCTTGTTCACCTTCAGTAAATACAAATTCGTTTCCACAATCTTTACATACAATAGTCTTATCTGGCATTATTAAAAACCCTCCTTGAAATACCATAGGAATAATACATCTTGATAATAGTCGTCCTCCTATGATAGAAAGGATTTGAGATCACCTTGACAATTAACCTACTAAATTACGAGTAAAAACTCTATGTACATTATAGCATAGCGCTAAGGCTTTTTAAAGCAATTATTGGAAAAAATAAAAAAAGGTGATCTAGATTATTAATAGTATATTTACACAAAAAAAAGAAGGATTTTTGCCATTTATGAAGAATTGTAAAGGGTATATACTTTTATTGTAAAATGTTATAAATTTATATATATGTTTATAGTTTACAGACATCCGTAAATGCTATTAAAGGAAAGTGGAAAATTATGAATAATAACAATGATATTCAGCAAAAATTTCTAAAACTTAAAGATGAATTTGAAACTTATCAAAATTTTGCAGAAAGCACAATACAAATGATAAATGAGAAAAACATTAGATTAGAAAGAAATCTGGATGCACTTACAAATATTGTAGAAATAAGTAAATATATAAATTCAAATGTAAGTGATGAAAATTTAATACCAATGATAAATGATATGATTATTGGTATATTGGGAGTTACATATTCATCTATATATCTTGTCAGTGATAATGATGATAAAGATTTAATTGCTAAAGCATCAAATGCTGAAAATGATGATCTTAGTTTTAGAAATTATGAAATGTATTGTATGGCTAAGAATCAAGAACCCTTTGTTATTAATTGTAAAGAAACTATCTCTTTATCAAGCAATAAAAAAGTTGACATTCACTCTATAATTGGAGTGCCAATATATTCTGGAGATATTTTTAAAGGATATATTATAGTGGAACATACACTTTGGAACTTTTTTAGTCAGGATCATATTGCATTTATTTCATCTATAACTAATCAAATTGGTATAGCTTTAGAAAATAATTTTTTATATAATAAGGTTAAGGAAAGTTCAATTACTGATCCTCTACTAAACATATATAACAGAAAATATTTTTTCGATTATCTAGAGGAAAAAGTGCTTAAAAACAAAATGGTAAAGTTCGCAATTGTAATGATAGACATAGATAATTTTAAAGTGTTTAATGATGCTTTTGGGCATCAGTTTGGTGACAAGGTACTTATTGAGACTGCCAGTGTATTGAAAAAAAATATAGAAGAAAAAGATTTAATAGCAAGGTACGGCGGAGAGGAAATTGTTATATACATTAACGATGTGAGAAGCCATAGTGAAGTATTTAAAAAAGTTGACAATATAAGACAAGAACTCTTTAATCACGTAGTTGAATATGAAAATAGTAAAAAGAAAGTTACAGCAAGTTTTGGAATAAGTTACTATTATGAAAATGGAGATACTGTGCAAAAAGTATTAAGTGTTGCAGACTCAATGCTGTATCTAGCTAAGAAATTAGGTAGGAATAAAGTAATAAGCTCTTAGAAAGGTTAGTTGATAATTCTTAAAATTAAATATATACTAGTGAAATAGGAAAAAAAATAGTTTTATGGAGTTGATAGAATTGTCCAGTGTTATAGATACTTTAGTTGAACGTGGATTTATAAAGCAGTTTACACACGAAAAAGAAACAAGGGAACTTCTTGAAAATGAAAAAATAACATTTTATATAGGGTTTGATCCAACAGCAGATAGTTTGCATGTAGGACATTTTTTAGCACTTATGCTTATGGCACATATGCAAAGAGCTGGACATAGACCAATTGTACTAGTTGGTGGTGGAACAGCTATGGTTGGTGATCCTTCAGGAAAGACAGATATGAGAAAAATGCTTACAGCTGAGGACATAGAGCATAATGTTCAGTGCATAAAAAAACAGGTAGGCAGATTTATCGATTTTGATGATGATAAGGCAATACTAGCAAATAATGCAGATTGGCTTATGAATTTAAATTACATAAAATTTTTACGTGATGTGGGTGTGCATTTTTCAGTTAACAAAATGCTCACAGCAGATTGTTTTAAGCAGAGAATGGAAAAGGGATTATCATTTTTAGAATTTAACTATATGCTTATGCAATCCTATGATTTTCTTGAACTAAACAGAAGATACAACTGCACTATGCAGCTTGGTGGGGATGATCAGTGGTCAAACATGATAGCGGGCGTAGATTTAATTAGAAGAAAAGAAAAAAAACCTGCATTCGCAATGACTGCTACTCTTTTAACTAATAGTGAAGGTAAGAAGATGGGGAAGACTGTAGGAGGAGCAGTATGGCTTGATCCTGCAAAAACAACACCATATGATTTTTATCAATACTGGAGAAATGTTGAAGATGCTGATGTAGAAAAATGTCTTTCACTTTTAACATTCCTTCCAATGGATGAGGTAAGAACTCTTGGAAGCCTAAAAGGTGCAGAATCAAATAAGGCAAAGAAAATTTTAGCTTATGAAGTTACGAAAAGTGTACACGGTGAAGAAGAAGCTAAAAAAGCTGAAACATCAGCTGAGGCTCTTTTTGGAAAAGGTAATGATATGAGCGATATTCCAACAGTTTTTATAACCAAGGACATGATAGGTGGATCTTTGCTTGAAACTTTAGTCTTTACGAAGATTGTACCTTCAAAATCAGAAGGCAGAAGACTAGTTCAGCAGGGCGGAATAGTTGTTAATGAAAAAAAAGTTACTGATATAAGCGCTACTATAGAGAAAATGGATTTTAAGGATGAAAGCTTGATATTAAAAAGAGGGAAGAAAAAATTCTATAGGATAAGCATTCAATAAAAAGGTCCACAAGGTAAGAGAGAAGAGTTAAGAGAGAAGAGTTAAGGAAATTTTGCCTTGGGCAAAATAAAAACAATTAGATAAAACAAGTAAACAAAATATAAAGAAAATGCAGAGGGCTAGTAGGTTAATTCCAGTAAAATTTTATTTTTACTGGAATTATTTTTAGTTGAAAGCTTATTTATCTTTAAAAGGGAAACAAAATGATATAATTAAAAACACGCAAAAGAAAGTGATACCACAGTGAATATTAGGAATAGAAAAATCTTATTTTATGTAATCAATCACAAGCTCCAGTATTTGTTTACATTTTGAATTTTTGAACCATACCATTCAGTTTTTCTGCTAATATAGCTTGGTTTTGAGAAGCTTTTGTTATATCTTGGATTGCCATAGCAGATTCATTAACACTTGCTAATATTTCCTCTGAACTGGCAACGGATTCCTCAGCTGTAGCCGACACACTTTCAATTGCTTTTTTGATTTCTAATACAGTTTCATTTACTGTATCCATTGAACATCCAATATCTGAAGATATCTTATTAAATTCTACTGCATCCTCACCATATTGTTTACCTGTATCTACAAATAAATCATAATCAGGTTTAACTTTATTATCAATAAAACTTAATACATCTTGTGCATTGGTGGAAATATTTTCGAATGCTTTCTCAACTTTCCCAGTTAAATCTTGAATACTTTGAACTGCTATGGCTGACTTCTCAGCTAATTTTCTAACTTCATCTGCAACTACGGCAAAGCCATTACCTTGTTCTCCAGCTCTTGCTGCTTCAATAGCTGCATTAAGAGCAAGAAGATTTGTCTGCGCTGCTATATTTCCTATTTCATCTGCCATTAGCTTAACTTCGCTAACAACCTTTCCTTCTTCAATTGCTTTTAATATATTTTCTTGCTTATCAAAATATATTTTGTTTGCGCTACTAGCACTATTTTCAGCACTTTCCTTAACTTGTTTTGCTCTAACTTCTATATCAATTGCAATCTTATTTCCTTTATTTGCTCTCACTGTAACATCCGTTACGTTATTTGCAATACTTTCTGTGGTGGCATTTACTTCTTCTGTGGTGGAACTTAAATGTTCTGCTCCTAAGGATACTTGTCTTACTGATTCACTAACAATATCCATTTTTGATGATATTTCTTCTGTGGTAGCAGATAGTGCTTCACTAGTAGCACTGATATCAGTGCTACTTTCTGATATTTGTCCAATTAAGGTTTTTAAATTTGTTATTGCTTTGTTTATTGCTTTTGCTAAAATTCCAATTTCATCATTACTATCCATATCAACTGTTTTTGATAAATCATTTTCTCCAAGGGCTTCAGCTACTGATACAACTTTTTTTAGTTGTTTTGATATTCCTAAAGCAATTATTAAACCTAATGCAATTGCAATGAGGAATCCTATAACGACTATTACCACAATATGTATATTAGCAGTATTATGTGATGATTGGCTACCAGCATAAAAAGTTTTAGACATATTAATATTTAAGTTTACTTCCTTGTCCATAGATGCAAACATGTTGGTTGCATTATCTAAGAATGCTGGTAACAGTTCGTTTGCCTTAGCATAATCAGTTGCACCAACTTGTGTAACTATTTCACCCCTTAAATAATCTAGTACGACAAATTTTAGTAATTACATATGATTTAGATGCATCTATAGAATAAGTATATATGTATTTAACGTTAACTTTAGTAATAACTTTAATTACATATAACTTTTAATTATAGGCTACACTTTTATGCTACCACGAATTAGAAATCTATAAATGGTTCATTTATTATAGCTATATAGTCATTAACCGTATATTTTCCTGCACATATAAGGATGATATTTTTATCGTAAATTGTATTATTACAATCCTATATAAAAAAATGAGCCACATCACGTATGATGGGGCTCATTTTTATTTGTTTATAAAATGTATTTCTTTTAACCTTTAACTAAAAAAACATTAAGATGATTTTTTGCAATTATGAATTACTAACAAAATTCTTGAAGCACTTTTCCTAAGCGTTTAATTCCTTCAATAATTCTTTCATCGGGCATATTTGAATAATTTAACCTAAAGGTATTTTTAAAACCACCGTTTGGAAAGAAAGGAGCTCCGGGAACAAAAGCAACGTTATTTGCTATTGATTTAGTAAATACTTCAGCTGAATCAACATTTGTTGGTAATTCAACCCAAATAAACAAACCACCATCAGGTAAGGTGTATTCAATATTTTTTGGAAAGTATTTCTTAATACATTGAATCATAAGTTCTCTTCTATGTTTGTATACATCTCTAATTTTAGAGATGTGCTCTTCAATATCGTACATTTCCATATATTTATAAGTCATGATTTGTGAAAAAATATTTGTATGCAAATCAATATTTTGCTTAAATGGAACGTACTTTTCTAAAAATTCTGTATCTGCACATATCCATCCAATTCTTATACCAGGTGCAAATATTTTTGAAAATGTACTTATATATATTACTCTACCCTGAGTATCAAAGTGTTTTACTGGTGGAATACTTTCACCTGCAAATCTTACTTCACCATAAGGGTTATCTTCAATAATTATTACATCATATTTATTAGCAAGTTCAATTAGTTTTTTTCTTCTATCTAGGCTCATAGTTCTTCCTGTTGGATTTTGAAAGTCAGGAATAGTATAAATGAATTTTGCATTAGGATTACCTCTAAGTACGGATTCAAGGTCTTCCATAATCATACCATCTTTATCCATAGCGACTTCTTTAAATCTTGGCATATAAGCTTTAAATGCATTTATGGCAGCAAGGTATGTAGGACTTTCACAAATAATAGTATCACCTTCGTCGATGAATACCTTTCCGGATAAGTCCAGTGCTTGTTGAGAGCCAGTTGTAATTATTACATTTTGAACTTCAGTATTAATTCCAAGAGATTTCATACGCTTACATATAGATTCTCTTAGTGGAACGTAACCTTCAGTTGTGCTGTACTGAAGTGAAGCTTCACCATCTTTATCTAAAACTTCAAAACAAACTTTTTTTAATTCTTCTATTGGAAAAAGTTCAGCAGCAGGTAATCCTCCCGCAAAGGATATTATTTCAGGATTCTCTGTAACTTTTAATATTTCACGAATTTCTGATGCCTTAACATAGTCATTTCTTTTTGCAAATTTGTGATTCAAATAAAACACCTCTTTAAATTTAATATTATGGACATATAACAAAATAGTCATGGAATTTTGGAACTTTAGTTTGCTCCATATGACTTATATTTTATCATAACATAAGAAAATTTGTATATAATATTGAGATATTGTTATATTGTGAAGTAATAAGGTATTATATTAGTAGTGTTGTTTTTTTAGATGCCTAATATAAAAAAATGCAAAATAGGATAAAAATATAGATGTAAAATATTTTTTATAAATTGATGGGATAAACTCACGATAATATAAGTATATATTAGTGGCAATAATGTTAGGGAAGGAGGTAAGTTAAATGACAGAAATTTCAAATGTTATAAATGTGCCTCAGAGCAATAATATTCAGTTAACAAATAAACCTAAATTTCAAGTTGGGCAAACCTTTTCAGCAGTGGTTGTTCAAAGTAATAAAGGAGACAATGAAATAGTATTAAAATTAAGGGATGGCGAGCAAATCAATGCAAAAATTCAGGGTACAGTGGATCTAAACATAGGTGGACAAAACAAATTTGTAGTTACGGGATATGAAGGCGGAGAAATAAAGATATCAAAAGTCATAGTGGATACTAATGAAAATAGCTTGGACAACATTGTAAAACAATATTTGGGAAATAGTACGACACCAAAAGATTATGCAATGGTAAGGTCGTTAGTAAAATATGGAGTACCACTTACCAAGGAAAATATCCTATATGCTAAAACAATTTTGGACTTCCAAAGTAGTATAAATAAAAATAATTTAAAGCAAGATGAGTTTATAGATAGATATATAAGTAGCAGAGGCATTGACGAAAATAGTAGTGAGGGGAATGCAGCTCGTGCTAATTTAAAAGCATTTATAAGTGAACTGAATAACACCAATGTACAGGACATTGCTACATTTATTGAAAATGGTGTTGATTTGTCTGGTGAAAACATAAAGAGTTTTAATAATATTTTTAAGAATGATTCTTCCATTTTTAATAGTTTGTCAGATATAAAACAGGAAATACAGAAGTTGTCTATAGAGCAGCAAAGTGCAAACATAAACAATACTAAGATAAATCCTAAAATAAGTGCCATCATAGGTTTGGCAATAGAGAACAATTCCAAAGGAGGCGGAACAATGTCAGGAATTTCAAATGTTAATAGGCAAGGCGGAGTTGAAAATAAATATACAAGAAAATTAAGTTTTGATGTGGGCGATGTATTTGGGGCAAGAGTAGAAACTTACGATGGAGAAAAAGGTGAAGCAGTTTTAAAATTGAGCGATGGTTGGAAATTTAATGCGAAATTAGATGGTACAGTTAATTTAATGCAAAATGCATTTAGTAAATTCACCGTAGAAGGATATGAAGATGGAAAAATAATAATTAAAAAACTCGCATTGGAGGATACAGAAAATTCCCAAAATAATACTTTAAATGGTATTTTAAAGGAATATGGAGGAGAAAATTTAACTAGCGATGACTATACTATGCTAAAAACATTGTTAAATCATAGTATCCCATTAACTAAAGAAAACATTTCATTTGGTAAAACAGTAATGGATTTTAGAATGAGTATAATTCAAAATCCTGAAAATGAAGACAAATTTGTAAGTTCTTATTTAAGCAGCAAGGGAATTGACGGGAACAGTATTGAAGGACAAAATATGAAAGATTCAATAAAAAATTTTTTTACTGAATTAAAAGGTTTTAGTACAGATGAACTTGCTACTTTTATTGAAAATGGGATTGACCTAACGGATGCAAATATAAAGAGTTTTAATAATATTTTTGGTAAAGATGCTACAATAAATAATGAACTAAATGAGTTAAAGGAGCAATTACAAAATGTATTTAGTCCAAAAGGCGTAATTGAGCCAGAAAAATTCTTAATGGATAATATGACAAATATAATTAATAATAAGAATATTGGCAAAGATAACAATATGAGTGAGAGTAAAGCCATAATAGATCAAATTAATTTAAAAATGAATGATATGAAGGATACGATAAAACAACTTTCAAGTCTTGGTGATTTAAGTAAATCAGGTATGGAGAAGATAGTTAGCGCATTAAATAATAATATAAATGATTTTAAGGTATTTAATACAATGTCAGAAGGATATTATTATATGGATGTTCCTGTGAATTATAAAGATAATAATTACAATTGCAAATTAATAGTGAAAGATGATAGAAAAAGGGGAAAAAAAATAGATTCTAAGAATGTAAAACTTGCTACGTCCATTAAGACTGTTAATATGGGAGTTATTGATGCATTTATAACTGTAAGCAATAAAAATTTAATTGTAGATATAAAATCTGAAGGGAAATGGATTAAACTATTAGATTCGGCAAAAGGGATACTAATGACTAATACTGAAAAGATGGGGTACAATGTAAATATAAATGTTAATGAAAAAAAAGATGAAATGAATATAGTGAGTTGTAGAAACTTTTTTAACAATGAAGCGGTGGGAAAACTAGATAAAAGAGTATAGGGGGAAATAAGATGCCTAATGGTAAAAAAAAATCCGCGGCGTTAAGGTATGATAAAGGGTATGAAGCTCCAATTGTAACTGCTGCGGGTATTGGACTCATTGCGGATAAGATTATTGAGAAGGCAGATGAAAATAATATACCAATAGTGTATAATAAGGAGTTAGCAGAACTATTACAGAATGTAGATATTGGGGAGAGTATACCTCCTGAGATATATGGAATTGTAGCAGAAGTAATAGCTTATGTTTTGAATGTGGACGGAGATTTAAAGAAGAGGAGATGAATTTATGGCTTTATACGCAATATCAGACTTTCATTTAGCCTTAAGTGGGGACAAACCAATGGATATTTTCGGAGAAAATTGGTTAAATCATGATGAAAAAATAAGGGCTAACTGGCTAAAAACAGTTACTGAAGAAGATACTGTACTTATTGCTGGTGATATATCTTGGTCGATGAGTATGGATGATGGTATGGAGGATATAGAGTGGATTCATAATCTTCCTGGAACTAAAATATTTGTTAAGGGAAATCATGACTATTTTTGGACTTCTATTACAAAACTTAATAGTCTTTATGGCGATATGAAATTTATTCAAAATAATTTTTTTAATTATAAAGATTATGCTATTTGTGGAACTAGAGGTTGGGTAAGTCCAGAATATGAAAACTTTACAGCTCATGATGAAAAAATATATAGAAGAGAGATTATTAGATTAAGGTTGTCATTAGATTTGGCTGTGAAAAATGGATACACTCACATAATAGCAATGGTCCATTTCCCACCATTTGTTGAAAAGTGTAATAATGATAATGAAATGGTAAAACTTTTAGAAGAATATGGAGTGGAAAAAGTGATATATGGACATTTACATGGTTCATCACTTCTAAAGATAAAAAACATAGTTAATAAGAATGATGTAGAGTACATAATTACATCTTGCGATTATCTAAATTTTGCACCAATAAAAATCATGGATTGATTTTTATCGGTGCTTTTAGTTTTATTAGAATAGTTTCCTAAGTGAAAATCTTTTTTTTTGATTTTTATTTTCAGTATGATTATCTGCTTCAGTTTCAATATCAGTATTTATTGTATTTTTCATCAAATCTTTTTGAGCTCTTGCTATTTCTTTTATTTTCTGCGCTGCCATGGTTGATGTTAAAACAGTTCCAAACCAAGTTAAAGCTTCATCTGTATTACCAATACGTCTATTCAATTCGCCTATTAGATACATAACGGTGAATCTGTCCATACCATACATTGGGAAATCTTCATTATAGTATGCATTGCTAAAGCTTTCAATGGCATTTTTTATATAGGCATTTTCATTTTCAATTTGTCCAGAAAGTCTATACATCCAAGCAATTTTAAGGCAATTCATTGCTTTTTTATATGATTCTGAATTTATAACTGTATAATTTATCAGTGCAAGTTTATATCTTTCTATGGCTATTTTTGAGTCGTATACAGTAGGATATTCTTTAGAATGCCATTTTGTGGAGATGTTAGCCAGGATTAATCCCTTTTTCGAAGATCTAATACTCGGAAAATCTGCCTTCATAGCAGCATAACCACACGAATTGCAAAGCCAAACATCATAAAAATATGGATTGATTCTAGTGTAGTGAATGAAGAAATCACTATCCTTTTTTTCAATTCTATAAGAAGATGATCTTACAGCCCTAACCTTAAATTCATGATCACATATGGGACATTTAACAGTCTTATCATACAACAGTTTTAATGTATTTAAATTTTCCTCATCGCTAGACATCATACAAGTCTCACTTCTTTCGTATAGTTTAAAAACAAATCGTAATTTAAAGGAAGATTATACACGATTTGATTTAATGATAATAGTATACCAAAATAAATATATATATCATAATTTTTTATTTTTAATCAAGAGCATTATAATAATTTATATATTGAGTTATAATTATAAGTACATTCAATTATAACATAAAAAATATGTCAGGTGTATTAGTAAGATTAAGCAGAAAAATTCATATGAAAGGATGATTTCTATGGCTACTGTTCAATGGAAAACTTTTTTGATACCTTATAGTCAGGCGGTTGATGAATTAAAAGTAAAATTAAGGAGTATAAGAAAAGAATATAGAAAGAAAAATGAATATTCTCCAATAGAATTTGTCACTGGAAGGGTTAAGGAAATATCAAGTATATTAGAAAAGGCTAATAAGTTTAATATACCTATGGATAGAATCAATTTAGAGATGGAAGACATAGCTGGTGTTAGAGTTATGTGCCAATTTGTGGATGATGTTGAGAAGGTTGTTAGCTTAATAAGACAAAGAAAAGATATGGAAATATTATATGAAAAAGATTATGTTAACAATGTTAAAAAGAGTGGATACAGAAGTTATCATATGATAATAAAATATCCTGTTAATATGGCAGAAGGTCAAACGGAAATTTTGGCTGAATTTCAAATACGAACGTTAGCAATGAATTTTTGGGCAACTATAGAACATTCCCTCAATTATAAATATAAGCAGGATATACCAGAACATATAAGAGCAAAATTAAAAAATGGTGCTGATGCAGCATTTAAGCTTGACCAAGAAATGCTTGAAATAAAGGATGAAATAAAGGATGCACAAAAATTATTTGAAGTTAAGTCAAGTTTGACTTCTGATATTATGAATCAGTTACTTGTTTTATCTTCCATGGGTAAAGTTAATGAAGCTTCAAGATATAGAAGTCAGCTTAATAAACTTATAGGAGCCGGAGATGAAGTAGAACTAAGCAACCTTTTACACTCAATTGAGAAAACAATCAATAACTTCAGATAGCACGATAATACAAGCCTTAATGAAAATGAGAGAAGGAGCATGGCAATACACGTTCAGAAGCTACTCGCGTCACTTAAGAAAGACTAAGGTTCCCTAAAGTGCGCTCGGATAGCCTCTTTCACATGTATTGCCATGCTCCTTCTTATATTTGATTAAGGTAAGTAAGAGTTAACAGAAGCAGTTAAGAGAGATTAGAGAAGCAGTTAAGAGAGAATAGAGAAGAGTTAATGAAGATTTTTCTGCCTGTGGCAGAAAATCGTTTAAATAATTCAATTATTTTGCTGTAAGCAAAATTTCATTAACTTTTCTCTCTTAACTCTTAACTGTTTTTTTGTCTTTTAACTGCATTTTGCAGTGGTATATTGTAAAAACAATTATTGGGATAATAACATAATTAAATAAAATTATTACTAGGTATATGTTCAATAAATTGAATAAAATAAATGTATTTAGAGAACAGAAATATGAAGCTACTGCTACTATAATAGTAATTATAAATACATTCAGTCGGTTTGTGAATTTCAATTTTTCTAACAAAAGGGATAAAGATAAAAAGGTTAAAACGTATTTTATATACCACCCTCCTACCATTTGTAAAAGCACATACAATTCGCCACTCTCTAAAAATCCAAAATAGTTAATGAGTTGAGTTTGAATCAACTTAGGAAAATAAATAGTATTGAGTCTTGAAATACCAAAAGTAGAAATGGCACCTACTGTTGCAAAAACCTCCATCTGTATTATAAATACAAGGGTCCAACAGGTATATTTTCTTATGGTACTTTTGTTTGAAAATTCAGTTAGCATAGGTAGTATAATTGAAAAATTTGCGAAGTAGGCTAGAGTTTTTACTATACATCCTAAAAAGTCAAAAGTTATTCCATTAGCCATAATTGGTAGGATATATTCAAAATGTTTATAATGCTGAGTTAATAAAGCTAACGTTATTCCTGAACAAATAATAAGAACGATACCTATTATTGTTACAATTATTACGGAATTTTTACCTCGAGTTACAGTATAAAGTGCTGGAAAAATAAAAAAAACTAAAAAAAACCAAGGAGGAGTCTGTGCAATCATATTAATATGCATAGAGTTTGCTTCAACAGATGAACATTCAATTAAAGTTAGAATAAGTGTAAAAGCGAAAATGCATAAAAAAATGCTTCCTAGTGTTCTGCCAAGAGCCGTGCAATATATATTATATATATTAAAATTATTATTCTTTTTGCTTATTGTTATTATTATGTAGGCAAATGCAAAAATTAGTAAGCCAGAACAAATTACAGAAATCCAAGAATCTTTACCACCTATACAGGTAAAAATGGTTGGGTAAGTTTTCATAGAGACTATAGTAATTCCGCATAAAATAAAAAATAAGTGGCTACCATTAAATTTATCCATATCGTTCCTCCTAAATCGGTCCATTAAATAATCATTTGTGCTATTAAGGCACAATCAAGAAAATAGGCTAGCATACAAACTAGATGTTTTTTTTGAAGATGCCTAAGTTATTTTGCATAAAGAATTTATAAAAATCCATACTATGATTAGAGTAATTAATCACAATAGTATTATTTGATATTTAATGAAATTTATTCAACAAATCTAAGTAAATAAGCTGGTGATGACATGAATGAAGATTATATTACTTTTGTTAAGGAAAAATTTAAAGGTAATATCGATGTAAAATACAGGCAAATTCAATGTAAAAAAGGAAATATATTAATAGTTTTTATTGATAATATGTCAGATGCAAAATATATAAGTCAGTATATTATTGAGCCTATTATTAATAGAAGGGAAACTATAGAAAATTCAAATGACATAAGAAAGGAGGTACTATTTGCCAATTCTATAGGTATTATACAAACTACTCATGAAATGCTATATCATATACTTTCAGGTGATGTTGTAATAATTTCTGATTTTTATGAAGATTTAATATTTTGCGAAGCTAAAAATTATACAAGGAGAGCAGTAGGTATTCCAATCACAGAAAGTGTGGTAAAAGGTCCTAGAGAAGGGTTTACTGAGGCTTTTGTAGATAATATTTCACTTATAAGAAGGAAAGCAAGAGACGCAGACCTAAAATTTGAGAATGTATTTGTTGGGAAGAAGTCTGAAACGGTAGTAATAATCTCTTATATTAAAGGCATTGCCAGTGATAGACTTGTAGCACAGGTAAAAAAAGAATTGAAAAATATGGATGTGGATTTTATACTGGATACAAATTATATAGAAGAGAGATTAAGTGAAAAAAATACTTTTTATGAAACTGTTGGATATTCAGAAAAACCTGATGTAGTAACTTCTAAATTATTTGAAGGTAGAGTAGCAGTAATCGTAGATGGAACTCCTTTTGTAATAACAGTACCATATTTTTTCTATGAGAACTTTCAAATGGCAGATGATTATTACATAAATAAATATATTTCTAATGCAATGAGAATATTAAGATGGATAGGGTTAGTTTTGGCTATGCTTTTACCAGGAATATATGTTGCATTAACTACAAATCATTTTTCACTAATACCAACTATTTTTGTAATTAGACTTTCCATTTCAAGAGCAGGTGTACCATTTCCTATGGTGGTAGAGGTTTTACTTATGGTTTTTTTCTTTCAACTTTTGAGGGAGGCTGGGATAAGACTTCCACAACCTATAGGTCAGGCAATGAGTATTGTTGGGGCGTTGATTTTAGGTCAGTCTGCAGTAAGCGCTGGTTTCGCTTCTGAAACTACAGTTATAGTGGTAGCCTTATCATCTATTTCATCATTCCTAACCCCAAAAATATATGGCCCCATAGCATTTTGGTCAACATTTTTGATAATAATTAGTGCAGTAGCAGGACTACCAGGTTTTTTTGTTGGCTTTTTTATGATGTTGTCTGAACTTGCAGGTTTAAAAAGTTGTGGCTTTAAGTATTTATTTCCTATGGGTACTTTAAAAAAATTCAACTTTAGAGATTTGATTTTGAGAGATGATTTAGACTCGATATCTCAAGATTTTACAGATGGGGATGATAAAAAATGAAAAAAACTTTGATGTGCTTTTTTTTAATTAGTTGCATTTTTCTAAGTGGATGTTATGGATATAGGGACATAAATGATGTGGCTTTTGTTACGTCTGTAATATTTGATATAGATAAGCAAAATAATCCTGTTATTTACCTGGAGATATTTAAACCTGCTAAGACATCAGCAAAAAGTACTGAGAAAGCGGAGAGAATAATGCTTAAGGGAACTGGGAAAACAGCTTATGAGGCAATAAATGATGTGAATTTAACATCAAGTTTTAAAATTGATTATAGTCAGGATAAGGCAATAATATATACTAAAAGGGCGGCAGAGTACGGTATTAGTCCGTTTCTAGATGTATTTAGGAGAGGAACACAATTTATAATAAGACCTTATGTGGCTGTATATGATGGTGATGTGGAGAGGTTAAGTCAAGGAAATTTTGAAGAAGAACAATATGTAGGTTTATTTCTTTGGGACTTGATAAGAAATATTGGAGCAAGTTCAAGAACTGTTCAATCTTCATTAAATGAATTTTTATCCATGAGAGTTTCGCCAGAAAAAACAGATGTTTTGACTGTGATTAAGATGTCTAAAGATCAAACCAATCCAACCCTTGTCATTGAAGGTGGAGCTATAATAAAGGGTGATAAATTAAAGGATATGGTTAAAAAAACAGAGGGTGAAGCTTATAATTTTTTAACAAATCAAGTTGAAAATGGTTCAATGGAGGTTGCTGATCCAACTAATAAAAATAAATTTATTTCAATTAGAATAGAAAAATCTAAGACTGATACGGAGGTTAATTACAATGGCAAAAGCACTACTTTAAAGAAAAAAATCAATGTACACGCCAGTATTGTGGAAACCCAGAACTATATTAATCTTACGGATAAAGAACTTAAGGAGATAAAGAAGGGTGCAGAAAAAAATTTAATTACTTTATGCACTAATGTTTTTAACAAATATAAAAAAGAAAATCTTGATATATTTATGGTTGGAAATGATGTTTCCAATAAATATGGAGATAATTCAATAAAAAACCTAAATAGTATAATAAAAAATACAACTCTAGAGGTAGAACCAAATGTAATAATAGATAGTGCTGAAAAGGCAAGAAGATACCGCTGAGAAACAGTTAAGAGTTAAGAGAGAAAAGAGAAAAGAGAAGAGTTAGAACACACAAGACGCGAGACATTAGGATAATTGAAAGAAGCGACGTACATAGATTTATCATATAGCTATGTACGTCACTTCTTTACTTAGAAAAAATTATTTTACCACAATGTTCACAAGTCTTCCTTTAATAACAATAACTTTTACTATGGTCTTTTCTTCTGTAGCCATTTTTACATAAGAATCGTCTAAAGCAATAGTTTCAATTGCTTTGTTATCAAGATTTGCAGGGATGTTAATCCTTGCCTTTATTTTACCATTGACTTGAATAGCTATCTCAACCTCATCTTTTACAAGGGCAGCTGGATCAAATGTTGGCCATTTTTCATTGAAAATTGAAAAATGGTTTTTTAGCATGTTCCACTGTTCTTCACAAAAATGAGGAGCAAAAGGAGCTAGGATTTTAACAAAATCATCTAAACATTCTTTAAGAAAAATAGGATTTTTAACTTCTAAATTTGAGTATTTAGTCAGTGCATTGGTGAATTCCATTATTCTTGCTATACAAGTATTAAATTGGAATTTCTCAGCATCTTCGGTAATTCCCTTAATTGAAAAATGTCTAACATAATTAAGCTCTTTTTCATCTTTATCTAGGCTCTTTTTTGATTTTCCACCTAAATTTATATAGCCTAGACATTTAGATAAAAGTCGTTCAACCCTATCAACAAATTTTGCCATGGCCTTTATGCCATCATCACTCCAAGCACCACCTTCAACATAATCAAAACCAAACATCAAATAAAGTCTGAATACATCAGCTCCATATTTAGAGATATAATCATCTGGAGAAATTGTATTTCCTTTTGATTTGCTCATTTTTTGTCCGTCTGGTCCAAGGATTAAACCCTGGTGTCTTAAGGATTTAAATGGTTCATCAAAATTCAGGTAGCCCATATCTCTTAGAGCCTTTGTCATAAATCGTGCATAGAGCAGATGCATGCAAGCATGTTCAGGTCCACCAACATATTTGTCAACGGGTAAAATATCATTTATCTTTTTAGGATCAAAAGCCATATTGCTGTTCTTATTATCAGCATATCTTAAATAATACCAAGATGAACACACAAATGTATCTAAGGTATCAACTTCTCGTTTAGCTTTTCCACCACAGTGAGGACAAGTTGTATTTACGAAGTCTTCACTTTTAGCCAGTGGCGATTTTCCATCAGGAGTAAATTCTACATCATAAGGAAGTTCTATTGGAAGCTGATTCTCTGGTACAGGAACAATTCCACATTTATCGCAGTATACAATAGGTATAGGAGCGCCCCAGTATCTTTGACGAGATACAAGCCAATCATGAAGTCTATAGTTTATCTTCCATCGTCCAAGATCATTTGTTGAGAGTTTTTTAATAATAGATTCTTTGGCTTCATTACCAGATAAGCCATTTAACTCTTCGCTGCTAACCAATTTACCATAGCCGGCATAAGGAAGTTTATCACCACCTTCAATAACTCGTATAATAGGTAATTTATATTTTGTAGCAAAATCAAAATCACGTTCATCATGGGATGGAACTGCCATAACAGCACCTGTTCCATAGCCTGCAAGTACATAATCGGCTACCCATATTGGCACTTTTTTACCGTTTACAGGATTTATTGCATAAGAACCTGTGAATACTCCAGTTTTTTCTCTTGTTAAAGACTGTCTTTCAATTTCTGACTGCTTTTTAGTCTGCTGTTTATATGCTTCTACTGCATCTTTATATTCATCAACAGTTAGTTCATCAGTTAGAGGACTTTCTGGTGCTAGAACTACGTATGTGACTCCAAATAGAGTATCAACTCTTGTAGTAAAAACATCAAAGGTAATCTTAGAATCATAAACGTTAAAGGTAACCTCAGCTCCTTTAGATTTACCTATCCAATGTTTCTGCATAGATTTTGTCTTCTCAGGCCAATCTAGAGTGTCTAATTTTTCTAAAAGTTCATCTGCATAATCCGTTATTTTAAAGAACCATTGAGTTAAGTCTTTTTTCGTAACTTCAGTGTTGCATCTTTCACAAGTACCATCAATAACTTGTTCATTTGCTAGAACTGTTTTACAACTAGGACACCAATTTACTGGTGCTTTTTTTCTGTAGGCTAAACCTTTTTCATAAAGCTTTAAAAATAACCATTGAGTCCATTTATAATAATCAGGTTTGCAAGTTACGACTTCGGCATCCCAATTGAACATAGCTCCCATAGCCTTTAGCTGTTTTTCCATGGTTTCAATATTTTTAAGTGTAGAATCTTTAGGATGAAGTCCTGTCTTTATTGCATAGTTTTCAGCAGGAAGACCAAAAGCATCAAAACCCATAGGCTGAAAAACATTATAACCCTGCATTTTTTTTAGTCTTGCCCAAGAGTCAACTGGAGCATAGTTGAACCAATGGCCAGCATGAAGTCTAGCCCCAGAAGGATATGAGAACATTTCAAGAACATATAATTTGTCCTTAAGATTATTCTCATCGAATTTATAAACTTTTTTATCTTCCCAGATTTTTTGCCATTTCTGATCAATTTTTGTACTGTAAGTTTCCATTGCACGGCCTCCTAAATTTAAGCATCTCAGTTTTAGATTGGGCATCAAAAAATAATAACAAGTTTGTACGCTAGTTTTACTTTGCATTGGATGCCTTGGTAAGTCTTATAAAAATAAAAAAACCCCCGCCTCAAAAGAGACGAAGGATAAACTCCGTGGTACCACTCTACTTAGGTTAGAGCATCTATAAAAAAAACTGTAAGTGTGCCAGTTTTTTCTAAGAAAGATACATAAAACCTCGCTTTATAATATAACGGTTTTAACCGTATTACGAGTTACGTAATAAGCTCCCAAGTGAGTTCATATTTTACTATCACTGTTTTTCAGCTATCAACAGCTCTCTTTCAGATACCTAAAATACTACTACTCTTGTTCAAAGCAAATATAAATTTGTTAATAAAAATTATAATGTATTAACAAGTAATTGTCAATAATAAAAAAAGCTAAGATAAAATCTTAGCTTCTGGTTGCCCTAGCAGGACTCGAACCCACACATACCTGAACCAGAATCAGGCGCCTTACCAGTTTGGCTATAGAGCATCAGCAACACCTAATATTATATCTGATTTCTTGTAAATGTCAATAGGCATGAAGTAAAAATACAATTGTGTCTGAAGTAAAAATACAATTGTGGTATAATTTTATTGGTAGGTGATTGTATGTCAGTTAATTTGAAAAATGATTGGAAAGATTTACTTAAGGATGAATTTAACAAAGAATATTATTTGAAACTAAGACATTTTCTAATAAATGAGTATAATAGCAAAACTATATTCCCAGATATGTATGATATTTTTAATGCGCTAGAATTTACGTCTTTTAAGGATGTTAAAGTAGTTATTTTAGGTCAGGATCCATATCATGGACCTAGTCAAGCGCATGGACTTAGTTTTTCGGTAAAACCTGGTGTTAAGGCACCACCATCCCTAGTTAATATATATAAAGAGCTTA
>LIDZ01001722.1_pt1 | contig 53092 bp, 52 predicted proteins | sample 644651 | NCBI WGS metagenome assembly LIDZ01 (sample SAMN03856242, study PRJNA289617) | food metagenome | isolation source: wine grapes on drying loft during traditional withering process | host: Vitis vinifera cv. Corvina | place: Italy: Gargagnago di S. Ambrogio di Valpolicella | collected 2014-01 | reverse complement strand
GCCCGTCCCCGCCGCACGGACCGGATCTGGGACGTCAGGAGCGAGGACACGGTCCGCACCTGGATAAGCCAGGCCGTCTCTGACGCTGCGCGTGACGGCGTCACCTTTTCGATCCGCCCCATCACGCCGAAAACCTTCCGGGATTCGTTTGCGATGCACCTGGTGCAGCACCAGGTACCGCAGAAAGTGATCCAGACCATGATGGGCCACAAGGACGCGAAGTCCACCGAGTGGTATACGCGGGTGTTCGCGCTGGACGTCACCCGCCAGCTGGGCGTGCGGTTTTCGATGGGCGACGACGAGGCCCGCCGCCTGCTGCTTCCCGGCGCGTCCGGAGACTGAAGAACCTTCGCCCGGTGCCGATAACCACCGGGTCGATCACAACATAAGGAAAGACCATGACTTACGGAAAAGCCGCCTGGCTGCTGCCCGCCCTGATGCTGCACGCCGCCGGGGCCGGAGCGGCCACGCGGGAAGAGGTGGAACGGTTTGCCGCCTCCCAGCAGCCGGGCTCGGTCCAGGTTTGCCGGGGCGAGGGCGCGTTAGAGGCAGGCGTACACCGCATGACCATCACCTCCTTCGCCCGCGCAACGGTTGTCTCACGCCGCGACGGGCGACAGCACCTGCGGGCCGAGGCTGCTTTCGCCACAGACGGTGTTGTGTACGCCCGCTACACCTATGAGATGGATTCGTGGCTGGAAGATGACGCGGAGGTCTCGGTGATCGTGCCGGAAAGTATCCACGTGCTCGTTCCGGAGAACGAGGCGGAGGCCGACGCGGTGGCCCGCACCGTCGAGGCTTCCGGGACCCAGCGCCTGCCGTTCAGGGACGTTGACGCCAGCGGCTTTCCGGAGTGGGACCTGCCGCCCCAGCCGGATGATCCCTCGGGCATGCGCGTCCACTGCGGACCGGAAGACCGCGCCGGTTAACCCGGCCTTCAGGCAACATCATGCTGCAGATAAACGAAAACCCGCTTATGCGGGTTTCCGTTTGAAATTGATAATTATTCCGTGCGTGTAAGCTTGCATGAACAAGCGATTATTCGGACCAATTTTCCCAGGATTACGGGGAGCCGTGCGGCGACCAGAGTGAATATGAAACCGTTACAATGCTTCCGGAACTGACGCTGGATACAACTGATGGTGACTGGCAATCGCTGCCACTCGAACTGATTGCAGGTCAAAGCTGCTTGAGTCAGCCCTGAGTTCGCTAACAGTTTTCCTGATAACTTACAGATTTTCTCAGTTTTTGATTCACCATAACAGAGTTCTTCTCGGTATGAGTTACAGGGCCATAAAAATCAGTTCACCTGTCCCTCCCTTCAAGCATGAGCATCTGTGCGTTGATTATTTCACTGTATTTTTCAAGTGAACTTATTTTTTCCCGCAAAGCACTGGCTTCAGCCTCATACCTTGAGGCCAGTGAACAATGCGTATCAAATACATCATATTCCTGTTTTTCTCCACACTGTTCTTTGTGAGAGCCTGCATTTGCACTGGTTTCAAGTAACGATGTCTGAGCTTCATCTATCTTATGATTATTTGCCGTGAGTTTATCGCTCAGCTCTTTGATTTTTCTTTCTTTTAACTCCGCCTGACGCTGCCTGCCATCTATGCCCATCTCATTAAGCTTATGCCTTAAGTTTTGGTTTTCTTCTAAAATCTCCGTATATCGGTTTGTCAGCGTGTTCAGGCTTTCATTTAAGGCAGTGACTTTCTTTTCAACTTCATCGTCTCTGCTGGCCAGAGCCCTGTCATACCGGATCTGAAGCAAATCCAGACTTTTTTGCACACGCTGGTTCTCATGATTCTGATTGTCAGACAGGACTTTCATCTCGCTAATGACAGTTGCGTTCATTACTTCAAAGGTGATGACCCCACCAAGAATGAGGAGCGTCAGGCAGGAGAAGACCGGATGATTCTTCAGTGGGCCCGGAAGCCAGTCATTAAGATTAAACATGCAGAATTTCTAATGATTAAAGATATGTCAAATCTAACAGAGATCGCTAACGGAAAAAAACAACATCTGTTAAATTTCGTGGTCGATTTATCAGTATGCATCTATTTTTACTTTAACAAATAGATAGAACGCCTCAGCTTGCTAGAAACTGCCTGCACAATCGGATGTGAGATAATGTTTGTAACCTAAAAACCTCTGAACAAGCTGAAGCGGAGCCAGCAATACAGCGTTGCCCACTTCCCATGAATGCTAAGAACCGTGATGAGGTACACGCATTAAAAAACAAACCAATTTTGTTTCAGCGCACTTGACTCAAATGGGTTCTGATTGGCAGCGTTTGCAGCGCAATCGCCGTACAAGACAGGAGAAAGTTGAAGTTCATTTTCAATACCCAAAGCCTCAAGGTATTTGCCAATTTTCCAGCTCGGCCCCTCCCTCTTAAACTGATTTTCACATTAACAGTGGGATTTGACGTTGCGCTCGTTAGGACTCAACCACATTAAGTATACGCTTTAGAAAGCCTCTCACTGATTTTCCTAGCATTTCCGTAAGTTTTATCCCCAAGCCGATTGTCAGAGCTTGTGATAATTAGAATCTGGAAGATAGGCCTTCTTCCTTAGGAATTGATGATTTTTATTTTAGTATTTCTTTATATTTTATTTCTTTGATAATTTTTATCCTATTTAGGTGCATGATTGCACAACAAAGATTAACATGAGAAAATCCGCATGCAGATGTCAACAGGCTTTATCCTAATCTATCATAAATAAAAATACAGGAATTAATCGTGCTTATACTTCATTTGTCAGACATACATTTTCGTAAAACAGAAATTGGTACTGCTCAAGATCCTAATTTCCACCTCCGCAATGAATTGGTTCGTGATGTTGAAGAACAGTGTAAGAAATTAGGCCCGCCAGATGTAATTATTGTGTCTGGCGATGTGGCTTTCGCAGGTGACCCAAGTGAGTTTGAGTTTGCAACAAGTTGGCTGACGGATTTATGCCAGCGAAGCGGTAGTTCAATGGAAAGTGTATTTGTTGTGCCAGGTAATCACGATGTAGTTCGTGAACAATCTGATAGCTACATGGTTCAGTTGTTACATAATGCAATCAAAGGAGCGGGTGATAATGCAGATAAGGAAATCGCAAGACAGCTGAGCAATCCAGAAGCTCAACGATTACTTTACCAAAGCCTTAGCAATTATAATCAGTTTGCTTTGCAGTTTTTCTGCGATTTGTTACCGCCAGACCGTACGCGCGTTAGACGTGATGTAAAGCTGAATGATGGCTCAATCTTGCGATTATGGGGCCTGAATAGTGCGTTTGTTTCGAGCAGCCACGACCGGCAAGGCGATTTATTTGTGGATCCAGCGAGCCTACAAATAACGCGGGAACATGGTGTTGTCAATCTGGTTGTGACTCATCATCATCCTTCATGGTTAAGGCAGTCTCGAGAACTGGAAGATCATCTGAATTCAGTAGCACCGGTACAGATATTTGGCCATGTACATCTCAACAGAATTGACAGACATGTCGAGTACCTTAGGCTGACGGCCAGTGCTGCTAATCCAGACAGGTCAGAGGGAGGATGGGAACCGGGTTACAACTTCATTGAGCTATCAGTAAATGGAGAACCCGATTCTCGGGTATTGCATACTCAATCACACGTCAGAATTTGGCAAACTTCTTCTTCAAGCTTTCTTCCAAAAATTGATAAAAATTCATTTATTTTTGAGCACAAAATTAAGCTCGATAACTGGCATCCGCCTCTAAATATCCCCCCCAAAAAATGTGCTTCATCCATGTCTTCGCCTGAGGTTGAGATTGAGATTGAGATTGAGGCAATGGAATCTGGAAAGGGGGAAGCAATGGACAGCCTAAGGGACTTAGGAATTCGGTTTTATCGCCTTTCGTTTAGTAAGAAAATGGAAATTACCGGGCGACTTGAACTGCTTGAAGAAGACGATATGCGCCTACCTGATTATGAGCGTTTTCGCCGTGTATTCATCCGTGCGAGTGAGAGAGGTATCGTGCGGGAATTTGATAATGCTGTTAAAACAGCGGAAAAAGGATAAATACGATTATGACAACCTATACCTTTGCGGATCGATATTCAGAGGCGTCATTAGCACCCACGGCGGAAAAAATTTTATTGCGTGAGGGACCGGTTAAGCAGTTAGTAGAAAACGCTGAAGATCAACAAATTGTAGCTCTCACTCAATTTTATTATGGCCATTCTGAGATTGATCTAACTTGGTTCAGAAATGCGTTTGTAGAAGCAGATGCCAGTTTTAGTATGGTCAATAATGAACGTGAAGCACGCGTGCTATCTGCCTTAGTGTTGGGGGGGCTAATTAAAAAAAATAATACAACGGCTATTTTGGCTGTAAGCACAGGAAGCGTCAGAGGACAAAGAATACCTCCCCAATCATCTTGGCTAGTATGCGATGCGCAAAAAACCTTCCTGACATGCTCTGTCAAAAATCGCACTTACCAATCTATTCCTTGTGATATTTCAACAACATACACTCGAAATCTTGCTGAGGAACTTGCAGCCGCGATAGAAACGCCTGAGCTTGCAACCCTTCCATCTTTAGTTTCTAAAGTGAGAGATGAGCTGCGTTCTTCAACGCAAACGATGTCACAAAAAATTTCTGCTGCGCTTGAAGAATGCGAGCATCAACTTTCCCTGATGCGTGAAGAAAGTCAAATGCTCTGGTGGCTCACAGGCGGGCACAGTAATATATTATCTCGCAGCTTTGCATCTTTTTCGCCTTCACAAGCAGCATTCATTGGGGCATTAGATTTAGGTAAGCTAACTACCTATACGGATTTGGGGCCAGTGGCCATACCCGCAATGTTAGATAAAATTATTACGCTCGCCAAAAAACAGCGTACTCAAGGAACCGTCTCACTAAGTTCACTTATCGACAGCTTCGGATCTGGGGATATTGAGGCATTAGATTCTTCTCAGACTTTACCAGCTTACATTGCGCCTTTCTCTTCAGCGATTAATCTCGCCAAAACAATGGGAAATGGCGTGTGGCATGCTCGTTTTGAACAGAACACGGGTTTGAAATCTTCACTAATGCTAGATCCGGTGTCGACTGCAGAGCAGCTTTACCGTGAATATTTGTTAGGACGATTAATGTGATTGATGAAGATAATGATGTGAATCGCGCTGGAGAAGCCGGTGAAGATGGCGATTTCGATGTCTTTGACGTTGCTGACAGAGAAAGTTTGCCTGATGTGGCACCCCGGTGGACCGAATTGCCACAGTCATACGCCCTAACAATTCAGGCAGCAGATGATTTTTTATGTTGGCGAGATGCTGCGGTCATAGCAATAGTGGGTGAACGAAACGGGGGGAAAACTACTCTGATAACAGAAATGTACAGTTGTTTTCTTAAAGGGACCTTTGCAGAGGTTTTATTCTGTCATAGCTTGAGTTTGATGGGATTTGAAAAAAAATGTTTTCAGTCTCGGGCTGAATCCGGTGGTTTACATCCTGAAACACCCAGAACCTCCGCGCAGGAGGGGTTAAGTTTTTTTCATCTTGCTCTGGCGAATGAATCGGATATGAAACGACATGATCTGCTCATTTCAGAACGGGCAGGAGAGGTTTACAGACAGATATGCGACCGTCCGAAACTCGCCGCAGAGATGACTGAATTATGCAAAGCATCATCGGTAGTCTTCATCATTGACGGGGAAAGAGTTGCCAACGCGCGTAAGAGGCCAGGGGCCTTTGCCTCTGTGCGGCTTCTGGTTCGCGCTATGCTCAATTCAGGAAACGTCCCTTTACAGGCTCGCATACACCTAGTAACCACAAAATTTGATTTACTGGCAGGGGATACACTTGCAGAAGCACGGGAATCGCTTTTTGTGTTTGAACAAACCATCAGTAATCTTATTGCCGGTAAATATGAGGTATTTCTCTTTCACACTGCTGCACGCGATCCAAAGCCGGGAGCGTTGCCTGCCCAAGGGCTTGAACCTTTACTTCGCAGCTGGCTACAGCCATCAACTCCATTATCTTGTAACGACATTCCTTTGCCCGTATTAACAGATGAGTTTGATCGGCTGATGCTTAAAAGGGGAAACAAGTGAACACGAATTTTACCATTATGGGGCTTCCCGCTTCAGGGAAAACAACATTTCTGGCTGCACTGTGGCATCTGGTAGAAGCAAACGAAGCTAAATGCCGGCTTAAACTGCATGGCTGTGACGGGGATTTTACGTATTTGAATATAATAGCTGAAGCGTGGCGAGACTTTGAACCTGTACCACGCACTTCTCAGGTTGGTGACAAAGACGTTACTATTCAACTAATTGATACTGAAACAAACGTGAGAGCCCAAGCATTTTTTCCAGATTTAGCCGGTGAAACATTTGATCGGCAAGTTGAAGAGCGGGTTTGTAAGCCTGAATTTATTGACGCGGTATCGCAAAATCGTGGGATTTTATTTTTCATTAATGCAGATGTTAAAGAAGACTCTTTATCCATCAATGAACTCAACGCGCGTATTCCGGCTGAAGTGTCCGAAGTTACTTCTGACAGCAACACAGAGTCCTCGATGCAAGGTTATAAGCTACGCGAATGGACACCACGAGATTTACCTGCTCAAGTTAAGATTGTTCAGCTGTTAAGTGATCTAATTCGTCCCCCCTTTGAGCCTATCAAACGTCGGATTGCGGTAATGGTTTCTGCTTGGGATTTAGTCCGAGACATGGAAATGACGCCACCTGAATGGCTTAAAAAGCACATGCCATTGGTGTCGCAATTCCTTAAGGCAAATCAGGCATATTTTGAGTCTCAGATATATGGGATATCTGCGCAGGGAGTTAGTCTTACAGATGAACAAGCCATTAACGACATCGCCCAGCGTTCTCCCAGCCATCGCATCCAGATTGTGGGGCAGGTATCGGAAGAGCATGATCTGACTGAACCACTTGTCTGGTTAATGTCGGTGAAAGAATGAATGTTGATCAGTGTCTATTTGGATATGAAAATGGGCATCGACTTCTGGCATCCTCGCTTACGTTAGGGGAAGAGCTATCGCTTCTGACAGAGTTAAGCGATCTTGCACCAGGCACTTTTTTTAGCGGTTCCGAGGGCTACTGGACAGGTTTACCTGTGGCACCGTTGGGACGTTACGTGTTGATGCGCACATGGCCAGCCCCTGAGATGTCACGTCCAGGATGTGTCTGGACGCATGCTCTGCTGATTGAGCCTGCGCTTTTGGAAGCCATTGATGATTTGTCCATTTTACAATCCATCGTAATGCGGCCTGATAAAGCCACAAACTTGGCAAGATACCATAAGAAAATAGAATTCAGCGTTCATAATACTGTGGCCGTGGCTGGTTATCAGGATAGTAATATTATCAACGCATTGCTTTATGCACTTTATGGCACTCTGAAGTCGACAATTGAAATTCAGCAACCGGGGGAGTTAGATGCGCCGATTTTTGCAGTTTGGTCACAGCAGTGGCCACGCCTGCGGCGCAACTTCCGCTTTCAGACGGCGGCCTCTCGTGAAGCAAAGATCGGTACTGCGGTTCGCTTTGACGCTATCGCGCTGCTGGCCTCGCCTGAAAAGCATTCTGCTATATCGTACAGTGCCCCCCCTAGATGGTTAACAACTGCGGCGAATGATGTATTTCAGGGCGGGCATGGCGGTCTGCGTGCTTTTTTATGGCGTTATGGACGCGATGTCCGTAGGCAGCGCGGCTCATTTCGCCCACTCACTGAAATCCATCTGATGGATAAAAATGAGACGGAGAATCCTAATGCTCGTGTATTAAGGATTTTAGATCTGGCATTTCCTGAAGCACATGATGCTTTGATCCTAAAAAAAGATTTAATAGATGGCCTGCTTATTCCGGCTGCACAGGCAGGGCTTGCGAAAAAGATGCTGGAAGATTTAGGTAAAGGCAAACAGAACCTTCCTCAGCCGACTTCAGAGGGAGTAAGAAGACTCGCTACTTTATGGCCCTCACAGGCTGAAGCAATTATCGCGCTGCTTTCTGTTACTGTCAGCATACAACAAGATATAAGTGCAGAGATTCAATCAACTCTGCTCAGGGTTACTAAAACGGACGACTTCTGGTCTATGAGTTATTCACAACCAGCCTTACAAGAGGTAATGGTGAAAGACAGCCCAGAATTTCTGCTGTCGTCTGAAAGACTGCTAGACGACGAACGTATCGCAACATTAATAGATCTAGTTCCGGAAGATACTCCCGGTATAGAAGGATTTATGGATGCGCTTATGTGCAGAGATAACCCGTTCCTGATTGACGCAGTTTACAAACGTTTTTCATTCAGAGCTGCTGCAAGGGTAATCCAGCTAACTCAAAATAAGGAAGGTTTCTCCTCAAATTGGATGAAATCTCTTTTACAGCGTCACGAACTTTTGCTTCAAGATTCTGTGTTTGAGTATGTGCCTAATACTCGACTGCTGTATGACATTGCAGAGAAAATAGGCTGGTTTTCTCCAGCGGTCTTTAGCGCGGGTGTGAAACCGTGGTTGTGTGGGCTTATTCACGCTAAAAATGATATCCATGGCGAGGAGATGGAAGCGCTGGGTAGTTTCATGCTCATTCTGGCGTGTCACTCCGGTGGAGAGGAAGGCCTTAAAACTATAGAGCTTTTCTTCAGTCACATTCACAAAAAGCTTATGAACTCTAAGCTGTCATCGTTCGCAGCTAACTTAATTTACCCATTTTTTCCAGATACTGGTTGGCTTTTTAACTGGGATATGGCGCAACGCTTTCGCATTATAATCGCGGAAGCTTTCATTAAATACCGCTGGTCACCGACGCGTTATTTTACACTATTGAAAGGGAGAGAAGGACAAGAGTTACTAGAGCGAACGATTGCTGAAATTCCTGGAGGGCACGCATATAAAAATGACAATCTTGATTAGGCGATATTCTGAACGAAAAAAAAGTGGGCATCCTCAGCTGTCAATTCTTGCAGTTCAATCGACTTCCTGTGTATCAGACGCGTGATCGATAAACGGCAAACTTCCGTCTTTCAAAGAAAACTCTTCGCAGCTGCTTTCTGGGGTGCGAAGAAATAATGTGGCTAAAGACTAAATCGGAAATTTAAAGAATGCTGTAACTAACTTAATAAGTTACTCACTAATACAAATAGAAACTTATCGCGAGATCATAAAGTAGTCATTATGAGATCAAATTAAAATCACTAATGAGTACATTATGAAAAAAATCAATGTCCGCAATATATCTGATGACATTTTCGCAGCTATCGAGGCCAGAGCCTCTGAAAATCACCGTTCTCTGGAAGGTGAAGTCCGTTATGCACTTCAGAAGTGGGTCACGCCGCCCGATATTCTCTTCACAGGTGAAGAGAAGTACCGGCAGGCCGTATGCGGTCGTCTGAACGCAGTGCTCCGTAAAACCAATGAGTATCGCAACTACAATCCTCTGCAGCCCTCGAATATCGCAACAGAACTGGAGATGGAGGATTTAGGTCTGGTTGCTGACTGGTTTAGCGGCGACAGGCTTCCGACCCTTTCTGACCTTAAGCGGCTCAGTAAATTATTTGCCTGTCGTGAAGACTGGCTTGTGCATGGGCAAGGTGATGTTTATAGATGGAATTCCGGTCAGCGGCTTCATGGTGCAGGCCGGTCTGCGATTAAAAAACTCCTTGAACCAGATTCAGACGGCAACAAAGTTCACACTGTTCGTTTGCTGCGTGAGACTGATGAAGCTGGCGCGCTTCTAATCATCCGGGAGTTTGAAAATACGCGCTTCGTTGATGCATTCTGGACCAATATTCACGTCAGTGAAATGATCGGCGCTAGCGGTGAATCCGATCTGGCTGACTTCTTTGTAACTCTCCGGGCGCTTTACAAAGCCTTTGTCAGTCTCGACCTGTTCGTTAAAAGCTATCTGATGCCGCCTGAAGCCTATAAGGAAATCGAAGCTGAACAGTCTTATCCCCTTATGCTTATCAAAGATTACCGCGTGAAAGAAAGCATGTGGTGGGAGGATATTTGGGACAAAAGCCAGCGCGGTAAATTCAGTTACTGGACGGGCGACACAGCCCTGATTAGAAGAATTGAATCCGCCATCAAAATCGATTCACATTTACCCGCGGAAATTGAGGCTATAAAAAATTCTGATCCGCTCGATGACGAAGAAGCAAGCTGAACCAGAATTCGACTTTAGCCGTAAAAGCTACATGACTAAAAAAGCCGGGATAATCCCGGCTTATTTATGTCACGTTTTTCCAGGTCGATGCCGGGGCTTTATTCTTCTTTTAAGGCACCAGAGGATGCCTTTACATACTAACTAAATTGAGCGCGATTTAGTCTGGCTGTTATTAAGTTTCTGCGCCTCATCCTGCGTCAGCTCCCCCTTAACCTTCCCTACCCCGCGTGAATAAGCGACTTCATAGTTCTGACCTACGACCGGCTCTTTTTCCCATAATGAGCGGTTGTGCTGGACCACACCTTTCTGCGACAGCTGATAAACGTGACGATCGTCTGTGTGCAATACCTGCCCGACATGCGTATGGGGGTGAACATTCTTTGACGCCTGCTGAGCGTCTGAAAGCTGATAAATACCCTTTGGAAGTCCTGCTTCAGGTAGCACTTTCTGAGTCATCCATTCACCCTCAACCACTTTATCAACCTGACGCGATCCGTTAAGCACACAGATTTTCATGGAACCTTCTGGCTTCATAATCACACCAATATCGCTTTTGCCACGTCCTGCAGGCATGGCGGCATCTTGGGTATATCTGCGGTTATTCATTTGGCGTACTCCTTATTTCAATCTGTTTGGCCGGTTACCCGGCCAGCCTGGTTTTACATTGCATGACGGATGGTGCGTTTCTTCTCTTTTTCCTGTACCAGCTTCTTCACCTCAGTTTTTTCCAGTGCCTGATGCTTTTTGAGCTGATCGGATATAACTGCTTTCATCTGCATGGCTACGCCTTCACGACCGAAACTGCTGTTCCTGTCCAGGTCATTAAAATCCGTGTGTCGCTCTGCGCGGTGCAATATCTCCAGCTGCTTATCAGAAAGCTTTGCGCTCTCCAGAATCTTTATCTCAGGATCACTTAATGGCTTGTCGCCGCTGGCATGGTTTTCCAGCTTGCGCATTGCTGACTGATGAGCAAGATAAGCGGCCGGTTTAATCAGGCCCAGCTCGTCTTTGCCAGGTACTTCACCTTTGGCAAAAACAGGAAAGACGGCAACGCCACCCACTGCCTTAGCGGCCTCTGTCGCTTTTTCGCGCCCCACATTTACGGTGTCCTTGCCCTTAATCTTCATTTTGCATGACTGCGCAATATCGTCATCGCCGGCAATGATAATCGGCTTGTCTGGATAGGCTTCTTTCAGGGCTTTAGCGACGGGTTCGAGATTGCCGGAATCGAACGCAGCGACAACGGGGTTGTTGGTAGCTTCGGTGATTGAACCCGCAGTTGCGTAGCCTTCGGCAACGATCAAAACAGGAGCGTCTTTCAGCGATTCCAGACCGCCGACAACATGAAAGCACCCTTCCTTACGGGCGTCTTTGGCGAACCGCTTGGTGCCATCCTCATTGATATACTGCATCGTCCATTGTTTTCCCTGAGCATCGTAGGCAGGGATATACGTTTTTTGGCCTTCCTTGTCTGTGAATACGCCTTTATGTACGCCAAGTCCTTTGTTCTCCATGTAAACGGTCGGTTGCTGAGGCTCACTGAGGCTACTGAGCTGCTTGCCAACACGGTTCGCTGAAGCCTCATGCGTTTGCTGCTGTCTTTCGGCCTTATCGGCCTGTTTCTGCGCTGCCTGCGCACGTAACAACGCTTTTTCTTCATCGGTCTGCACGTATCCCTTGGAAGACCAGCGTAACTCCTCCTTGGTACGATTATTCTGCATGAACCCAGCTGGATGACCGTCAGTATGGATAACGTAAAAACCCGACTTCTCACCTTTTTTATCACCCTCAACGGTAATGCGATGGCCCTCACCATCCATAATCGGATGTTTTCTGCCCTGGTCCGTATCGGCATCAAGAATGCAGCCAACGCTCTTAAGCGCATTCTCCACCTCTTCGTTTAACGTCATCGCTGGTGACTGTTCCAGCATCACATTTTCCGGCTTCCACTTTGCCAGCTTTTCCATGTCAGCCCCGGCTTCGGCGTACCAGGTTTTTTTGTTTTTATCCCATTTTGCACCGGCAGCTTTAGCTTCTTCACGATCCTTATAAGGCACGGCCAGATTTTGCCGCTCTGAGATCTCTTTTTCAGGCACTGAGGCTGATGCGACCTGAGAGACTGTGACTACCTTGCTCTCTGTCCACTTAGTAAACTTATCCAGTGATACGCCTTGAGGCACATACCAGGTTTGCTCGTTGCGGTCCCACTTTGCGCCCAAAGTCTTAGCTTCGTTACGCTCTTTGAAAGGCACGTTGATCGGCGTATTTTCCTGCGCTATGTTTTGGCTGATTTGAGGCAGTATGCGCGAGCCATTATCACTAAAAAATACAGCTTCATTTTCAGCTGGCTCTGGTCCAAGTGACGCTATGCCGGAGCGCATCTCTTCAGGTGTCTCTGAACGTTCCATAATGTTTTCTAAATTATACTGATACCAATCAGCGGCTTCGTTGGCAGGGATAATCTGTATTTCATCATCTGCTTTAATCAGACCATTATTAATCGCGTCACGTTCTGCATTCAGTGTGGAAATAAAGCTGCTGTTACTGTCGTCAAGGTTCACGCGAGCATTATTAAAGGCTGTTGTGTCACGTATGTAATGCTCAGAATTGCCTTCAACCGCTGCCATGGCCTTCATCGCACTGTTGGTTTCAAGAACAATGCTGTGGCTTTCCTGTGACTCATCAATCACTACATATTGTTTAGCCGGGTATTTTGACAGTTCTGAATCGATATCCAGCGCAGCTTTGCGAAGGTGTTTGTGCGTATCATTCCAGTCCTGACCGAAAGAATTGGTGAACTCATCATTTCTCTGCCAGAACTCATCCTTTGGCGCACTTTTCAGTGCTTCATTAAGCACGTCAGCCGCCAGCGCTAACTGTCGACGGTTCATATTCTGTATATGTTCAGGCAGGCTACCATCGAGGTTGGAAAGAATAAATTTCTCGGCTCGTTCCCGGCGCTGCTGTTCCGGGGACTGGCGGATTTCAGTTTTAGTGCTCATATCAGCCTCTGCAACGGCTTGTGAGTTACCCCAAACATTATTATTCGACGCCAGAAAGCTGGAATCAGGCCCCCAGTTTTTAGGGAACTTTACATCCTCCGGCAGCTCTCGCGGATCGCCACTGATTTTCTCAACCTGATCGCGTACGTTTTTAGCCGCTAAAGTCAGATTGTTATCCATGCTGGCAAATGCTGTTTTCAAAGCGTCTCGCTGCCAGTCTGGTTCAGCGGTAAAGCCTGTACCCGGTACGCGCTCGTTACCTATACAAGTCAGAACCTTGCCATCACCCAGCAGCTCAGAATGTACCGCTAATGTTTTACCGCTACTGTCCTCATAGTTAACGCGAATATCATGGCCGCCAGACTCATTTTCCGACCAGCTGAAATAGGCGCTGTAGCCTGCTTCATTTGCAGTCTGCTCTAGCACAGCGGCTGAATCCCGCTTTTCAGAACCAAACTGAGGATGAGGGGTTACCAGTGAGGCTTTGACCTCCGCGTGTTCTTTTTCTCGTTGAGTCTGCGCAAGCGTAACTGGCTGTTGCTGGGTCTGCTGCTGCTCCAGGCCCAGCACATACCCCTGAATTTTTTCTGCATCAGCTGCAGCGCGGAATATCTCCAGCGGGTCATCCTGAAGGGCTTTAATCCAGGATTTCACGTAGGCAACATGCTGAGAAGGGTCATGCCCTATCCCCAGTTCGTCACCCAGGATCATGCTTGATATTTCAGCCCTCAGCTCCTCTTTGGCGTAACCCTCACTGCCGAATGGGTGTGCCAGGTCACGGTCAAGGCGCTTGGCGTTACCGGTCCAGTGTCCTAGTTCGTGAAGAGCCGTAGCGTAGTAGCGGTCAGCGCTGGGGAACGCCTCCTTCTGCGGTAAATGTATGCTGTCTGTGGAAGGGCGGTAAAACGCTCTGTCTTGCTGGTCATGCCGGATATCTGCCCCGGATGCCTTCAAAATTTCTTCCGCCCGATCAATGCTGTTCCAGCTTTTGTCCTGGCGAAGCGCCTGGGGCGGTAAGCCATCTATCTGCTCGGCGTTGAACACAACTGCATTGAATACCTTGGGGCGCTCCAGCTGTACGACCTCTTTAACTGGCTTATCGTCCTTGCCAATAACAATGCTGCCATCTTCGTTGCGTTTGACGCGCTCTTCATTGAATTTCCAGTATTGAACCAGCGTCCCCTTCTCTCCTTTCCTGACCTGCGCATTAGCCGCAGTGGCCTGCTTATAGGTCATCCAGCGCTGATCGCCGTGCCCCTGTGCCATCAGGTGAATGGCGTTAATTCCCCGATAGCGCTTACCCGTTGTAGGGTTCATTGGCAGGGCGGCGCCAGGAGCGCCAGGATTCCATGGTTTCTGCCATGGTGCCGTGCCTTCTTTGAGCTGTGCGATCAGGTTATCGGCCACAACCTCATGAAACGGTTTCTTTGATTTAGCTTCTGCCATGGTCGTTACTCCGCGTCAAAACCACTTTCAAGCGCGTCACGCTCACTCAGTGCGTCTTCAGTAAAAGCGCCCGCAAGGTCTGCTTCTTCCGGGGAAAATTCGGCCTGATAACCAGGTATCATCAAATCCATGAATTTTTCATGCACTGTGTCGTTCACATTTGAGCGGCTGAGATTGCCGCCTTCCGCGTTCATGTCATTCATATCAGTTCTCCACGATCAGGCGCGTTTAACGGGGTTATAGTTGGGACTACCTTTGAGGTCCGGGTATGACTCCTTACAGCCCGGATAACCGCTGCAGGACCAGAAATAGCCGGATTTTTTAGAGGCGCGACGAATAAGCCCTTTTCCACAGAGCTTGCATTTATGCTTATCGGAGATCTGCACGCCACCGGCCACCTTGATTGAACCGGTGTTGATGATTTGAATCTGATCGCGAACAAACTTCTCCTGCATTTTCACGAACGAATCAACGTCACGTTTACCCTGTTCCACTTCCAGCAACATGCGCTCATTGATCGCGGTCATGACCGGACTTTTCACCATATCAGGCAAAGCGGCAATCAATCCCCGGCCAAGCCGGGTACTGATAATTTCTTTGCCTTTGTTCTCAATGAATCCGCGCTTTTTCAGCTCGCTGACAATTGACGCGCGTGTGGCTTCAGTACCGATGCCATCTCCTTCCCTGAGCAATTTTTTTTGAGCGGGGTCGTCTACAAACTTGTGTATGTTCACCATCGCAGAGTTCAGCGTACCGTCATTGAAACGTCGTGGTGCCTTGGTCTTGGCATCAATGCGTTTTGCCTGAGCACACAACACACTGTCTCCATTTTTCATCGCCGGTAATTTCTGTTCCGCTTCTTTTTCGCTGTCATCATCATCTTCAGCATCGCTGTAAACGTCCTTCCAGCCATTTTTTGTGACTACCTTTCCGCCCGCAGCAAACGTCTCGCCTTTGATGTTGAGCACTATCGTTGTCGCTTTGTATTCATGCACCGGATAGAACTGCGCGAGATAAGCACGGACGATCAAGTCGTAAAGATTACGCTCGACGGGAGATAATTTATTAACGTCGCCTTTATGCTGAGTCGGAATAATGCCGTGATGCGCCGTGACTTTAGAATCATCAAAAGTTTTAGACTTAATTTTTGGATCGGCACCCTCAATCAGCCCTGAAATATCAGGGTAAGTTTCACGCAGAGATTTGAATATTTCAGGTGCGTCGGCGTGCTGTGATTCCGGGATATAGGGACAGTCTGAACGCGGATAGCTGGTCAGCTTGTGGGTTTCATATAATGACTGGCAGGTGTTAAGAACCTGTTCTGCTGTGTACCCAAAACGGCTACCTGCCAGAGCGATAAGATCTGAAAGAGAATATGACTTTGGCTGATTTTGTTTTTTAGGCTCCTGCTTATATTCGGCAACAGTGCCTTCGCTGCCAGTCAGCTCTTTAACGAGTCTGTCAGCTTCTTTGGTATCAACCAGGCGACCTTCAGAATCAAGACCAGCCTGATCTTCGCGGGCCTTCCAGGCTGCAACAAAAGCGCTGTCACCGTGTTTAATCACTGCACGGATGTTGTGATATGGCACAGGCTTGAAGTTCTCAATTTCCAGATCACGGGTAACAACCAGGGCAAGCGTGGGCGTCTGAACACGCCCGACCGTCAGCAGAACCCGCGAACCGCCCCGCGCAGCTTTAAGCGTAAAACCGCGTGAGAAGTTCATGCCAATAAGCCAGTCCGCACGGCCACGCGCCAATGCAGCACGGCCAAAATTCACATATTCATCGTTGCTGTGCAGGGAGTCGAGTGCTCTTTTGACGCTAACGGTGTCGTTTGCATTACACCAGTAACGCATAACTGGTTTTGTGCATCCCACATCATCCAGGATTTCATCAACCAGAAGCTGGCCTTCGCGGTCCGGGTCGCCAGCATTAACAATCGTGTCGGCCCGCTCAATAAGATGGCGGATAGTCTTTAGCTGCTTTTGTGCATCTTCGCGGGGATTGATAATCCATTTGTCCGGGATGATCGGCAGCTCATCTTCACGCCATATCTTTTTGCCGTTCTCATTGCGGGGGACATCATCTGGCGTATACACATCCGGTTCTGCCTGCTCATACATATGACCAAAGCACCAGGTCACATAGTCACTGCCGCACTCAATGTAGCCATCCTTTTTATTGGTTGTGCCTAAGACTGCAGCAATAGCTTTAGCTACATTGGGCTTTTCTGCGATAAAAACTCTCATTTAGCCGCCTCATTTTCATTTGCAATCAGATTGTTGGTTATCTATTAATCCTCAAGATTTACGTAAGGAATTCACCAGGTCAGGACGGGCTTAACAGCAGAAATGATGTGTGACGTTGTAACTGCCCCGAAATAGCGCCCGTCAAACGATGAGGCGCTTTGATCAGTCATCAAAAGCACTTCAGATTTGCTCAGGGTATGAACTTCACGGATTGCGGGTAAGGGACGTCCGCCAGGATCAATACTTAAAGGTTTGCTGTAGGGAAGCACCTGCCCATTGACATAAACCCCGCTGTCGCGAAACGCCACCTCATCGCCTTTAGCCGCTAAAATCTGCTTCATCATTTCCCCGTATCCTCCGGGACAGAAGCCACTGCCGATGTAACCGCGTTGGTGCGCGACATTAAAAATGTCTTTCTGCGGTGGACAGAAAATGACGTAATCGCCCTTATGGGGGGTGTGAGAAATGAGTTTGTAGATCCCTACTGGGATGCTCTTCGTTGTGTTGATGCGTAACCCGGCCATGTAGCCAATTCCGCATACAACAGCACCAATAGCTGAAGCTGCGATAACTCCAATGGCGGCATGCCGGGTTACTTTTTTCATATCGCAATTTCTCCTTTGCTTCCGTCATCATTAGCGGCAGGTGCAGTGCGAATACGATCCGTAGTTTTTGGCTCAGCGACGGATGCGCGAAGGGAGAAAATTTCATCCTGGAAAAACAGCGGCTGTTTGCCATAGATTGCCGGGAAGCCCGCAACGTAAACCACCATATCCCCACGTTCGGTGATCAAACCCTCGGCGTTTTTCTTCGGTCCCGGCATACGCAGACATTCATCCACGGTAAGTAGTGGACGCTGCACTTCCTGCATCGTTTTAGACACTCCGCCCAGCATTGCGCTGGCGCGTTTTCCGCTGGTTGTGATTTGTTCTTTAATTACGGTTGTCTGCCCTGTCAGTTTTGACAGGTGTTCAGCGGTTTCAGTACGGTTGGGCGGATAGGCATTCTGAACGTGACAGTTGGAGGTAATGGTTTCATCCGGCCCGTAACCTGTTTCCCGGCTGCGCAGCTGATTGATATCCTGACAGATGAGATAGAACTTAATGCCGTAGCCAGCAAGGAAGGCCAGCGACTCCTGAATAATTTCAAGTTTGCCCAGGCTTGGGAACTCATCGATCATCGCCAGAAGGCGATGTTTATAGGTCTTTTTCGCCTGAACGCGTTTGGTGTTTTCACTTCCCAAACCAAAAGCTCTTTTGACGCGCTCCCATGCGGTAGGCTGGTTATCCACGCGCTCAAATTCCATCTTGTCTGCCAGCAGGCGAACAATCATGTTCAGCATGATGCGTACCAGCGGACGCAGACGCGCTTTGTCATTAGGCTGAGTTACGATGTAAAGAGAAACCGGATCGTCGTGATTCATTAAATCACGGATTTTAAAGTGAGATTCACTGACGTTACGACCAACAACAGGATCGCGATACAGAGCAAGATAGGATTTGGCTGTCGAAAGTACAGAGCCAGCTTCCTCCTCCGGGCGGTCCATCATGTCACGGCCAGCTGAACCCACAACGGGATGGTTCTCACCGTTAACATGCCCGGTTTGCGTCATTTCCATCCACAGTTCGCCGGTATCTCTTTCAGGATCGGCCATGATGGAATCCACATACGGGAGCGTGGCCGGTGTGCCTTCGTTCTTGTGTTTATAGAGCACATGCAGGATGACGCCGACCAGCAGAGCCTGTGAGGTTTTCTGCCAGTGGTCATTAAGCCCTTTGCCATCGGGATCAACAATCAGCGTTGCAAGGTTCTGCACATCACCCACTTCGTATTCAGTTCCAATTCTTATTTCATCCAGCGGATTCCATGCCACTGACCCGTTGGCCGCTGCCGGTTCAAATTTGAGGCAGATATTCTTGGCGTACTGCTTACGCCAGCCTGCCGTCATGGCCCAAAGCTCACCCTTCAGGTCGGTAATTACGGCTGACTGCGCCCAGGAAAGAAGCGTTGGGACAACAAGGCCCACGCCTTTACCTGAACGGGTAGGTGCATAGGTAAGAACGTGTTCCGGTCCGTTATGACGCAGGTACTGCAGCTGGCCGCTTTTATCTTCCCAGGCACCGACATAGACGCCTTCGTCGTTCCCCAGCAGACCGGACTGTTTAATATCCTGCTCGTCGGCCCAGCGGGCGGAACCATGCAGATACTCATTAGCTTTGGAGGAATTAGCGCGGATCATGCTGGTCAGAGCGGTCAATACAAGGCCACCGGCGGCGACCATAGTACCGACGCTGCCAGCCGCCTGAAATGCATCAGGCAGGCGCTCATTCCAAGCTGAGTACCATTTGAAGTAGGACCAAGGGGCATAAATATGGCTAAGATGAGGACCCAGCAGATCCTGATAATTAAAGCTGTACGCAAAATACTGCGTAGCCGCCTGCACACCCGCCGCAAGAGAAGTGAGCGCCATGACGGGGATCAGTTTTCCCCTGGCCGTTTTTCCTTTAGTACGGACCTGTGGTCCGACAGCATTATTGGCTTTTCTCACTGAATTTCTCCTTTAGGTACAATTTTTTCTGTTTCATCGACCTCTTCCTTTTGCTGTTCTGACTGAACCGGATGGAGTCACTGTCAGTGGCTCCCCGACTTTCAGGCTGCTCAGTCGTCGGGCGGTATAATCACTGACCTGCTTCACCACAATTTCATTGTCCCGCTTAAGCAGAACTAACGTCTCGCTGCCACTTTTACGCTGTCCCGCATATTCAAACGGTCCTTTATCAGCTGAATTATACCCTCTATGTTTCGGTATATCGAACCCTTTGAGGCGTTTTTCCTCACGTTCCCTGATATATTTTTCTGCGCCAGCAAGCTGGACTGATAAACCGGAGGCAGTGCTTACTGCTCTTGCCCTATCCATATTCCGTCGCAATTTGTCAGCTCGTTCGGTTCGTTTGTGGTCCAGCTGTACATGTACATCACCCGACAGTGACACTTCACTTCGGCTGGCGATGCGAACCACACTGAGTTCGGACAGCGTTCGCACACGGTTCTTTGCTGCGGGCGGCGGCTTGGGTCCAAAGCTTCCAAGGTTGGACTTAAAGGCATGTCGCTCTCTTCCTGCTGATGCTGGGCTACCTCCTGCTCCGGCTGCCCTTCCTGGCTGGCGTCCTGCTGCAACAGCGCCATTGCCTGCGCGAATTCGTCCTCTTCGTTCCCATCCAGCCTCTGTTCCTGCTGCATTTCCAGCGGCGGTTCCTCCTCCTGTTCGTGATTCATTTCGCCCAGCAACATTGCCATTGCTGCGTCGTTCTCGTCCGGCATCGGCGTGTTGCTCAGTTCCTGTTCGGCCTGCGGGTTTTCCGGCGTCGGTTTGTCGTCTTTGCTCATTATTTTTTTCCTCATTCAGTCTGATGAATTTCTTAATCTGGCTTTGATCGGCATAAGGACCGATAAACCAAGATTTCTTTTCGTTATCCCACATGGCTCCGACCTTGCGAGCCTGACTACGCTGCTCAAAAGGAACCTGGATGTAATCACGATGGCGGACGGCTTTGCGGTTAAGGATTTCCCTGAGTTTTTCCAGTTCAGGATCGGCAAATTTCACGTCGAGTTCGCGTGAGGCGGCAACGGCAACGATTCTCTTTTTAAACTCAAAGCTGCCATTAACCTGGAGGGTGTTGCCGTACCTGTGTTTTGCCATAAGAAGGGCCGCATGAAGACCGTCCTCACCGGCATCGCGTGAGACGTCGAGAAGCTTTCCTCCATCACGAATGGCGCTTTCTCCAACGCGATAGATGATGGTGCCTTCCTTGGTTACGCTGTCTGGCTTGAGGCCGGGAATGCGCCCATCCTTCTTAACCTGATCGCCATGCACGATATTGGCCTGCTTCCGGGCAGCCTGTGCGTTTCTCTGTCGCAGAGTCTTGAGGGCTTCGTCATCACCTTTACTGGCCTTAAACTGAAGCCAGTCAGCCCAGGTACGCTTCGTGTGAATGTCATAGGCATCCTGCCGGTCTTTCTTGTAGATGGCATTGGCGCGGCTTATTTCGCTGGCTAAGGTTTTGCTTACCAGACCGTAAAGATGGCGCTTATTAACGCCGGGACCACTCATCAGTTTGATGACAGACCGTTTGAGCCTCCCGTTTCGTTTGGCCTTCTCAACCAAGCGGTCTCGCCTCACCTTAGCCAGCCGCAGCGCTTCATGTCTTGATGCCGTAAGACGCTGCTGCTCACTCTGGAAATGTCCGTACAGTTCTGAGGTGCCCTGGCCGCCAGTGCCTAAAGGTTTGCCCTGGTAGCGCTTACCACTATTGATCTCAAGTGTCGGGATCTCCTCCAGGGTAAAAGTGCGTTTTAGCCGGATTTGCGGCGGACGGTCGCCGGGTTGCTTTATGCCGCCTGCAGCACCAAAGCGCTTTTTAAGAATTTCTGGCGAGGGTTTAAATGCGGGTTGATGAGCCGTGGAAGGCTCAAAAGAGCCTAATTTTTTTTCCAGTGAGGCGCGAGACAATGCACGGTCAACTGAGCTTGCCTTAACGCCCAGTTCATCCGGGCCAGTAATGACAAATCCGTTTCCTTTCTGGCGTAATTCCAGTCCGTTTTGCTGCATAGTCTGATGTAGCTCACGCCAGCTGGAGGCATTGAGTATCTGTTCTGAGCATTCCCTTTGCACCCAGCCTAAAAAACTTTCCTTCCCAGAATGGCGCTCCATATCCGCCGCTTTATTCTCTGACAGGGTTTTTCGGGACTTATGATTGTCATGCTCAAGACCGAATTCTTTCTCTAACAACTCGCACATTGCAGTGTGCGTTTTAAAGTCGTTAAAGGGGGTATGAATGTTATAGGTTTCTGGATGAATTTTATTGATTGCGATGTGAATGTGGAGGTTGTCTGTGTCGTTATGTACAGCGCTGACGCGTTGATGATCCTCATAGCCAAGAGCTGCACACATTCTGTCTTCAATGGCATAAAGAACATTTTGTGAAGGGTGTTCGCCAGCTCGGAAGGAAATCACAAAATGATACGTCTTATCATCTGTAGAACGCTGATTGAGCTTTTGCGTCGGCTCAATCTCATATTTAGCCGCATCCAAGATGTTTTGCTGCTGACAGTTTGTTACTCGTACAAACTCAATCCGCTCCTGCTTGTTTTGCGGGTTTTCAATATATTTTGCCAGTTCACTAAAACTACTCTTGGCTACATTCCGCATTGGAATGGCTTTTGAAATCACAGCGTGCTCCCGATTTTAGCGGCTAAAATCATTTGCTCAGTATCTGGTCCATTACACCGCGCAGTTCGTTTTGTGTTGATTCAATTTTTGCCAGCAGCGTTTTAATGATCGCTGGCGAAAAATTTCGAGTGCGAACATCATCGGAAAGCCAGAGCTTGAGTAATCCCCCCAGACGCCCCAGGTCGCCATTGATACGGCTCAACTCTTTTACCTGCTCAATATCAACAAGCGCTTCGACTTCATAACCCAGCCCCACTTTCCTGAGAAAGGCCGCTGTGCTGAGTCCGGCCTGATCGGCATTGAATTTAATAGCGGCTTCCTCTTCTGGAAGCACAGGAACCCGGATGTGCTTGCCGCGCTTACGGGTAATTTTGGGACCTTCCATATTTCTCCTTAGCGGCGGCAGCCGCTTTGCCTCGCAGAGCAGGATTCCCCTTGAGCATCGCAGATGCGAATAGGGGAAAGTGAAGATAGATAACCTGCGTGCAGGTTAGCTAACTTCACATATCCTGCCCGGCTTTCGCCGTGGTATACGCCAAGGAAAGTCTACACAAAGGAAAGTGGAAAGTCGTGGTTTATGGTGCAAAAATGTGGATATATCGAAAAAACAGCGCTACCATACTCTTCATCCCGTAAAACCAACGTTTTACGGGCAATTTACTGCTGTTATCCTGCTGAAATACATACTGAAATACACAGAGTTACACTCAAATTACACATGGCAGGTTATCGGATGGGAAAGAACTATTTAGACGATCTACAGACGTGGGTTGCGCAGAAAAAGGGGATCAACGGTAGCAGTGCCAATAGCGCAAGGGTGGTTTTTCTGGCAATCCGTGATGACGTAAAAGCAGCGATAGAAGCGGGATATTCCCTGACGACAATCTGGGAACATATGCATGATACAGGTCGGGTCACGACAACGTATGAGACTTTTCGCCGCCATGTTAGACGCTATATACGTGAGCCAGTAATCCCAGGTGCTCACAAACGAGTGCACACAGCTGCGTTGCCAAAGCAAGATACCGGCGCTTCGCCTTCCCCTATAAGTAAGCCAGAACGCCGCCAGAGCAATCCGACCAAAAGAGAAACAACAAAAGCCAGCTCTCAGCTGCCTACTTTCAATTTCAGTCCCGGAAAAAATAAGGGGTAGTATCCATGCCATCCACTAAACCACAGCCAGAAATGGTTCAACATCGTCATGCTGTTCACAGTTCTCAACAGGGCAAAGGAGGATGCGGCAAATCCGTTCACTCTGCCTTGCTGGGTATGTACAAAATCAGCAAAGGCGAAAAACCACTGTGCATTGATACCGACCCGCTCAATCCCACGTTTTCTAATTATGCAAAGCTTGATGTCCGGCAGCTGGACATTATGGAAGGCGATGAGATTAGTCAGCGCAAACTGGATACGCTCATACAGTGGATTGATGAAGCAGGAGATAGAGACGTGATCATTGATAACGGCGCGCCTTCGTTCATTCCATTATCAAGCTATTTTATTAGCCAGCAGATCCCCGCGCTGCTTTACGAAATGGGTAAACAGCTTGTTATTCATATCTCAATTGTCGGGGGCCAGGCGCATGATTATACCGTTGAAGGTTTCAGGGCAATGGTTGAACAGTATCCTTCCGAAACGCGTTTCGTGATCTGGCTGAACCCTTACTGGGGAGCAGTTGAATCAGATAAAGGCGTTGCCTTTGAAGATTCTGAATTGTATCTCAAGAACAAAGGCAAAATTGATGCCCTCATACGACTGCCTACCCTAAAGAAAGACCTGCACGGTCAGGATTTTGCTGACATGCTGGAAAACTACAAAACATTTGATGAAGCCATTGAGGATAAATCACACTCAATTATGGTTCGTCAGCGCCTTAAGCAGGTTCGTGCCCTGATTTTTGAACAGCTCGATCTGCCAACGGTGATCTGATGGATGAAAAAACAGAAGAACTTATTGCGCTTGTAGCTAAAAAGCATGGCATAGCACTGGATGAAACTGATCCAATTATGGTTATTCCTACCCTGCTTCGCTATCTTCTCCAGGAAAGTCAGGAGAAGCAGGGAGAGATTCTGAATGAACTGAAATCTGAGCTGCAAAGCGCGTTGATGCAATGGGATTTTAACGCTAAGGATAAAGCTGACCGTATCCTTAACGCCGCGTTGAAGGCGAATACGGCTGCAATGGAGCAGGTGCTGATAACTGCTGCCAAACGCACAGCTGAGACAATTCAAAAAGAAGTGGATGATTCCCTAAAGAAGTCTCAGGTACAGATTAAAAATGCGAGGAAACTTGTTTACTGGAACCTTGCAGGCTCGCTAATTACATTGCTGGCAGCGGCAATTGCCTTTGTTGCAGCTTTTCTAAGGTGAAGAGGTCTGGAGTTAATATGAAATATTCCGTTCAAAGAGGCAGCAACGGATTTGCTAATCACCATCATCTAACGCTCCTTTCACTTTAGCAGCTAAATGTTTAGTGGCTGACTTAAGAGGCTGTCAACTTCACTAATTACAGTGAACGACCTGAAGTAGACGAAGAAAAAGCCAGCTTGTTAGCTGGCTTTTTCAGTTTCTGAATCCATGTAATTATTTTTCTGCTTAAAGCATTGTCATTTGTTGGCTGCATGAAGTTCAGTCTTCTGAAGACGTAAGTAAATTTTTCATTATATCGAAAAAAAACACTATTAATGTTTATTTTTTCGCCAGAAAAGAGTCTTTAGACGCAAAAATACCCTCTCAAAGCTTCAGGTATTTTAGCCGCTAAAATGAGAACCCCGAATTTAACCCGAACCGCTTTTTCACCATAAACTAACTTAAGAGCGCAGAGCCTCATGAATCTATCGAACGTGACAGGCTGAGTGAATTACCTTTACCTTGCGCGTTCTTTACCGTCGGGGCCTGCTCCATTTTCTGTTTCTCTTTTCGCTCTTTTTCCTGTCGGCGTTTCAGATTTTCATGCGCGCGGTGGGCTTCACGCATTTCATCCCAGCCTTCAGCCAACTCGGGCTTATCGTGCCTGACCTTAGCCGTAGCGAGTTCCTCTATGCGTGGGCCATGCAGCCCCATACCGCCATGAATTTCCTTTACGGTTTCCAGGCGATTCTGAAGACGGCTAACCAGTGTTTGCTGCTGCTGAACCTGCGACTGCCATTTTGCTTTCTGGCCGGGTAATGAAAGGATGCCGGGCTGACGACTCATTAGTTGCTGTAATACGGTTTCCTGCTTATCTATCAGTGATTCAAGTCGGTTTTCCAGATTCTCAGCCTGAGTTTCTTTTACCGTAACGGCTGCTTCAACCGCATCCTTATATTCCTGCTCAATGTTTGGAGCATCAATATTGCCGTTCTGAATAAGGGGATTCTCTTCAAAAGTCTGATGCTCATCATGCAGCAGCTGCACCTGACCCTGGATATTTGCAGCTTCTGACTCTGCAGTAACGTCAGGTTTAAGACCGGAATGTGGGCGTGAAAGAGGGGTATCCCGGCCAGCGCCGGGATTGGTGAAAGGGGTAACTGATTTCATCCGGGAACTCCTACGCTGTGCGCTATCGGGAGAACTTCCGGCCCTGCTTCTCTGCTGCTGCTATCTGAGCTTTGCCGGAAGTCTGGTCATAGGAAATATTTTTTTCCGTACCTACTTCTGGCAGTTTATCGAAATTTTGACGGTCATGCTTGAATATCTGTTTGCCAACCTGCTGATAAACAGACTGCTTGTCAGTATGGATAATAGGGCCGTTGTAGCTGTTAGCTTTATCTGGGCCTTTGGAAAGATAAAGCGGATAAATACCCGGCTTAATACTGCCTGCTTTATCCACGTTATCATTTTTCCACTGACCTGCTTCATCGCTTTGCAGCACTCGCTGGCCGTTCATGACAAGAACACGTTGTTTGCTCATGTCGGATTCACTCCTGGTAATTTTATCTGCATCCAGTGTCGGTATTGGACTAACAGTTTTTTTTATAATGTCAGCAAGCATTGATGAATCCGCATTGATAACGGCCACGTCACGCGCAAGGTAGAGGTTTGTTCGAGCGTCATCATCTGCTGCCACCAAAGACCAGTCCAGGTTCATACCGGCGTTTAACGCCAGATCAGACGTGAACTGTCTCAGAGTTCGGCTGTTTCCTTCCCTGAATGGATGCAATGCATCTAATTCGCCGTAATAGTGTCCTAAACGCTCTGAAATTTTTTCGGTATCCATTCCATGAAAGAATTGCTCTTTCTCCATCGCGCGGAATAGTTTATTAAGTTCAGACTCAATGTAGGCAGAATCGGCATACATGACCTGATTTCCAAAGCGTTCTTTGACCATCGTCCCTGTGTTTTCCCGGTATTCTCCGGCCCAGGGATAGATGTCAGCAAAAATGCGCTTATGGGTTTCCTTCAAGCGCTGACTATTGAAAGGACCAAGAATGGGACTTTCTTCGAGCTGCGAAAGATTAAGCGCAACAGTATCACGCTCAAACTCTTCCAGCTGAACTTTGTCCTTGATTCCGGCTGTGTTGACGAGAGTATCTGTGCCCGGATAAAGATACGGGTCTTTATTATTACTCATGCCTGGTGTTGTTTAACGCGACGTGCATGATACGCAAAAATTTCCGCCTTACCTTCTTCGTAAGTCAAATCACCGGCAATGATGCGCTTCTTAATATCTTCGTAAAGCGGAGTGCCGCTAGGGTCCATGCCTTCAAGCTTCAGACTTGCTTCTGCCTTACTGAATCCCCTTGCCCTAACTTCGTTTTGTGCCATGGCTCCTCCGTTAAACGCTTTGTTTAGCTATATATATTATAATATTTTAGCGGCTAAAATCTTGTAATAAAGCAAAATCATCAAAAAAAATCCCGCCTTAGCGGGATTCTTCAACATAAGTGATAGACGATTAACCTTCCATAAGGCAAATAATTTTCACATTTTCGAGGTTTAATTCTTCTTCATCGCCAGAAGTATCGAACTTAATCCAGGCAAGACCTTCTTCACTTGGTCGTTTGTTAAGCAGAATACGTCCCTGCTCACCAAGATATTCAACGATAACTATCGCCTTTTTAAACTTGTCCGGTTCAGATTCTTTTTCTGGCGCCTTACGTGTTTTATCAGAAACGTCATTATCATCCGTTTCTGTTGGCACCTCATCGATGTCGTCTTCGCTGTTGAATTCATCATCGGCATCGGACACGCCGTTAAACGCATCAATTGTATTGGGATCGCGTTTATGCGCCTCTTTATCATCCAGATATTCACGGAAAACCTTTACTGCGCTGCGGGTGATATCTTCCCCCGCGTTCTCTTCAAGCAGCTTTTCCACTTCTGCCGGGTCTTGCTTGTAGGCTGTAACAAGTTCATTAACAACAGTGACGTCTCGGATCAAACCGTTGTTAAACGCCTTAGCAATGCATTCAGGCAAATCCAGCAGTGCGGCATGTTGTGTAACGAATGAAGGAGACTTGCCAAGGATTTTGGCAATCTGCGACTTGGTCACACCTGCCGATAGTTTACGGCCAATGTGTACAGCAATTTCACGCGCTGTAAGGTCGTTGCGCTGGATGTTTTCAATTACCTGATCGTCATCAGAGTAATCGTTATCAATGAAAGCCGGAATTTGTTTGAGTCCCGCTTTACGTGTACCGCGCCAACGCCGCTCACCATGGTTGATGATATAGCGACCTGGGTGATCAGGGTTCTCACGAACAGAAATAGGCATTTTAACGCCACGCGCTTTGATTGTTCCTGCGAGTTCACCAATAGACTCATCAGAGAAGCCTGGATTGTCATGCTGACGCGGCTGATTTGGGTCTGGCTCAATCGCATCCACGTTTAGCATGAGCGGCTTCCCTGCAGCTGCATCATCTGAAGCCTCCAGAAAGTTGGAAAGATCGCCAACACTGTCGAGGCCGAGGCCGGATGAATTTTTCTTGGTCATTAGTTGCTCTCCAACTGGTTCAACTGTTCTTTAACAAAAATTTGTTACGCGAGCTGAAGCTTGCTGTAAACGTAATCTGCAAGCGCCCGCATTTCCTGAGCTGCTTTTCTGGCTGCGGTTTTCTTTATCCGCCACACTGGCACGTGTGACGCCAGCGCATCCGCGATACTGCTGCGCAGCCCTATTGATACCGGAAGCACCAGGGTAGGGTAGGCCGTATGCAGTTCCTGCAGGTGCTGAACATGACGGGGATTACGGCTGTCTACCTTGCTCGGAACCATACCAAGGAACTCAAGTTTTCTGTTCATCTGGCGCTTAACCTGTTGAAACGTAGTAAGCATCTTTTTGATCCCATGAATGGAATACAGTTCCAGTTCAATAGGAGTAAGCATGTAATCAGCGGAAGACAGGGCCACAATCAGGGCATTGCTAAGGGTCGGCGCGGTATCTATAAGGCAAACGTCAATACCGCTGCGGGCAAGCTGTTCCATGTTACCCCGGAAATTAACAATCATTTCTTGCAGGCTGAATTTTTCAGCGTTGGCCAGCTGGGTGTCAGATTCAATCAGCGTAATGCCTTCTGCTGGCAGAGCAGCAATGCGGGCGTCATCAACCATTCCCCACAACTCGCTGGCTTTGATGCCGGACGCATATTGCTTCAGGGTATAGGAGGCATTAGCCTGCGTATCAAGATCGATTACAGCTACTCGTAAGCCTCTTTCGACAAAATCAAATGCCAGATGTACGAGAGTGGACGTTTTACCAACTCCCCCTTTTTGATTCGCTGTAACCAATGCTTTCATCGCTAATCTTCCTGTTTTCGTTTCGCTTCTTCAGCCCATTTTTTTACAATGAACGCCTGCCGTTCCGGTAAAACAACCTCCACACGAACAAACCCATCCGGTACTTCCTGCTTATAGGCTTCCCATACCCGGTTCACCGCCTGTGAGACTGCACCTCGCGAAATATTTAACGTTTCAACGAAATACTTCTGCGGCTTTCCTTCGACAAGTACACCGTAAGCAATATCGAGCGTCTGCTTACCTACGTTCAGGTTTCGGGCTACTCGTGAAAACACTTCTTTAGACAGATGTTTCCGTTCACTTTTTTCTTCGCCAGTGCTGGCGTGTTGCGGGTCACTGTTAATCGTGGTCATAGTTTCATTTCCAGATGCAAACCCTTTCAGGTCAGTTCAATGACGCCACAAACACAGTTTAGCTAAACAGCGTCTGCGGGTCAATCATTTTAGCCGCTAAAACCCAAACAGAAATGGATATAACGAAAAAAACCCGGCAAGCCGGGTTACTTAAAACTATTAGTAAGGCCAGCGGCTAAAGTAGCCGCGATAGTATAAGAGTTAAACATTTGCCCAACTGGCGAGACTCAGGCCGCCTTTGGTTTCCACGTTGCCATGATGTAGGTCAGCACAGCCAAAACAGTAAAGCTCAATATAAAAGGCCATGCAGCATCAAAAGGACTGACATGCCATTTGAAAAGCATTTTAAAAAACTGAAGTACCACATTCGCAATGAGCATGAACCGTACAGGAATCCACAGGACAACCAGCACAATGTATAGAGCGCCAACTAACCCGTGCACAATATTAGCCAGAGTAGAGCCTGACACATGAGCAGCGTTTGCGGCATGTAGCTGCGGCTCAGGCTGCGGTTGCGGTTGTTGCGGCTTAGGTTGCGCTTGTGCCTGCTTAACGTTCTCTTTGCGAGGGAACTGGATAACATTGCTCATAGGCGTGGCCTCCTGCTGGTATGCAATGGCTGAGAGTACACGTCTCAGTGCTTGCGTTGAATCGCGGGCGTCACTCTACTGGCGCGCCCAAGAGCATAATCCATGGTTTCTTTACAGATCCGCATATCCTCTTCTGGCGTCAAACAATCTGCACATATCTGACCTAAGTCAGCTTTGAGCAGGTCAGCATCAAAAAGGCTCTTCTTCAACATACTGAGAGGGCAGCCACAGCGCCTACACTGAGTACAGATAAGTCTATTTTTCATCGGATTACTCCGGTATGAGACCTGAGCACTGTACCCGGTCTTCAGTATCAATATAGGTCTTTAAGACCTAGCAGTCAATTTTAGCAGCTAAAGATTTGACCTAAACGTTCCATATTTTTCCATAACCCGCAACCTCAACCAGGATTGCCCAGCCCGCGAAGGGAATTGGTGCATCCCCCCCCATCCAGCGCCTGACCTGTCTACTGTCTTTAACGCCTGTTAAGCGAGCTACCTGACTGCCTGTTAACCCAAGTGTGCTGACCAGAGAGCGAATTTCATCTGGCGTAGGGCAAACCCAGCCCTCCCCAAATGCTAAAAAACACTCCGGCCTTATAGCCGGAGGATATGAATTATTTTCCATGCACCCGTTACCCGTTATCGCTTTCTTCAAACACCCTCAAATCGTCAGCATGGTAAATCATTTTGATGCAGGCTGGACCATGCTCAACTGCCTGTCTACCTTGCGCGCTTGTATCGGTGTCTTACCGGATTATCATAATGAGCGAGCACCATGCCTGACTCGTATATGTATCGATCTTAACAATATTACCAATTTTTTTATCGGGAACGGGATGTTTAACCTTTGTAACTTCACAGTTCCTTATTAGAAGAATGGAAGCAGGCTTAAATTAAAAAAAAACCGCCAGCGGCGGATTATTTGAGGATAGATACTGGAAGGCAAGCTAGGCAAAAATTACCATGATGAATTTTTCCAACAGCAAATGCAGATACTTCATTGAAAGCCTCCCAACGTTCGACAGGATTCTCCACGTTGATGGGTTTAATGGTCGGTTTCAGAGTTTTTCCATGCAGATCCCGTAGGTCAGCATCGAGCGCCAAGCAGCTTTCGTGAAACCAGACGGTCAGATCATTAGGACGAATATAATTATGCCTATGATTAAAAGCGAGTGATTTAGCAATTGAAGTAACATTGCTCACTCAAAGATTATACTTTGATTCCTTTTATTAATAATAAAGGCGAATACATTCCCTACAGCAGGCCATTCAGCCTGCTGCAATCAGTAAGTCATGAATAGGTTTGAAATGACTATTGGCAATGATATTCCGACTTTCCCAGCGGTCATGATCGGCCTGCAGGTTGATCCAGAATGTTTCATCTGTCTGAAACAGTACAGCAAGCTGGCAGGCTTCTGAAACGCTGAGACGACGAGTGTTATTAATAATCTGGCCTATCACCTTACGTGAAACACCCATAGCGAAAGCCAGTTCGGCCTGCGTTAAGTTCTGTGCTTTCAAAAACTCTTCTGAAAGCATTTCCCCGACAGTTGTGGGTTCTGCAGTAATGGTATCCATAATGCCCCTTAGCGGTATTTATGTGGATCGAGGTAAATGTCACAAGCATGCCCGTCACGCCAGCGGAAAATTAGCCTCCACTGAATATTAACCCGGATGCTTGACCATCCGGCCAGATTGCCCTGAAGGCGCTCATAGTTATTACTGGGTGGAGCAAACAGGGATTTTTCAGTGCTTGCAGCGGCAAGCATAGTCAGCTTACGACGCAAAGCTTTTTCAATCATGGCCGGGATCTGCGCGCTTCTTTTATCGTACAGATAGAACTCGGCAAGTTCACCGTTCTGGCCGTCCTTGAAGCTACCTATCATCCTCGAACCTCATTGTATTAATGAGTAAGAATTATATCAAAACAGCGCATGTATGCAACCAAAATGGAACATCAAGCTCCCAAAAAGGAGCGCACCATGTCGGGAAAGGCATAATATTTGGTATCAAAGATTTTTGGACCTTCTTCTTGGCGTAAACCTCTCGATCATTTAGCTACTGTATATTTCGAATCTTTCTCTGTGTTGTCAGCACATTCTGTGGAGCGGAGCGTTTAAGCTCGCGTAGCGAGTGTGTAATTTTTCTAGTTACATCATCCACTATAAGTTTTGTTTTGGGCCGGTTTTGGCCCGAAACAAAATCTTTAAGTGGGGCAGTGAATAGCCAGTCAGGTTTGAATTCGTTTAAGCCAAAGGTTTACCTTTGGCAGAGCGAAGCGGCCTAAGCTCGCGTAGCGAGTGAGATATTTTGGGTGAGACCGCTTGCGGTCGAGGGGCTTGCTCCTGGGGGGATGGGAGGCCGCTTGCGGCCGGGAGGGATTGAGAAGGGGGGATTCCCCCCTTCGGGGGCGTCGTAGACGCGGTTAAAAATAAGGTTATTTCTTTTGGTTAATATAGGTTAGATATCTGGTTAAAGATCTGGTTAGAGGGGTGTGGATATGATGTTTAATCATTTGATTTATCTATTAAAAACTATCCACACGCGTACCTCAAATGTCATGAAAGCGTACCTCATATGTCGTGAAAGCGTACCTCAAATGTCATGAAAGCGTACCTCATATGTCGTTAACCCGTACCTCATATGTCGTGAAAACGTACCTCATATGTCATGGTATTACCGGGTTATTAACACACTTATCCACAAAATCCGTGGATAAAATGCACAGCAACGTTTATACCAACAGACCTAAACACAACCTAAACTTTTTCTTGCCGTAAAATTGTCCAGCTAAACTTTTTGGGCGTACCTCATGTGTCATAAAGGCGTACCTCATATGTCATGAAAGCTCTTACTTGGTGTCCTCAGAAGGCTGGTGACCAAGTACAGGGTTAATACGCTGGCAGCCTACCAAAGTACCGTTGACGTAAGCGTTATAGATCAGACCGCTCTCCTTGAGTTCCTCACAGGCTTTAGTGACCTGCTGTTTCCATTTGCGTGGTGCTGCAGTTTCTGATCCACACATCAACCGGAAGCTTTCCAGCTTCATAGGGAATGGCTCCTTATGAGAGCTGAAATAATCAAAAAGACGACGAGCAATGGGTGAAAGCTTTCGATACTTTTCCCATACAAATTTGGTGTAATGATCACCGGCAAAAAAGAGAACCATTTCTTTATCAATGATTACTTCGCATCGTGACGAGCGGGTTCCCCGGTCAATCACACGGAAACGTCCAATCAGAGAAACAGATTCAAGATGCCCTACGCGATCTGAAATAAACTGCATGGCTGTAGCCTGGAGTCTCGTCAGGCACTCTTCTGCTTTTTCGATGTAACGGCCATTGTATGACCAGGCCAGATCTTGACAGAGTTCATAGAACGTAAACGTTATAGGCTCGCCCATAGGCTTTCTTTTAGCGTATTCGAGTACCTGTTGCCAGACCAGTTCATCATCATCAGCACGTAGTTCAAGACCTGTATAAGTGATCCTCACATCTTTATTGATGTGATAAATTTCTTTTTTCTGCAATGCTTCACGGGGTTGGCGTTTGTTTTTAACCGTAAACAAAGCTGATCGTGCATAGTCGTTAGGCAACGCTCGCATTGAATCAGGCCAAGGGGCAATGTCGAATAAAGTTAGCTGCTCTTGAGTCTTTTTCTTTCCGCTCGATTTCAGGCGCTGGGCCTGTGCAGCCTGTTTTAAGCTATCGAGTTCGGAACCATCTTTCTCGTTCTTCATAAATCCCTCAGCCGCTTCATCGCGCATTGAGAATAGGCCCGTTTTCGGCCTTTCATTCTACACCAGGTTGACCAACCAATCAGTTTTCAGAACCCGTTACGCCCATATCCATCAATTTAATTAAGGACAAGTAGCACATATGATGCGCAGTAACCTTACAGCCTTATACTTGCCTATATAATCTGCGGGCTTACCCATACCTTTATGTGTGAATAGTAGGTATATTCCTTGACTTCCAGTGTTAGCTTGTTCTTAAAACCTTAATCGCTATATCGAAATTAAGTAACTAAAGCCCTAACTGTACGCTCCCTTGACTCTGTGTCTTTTGTCAAATTTCCGATAAACTGGAAGCGTTTATTACCTAAACTGTTAGGTAGCTTTTAGTTTAGCTATACATTTTAAGGCGGTCAACATTTTAGCCGCTAAAATTTACATCGAGGCTAAAGCTCATCGTGTACAACCTAATCTTCTTTACCAACATCCTCAGATTGCTTGAAGAACGCAATATGACAAAGCAGGAGCTGTCTCACCAAGCGGGTGTGTCTATCTCATTTTTATCAGATCTCACAAACGGAAAAGCTAACCCGTCCTTACGTGTGATGGAGCGTATTGCAAACGCCCTTGATGTTTCTCTTCCTGAATTACTCGAATCAACTGACCTTGACGAGCATAGTCTTATGCTTATGGCTGATGGAAAACCTGCTAAAAGCCTGCCCCCGGGGTATGTAAGGATCTCCGTTATTGTTTCAGACCAGCAGGCATATCAGATACGCCGCTGGAGTGAGTCAGCACGGCAAAAGTTACGCCAGGAAGCTGAAGCAATGCTAAAAGAACTGCAGGAAAAGAAAGAAGATTGACGCCAGAAAGGAACTAACCTGCAAGGATGCAGATTTTAGCCGCTAAAATTTCCCCGTTTTATCCTCCTGTCAACTACCAACAATTTCGCTTTAAAGTGGGATTTAAGCTTGCCTGCGCCTCTGTTTCGGTATATCGTTTGCGCTAATTTGTATTGTAAAAGCAGTGTAAAGATAAATGGGGCCTTATGGACGTTGTTGATACCGTCAGAAGAAGGGCAATTGAAAAGCTCAAAAGGGATTTAGGGCCGGAGTTAATGGCTGCGCTTAATGATCCCAACACTCTTGAAATTATGCTCAACCCTGATGGTCAGCTTTGGCGTGAAGAGTTTGGCTCGCCGATGTACAGCATGGGGACATTACCTTTTACACGTTCCAAAACCATCCTTGAAACTATCGCGGGCTTCCATGACAAGGTAATTGACCTCTCCGCACCATTTCTGGAGTGCGAATTACCTGTTGATGGCTCGCGTTTTGCCGGTCAGCTGCCACCGCTAGTCTCAGGTCCAACTTTTGCCATTCGTAAGAAGGCCTCACGTATTTTCCTGCTGAATGAGTACGTCGAGAAAGGTGTTATGAGCGCGTGTCAGGCTGAGTACATCTGTCGTGCCATTAGCGCTCATAAAAACATTCTTGTAATTGGGGGAACCGGGTCGGGCAAAACTACCCTGCTTAACGCCATTATTGCTGAGATTGTGAGTCAGTTTCCGAATGAGCGAATCTGCATTATTGAAGATACCGGCGAGCTGCAATGCGCTGCGAAGAATTACGTCCAGTACCACACAACCGTTAACGTCACCATGACCGATTTGCTACGCATCATCCTGCGTATGCGCCCGGACCGCATCCTTGTAGGTGAAACCCGCGGCCCGGAAGCGCTGGACATGCTGGATGCATGGAACACCGGCCATGAGGGCGGCGCGGCTTCGCTCCATGCTAACAACACGCTTTCTGCCCTGACGCGCCTGCGCTCCCTAATTTCACGCAACCCGTTTGCACCTCGCGAAATTGAACCGGTTATTGGTGAAGCGGTAAACGTCATTGTTCAAATCTCAAAGACCTCAGATGGTCGTCGGATTCAGGAAATACGTGAAGTTCAGGGATTTGAAGGCGGGGGATATGTTTCTCAGCTGATCGCAGCTTAATAAAAGGAGGATAGAACGCAACTCAACCATAAAGAAACTTGCAGGAAAGAAAACGCAGTTTACGCGCCATGGCAAGGGGAGTGTATGCAGGCCGCTCTGGCAACAGAAGCTGCCAAATACGGCCATACAGAGATCGCAATATCCAGTATCGGCAACGAACCAACAACATTTAGGCGTTTTTTGAAAATCCTTAACAACCAACACTTAACCACTCTCTAGGAGTTTTTCAATGAAATTTGCCATCTCTCAGTTCAACCTCAGCAAACATGCCTTCTGGGCTTTCATGGGCGCGCTGCTGTTCTTTGCAGCAGCTGAACCTGCTCTGGCTTCCAACACTTCAGGCGGCGGCCTGCCGTTTGATGACTGGATGACTAACATCCGTACCTCCGTAACCGGTCCGTTCGCCTATACCGCTTCAATTATTGGTCTTGTGGGAGCTGGCGCCATGCTGATCTTCGGCGGTGATATGAACGGGTTCCTGCGTACCCTGATTTTCATCGTACTGGTTCTGAGCTTTCTGGTTGCAGCTCAGAACACCCTGTCGGCGATTACAGGTCAGGGTGCAGAACTGGCTGCAATGCTGACTAACGCGAAGAGCGGGGGAGTGGCATAACCATGACTCTGCGCACGATCCCCATCCGTCGGGTGGCTTCCAGAACGAACCTATTCATGGGCGGGGACCGTGAACTGGTTATGTTTTCAATCCTACTGGCAGCGGTCCTTATCTTTACTTCCCAGGACTGGGTCGCTGCCGGTGTGGGTATCGCGATTTGGGCGGGAGCACTAGCACTGTTGAGAAGAATGGCGAAATCAGATCCCATGCTGCGCCAGGTCTATCTTCGGAGCCTTAAGTATAACCAGTCGTATTACGCGCCTCGCGCTACACCGTTCCGCAAAAATACGACAACCCAAGGGAACCGATACATAGTGGGGAAAAAATGAACACAGCAATTCCTGTCTTAGTGGCATTGATTGGGCTAGTTCTGCTGGGGATGATGATGGCTGTCTATCGCCGTATGGTGAAGGATTACCATCTTAAAAAGCAGCGATCTAAAGATGAAGCCTTGGCCGATATGCTTAACTATGCCGCCGTAGTTGATGACGGCATTATTGTTGGCAAGAACGGTTCATTTATGGCGTCCTTTTTTTATAAAGGCACAGACAACGCAAGCGCAACCGATCAGGAAAGGGAACTCGTCTCTTTCCGCATCAATAAGGCAATTGGCAAACTTGGCAATGGCTGGATGATGCACGTTGATGCGTTGCGTAACCCAGCACCCTCATACAGTGAACGTAATGCCTCGCATTTCCCTGATCGTGTTTCAGCTGCAGTCGATGAAGAGCGTCGCCGCGTGTTTGAGCGCATGGGCCAGCTTTATGAAGGTTGCTTTATCGTCACCTTCACCTGGTTTCCGCCAGCGCTGGCGGAAAGCAAATTCACCGAGCTGATGTTTGATGATGACAGGGAAGAGTCTACTGACAGCGTTGCTACACGCAGCCTGATCAATAAGTTCAAACATGAAATTGCGCTCATTGAAGCCAACCTTGCTCAGACTGTTACCATCGAGCGTCTTACCGGCCTTAAGGTTGATCAGGAAGACGGCACGATTGCCACCATGGATCAGCAGCTGGAATATCTGCAATATTGCATTACTGGCCTGCAGCATCCTGTGCGTCTGCCTAACAACCCAATTTATCTTGATTCGCTGATTGGCGGGCAAGAATTCATTCCGGGAATTACCCCCCGGATTGGAAAAAATTTCATTCAGGTCGTGGCTATCGATGGCTATCCGACTGATTCCTATCCTGGCATTCTCAACAAATTGGCTGAGCAGCCTTGTGAATATCGCTGGTCAACCCGTTTTATCTTCCTTGATTCTCATGAGGCGATTTCCAAGCTCACTGCATTTCGCCGTAAGTGGAAGCAGAAAGTGCGTGGCTTCATGTCGCAGTTGTTTAATACGAACAATGGCTACATAGATGAAGATGCCCTTTCTATGGTTAATGATGCGTCATCAGCTATTGCGGAGACTAACTCAGGCATGGTCAGCCAGGGTTATATGACAAGCGTCATCGTTCTGATGAATGAAGAACGTTCAAAGGTTGAAGCCGCTGCTGAATTTATGCGTAAAGCCGTTAATAACCTGGGCTTTACTGCACGCATTGAAACCATAAACACGGTTGATGCCTACTTTGGATCACTGCCAGGCCACGGTGTTGAAAATGTGCGCCGTCCGCTGGTCAACACGCTTAACCTGGCAGACCTGATGCCTACCAGCACAATCTGGTCAGGCGAGAACAAAGCGCCTAGCCCGATGTTTGAAGCTGGCGCTCCACCTCTAATGCATGGCCTCACGTCCGGTAATACACCTTTTCGCATGAATCTTCACGTTCGCGATCTTGGTCATGGCTTTATGTTCGGTCCAACTCGTGCAGGTAAATCTACGCATCTGGCTCTTATCGCGTTGCAATGGAGACGCTACCAGGACTCCCGTATTTTTGCCTTCGATAAAGGTTTGTCGATGTATCCAACCTGTAAAGCTGTTGGAGGCAAACACTTCACTATCGCTGCAGATGATGACCAGCTGGCCTTTGCACCACTTTCCCATCTTGACACACCTTCACGTCGCGCATGGGCCATGGAATGGATTGAAGCTATCCTGGTACTGAATGGCGTTAAGGTTGAGTCGCAGATGCGTAATGCCATTGCGGAAGCGATTAAAAGCATGGCTAACAGCGGCTCTAAAACGCTCTCTGAGTTTTCCGTGTCGGTTCAGGATAACACTGTCCGTGATGCTCTTAAGCAGTACACCATTGATGGCAATATGGGCCACCTTCTTGATGCAGAAGAAGATGGCATGGATATTTCGGACTTCATGACGTTTGAGATCGAAAACCTCATGAATATGGATCAGAAATACGCGCTGCCGGTTCTGCTTTATCTCTTCCGCCGCATTGAAGAATCCCTTGATGGTCGTCCTACCCTCATCATCCTAGATGAGGCCTGGCTCATGCTGGGGCATCCAGAGTTCAGAGGAAAAATTCGTGAATGGCTCAAATCCATGGCGAAGAAAAACTGTGCTGTGTTGATGGCTACACAGCAGCTAGGCGATGCCGCTAACTCCGGCATTCTTGATGTGATCATTGAATCTACAGCAAGCCGTATCTTCCTGCCGAACAGTAACGCAACGCAAGACGAAGCTATGTCCATGTATCTCAACATGGGCCTAAACCGCCGTCAGGTAGAAATTATCGCTTCTGCCGTACCGAAGCGTGATTACTACTACGTCTCGGAAGAGGGCCGTCGCCTGTATCAGCTCGCCCTCGGCCCGCTTGCGCTTGCGTTCGTTGGTGCAACCGACCCCGATTCAATTGCAGCCGTCAGGGAACTCTGTGAAACCTACGGGGATGAATGGATTGATGAATGGCTCCGTACAAAAGGCCTGAACTTAAATAATTATGAGGTCGCAGCATGAAACTGTTTAAACGTAAAAAGTCTCAGCAGCCTGAAAGCAATAACCCATATTTGAATGCCCGCCGTTCGTGGAACATTCATATGGGTCATGTTCAGGAATTTGGGGCCCTGGGAATTTTTATTGGTATAGCGGGCTTACTGATCGCCCTTGCGGCGGTAGGCGGCCTGATTCACGTAGCAAGCCAGTCAAAGTTTGTTCCAATGGTTTATGAAAAAGATCGGGGCGGCAATTATGTCAGCATGACACGGGCAGATCGCCTGCCTCCGGCCAAAGTAGATGATTTCCGCTCAGCTTCCTGGAACTTTATTGAAAATATCAGGACGGTTACGCCAGACGGTGAAATGCAGCGTAAAGCCGTACTGCGCACCTACGCATTTTTGTTCCCGGACGATGCGGCGACAACGAAGGCCAATGAGTTTCTGAACGGCTCAAAAGAACGCAATCCATTTACCCGCGCTAAAACCGAAATGGTCAGCGTTGAGCTGATTTCGGCTCTGCAGCAGTCGCCGGGAACGTGGCAGATTGACTGGACTGAAACGACCCGAAACCGCGACGGAACGCTGAAAATCCCTCCTGTCAGAATGCGTGCGCTGATCACCATTTATCAGAACAGCAATCTGAACGCTAGCGTTAGCGAAAACAACGATGTCATGAATCCTCATCGTATTTTCATTAAAGATTTCAACTGGTCAAAACAACTGTAACTTCGGGGCCGAAACATGAAAAAGTCATTTATTGCAGCATTCATTCTGAGTTTACCGCTTTTGGCTGATGCGGCTCCCGGTAGCGATCCGTTAGCCGACCAGTATTTCTCAAACAATGAGCCTTCCCTGACGCCGCAGGAGCGGGCAGCTATTGGCATCGGTCAAAAATGGCAGACCGGCACCGGGAGCGTAACCGGTAAGCCTTTCGCAGGACCGGATGGTTCAATCAGTTATGTATATACATCAGGCCAGACTCAGATTGTCTGTGCAGTCTTGCAAATTTGTGACGTTGCACTGCAACCGGGTGAAAACGTCAATAACATTGATATAGGCGATCCACGCATCCAGGTTTCACCATCTATTACCGGCTCTGGTGCTGCACAGCAGCTGCACTTGATTATCAAGCCGCTGGATGTCGGACTCGATACCTCAGTTGTCGTTACAACTGACCGCCGAACCTATCGTTTCCGTGTCAAATCCAGCCGCACCAAGTTTATGCCTTACGTGTCGTTCACTTATCCTGAAGATGCCCAGGCAAAATGGGACCTCATTAAAAACCGTGAGGCGAAGCAGCTGCGTGACAACACTATCCCGCAAACAGGCGAGTACCTTGGCAATCTGGACTTTAACTATGAGATCAGCGGCTCCGCAAGCTGGAAGCCAGTACGGGTTTACAATGACGGCGTAAAAACCATCATTCAGTTTCCTAAGAATATTTCTTCTGGCGAAACACCGGTTCTGTTGGTTGTTCGAAAAGAGGGAGGCTTGTTCTCAAAAGATGACACGCAACAGGTGAACCTGCGTACGCAGGGTGACCGGACAATTGTTGATGGCCTGTTTGACAAAGCCTATTTGCTGATTGGGGTGGGTTCCAGTCAGGAAAAAGTTACGATCACAAGGGGCTAATCATGCAAGCAATTAAATTTTCCTCAGCATTCATTTTTGCGGTCAGCCTGCTTGTGACGGGCTGCGCTTCTAAAGGCTATGGCAACTACTCTAACGCGTCGATGTTTGCCAGCACCAGTATGGCTGATAGCACGGTATCGCACCTGGCCTCGCTGTATCCTCCGGGCAGAACGGAGTTCAGCCTGAAACAGCGGGCGACAGATCCGTTCGGCACGGTTCTGGTTCAACGCCTGCGATCTCGTGGTTATGCGGTTAAAGAATTCATCTCGAATAAAAAACCACAGACTGCGGTTTCTGCAGCTCCGGGAACCTCGCTGGGTTACGTAGTGAATACCGTTGCACCTAACCTTTACCAGGTCACGGCGTATGTTGGAAACACAACGCTCAGCCGTGGCTTTGTTACTGCAACTGATGGCAAGGCTTACCCGGCTGGCCCATGGACTCGTGAGGATTAAAGGATGGCAGATCAAGATAAAATGTCCCCTGGCGCCTCTCCGGGCGTTGCGAACAAAAACGGTGTGCGCCGCGTTAACAAAAGACCAATGTACATCGTTATAGGTTGTGTCGCGGTGTTCTGTCTGGTTGTAGCTTACGTCGCTAACAAACGAGCTAATCAGGGCGCTACTGAGGCAGAGGAAACAGCGCAGCATCACAACAGCAACCGTGACACGTCTGCTATGGCAATGGACGTTATGGGCGGCGGAAGCAGCGGGCTTATTGAGGCTCCGGCTTCACCGCCTGCGCTTCCGCCGCAGGACAATACGGCACCGCAGACTAGCGCGGCTCCGCAGAATAAGCCAACGACTGAAATGGCTTCAGTGCCGGTCGCACCGGTGGAGAATCCAGATCAGCCGCCAGTTCCGCAGAGAACGGCAGCGCCACGACAGAACGATCCTGAAGCTGACCAGATTCGCCGTAATAAAATGCGCGATTTTGTTGAAGCCGTTAAGGCCAAAACGCCAATGGATTTGCCTAATCAGCTCGGACAGGGTAAAGGCGCTGCAGGCAGCAACGGTTCACCTCAGAGCAGGGATCAAATGCTACAAGAGATGGCCAATGTTCGTCGACAGATGGACCAGAACAACAGCGGTGATGCCACTGCAGATTATCAGTCGCAGGTACAGCGCATCCGTGCCTCAATGGATGGAAACACAGAGGGCGGTAGCGGCTCTGGCGGTGATAGCGGTATGCAACTGGCATCGGTAGGTGGCGCAGCGGTTTCACGCAACGACATTAACCAGTTCGGTAAGAAGGGACAGGGCGACAGATGGTTACTGAATGAACAGGTTTCAGCTCCGCATAGCCCGTATGAACTTCGCGCAGGTTGGGTAATTCCGGGCGTTATGATCAGCGGCATTAACTCTGATTTACCTGGGCAAATCGTTGCGCAGGTATCTCAGGATGTATATGACACGGCTACTGGAAAGAATCTCCTCATACCTCACGGTACACGTCTGGTTGGCACTTATTCGAGTGATGTGGGATATGGACAGGAAGGTGTAATGATTGCCTGGCAACGCCTTGTGTTCCCAGATGGAAAGGCTCTGGATATAGGTTCAATGCCTGGTGCTGATATGGCCGGATACTCTGGTTTCCGCGATCAGGTTAATAATCACTACGTTCGCGTGTTTGGTAATGCTTTATTGCTTTCAGGAATAACAGCAACCATCGCTTATTCGCAGGACCGGGACCAGAACAGCAGCAACAATACTAATCAGGCACCTAACATGAGTAGTGAAATGAGCGCAGCACTGGGCCAAACCTTCGGCCAGGCCATTGCGCAGGTTGTACAGAAGAACCTGAATATTTCACCTACGCTCGAAATTCGTCCGGGTTATCGCTTCAATATCATGGTTACAAAAGACCTGGCATTCACTAAGCCTTATCAGTCCTTTGATTACTAGGAGACAAGACGATGAGTTCACGTTTCGTTTTAGCAGCTAAAAAAGCGTTACTGGCTTCACTCGTGGCGTCAACCATGACCTTACCGGCGAAAGCCGGTATTCCGGTCATCGATGGAACCAACGTAGTGCAGACAACAATCAGTGCTGTTAACAATGTGAAGGCGGTTGCACAACAGATCCAGCAGTATCAGACACAGCTCCAGCAGTATGAAAATATGCTTCAGAACACAGTCGCGCCAGCTGCTTATATCTGGGATCAGGCCAATTCGACCATTAATAAGCTTCTGCAGGCGCAAGATACGCTCAACTACTATAAAAATCAGGCTGGAAGCCTGGACTCATATCTCAAACGTTATCAGGATATTAGTTATTACCGTTCTTCTCCGTGCTTTAACAGCAATATAGACTGTACGCCGGAGGAAATGGCAGCCCTGCGTAATGCTGATAAAGACAGTTCTGAAGCCCGTAAAAAGGCTAACGATGCGGTTTTTAAAACTATCGATCAGCAGCAGGAAACACTTCAGTCGGATGCTGATAACCTTGCGGATTTACAAAATCAGGCTACTGGCGCTAAAGGTCAGATGGAGGCAGTTCAGGCAGCAAATCAGCTTGCCAGTGCTCAAACCAATCAACTTTTGCAGATCCGTTCCTTGTTAGTTGCTCAGCAAAACGCGGCCACCACACTTGCACAAGCTCAGGCAGACAAAGAAGCTCAGCAAGCAGCTGCTTCAGAAGCATTTCGTGGTGGTAAATACACCTATGGTTCAAATAAATCTTGGTAAGGAAAAATTATGAAAACTTCAAAAATCATTTTCGGTGCTTTTATCCTCAGTTCATTTTTCTTAACTGGCTGCGACCAAAAGCCAACTGCCGAGCAAATAAATTGCAGCAAACCTGTTAAGGATATGAGTAAGGCTGAGATGGAAAAGTGTGGCAAAGGTGGACATTTTTCTTCTGAGCCAACCGGTGAAAACAAAAAATGGTGATGCTATGAAATTTAGTAATAGTTTCATCATATTCATTTTGTTGTTATTCGCAGCGAGCTTTGCTGCGAATGCAGCGCCAACAACCACCTTAAATAGTCATGGCTTGTTAGATGATATTTTAGGTCGTTATGGCGCTGTTGCTTCTACATGGAAAACCGTAATAACGCAGTATGCGTCATACCTATTTTGGAGCTTGGTTTTAATCAGCATGGTTTGGACATTTGGGATGATGGCCTTACAAGCTGATGGCGGCATAGCTTCAGCATTAGCTGAATTAGTTAGATTTTTTGTGGTCGCTGGGTTCTTTTACTGGCTGCTTATAAATGGCCCGGCAATATCTATGTCTATTCAGGACAGCTTAAGGCAGCTTGCTGCTAAAGCCTCTGGATTCGACAAGGGTTTATCTCCTTCAGATATTGTAGATATAGGCTTTCATATTGCAGAAAGAGTCGCAGATCAGTCATCTGTATGGTCGCCAGCAGATTCAACCGTGGGGTTACTCATGGCTGCAGTTATCCTGTGTGTATTAGCATTGGTTGGCGTTAATATGCTTTTACTCCTGATCACAGGATGGATTTTAAGCTATGCAGGAATCATCATGCTCGGTTTAGGAGGAGCACGCTGGACTTCTGATATGGCTATTAATTTCTTCAAAACCGTTTTAAATGTAGGCCTGCAACTTTTCACAATGGTCTTAATAGTGGGAATTGGTAAGTCATTTATTGATTCCTACTATCAAGCGATGGGCGATGACGTTATTCAGATCAAAGATATGTTCGTAATGCTGGTTAGTTCGATAATTCTTTTGGTTTTAGTTAACAAAGTTCCACAAATGATTGGAAACATTGCCGGTGGTGCAACAACTGGCGGAATTGGCGGTTTCGGTGCAGGTGCTCTGGTTGGCGCTGCAGCTGCAGCTGGTGCAGCAATAGCAACTGCTGGCGCAGCTGCAGCTGCAGGAACAGCGGGCGCTGCAGGTGGTGCATCAGCGCTTAAAGCTGCATTTGAATCTGCTCAGGCAGCAATGGCCGAAGAATCAGGCTCTGGCGGCTCTGGCGGCGGCATGGGCGGCGGCGAGGATACCGGCAGCGTAAATGCAGCTGAGAGTTCATCTGCTGATTCAGGTGGATCAGGTGGATCAGGTGATGGTAACGCAGCAGAAGGCAGTGCTGCGGGCACGGCCAGTGGTGCAGGCGCAAGTGGTGCAGGCGGCAGTGATGCAGGCAAGAGCAGTGGTACAGGCAAGGGCAGTAAGGGATTCGCAGCGTCGTTTTCTCGTGCTGGTCGCATGGCTTCACATATGGCCGGAAGCCTTTCTAAAGGTATGGCAGCCCAAAACGCTGAAAAGCATGGCGCTAAGATGAGCGCTGCACAGGAAGCAATTGCGCAAACATCAGGCGGAAAACTTGCAGCACAAATCAGGCAGCAATCTGCGGATCGCCAGGGCGGTTCATCTGAAACCAATGGAGCACGTTCAATGGTTGCCGATGAAGATGCACTACAGGGAGCATTCGTAGGTGATAGCACCGCAGAAGCTTCAGAAGCAACCACCTCTGAAACATCAGATGAAAATACGGCTGAAACATCCGAAGAATTTGGAGGTGATAGCCTGAGCGGTGCGGATTCGTCTGAAAATCAGGCTGATGCAAACACTGGTTCGGATAATGACGCAGAGCCAGAGCAATACAGTGATGAGTACCAACAGTTTATAAACAAGCAAAGTTTCTAAGAGGTTTATATGAGAATTGCCCTGTCGTTAGTTTTATTAGCTACTTCATCAATGATGCTTACAGCCCCGGCAAAAGCAGCAGATCCATGTGAGCAGGTATTGTGTCTATCTGGCGTTATGGCAGGTAAGGGCGTCGTAAGCGGATGCTCAGAGCCAGTCAGCGATTACTTCAGCATTGTCGATACAAAGCATGGGGCATTCCTGCCGGACCACACCTCACGTAAACGAAAAAAACAGTTGGATAAATGCCCTGACGCGGGAAGCAATGTGATCGAGAAAATTAACAATAAGTTTGGCCGCTTACGCGGTCTATGAGTTCTGGAGGAGTTATGCCGTATTTAGATATGCCACCGGCGCAAGTTGAAAGAGTTGTGTGTTCGATTACAGCAGCCATCAAATATCAGGTTCCGGCTAACATCATGTTAGCCATAGCTGAGAAGGAAGGTGGCAGCACGGGTCTTGAGAACAAAAATCGCAATGCAAACGGCACATATGATGTGGGTCGGATGCAGTTCAATACTGTGTATTTAAAAGACCTGGAGAAGTACGGCATAACTGCAGATGACGTGGCGCAGCCGGGATGCTATTCATATGATCTGGCTGCATGGCGTATTAGAGGTCACATTAAGAATGACAAAGGCGACATATGGACCAAATCAGCTAACTATCACTCAAAAACACCTGAATTCAATACCATTTATCGAGCCGACCTAATCCGCAAAGCAGCGAAGTGGCAGAAATGGATTGAGGCGCGTTTCAATACTTTTGATGCTACCAAGCCTGCAAGCAATCCTGTTCAGCCGCTTTTAGCGGCTGCTAAAGAGCCGCCAGAGAAAGAAGCCGGACAACACATAAAACAGATTACTGATCTGGCTACGGATGATAAACATTTAGGTTCTGCCACACCTCCCAGGAACGATGGCAAAGCTGCAATGCCATCAACACCTGATCAGTTGATGGGTTTTACGGCATCAGTCCAGGATATCCCGGTAAAAACAGTATCCCGTTCGGACTATCGACAAACTACGCAACCATTACCAAGTCAATTTAACAAAGGTGCTGCTGCTGCGCTGGCCGCTGTATACGGCAATAACAAACTGCGCTAATTTTAGCAGCTAAATTAATATGCCATATAGAAACATTGAATTAATCAAGTGGGTTGCCTTGTTCTTGATGGTAGGCGATCACATTAATAAATACTTATTAAATGAAGCATCAACACTCCTCTACTGTGCAGGGCGTGTCGCAATGCCATTATTTTGTTATTGCCTAGCCTACAATCTCGCCAGGCCAGACACACTTATTGGAGGAGTTTATTCAAGGACGGCCATTCGACTTTTTATTTTTGGAGTTATTGCCACACCTGCATATATACTTCTTGGCGGGGTCTTTGATGATTGGTGGCCGCTTAATATTCTTTTTACTTTATTCAGCATATGTGTAATTTGTTATTTCCTTGATATGCGCAAATGCAATTACGCCTTTTTAGCTTACCTGTTATTTTTAATTTTCGGCGCAGTTGTCGAGTTCTGGTGGCCTGCTATCGCTATGGGCGTAAGCATCTGGCTTTATTATAAAGAGGGGAGGGGGATGTATCTCTTTCTGGCATTGCTAAGCTGCGCTTTACTAGCTCTGATAAATGATAATTTTTATGCTCTGCTGGCTGTACCTGTAATCAGCTTAGCCAGCGCTCTGCGCTTCAGCCTTCCGCGCTTTAAGTGGATGTTCTATGCATTTTATCCGATGCATTTGTACCTGATTCTTGCGCTCCGCTCCTACCTGATGAGCAAAGGCTACCTGTTTTTTACTTAATATTTTCAGCGTTATTTATTAATAGCTTGTCATGAAAAAGCCCCCAAAGAGGGGGCTATAATTCATTTCTTTTTTATCTCTTTAAGGAGTTTGGCAACAGCAGTAACGAGCGTGGCGAGAGCGAGGATGATTTGCGGGAGGTTTTGGATAAGCTCAGTGCTCATTGAAAATGACCTTTCAATAATAGGAGGGGTATCGTTTCCAACAAGCCTATTATCCTGTAATCATTCAGATCGCTCCAATTGAATGTATATATTGCTAGCTATGCTTCGATAGTCTTGGTACATGGCCTAAAGACTTGTTTTCTGGCGTAAAATCTTTTTTATGGCTTATCCTGAATCATACACTTTATCCCACTGTAATTTCGCATTAGCCAATGCTGGCCGGGCAGTTCAATGTTTTGTCCTACATGAGATCGGCTACAACAATGATAAAAAGCTAAGGTAAGTTCATCATGTTATAGAGTAGAATGATCGAATGTTCTTACCTCCAACTGCCCGGAATCTATAGAATGGACGACAATAACATTCCTCTAATTTATCTTTTAAATACTGGCGTAGAGACAGAAACAAAACTTAAAGCATCAGGTTTTAATGCACGCCATTATAGAATGAATGGTTATGTATTAAATGAACAATCTTTTCGCCCCTGTCACATACCCTATCTTTATAGAATACCTGATAATTTGCATGAGGCTGAAATTGTAGTTATAGATACCTCGTTATTGAATTTCAGTCATGCGAAAAGTAAAAATCCAGATTTCTACTTGTCATTCTCACACACCCCGGATTATGTTGATTTATTTACAATTGACATGTCTTACATTATGAAAAATATTTTCACAACCAACAAAACACAATCTGTGATTATATTCTGCGACAGCAACACTGAAATGTATTATGAAGTAGCAACTAATGCGGGAAGAACTCATAACACCTCCTATTACTCTACATATAATTTAGATACTTATCTTGGAACCAAAATACAAACTGGCACTAGATTTAAAAGACCTGAAAAAGAAATACTGAAAGGCATTACAGATTGCATATTTAAACACATAAAGGACAGCCATTACAGCATGATATTTAATGGCGCCGACAAAGGGGACGTTATTCTTGCGGAAAATGAAATTGGTGATACAGTTTCATTTATTCGAGAAGTAAAAGGTAAATACTTTATTTTTTTACCCGCCGTTAAAAATAAGACCGACTTCCTTGATGAATTAATAAATAACGTATTGCCGGACACGCCAATTTTTCAAGAATTTTTTCCTAACAATGGCAGATTTCAATGGATCAACAGTGATTCTTATGTTTCCTATGAGGAAAAAAACAAGTCTAACGAGATAGAAAAACTTAACGTCGAATACGAAAAAAACCTTATTAAATTGCAAAGCGAGCTGACTGCTCTATCTAATAAAGAAGAGAATTTAAAAACTAAGGCTTTGCTTACCGCAACTGATGATGAACTTGTTTTTTCAGTGAAATGGTTCCTTGAATACATTGGCTTTGAAAATGTTGTTGTGCCTGATGATAATGTTGATGAACAAAAAGGCGAAATTCTCGAAGAAGATTTAAATATAGTAACACCTACTAAAACATATCTTTTCGAAGTAAAGGGTATTGGTGGGACCTCGACCGATGATAAATGCGCTCAGATTTCAAAAATAGTTTATCGTCGTGAAGTGGCCAATCCTGATCTTGAATACAAAGGCGTGTACATAGTAAATCATCAACGCCAGAAAAACCCCAAAGAACGAAAAAACCCGCCATTCTTTGAACACCAATTGACTGATGCTGGAATTGCCCGCAGAGGCATGACTTACACTTATGAACTCTTCCAGATTTATCACATGATCGAATCGGGCATACTTGATAAATCTGATGTTAGAGAGTCTTTCAATCAGCGTGGCCTTATAGATTTCCGCAAATCATTGAAGCCCTTGATTTGCGATCATACTTTTCGTGATCTCGATGTTTATTCTTTTGACCTTACTAAATCACCTGACACAACGATAACTGCCAAGGATAAGGTTGTGGTTAAGGATGAAGATAATCATTGGCATCTCTTATCGATTTTTGGGATTCAGGTAAATAGAAAAACAATCGATGAAGCAACAGCGGTTAGCGGCGGTAGTGCCGGAGTAAAAGTAGACAGACTTATACCAGGGGCGAGAGATTTTTTTCTTTTAAAGGATAAAGATAGCAGCCCCATTATGTAGAATATCCGTTTAACCAATTTCAAATAATTTTAAATTTTGTGAGGCTAATTGTTTTCCTTGCTTTTAGCCTTGTCTTTTACGTGTTTGGCCCATACTGTTTTAACAAGGCTTACACTACATTCACACAACCTCGCTGTTTCTGCGATACTGGTTTCTCTTGAACGGTACTCGATAATTCGCTTATGTAGCCGCAGGTCGGGGACACGGCCCTGAAACCGACCTTTACGTTTCGCAAGCTCAATTCCTTCTTTCTGGCGTTTACGTCTGTTTTCATAATCGTCTCGCGCCAGCTGCAGCGATACCTTAAGCAGCATGTCTTGGACCGACTCGAGCACTACCTTAGCAACGCCGGTTTCAGCGTTAGCCAGTTCTGTAAGGTCTACAATTCCGGGAATAGCTAGCTTTGCGCCCCATTTCTTAATAGAGTCTACAAGCGCCAGCGCGCTTTCAAGCGGTAAGCGGCTGATACGATCAATATGCTCAGCAATAACGACCTCACCGGGCTGCAGGTCGTTAATCATCCTCTGCAGTTCTGGCCTGTCGGCGCGCGCACCAGAAGCTTTCTCCTTATAAATACCTGCGACGTAGAAACCTCGCTTCCGCGAGGTCGTCGATAATACTGTTCTGCCGCGTCAGTTCTTGCTCATCTGTACTGACACGGAGATATACTCTCGCTACATTCATAAATTATTAACAACCGCAACGTGCATGATAAACAGGCATCGCGACATTTGAGTGTTCGCCCGCATGTGGTACATATGTGGCGTCTTCATTTATTTTGGTTTCGGGGTTTTATGAATAGGTTTTTGTTCTTGTGCATTAATTTTCCTTTTCATGTCCTTTATTCTTTCACCGATTTTACTTAAATCGCTTGGATGGTTATGCTCTAATTTCTGCTCTTTAGGACAATGGTATGTCACATCTCCCTTGCTATCATCCCACGTAAAGTAGCACTTTCTTATTTTTACTCGATTCGGACTGGCATCAAGAACAATCTGCGCATCATCTAGGTCAAAAGGAAAAGAGAAACCTTTCTGGTTTACTGCATCTAAAACATCTTGAGCTGTATGATTCATTTTTAAAGTCCTATTTTAAAGTTTGCTTTAACATCAATTCTCACGATATGAAATTCATCTATATGCTAAGAGAAACATCTGCTGGTTCGGTCGCGCAGTGCAATTCTTTGCGGGGATAGTTCATAGCCTCTTCTGGCGTATCAAGAAAACGGCCTTAATGCACAATAACCATTATGCACGCCATAAAGGCGGGTTCCATCGAGAAACGTTACGATATATGGATTATGGGACATATGACCTCAGTTAACAGGCGACGCGGTTTTTTTAGGTATACCTCAAAAAGCCACATACCAGCTAGCCATCTTTTTGAAGCCATAGCAGACTAAACTGGCTAGGCCATTCATAGCAACCTAAAAAGCCAACCTGAATCACCACGGGCTTAACAGACACCTCCGAGTCATTTAAGATGACTTAAAAGAAAGGTACCCATGAGCGGTAAACGTTATCCTGAAGAGTTCAAAATTGAAGCGGTCAAACACGGCCATTCCATTACAAGCGTCGCTACCCGTCTTGATTACAAGTCTGATGATGTGTAAGTGCCTACATCTGCCAGAAAGTGGTGGTAGCCGTTCTCACTATTCCCTTGCATACCTGGCGTTCAGCACAGTGTACCTGAGCAGTAATTTTTGATATCACTCTGGCTATGAAAATCAGTTGCCTCACATTCATTGTGAAGGTTTATATTGTCTTAACTTAGTCAAAACCCTTGGGGTTTTTGACTGCCTGAAGTGAAGTCAATGTATATTTCTTCAAAAACATCTTCTCTTGCATAACCCAAGAAATTATTGGAATAATGGTCGAAATAATATTTAATACTTTCTTTTTTCTTTAATTTTTCATGTATAAATTTTCTGCATTTACGTAAAAATTCAGGGCGTCGACGCTGATCCATTTTACCCCATATTTCTGGAATGCTGGAAACAGTGTCACTGATCAACGCTTCTTTCCTTGCACTATATCCTTTACCCCTGTGAGAAATATTAATCATCTGGAGGAAAGTTATGTGGAAGATGAAGTCTGAGTCATAATAGTAAATTTCATTCAGATTAAGTTGTTTGCAAGCCAGATTTGAGTTTCCACTCTTGAATAATGTTAAGTAAAATGGGAAGGTTGCCTTTTCAATATCATGAGGAGTTATAATTCCCTTAGGCGCGATGCAAAGATAGGCTGGCGCGAATTTCTGTATCGTGTTGTTTGAAAATAGGTAATGCACGGCGTGGCAGGTAGCAATAAAAGTAATCAGCGTGTTATTCATTTTTTCATTAATAAACCTCAGAGATTCAGCAATTTCAGTCCACATGATTGTCGTTTTGTCCGGGAATTCAAGTGAAGTGGCCGAACCATGGGCTTCAATATGGATAACTGGCCTGAACCCCATGTCCAGATTGAAGCTGTCAATTAGCTTAAAAATTATTTCTCTGAATTCATCCGCCGATCCCGTTTTAATGTGGTCAACACCACTTCTTATCTGGTTGTCATGTAAATAGTTTACTAGGTGCAAAGCCGTCTGCTGCTCGTCATCGGGAATGGCATCAATTACTATTAACTTATTAAAATTAAGTGATTTGTAGAAGGTTTTATTCTTTATTTTCATTTCTTGTCCTGTTTTAAAATGAGTTGCTTCTCAGGATGATGATCAGGATTTAAACCGTACCATTTCGGCAAGATTTCGGCCTGTACCAGTGTTCCCCATGTGCTGATAACTGCAAAAATAAAAGCCATGAAAGTGACCCATGCCGTAAGGTTTTTGATATATTGATCATGTCTTTCTTGGTTATTGGTTTTTAGATAACTTTCAATTGTAATTAACGCCCTGGGCGTGGCTGAATAATTAAAGTTAACCTTCATTACATCACCGCTTTCAACAAGTGAGTCAAGATAATATTTTGTCCTTGCTGTCATTGCGTCCTTGTCAGGATGAAACACGAACCTGTCCGTAAACATTTTTCTTATCACGGTTACAGAGTGCATGGGTTCGTCATCCCCTGCCATTTTTTTATCGACCAGTAACTGCAGTATTTCCATCCGGTCACGAACCTGCATTTTTTGCAGGTTAAAAACATATTGGGATACGGATATCCGATGTTTGTTAACAGAGCCCATAACCCGGTTCTTTAAATCTCGCCACCAGAGTCCGCTGAGTGTATTATAATCAAACTCACTGGCTTTATAGTAATGCCTTATTCTGAACTGGTCTGCTGCAAACTCATTTTTGGTGAATTCACATATTTCTTCGTATTTTTCACCGCTCCACTTTCTGGCGAATATAATCCCGTTCTCATAGCGATCGAAGAGCCAGGCATCCTCCCCCTTTACGAGAGTGACGCTATAGAAGTCATACTTTATGGCCACCTCACGGTTAAGCGTAATTCGATCGCTGCTGTGTTTCTTTTTCTCAAAGCGCTGAAGCCAGTATTCCGTGTTCACAAGTTTTATCCCGTTCACTTCAAAATCTGATTGTGCCTCTTTCCCACGCCGGATTCACTCCCTGCCAGTGGGCTTTTGTTCAATTCTCCATGCTGCCAGGCATGCAGCCGAGAGTGCCTGGTTCGCCCCACGCCGGGGTGTCCCCACGATTTATTCTTTCAGGACAAGGGGTTAACCCTGATTTTCGCCCCGCCCTTCGTCTTTTCCGCCGCTGCGTCGCCCCGCACCGTCCAGGTTCTTTCTCCACACAGGGAAAAAAGCCTGGTAGACTGCGATCCGGACGGCGACCGATCACCGATTTATTCCGGTCGTTTTCGCTGGACAGATGCGCGAAAATACGTTCCACGTTCACAGACAGCGGAGATTGAAAGTTTGAGAGGA
>LIDZ01013703.1_pt7 | contig 53197 bp, 73 predicted proteins | sample 644651 | NCBI WGS metagenome assembly LIDZ01 (sample SAMN03856242, study PRJNA289617) | food metagenome | isolation source: wine grapes on drying loft during traditional withering process | host: Vitis vinifera cv. Corvina | place: Italy: Gargagnago di S. Ambrogio di Valpolicella | collected 2014-01 | reverse complement strand
CAATTGCAATATCCGCAGCATCGGCTCGCTTGATTGCCTCGTGTAGATCCTGTGGTGCAAAAAGTGCTCCGAGTGACATGGAGATTACCCGTACTTGCTGTCCCTGCGGACCACGCCACGCTATGGCATAATCTATCGCCCGAATAATATTGTATACACCGCCGCTTCCGTCTGATTCCAATACTTTGAGCACCAACAGTTTGACATTCGGGGCCACTCCAATAACGCCGATTCCATTGCCTTTTACTCCCGCAATTGTCCCGGCGACATGGGTCCCGTGAAAATGGTTGTCACTAAAGTTGTTGGGATCTCCTGCGTAATCCGTGGTGAAATTGCGACCGCCGATGATTTGACCTTGCAAGTCTGGATGTGCATAACATCCCGTGTCCAGGACGGCGACAACAACATCATTCCCGGTATGCCCTCGATCCCACATGGCTCCTGCGTATATGTCTTTGACACCTTCTGGGATCGTCTCTGACGATACTGCCGGTAGTATGGTGCCGATGGTATAGTCTAATAGTCTAATGTCCATATAATCCTCCTTGGGTAAAAAGATAGCCCCCGGATTAAGCACCGAGGGCAAAATAAAAACGCCTCATTGGGCGCCAACTTTTTTCTATTCTTCTTCTGTCAAAAATTCAAGGCCGCTATCAACCAGTATCTCTTTAACTCCGGGCTTCAGAGTGGAAGGAACTTCTGTGTATTTGGTTTTACCCAAAATCACACGCTGTGCAAAAAACATAGCCATCATGACATCACCCCCTTCCAGCTTTGACATGATCCAATACAATACCGTAATCATGCGTAGAGTTGCATTGCCATCTCAGCAATGACGTCGTCAATAAAGTCGGCGCGTTCTGATTGTGCGCTTATCTGCGCCTTCAGCAAGATGTTGTCCTGCTTTAATTGTTCAGTCTCCGTCAACACCGGTGGCTTATTGGCTTCTGCTTCCTGGTAGGCATCCCACGCAGCCAATAGCTCTGACTCTGTTGGCTGTGGCTCCGGTAGATTCCACTGGGCAATGTACGGGCCATTACCGTCTGAGTTGTCTTGTACGCTAAAATCATACAACGGGCTTGCTGTCGGGTATATATGCATGATTGCTTGTGCTATATTCATTTTCACACTCTCCTTTACGCTATCTTAACTATCTCTAATCTAGTAGTTGATGCTGTGCTTGCTGCCGCTGTCGGTGAGCTTGAAAAAAGCTGAATAGCTAGTGTTTCATTCGCTGATAACATAACAGTCACCGACCCCGCCAATGACATCTCGTCAGCAGTACCCGTGCTGTTTACAATAAAAGCAAAACGGTTTTCCACAGTACCATTTTGTAATGCCCTTAAATATAAGTGGGTCCCCGTTGGAGTTCCCAACATTCCCGTTTTTCCGTGTACTAAATATAGTCCCGCAGTTTTGGCAGTAAATATCCCCGTTGCCGGATTATATTCCCCCAAGTTATCCGTACTTTCAGCGTTCATTATTAATGTTGTCCAAGTTGCTGCAGAAATCGCTTGATCTGATCCCGAACGGTACGCCCATACCGCCGATCTGCTACTTGTTGTATTATCTCCCCATGGGTTAAGAACACTATCCAGTTTAGCTTTGTCGGTAAGAGGCATGAGGCCAGCCGCAGAGGATGTAGCTAATGCAGTGGATGCTTTTGCATTCCAGGCAGTCCGTTCCGCGTCTGACGCTGACACTTTGGTGTTTGCACCAGACCCATTGCCAACGTACAACTCTCCAGTATCCGTAGCGTATCCCGGCTCACCGAGGGCCAAGGCTCCCAGCGCCGTCAGCTGCGCCTTGGTCCCGCGCCGTACTTGTATCTTATTAGCCATAATGTGCAACCCTCCTTAGAATGTGCCGCCGTCAATGGTATCAGATGCCGTAAGATAGCCTTGCGCCTTAACAAATGCTGTTGTGGAGATAGATGTATCATTATCCGCGGTTGCTGGAGTGGGTGCCGTAGGAACACCTGTCAATGCTGCGTTGGCGAACATCGTTGCCTTGCTCTCGTTTGTAACATTTCCCAGCCCGACATCCGAAGCAGTCAACGTCACAACTCCCGTCTTCCCGGCCACACTGGATACTGCCGCTGTGGGAGCAAGGATCTCCTGCCAGTTGGCAAGGGTTGACGCTCCCGCTACACGGAGGATGTATGTTTTACTGAGATCCGTCCGCACAGCAATATCACCGACCTCTGCCGTCAAGGCTAGCATGGCCACCTGAGTAGCTACGACAAAAGTGTCTGATATCGACAGAGCAGGTAGGACGCTTGTATCCAGTTTGCCGCTACCGTCCAGCACTGGCACGTTGCCCGCTGCCGTCCCTGTGTTTTTACTGGCCGCCGTGCCGGCATCTGTGATCTTTGCGAGTGTCAGGTTGGGGACATCCGCAGCCGTTATTTGCGTAGCACTTATTACTTGCCCCTTGGCATTAATCGTTAATTTAGTGTAAGTGCCTGCTGTAGCGACATTGGGCAGTACAACGGTAATGGATGCATTGGCCGATCCGTCAAACCCTCCACTTACGCCGGATACATCCCCACTGATAGTAAACGTTCGAGGTGTTTGCAGTTTTGTTGCGCTTGGTACGTTATCCGGATTAATCTGTACTTCATCCGTGCCATTTCCGGCATACAGTTTACCCGTATCTGTGGCAAGCGCAAGTTCTCCAGCCTCCAAGGTTAAGGTAGAGACGTTGGCGCTTAATCCACGCTTAATTTTAATTATTGGCATCCTTGTGCCCTCCTTTAATATGTGCCTCCATCTATAACGGTCCCTGACGGATCACTGCCGTCAAACGTGCCGCCGTTAATCGGCATATAGGCTAAAAAAGCTTGAAGATCAGTAATTTGCGTTTTGACGTTAGCCAAATCCGTTTTGTCAACTGCGGCCATTAGCCCAGCCGCGGCCGTTGTTGCAACAGGTATCGGATCACTACCTCCGGTCAAGTGTGATGAAGCGTGTGCCCCTGGTGTGGCTGTTCCGGTAGCTGTTATCGTAATCTTATCCGTGACAGCATCTGTTGTTATCGTGATACCTGTACCACCAGCTAGCGTCAAGGTATCGCTCTTAGCGTCCGCTACAACGTCAGATTGTCCGGTGACGGCTACAATAGCAAAAGTATTCTGATTAACCTCAGCTCCGGCTTCGATCCCAGTCAACTTGGTCTTTTCAGTAGTTGTTGTATGCAAGTTTGCACTATCCACATGCGCTTTGGTTGTCTCCAGCGTAATCGCCGGGGCCGTCAAGACGCTTGCCTTGCCTGTAATCCCTTTGATAAGAGCAAACAGGCTGGAAAGCAGTGCGGTTAGTGTACCTGTCAAGACTGGTGTTACATTATCGGTGACCGTTCGGTTACCGATTACGGCATCGGTTGCTGAGTTAACCCCGCCTGCCCCTGCTGTGATACCCGCCAGCTTGTTCTTTTCAGCTGTCGTGGTGTGGATAGTTCCGTCTGCGATGTGATTGGTCGAAGCAACAACAGCGATATCATGTGCATCTAAAGTGGTTTCGATATCTGCATAATTATCGTTATGTTTGTTCAGATTCGCCATATCTAACTCTTTGGTTATCGTTCTTCGGTTAAATGACAAGTGTACTCCTCCCTTCTAATAGAGATATTTATAACGGAAGATAAATGCGAGATTAAACGCCGGACCAGTTGCTGAAACTGTGAATGTTGTATTTCCTGGCCGAAGACTAAAGAAAACCCCATTACTTCGAGAATAAGCATTCTGTCCATTTAACCGCACAGTACACTTGCCGGGATCACAGTTGATCTCCCAAACATCTGAGGCGCTGCTTGTTCCGGAAATGACAAGCGTAGAAACACCGTCCGATATAGATAGGTTTGTGAACACTCCACTGATCCGGATGATTGGATATGCTAGTTCACTCCCTTCATTTCGCACGACAACAGATTGTCCGCTGGTACTGATCCAATTGGCATAATCACTATATGAATACCCTTGACCGTACTCCAAGCCCTGTCCATACTCACGAACGGATGTATCTTGTGTGGATTCAGGCCATGGATTATTCATCTTAATAGGGATAGACACATCTCCATCAAAAATAAGTTTTGTAATATCCATCGTTCCGGCATAGCGACCTACATACCTTTTTCCAGGTAGATCATCAAACGTAAATACGATATCACCTTTTCGGATGTTAAAAAGAGTAGCTACAAGAGCGACTCTCCTTTGATAATCCAATGTTGAATCATCGGCCATTAACACACATTCAAGGTTAAACGTTCTTGGCCCGTAAGTGCTTCCGAAATCAACCGCTCCATCTCGGTCCGCGAGTTCAATAGTATTATCCTTGGTTGGCGGCAGAACGGGAATGTTATGAGATTTCAGCCCCAGCCCGATACTCGAAAATAATACACCATCTGCCGTTGCAACAATCATCCCTTAACCCCCGTTCTAGATTGGGTTCTTCGAACAAAATTATCCCTTTCGCTCCAATAAACCTTAGCAACCGACTCGTCTCCAAAGTAATTATCTCCTGATTTCAGGTCGTATGTGATACTTGTTTGCTGCGGATTTGAACCGCCCGAAGCCGCTGGCATGGTGAAATCAGGCATAGAATAATTGATTTGTGGCATTTTGAAGCTAAGCATCTTAAAGAGGTTATCTTGTTGTTGATCATTTAAGTACATTTCCCCGACTTTGGCTGTTACCTGTGTTTCATCTCCTCTTCTGGCTCCTTGTACTACTCCACCGACATGGAAACTTTGTAACTTCTCGCCAGTGTCTTTTGTGACTCCGTATAACTTTCTCAGCTCATCATTGCGGGCCTTAAGTCTTGCCATCTCCGCTCGATTTCCCGCAGCTAAAGCAGCGTCATAAGCATCCTTATTGGCGTTGTACTCAATTAAATCAAGATCCTTCTTGGTTTTACCTGTAGTAGTTCCAGATGCCGTAGAACCAGTCGCAGAAGTTGTTGGAGTAGCAATGGCGCTCATCTTGGCTTGATAATCTGCAATAAACTGATCGAGTTGCTTTAAGATTTCAGCGTTCTTCTCTGACTCCTTGAGGATCTGAATGTTCTTCATGATATCCGCTCGATTGGCGGTATCCGAAGAAAAACTATCTAACGCCGCTATTAGCTCTTCGTAATGTGCCTTAGCATCTTCGATGTCTTTATTGAAGGCCGTTGTTTTAGCATCCTTTTGATCGGTAAGAGCCTGCTTCTGTTCCTCAAGACTCCGTTTTGCTAACTCGCGGTCATGGTCAAGTTGCATCTTTTCGATGTCCTTTTGGACCTGTACCCGCTCCGCAATTCCATCTGGACCTACTGCTGAAGCCAACAAAGCCAATCGAGCTTGTTTTTCTGCTAGTGCGCTTTCATAATCCTGGTCTTCGTTTAATTCTTGCTGCTTGTTTAGCAGATCATCGATCGCTTGAATTTCAGCATCTTTTCCGGCAATGTATGCATCCCGTTCAGCCTCAATGGCTTTGATTGCGGTATCCCTGGATGATTCAATTTTTGTTTTATAGGTGGTGGCCAGAGTCTCAACGGATTTGGTCTGATCCTCAATCAGCTTCTGCCGGAGTGTATACACCTGTTCGTCGGCTTCCATACGCTCGTCTGTTCCAGTTCTGTACATTCCTTGGACTTTCATCCATTCGCGTAATTCGTCCTCTGTAGTAGCCTCTCCGATGGCTTTACGATGGTTCAAGTCCTTCTGAAAGGATGAGAACTGCTCTTCAGCTAGAGCCTTCTTTTCTTCATAAATTTTCTGTTCTAAACTAAGGTTCTCTTCCGCAGAACGATTCTTATCCTTAACCATACGCTCGTAGGCTTGCAGCTCCATGGTAATAATATTAATCTTGTTCTTTCCGGCCATCTCCATTTTACTGGCTTCTTTGTCGATCCAATTCGTAGAGTTGGTGTAGCGCAGGCTGTTGTATTGAGCCGTCAAGTCATAGACTTGCTTTTGCGCCTCTGCCTTTTGCTCCGTGGTCAAATAGGATTTATTTTGCTCCTTAGTGTAAAAATCAAGGGATGCCTTGACCATTTCGACTTCCTGTAGATTGGCCTGCCGCATGCGTTCGGTCTTCTTATCCAGCTTGGCAACATCTTCGTCGTATCGGGCATCACTAAGAGCGACTACTTCCCGACTCCATTGGGTCATGGCATCTTTGTCTTCTGCCAGGTATACAGAATGCCGTTTTTTTAGTTTCTCATAGCCAGCCGCTTGCTGATCAATGCTCCAGTTTTGGCGCTCGGCTACATATCTGAAGTTATCGAGGTCAGTTGAATAGGCTTCTTTTCGAGCGTCCGCCACTTTCTTTGCCGCTTCCTCTGCTTCTTTGGCCGCCTTATCAGCTGCCTTGTCTTCAGCGCCTTTTCCGCTTTTGTCTTTGTCTGCACTCACGCCAAAATTAGGGTCTTTATATAAAGCACTCAAAGCCTTTATTTTATCGTCATAACCTTTTGCTTCGTTATCGTAATCTGCATAAATGGATTGCAAGGCACCCTCTTTTGCCGCCTGTGCGATGCCTTCAGCTCTAAGCTGCTGTTTGAAGTACTTATTGTCATCGCCGGTTGTTGTCACGTTGTCAGAACTAATTACCTTAGAACCAGTGACCTTGGATTTCAAATCCGCCAGGCTCTTTATTGCCGAAGCTTCAATACCATAGGCAGCAAGCCTTTCTTCGGTTGCTAATCTGGTATTAAAGGCGGATGTCTGCTCTGATTTCAAGTCGTCTATCGCTTTTTGAATTTTAGCTTTCCGCAAAACCTCTACGGCATCCTTCTCAAACTTCCATCCGTCCGCTGTCTTGTAGATTTCTGTTGCTAGTTGTGGGTACTTTAGGATTAATTCAGCAGCATTAGAAGCATTTAGGGATTGTTCTCCAGATAACTCTTTAAGTAGGCTATTCAATTCAGAAATTGAGCTTCCGTTACCGTCAATTTCATCACGAAGGGTTGATAATGCCGTTTCTAAATCAGCAATAGCCTCTGAAGATACTCCTGCCTTTCCGGAAAGTTGGTCTATTCCATCTACAGCCAGTTGTCCAAGTTGAGTATTGGTGGTAGCGAGTGATTCTTCGAGTTTATGGTTAGCTGTCGTCAAGTCTTCTACTTTCTTTTTAGAATTCTCGATGGATGTTTCGTAGAGTACGGATGGCCCAAAGCTTGATTTTTTTGTTTCAGATAATCGCCGTTCGTCTTCGGCTAGCTTTTCTTTAGCTTTAGATAGTTCTTCTGAGTTTTTTATCTGTTGCTCTTGAATAGTGCTTTGTTGATCTAGCAGAACGTTTTTTCTCGCTTCATTCTGTTTTGTTATTAATTCATTCAGCGCATTAACTTGGATTTGAACAGCCGCATCGGTATAGTTAGCAGCCTCCAGTTGTTTAGCTCCTTCGTCACCCAAGGTAATAGCCAGCGCCTTCGAGACTTCATCCAGCTGTCTTTTGACAGTAGATTGCTTTTCAGCAGACATACTACCTGAGTTCATAGAGTTCTCTAAAGACTTATGAGCACTGACCAGCTTAGGCAGCAACTCTATTTGTCGTTGATATTGGCTAACAATTTGTTGGCTTGCTGAATCTTGGTCTTTCATAGCCTGCGTATGATCTCTTTGCGCTTTTTCAGCCTTGCCGCTTTGGAATACAAACAGAGCAATCACCCCAACAAGAAGTGTGATCCCTGCTGTCCACGCCGCAGTCGTAATCATGGCCGCTCTAGCCGCTGCTGTAAATACAACCATCTCCGCTGTTGCTGCTGTCTGAACCGTTGTATGCATAGCAATGGCCGTGCTCAAGGCTGTTTGAGCCATTTTCCATTGAGCCAGCAAGGGCGCTATAAGTTTATACGCTGCAATCAATCCGACTACGGAAGCCGTTGCGCCAATTGCGCCTTTTGGCAATTTGGTGAGACCAATTAAAAGTTGATCAATAACATCTAAGGAATTTTTGATTGCTGAGCGAAGTCCGTCATCCCCAGCTTGATTAAATATCTCAAGTAATGACGTTTTGGTTGCTGCAGCCTTACGTTGGATCGTATCCATCTGTATTTTTAAATATTCCATGGTAGATCCCGTTGAACCAATGGATGCCGCTGTACCAAGTAAGATATCTCCGGCATTCAGGGACGCAGCTAATTTTGCATATTGATATACCCCACGAGAGATGTCCGCATAGGATTGAGTTAAGTCATAGTTTTTGTCAATGACTTTGGTAGATAGATCCAACAGAATATCGTCAGCTCTGCGCCATTGCTCCGTACCATTAACAACTTCCTTTGTGGCCACTCCAAGGCTTTCGATTTCAGCAACAGCCTTGTCCGTCCGTATCGTACCCAGAACGGTCTTCCACATGTTCCCCAGGTTCTCCCCTGAAAGTGCAGTGTTCCGAACACCTGAAGAGATCAGACCATTCATGACATCGAAACTTACTCCTGTTTCAGCTGCTATCTTACCGGTACGCTCATAAGCAGCTCCCAGATCCTTCGCTGGAGCCATCGTGTCATGCGCCACTTTTGACCACGAATCTAGAACACGTCCACCCATAACCATTGCATCATTTGCATTGTTAATCTGGACCCCATACTGCGCAAACGTCGATTCCATACTCTTTGTTGCATCTTCAAGATCCACTATATCAACTGTAGAGAGCATCGTAGACTTCCGCACCATCTCCTGAACAACTGCTGTGTCCTTGTACATCCTGCCCCATAGACGTGCTGATTCGGTTACATCGGTGATCTCACTACCTAAGTCATGAGTCGTTTGAATGAAACCTTCTGTTTCTTGATGCAAAAGTTTCGTATTCATGACCATTTCTTGAGTACCAGCGTCATACTCTAAAAAATACTTCTCGTTGGTCTGTACATATCCGGCCATGTTGGACTCAATATCCACAATACCTTCTTTCATGGCCTCTTGAACTTCCATGATGGATCTGAATACGGTATGGAAAACAGCCGCATGTATAGCTGCTTGTTTGATTTGATCTAACAATCCTGTGTTATGGCCCATATGGTTCATTTGATTCTCAGTTTGGATAAGCGACTGAAGAACCTTTCTTTCTTCCTGGAGGATTCTCTCACGCATTTGGATTTCTTGTTGTTCCCGAGTCAAAAGTGCTCTGCGGACCTTCTGCTCTTCTTGTATGATCCTTTCACGGATGTTAGCTTCTTGTTGTTCGCGAGCTTTGAGGGCAGCACGGATCTTTTGTTCTTCTTGAAGCACTCTTTCACGCATTTGAATTTCTTTTTGCTCTTGAGAACGTATGGAGGCTTCGCGTTCTGCTGCTGTCTTTCGTGCAAGTTGAGCCGCCTCTACCTCCATTTGAGCTAGCTTCTGGCGGATAGATTGCTCCTCCCTTAAAACCCGTTCCCTCTCTTTGTCCGCTGCGTTGGATGTACCTGTTGAACTGGTCCCGCTCGATTTATTGGCTTTGTTTTGAAGGGTCTCCATGCGTTTCAAGTGTTCACGTTCTTGTTGCTCGATCGCATTTTCCCTTTTGATTACGATAGCCATTTGAGCAGCGAGTTTAGCATCTACAAGTTGGTTGGTCTGATCCATCTGACTCTTTTTCGCGTTTATCAATTCAGTCTGAGCCTTGCGTTGGTTCACTAATGCCGCCGACTCAGCCATGATCTTTTTCCGGCGGTCTTCAGAAGTAAGAGCAAGCTTATCGGCTGCACCAGCTAGTGCAGCATAATTCTTAGTTGTGACTGTGATTTCCTGATTGAGTATCTTGAATGTTTCTGCATTACCTTTCGCTCCCTGATCAATTGCTTTGAAGGCTGGCAGCATTTTAGAGGTATCAAGACTAACCCTTGCGCCAACAACGTCCTTGCCCATATCTGTCAATGTATTTTCACCCCTTATTATGGTGGTAAGGAAACTTTTCCTGCCTTTGGGATTCATCCGTATATACAGAAAAAAAGACCTGCCGCATGGTAACGGAGGTCTATTGGTTATTTTTTTGGAAAGAAACCCAAGTCCGATAGATACTTTGCTTTCTTGGGTTTCTTCGCGCCGACTTCTCCGCCATGAAGGATAACTTCGAATTCGCGGCTTTTGTTATTCATTTTCATTAATGCTCTGATTTTTGGGATGGTTATGTGTTCCCACTCGCTGTCGGATATCCCGTTACTTACGCATAACGCCCACATTTCTAGCCAATTTGTTTCCTGCTTTTCTTCATTCTCGTCGTCATCTTCATCCTCTTCGTCTTCATCTTCCGGATCTGGAGGAATGGACTCATCATAGAAATCGACTAAGGAGCATTTCCAGTTCCTCTATGCCTTTTTCATCTACCTGGTCATATTCAGCATCAGTCAAGCCGTCAACGAGCACGAGGTTAAAAGCTTCGCGATAAGCCGCTTCAACCGCTGGGAAGTCTATAGTTTTTGCTTCACCATCTGTTTCGCCCGTCCACACGTCCCGACCAATGGAATAAGAAAAACTGTACTGTTTCCCTTTCATAAGTTGACGCACTTTGCGGATCAATCCGATACTTCCGATCCTAATATTCTTCACGATACCTTCAGCAAGCCGCACTTCTGTACCAATATTTAATGTTTCGTTAATTTGCTTATCCAATGAGTATTCCTCCTTGAGGTAATTTTTGAAATTAAATAATCCCCCGCAGGGCAAGCCGGAGGACTCATCTGAATTGTATTAGATACCGAAAATCAGTTCGACCGCTACTCCGTCAGGATTATCAGTTGAAATATCCGGCTCCATGATTTCAAGTGACATTGTATTGGATGTTGGCTTTTTGCGTTCCTGAGAAACGTCAAGTGTACCGCCGCCCAGCGCTTTCCAAATGGTTAACTGGCAGGGAACAGGGTTCCCGCTCACGTCATCAATCAGTTCAAAGCGATGAACTAATTTGAATGGCTTAGGTCGGCGTTTTCCGCTCAGTTTACTCTTTGTAGAGTCTTCCTTGGACCAATCGAACGTAACAACAATGACTTTTCCGTTGTTTGTGGCATCAGAAGTGATCTTACCAGCAACAGTAATAGCATATTGCACTGCGGTCGGCGCTGTAGCAGCTCGCGTTAGTCGTACCAGCTCCCCAGTATCCGCATCCTTCAGGAATACTTTATCGCTCGTCGCAACAAATGATCCATCGTATTTCGTTGGTGCTTTAATGGTATATCCATTGACGGCATCAAGAACGCCCGTTTCAGTTTCGTTAAATTTAACAGACCCGCGTTCTGTTTCTGCCCCTTGGGAGATCTCGGCTAGGATCGTTGAGAACCGTGGGATTTCAATGCTGGCCTTATCAGCCAAATCTTGAGCCGTGTAGTGAAATGCATAGCCGGATTCGCCACCCATGACTTTTTGCCAATCTAACTGAAGTTGAAGCGATACTTTAGAAATCTTATCGTCTAAATACTTCAAAGTTCCATCAGTTTGATAAACCGATACTGTACCAACACCATCAAACACTAATGGTCTCATTTTTAAGTTAGCCTCCTTATAACATAAAAAAAGAACCGATCAGTTTATTTGATCAGTTCCCATAGTTGAATATCAATTTCGTTGATGCGTTTATAATCGTCAGTTTCTTTATAACCTTTAATGGGTTGTGAGCCTACACCCATCAGACCAAGTTTCTTAGCCAGTGTAATCTTCTCTTTCACTAGCTTTTCAGCTTCTGTAGGCTCTTTTTTTACTTCAGGTTTACCTGTCATGGTGATCACCTCAATTCTTGAAGAACGCTCTTCCATGTTTTGCCGATAGTAGAACCTGTCCTTGTTGTATGTCGCACTACCTCATGTAATAGCTTAACAGCTTCTTCATTCATGCTTACTCCTCAATTCATACGGATATAGTCAACGTCATAGATGCCCTTGTAGCCTTTGACACCGCTAACCCCTGTCGCAAAGTCACCGTCATAGGCAAGAACGCAAAGGAAGGAATGGAAACCAGGCTGGATGATCCTCTTATCGTGGAATAATTTGAAAGATCGTTCAAACAGCAGTTTCGCTTCGTACCCCGTTTTTCCGTAAAAGTCGATGCAAAATTTCCCTTGGAAGACCAATTGGTTATGTGCGAATTGCCCAGGCATAATATACTGGCATAAGTGTGGTACGGTCTCTTGGGAAATCGCATTCTCAGCCTCTACGCCCTTCGTAAATCTCTTTTTTATTGCTGCAGAGGTAGCAGAAGGAATAAGCCCTAAGAGTGCCATAAATTCAACATCTGCCTTAAGTGTATCTTCTATCGCATCAATCAGTTGCAAACTCAATCCTTCACCTCCGTAAAGTAACGATGATATGGGAACTCGGTGATCACATGACTGATCCCCTCCAAGATACGATTTCTATTCGATTGTATAGCTATTCTTAAAAAGTAAGTTGGAGGCGTTGGCTTGAATTTGGGATCAATATCTCCCCGCTCAGCCAGCTCCTCCAAATCCACTCCGGCATAACCGCCCCCAGAAAACCTCATTGTTCCATCAATGCTCTTGTAGTTACCTTGGCCGCGACCAACAACTACCTTACTGCTTCTGGATCTCAGCCGGTTCCAGGCATCGGAGTTCATGTAGGTGACTAACCCGAGGTTCTGACTGCTATCGGCCATTAAAGATCCTTTACCGAACTGTTCAAGCCACGCTTGCCAATAATCTGCGGTGATAACACCCTCGATCATTTTGTTTGCTAGCACGAACATGTTCATTTCGATCTTATCCCTAACGGCTGGATAATAACGTATTCCGCCCTTGGCTGTAAGTAACACCAGCTTCGTGAGCCCTGTAATCTCGACAGCAAGTTTATTTTCCAGATCCTTAGTAGCCTTTACAGCATCATATCCGGTAATCATCGTCTATCCTCTGATAGTTGGACTTGATACACACCGGGATATTTCACATCATCGATTGCATCTACTTGATACGGTCTTCCATGTAAGAGTACACGGTCCCGCTGTTCTACGGTTGGATCGCTAGGCCGCTTTACATCAACCGTACTCTGCGTCCTCAGTAAGTACGTTGTGGTAGGTAGTAAGCCCGGGTCCTCTTGAAGTAGTTTAGCAGTTACAAATTCAGCAAAGGCCGCAACGTTGCTCTGTACGGCATTAAACGATGGTGGACCATCTTCGTTATCCTTTTCGTCATAGGCTTGACTGAATCGTTGGACTTCTACTGACGTATTGGTCTTAACCATGCTGCAGTATTTATCCCGGTCAACAGTCCGGCGTAAGGAAACAACCAGATATTGATCATCTGCTTCCACCAATGAGCCACTGACCACTTCAGACGTTGGAGCAAATACGCCGTTATAGTTTGATTCCTTACCGATCTGTGAGCTTCCCTTGGACTCCCTGGATATCATTACGATGTCAGGCACTCCATTCACGTTGCAAGGCGTATGGCGGTGTGAGAATTCATAAAACATGTCTTCACCTACCTGAATGAACGATGTTGATACTCTGACAGCAAATCCGCTATCTCTGGAGTAATCATGTCGTTCCCGAAATATTCAATCGTCATGTCGAAATCCTTCTTCGACTTCACATTTGAATTTGAATTACCTGACAACTGAGCGATAATCAGACCGCAAGCAACCTTTACCTTATCTGGTATGGGGTCCCACCCACTTGTATAGGTGATCTCCAGCTCCGCAAACGGCGCACCAAACAATGAATTCCCGCAGCTTAAAGTTCCGATTTCCTTGTCAACGTCTATTGTGCTGGGATCAGCTCCAACAAACCCTGGTGCACCAAAGAAGTTATCACCTGTGATACCATATGCGGCTCTGCCCTTAATTTCGGTTATTTCCTTCACTGGGTAATAAGACAAATGCCCTCGTTGGTTGGTCAACGGTATACGCTCAGTGTAGGACGTTACGCCGATTTCACGCTTGCAGCGACCGTCAATGATTGCTGATGCACGTATGATTAACGGGAGGGTCAGTGCCGCTCCAGCAGGAACGTAGTCGGTGTCCGCTGTCGTTAGGTATTGGCTCATTCAATAAGACCGGCCTTTCTTAATGCCTCAGCTTGTTCAGGTAATATTTCAGCCGTTCCGTCTTTAAAATTGTAAATCCCATCTGCGGTATGGACGGTATGAATTCCTTTACGGTCTTCTTCCCATCCCTTCAACGTGACGTGTTCAAGAGTTATCGTCTTGATCTCAACCGATTGTCCTTCGGTAGTCGTTACAACGCTCGAATCCTGAGGTTCTTCCTTTTCCGTGCTTTCGCCGGGCTCTAATAACTCCGGTGCCTCAGCTCCGTTTTCTTCCGGTTTTGGTTTACCCAATTTCATCATCCCTCCTATTGTTATAAAGGCGGCTCATAGGCCGCCTCTTAACGTTTAAATTTAGTTATGCTACTCCAGCAATTGTAGGCCGTGTGACAGTTCCATATGCATGAGCATAACTTGGACCCTTAGCAACAGGCGCTCCGTATTTGATTGCGATGTATTTTTCTTGGATATCGGAAGCAGTGCCCAATTGGAAGAGGTATGCATCTTTTTTGCCTACATAATGGTATTCAAGCATTGGTTCGGTCAAAATGGCGATGCCATAGTCAGTCATGGTGGCATCTGTACCATTTACTGCATAAGTCATAAACGGCTCAGGAATCAACGGCAGAACACCGGCAGAAGTCATAATCGCAAGGACGGTAACTCCAGCAACGGTTGACTTGGTTAGGCTGTTAATCTGTGTTTCGTTGTTAGATGAATTCTTTTCTTCTTGCTCTAAGTAATGATGAGCAATCGGATGAATATAAATGGCTGTCGGCATCAATACATAGAGTTCGCTTGAAGTCATGGCAGCTACTTTAGCACGGATAGCATCTACAATGGAAGCCGTAGACGATACGGTGAAAGTATTCGTAATTTGTTTAGTCAGTCCGCGATATTGCAAGGATGTAGGTACGGATAGACTTGTATCGTTACCTCTCCAAAGCGATCTGCCATGAGTAAGCCCGACCCCGTTAATCATGTCATTCAAATCCTTGGCTTTAAGCTCTGGAAAGTTGTTTTGCTGTTGGCCCAATGTCAGATCGTAATGTCCGAAAACAACTTCATTCGTGATAGCCTTCATTTTCAAACTGTGAGGAGTTCTAGCATTACTCGTTGATGTTGCTGTCACAACACGTGGGTCAACGAACTCGCCGCCATTAATAGTGTTTTGTTCGTAGTACGTGGAAAAGTCTCCCGTTGCGGGTACGTATGCAATTCGTCCTTCTAATACTGAACTTCTACGTAGTGCGTCAGTAATCTCCTTTTGAAAATCGTCAACGATGATTGCACCTGGTGCGATGATTTGAGCCGCTGCTCTAAAATCAACAAATTGTGCTACTGCTTGATCAGCCATTAATTATTCGCCTTCTTTCGCGCCAAAGGATGCCTTGGCTTTCATTTTTAATACCATTGATTCTCCTGAAGGAAGATTCAGAGAATCAACACTTGCGCAAAACGTAGAGAAATCAGATGTTGCAGACTCTTCCACTTTTCCGTACTTGGAAAGAATATTAGCAGCAGAAAAGGTCTTGCGCTCTGGTTCCGCTGGTGGCGCACCTTTGGCCTTCAATTCTTTAAGCTCATTTTCAAGCGCTGCTGATTTGTCTTGAGCAGCTTTCAGATCGGCTGCAGCTTGTTCCTCAACGGTCTTTTGCTCAGCTGATGCAGACGCTGCTTTAATGCTCGTTAAATCCGTTTCGATTGTTCCGACTTTTGTTACCACCGTTTGTACACTAGCTGTAATTGTCGTCATACTCTCTTGCAGCAATTTCATACCGTCTTCCATTGCTTTGATTTGTTCTGGTGTCATATCGTTGACAACCTCCCCTTTAGGTTTATTGTTTTTGGCTGCAAAGCTTGTTGTCTTATAAGCTGCGGCATCCGCGAATAGAATCGCAGCGCCGGTGCCGCAGAACTCCAATACATCCAACACATTTTCAATGTCCGTAGCGTTTTGAACAGAAGCTTCCATTTCAAGCGAAGCCCCAAATTGGTATTCACTCCAGTTGTACTCAGCCGCTAGGCCGTTGTAATAACGAATTGTCGCTATGACATCCGGAAAGTCCTTGCCATAAACGTATCCTTCAACCCATGCACATCCATCCATGGAACGGTAAGCCTTATCGATCACGGCCACCTTGAAACGTGGTTCATGGTCAGCCATTCCTGTTGCGTAGTCGATGTTTAACGCCATTCCTAAAAAGGTTTGAAGATATTGATCGCAGACGCTTGATGAAATGCGGATGAGTTTACCGCCTGCCCCTGAAGGTGAACCGTCACTTGGTTGATCAACTGTGAACAATACGCATTTGAAAGGCACCTTGTTGGGATGGTTACCAGCATCAGAGAGTTTGAAATCCTGAACGCGCATTTTCGAATTACTCATTTTCAATGTCTTAAGCATTTTTGGTTCTCACCTCCCTTCATAAAAAAGCCCTATAAGGGCTCGTTTTGTTAAACTATCACTCAACATGAATCCACCAAAACAAAGAGCAACTGCATTGATCCGCTACTCTTAATGAATTACTCATTTAACAAGCACTGCTAGTTGCAGGGCAGGGCCGTCTGGTCTAACTCATGTCAAATCAAATGCCTCTCCAATATCCCAGCAATATACCTGTGTCCTTTGTCTCCTGGATGAACGGAGTTAGCGCCAGACGCACCAGTATAATCATTGGTCGCTGCACCATACAGCCCACGCGTCTGAGCCCAGGTGTAATCCTTATTCCAGGCTGCATACACATCGACCACTCCGCAATTATACTTGCGGGCCAGATCATACATCGTTTGCACGAATGACTTCCAGTTATAGGTAGTCGATGTCGACCAGGCCGAGCTCGATATGCCATAAGGCACAAGGAGCACGCTTGCCCCAAGTGCCTGGTAACGCTGAATAATGATTTCCATATTGGCTTTGTAAACCGCTGGATTGACATTATTCCCACCGTCATTCACGCCAAGGGCAATAATCGTCAGGTGTGGTGGCAACACTCCCCATGATGCTTGAGTATTCGTGTTCACCCAATCACCCGACTTATATCCGGCGTATCCGACCCGGTGAACCCTCACGCCTGCGGACCCCTTACCAACAATGACCCCCTCAACCATAGCAGCTGCCGATGTCTGAGGTGTAATTGTCAGGACATGCGCTGCGTTCGTTAGTCCGCTAAAGGTAACGACGTTCCCGAAGGAGATTGTCGCAGCATTACAGTTTATCGTTCCGACGTTCGTCCCATCGACAAGGACATTGGCGGTGCCGCCTGCAGACCCTTTGGCATGAATGATATTTATTTTGTCACCTGTAAAGTTGACGGTCATTGATGTTAAGGCCCCGTTGCTTGTGGCATACGTACCACCAAAGCCCGACTTCGTACCAGCAGCCAATCCCCATCCTGTTCCAAATGCTACTCTCGGATTCGAACCAGGGAGACCAGCACCTTCTAACGCCCCGATCCAACCCTCACCAGCGTCACCAAAACGGGACTGTAGCAGCTTTCTCAGAACCGAAGCCCATGCCATATTAGGCTTATCAGAAGTGTATTCACCCTCGACAATAGAATCACCTAGACAGACGATTTCACAAGGCGTCGCGGTTCGGTTAGCCAAGGCAATTCGAAACTCCAAAAGTGCATTGTTGAGATTGAAGCCAAAGTGATTGAGCCGCTGGACGGAATACTTTTTTGCCATGGCATAGGAGATTAAATCCATTAGATCGGCCTCCATATCCCTGAGTAATAGACATAGACATCACCCGTATCAACGATTAATAGGCTATCTCCATCGATTAGGCCCGTACTCGGCTTAGCCTCAGCTGCGAGTCGATTATATGTTTTGCTTGAGCTTCCACTACCAAGATTAACGTCGCTACTTTTGATAATGACATTGAGGCTGCCATCATCATTGATACCGTCTGATGGATTGACTACTTCACCATCACTCCGGATATTTCTAGATAGTTTAGGTAAGCTATACACCATGACGTCACCATCCTTTTTTTGTACAAAATAAAAACACCATTACGTTTCACTGGTGTTTGGATCTTCCTTATTTGGTTCTGTATCAAGTGGATCTTCAGGAGGTTTAGCCTTTGATTGGGCTGCCTGAGTAGCTTCATCAATCTCTTGGCGCGTTTTATTGATGTCGATAACGTTTGTTTTGCCTGGCAATAGCAGCACCTCTCCATGTTGATTAGGATGTGCTTTCTTACCCCGTTTATCTCTTACCTCATCCGGTGTGTCTATCATTCGGTCTAGGTAGATAGCGTCAATGTCAGCCTGTGTCTTCAAATCCTTAAGTGAGGTTGCATACAAGAACTTAAATTCAAGAACGCCGCCCATTTTGAATATGCCGTCAATAATGTGGTTGTTGATGTGCTCAACAATATTTTCAGCTATATTCTGAACCGTGGAGTCTGTATCATCATCTTCACTGTCCGCTGTGCTGCGGTTTACGTCTTTTGTTTGGCCTAGCTTCTTAGGTGATATCCCAAAGGAGATAGCTATGACTTCAATTAAGAATCGCTGCCATTCAAGAAAAAGCGCTTTATCATCGGTTGCTCCTAAATCTAATACACTAGGATTCTCACCGCCTATGATTGGCATCTTTCCTTGTCCGCGTACTTCATTGTCCCAATATATTTGATATGCCTTTACAACCTTTGAATCAGCCGTTTTACCGAGATTAAGTATCTTCCTGATAAAAGTGCTTTTCGTTTGATTACCAGCAGATCTATGAGAATCTATAAAGTTGTTCGCTGATTCCCATACAGTTTCTAATGGTGAAAGCCCAAATGGCGTGTTTGTTCTTGGATTCATCCGGATGTACATCATCTCTGAAGCCGTGAGGTGAACGTATTGTCCATTAATTCGCTGAGCAAATCGGTATGAGTCCGGTTTCCCATCCCATTGTGGGTACAGATCAATAGAAAATGAGTCCACTGGATACATTCGGAATGGCCGTAGTGGGTCGCCTGCCTTTAGGATCTCTGAGCTTCCGGCACTGCATACCAACATATCCTCAACTGTTTGTTCCAGCCATGAACGAAATGAATCTCCAGAGTTTGGCTTGAGCAAGGATCGTTCAATGAGTTTGCATATGTCCTTATACTTTTCAGTCTCATTCTCATCAATGGCAGCCACGGTCCAGTTAAGCTTTGTTATACCATCCTTAACCACGTTGATTGCTCGGCGCGGTATTGGCGATTCGCTCAATAAGCGAAGATTAACTGGTGTTCGCTTCGTTACCGGTTGATTATTTCCGTTCCGGCTAAGATATCCCCAAGCTTGCGAATAGGCTTCGGTCTGACGCTCCGGTTCGTTCTTTGTGCGCCCTGCCTGAAGCCAATCTATGATTATTTGTCTTACACCCAAGGCGTTACCTCCTTTCCTTGCAGATTTCTATAGATAAATCTTATCATGCGTTTTATTCAGTTCTGCTACGGATTTTAGCTTGAACACACGCATAGGCATCTACGTAACAAACAGCCATTAAGCAATCAGCAGGAAGATTTTGAAAATCTCCGTCTGCATAGACTTTATCTTTGTCCAGTCCGCGTAGCGCGAATAACGCATCTCGCTTTTCTCTCCAGAGATTCAAGGCATAATCCACAAACTTTTCTGTTTCCTCCAAGTTTATTTCACCTCCAGACATAAAAATAGAAGGCAGGAAATGTTTCCTGACCTTCTGTATTCGTTCATACTTCTATGGATTAATAATATCGTTGGTTTTATTCGGTGTTACTACGGATTAAAGATGATCGAATATATTGAATCCGTTGATTTCATCCGGATCGACAACGATAAATGTTACATTGTTGATTTTTTTAACATCATAAGGGTTATTTGATTTATTAGTTTGAACCATTACGCTAATAAACTCCTTTGCTTCCTTCCCATTTAACATAAACTTAGGAATTCGTTTTTGCGCAGAGCTAATCCAAAAATCTTCGGTAAGTTTAGTATCAGCAAGAGATGTTACAAAGACCTCGATAACCCTCGCGTTATTTACCTCGAAGAAAAATCCATTATAAAGGGTGTTATATTCATTGTACGTAACAATAAAAGGACTTGGATTATTCGTCAGGTAGGCGTTGTGTTCTGCCACCTGTTTACATACGATATCGTAAACATATCTTATTATAATTGAACCATCAGTTGGCATATTCATTCCTCCAAGTATAATGTTTATTCCTGTCTCCTACTTTCGATTCAATATCCATATCACAAACGTTCCTAATATTGAGATGGATATTCAATCTAAAAAATTGGATCTCCCCATCCAGAAGGGCTAATACCGGATTTGTTCATTTTCTTTCCAAATCCTCGGGAACCACGAGCTCCTCTGATTCCCCTTATAGAATATGTCCTATTCAATTTCACACCTACTCTGTCTTCTCGATAAAACTCCCCTACGACTCTTCCAGTTCTAGCAGCATATATCCTAGAATTAGTTATATACCCTACATGCCGTCCATTTGCATCATACACTTGATCATCATATACTTTCCCGCAGAACCTACCACTTATTGCCCAAATTGCGTAATCCATGTGACCCCTCCTATATGTAGTCTAGCAACAATATATACGGGAGTTTAACTTAATAGATTCAATTAATTCTAAATGGATTATGCTGTTATAGATCCAAATGAGAATTTTGATCCAGACTCAATATTTGCAAATGCTAATACAAACCCATCCGCTCTATCTGGTGATTGAAGTCCACGTTTCTTCATATCCTCTTTACGCTCCAGGTAAATCTTTCCGTTGCTGCCCATACGCCACTTTCTAGTCGTTAACTGAGCAATTAGCTTCTCATCGTCTGGCAGCTCAAGAACACCAGGAACGCCGAGTATAAAGTTACTCATGTTCTCTTCCAGTAACTCCTTGATGTGTCCCCACGTCTCAGAACCCATATTGCCGTAGTGTTCATCTTGTGAAGAAGATCCGTTGTTCACTGGCATGATCGTGTATCCAAGGTTCCGTTCATCGTTGATCTCGTTCAATCGGTCTGTCACAGCTCCACCTATGCCGCTATCATCAACTCTGATTTCCACTTCGTCTACTTCCGGACGCTCAGCCTTAATATCATCGACAAGCCGTAGCACCCAGCCGGTTGTGGTCATAGTGTCCTGTTTATGGTGGAAGTGAGTCTTTGCTACCTTACCACCGATCTGTCCATATATGGTGGTTTCATCATCCCCGAAACGGGCAACGTCCACGCCTACCGTGAGTTTGTAACCCTTGGATTCAATACGAACGTTGTCCTTTGCAAACTCAGCAGCTTCTAAAGCAATGAAAGTATCTGATTCCCCGCGCGGGAACTCTCCTTCAACACGGACGCGCCAGACATCGCTTCCATCACCGTACTTACGCTTGAGCATAGCAATATTATCTTTGCTCGTCCTGGGACTGTTAAGGCAGGATACCTTATGCGTATGGTAATCTGCACGGTCTTTATTGTGGGAGTCATAGAATACACCGCTTGTCCGTGTTGGGTTTCCACACATCAGCAGCTTATTAAACTCACCGGAAAGTGTACCGAGGATAGCCTCCATGATCCGATCTTCTACCCCTGAGGCTTCATCTACAATGAATAACATGTAGTCTTCATGGAAGCCCTGCATGTTCTCCGGCTTAGTGGCGGTTCGAGCTGTTGCAAACCAGCGTTCTTCATAGTTGCGCATATAGATTTTAGTCTTGGTCCATTTGAGGATACGCTTTAATACTGGGCTCTTATCTTGCCACTTGCTTATTTCTGCCCAAAGCACATCATGTAATTGCTGCCGCGTGGGAGCCGTGCATATGATCTTCGGAAACGGAAAACAAGACAGGAACCAAAGCGCTATTACCGCCTCTAGTCCTGTCTTGCCTACTCCTTGACCTGAACGAACCGAAACGCGTGGGCTAGAGGCAATATCCATCATGACCTCTGCTTGCCATACATCCGGTGTGAATTTTAATAGTTCGATGCAGAATAGAACAGGGTTCTTTTGATACACAGTTACTCTACTCTTAAAGGCTAACATTCGTTTGTTCATTTCTTTTTTGTACATAATCTTCCTCCAAATTCCGATGTTTCAGAACGAATAAGAAAAAGCGCCTCAATGGGCGCTTAAATTTGTGGTGTATATTGAATAACAGGTCAAATTACGTTTGATTCAATTTATTATTAATCATTACCGCAGCTATTTGATAAGTGGATTCAAGTTTATCTAAAAACGAACCCAATGCACTCTCCTTAATTACCAAGATAAGTTGATCGTTTGCTTCCCCTTTCTCCGAAGCATAATTGTGTAAATATAAAACAGAATCAACCTTCTCAACCTCTATTTCTTGTGTATTGTTTAGAACTGCCTCGAATATCTCTCCACTTACCACCATCATCGGATAATGTATTCTAATATCCATCATATTTTTGCGATCATTATCGAAAAAATTAGTTGCTTTTGAAACAGAATGAATGCCTTTGAAGACCATATCATTTGCAGTTACATTTACATCTGATTTCTTAAAAGCCTGAAAGCCACTTCTTGCATATTTGGTATACATTGAATACGGGTGCGTTTGTGAAATCACCATAACATTAGTGTAATTCATCGGAAGTTCAATACCATCTGACATGTAGTTAGACATATACAAATTATGGACTATAGGTATCCCATTTTCTTCTCTTTGAGATGACATAAATACTAAAGGATAACCATCATTTTTTTTACATTCAATAATTAGAAAATTTCTGATGAATCTTAACTCTCCATTTGCTGCAGGTAACATCACATTGTAGTGAGCTTTTATATCCATTTCCCTTGGCTTGCCTTCATCAGAATCAATATAATAAACACTTTGGCCCACATAATATTTTCTAGTTCTAAGAATATTTGCAATGCGCATTTCTAAAGGAAATCCCGTTTTCTCAATCTCTAATTTAATGTTTTCTAATAGCTGATCTTTAGACATTGTTTCACCACATTTCTAATATTTCCACTAAGGTAATATTCGCTTATACCAGTACATTTCCCTTCAATAAAAAAGTTGATGTTTTCCAACACCAGATTAGGCAGTAACAAATAATCCATTCTGGATATTCAGACTTCACCGTCTCCTATTACTGCATCAACCCAATCTTTGATAAGATCATCCTCGGAATTACCATTTCCATTTTTCAGCTTTTCAATCTCAAGTCTTGTTTTCTCAATCTGGGTTTGCATTCCATCTAGTTTGATTCGGCGTTCGTCTTCTTCTGGAGCAATAGCTTTAAACTGCTTGATAGCCCCGCGAAGTTCGGACATGGCTGCAGACTGAGCTTTGAGGTAGGTGGCGTATCGATCCCAAGCAAATTGAAACTCGTGTTCTTCCTCAACTACCTTTTGATGCAACACTTTCGTTGCACCTCTGCCGGTGCTATGAATCTCAAATTTCTGTTTCTTGATTTCTTTGATCATTTCACCTTGGTCATTTACAAACATAATCCGTTGAGCCCACACGATGGCTCTGAACTGAGTCGTGATGTTGTACCAGATCATGTCTATGGGGTCCATGTTTTCTACGGCATCCATGATTTCAAGGTATTCGGCGTTCTGTGGCATGAACTTCCGGAAGAATCCGTGTGTCACCGCTTTATCATTACCAGGAGGGCCACCCTTGCCGCCTTTATTCCCCCTGGCATTCCTGCTGCCCTTTGGTGCTCCTCGCGGCCTTCCTGTCTCTGGTACTTCTTCCCACTTATCAACGCTTTTCCACTTGCGAACCATGGAAGCAGCGACACCTAGTTCAGCCGCAATCTCACTTAATTTTCGCTGTCGCCCACTCTTCAGCCAGAGTTTCAGCGCCTTTTTCCGGTCTGGACTTTGCTCCCTCGCCAACTGTATCACTCCTATCTTTGAATTATTTAAGTTGGAATTCACACTGAAAGTCAAAATAGGTCAAACGTTACCAATAAAAATAAGCCTTCGCCGAAATTGGCAGGCTCTGTCTTCACTACGGATTGCACTAAATATTGTCAGTTGAGTGAAACATAACTGTAATTCTGTTGCACTCATAAAAAGCAAGAAACCGCATGAAATCAAGGTTTTTTATACTCTCTGTTTTGAGTGCAACATTAACCGGATTGTGTAAAACTCAAACGGCGAATTGCTTCGTCCATAGAGTCCTGAGTTATCCCAATATATAGTAAAGTGGTCGTCATATCCTCATGTCCGAACATGTCCATTAGTAACGCTAGGTTATGCGGATCGTCCAGGTAAAGGTGATATCCCCATGTCTTACGAAGAGAGTGGACACCTATGTCTGTTAATCCATAACGTTTTCCTAATCCACTAATTAACTTATAGGCTGTTACTCTGTCGATGGGTTCCCCAACTGCTCCGGTAAGCTTCTTACGCTGCCTGCTGGCGAACAAATATGTTTCATCGTCCTTGTCTTTGATATAGATCATCAGGTCGTCATAAATGTCCGGATGAATAATGAATTTTTTGCGTTTACGTTTTTTCTTTTTCCGATTCTTTGTTTTCTCGGCAACATAGTTAATATGGGCCTGTTCCCTGACAGATCCTACTTTCAGCTGCAGCAAGTCGGATACTCGAAGCCCACTAAGGACTCCCATCGAAAAGAAGATATAGTTTCTGAAACTTGTTACCTTTAGATAATTTTGAATCTGGATGATGATCTTCTTATCTCGGATCGGCTGTACCTCGTTCATATCACTTCCTCCTTTGATGAAATGTTAAATTGAGTGGTAGGGAAACTTTTCCTGAGCAAAATAAAAAGCGCCCTCAGTAGGCGCTCATGGGTAAAGATATATTTGGTATATGAACAGCGTAACATGGAAGTAGTGCAGAATTACTACGTGTAAATATGCATCATATAAAGTGAATCATAGCCATATCTTGATCTTGATTTTCTAATTGGTCTAAATCCAAACCAAGTATTTCAAATACGAAATCTGCAAATTCATCTTTATGATTTCTCGTAATATTACCAGGAGAATTTATCTTTCTGTTTATGCATCCGGTATATAAATCAGCAAATTGTATTAAATAACTCAATTTCGAATCAATTGGACTAAAAGTATTTAAGGTTAATTTATTTTTGAAGTACCCTTCAAAGTTTGTTACAAGATGTTGTTTTAATTCATCTAAAAAGAGATTATCTGCCCCTACCTCTTGATCCTTCCAAAAATTAATAACTCGCGGCAAAACGATTCTCCCTGTCTTAACCTCATGCTCTACCCCGTGATGAACATGCTGGTAATATAGCGCATAAATCATTTCTTCAATAGATTTAAATTTGCTCGATGTTCGATCAAACGCCACTGCTTTTAAGCTCATCATGTCAGCCAATGAAATCATTTCAGTGAAAAAATCCTTGTAATATTGTAATTGCGCTCCTCGCATCTCAGTAAAATGAAATTCCTTCGGGAAATTATTAGGACCTTTATTATCTGAATTCCATTTTGCGAAGTGACGGTGTAATGATGGCACTCTATCATTTTCTAATATCCAAAGACCACCGATTATCATATATTTATCAGAATTACTCTTTCCACTTTCGTCAGTATACAGAGTAATACTTGGCGTGCCTGGTTTTGTTGACAATTGGATTTCCTTTTCGATTTCTTCCTTATCAGTTCTATATGCTTTTATTCTGTCACTCGCTTGATACATTTTGTATTCATTCTGAATCTTAGCGCGAGCTCTTGCAATGGATGTATCCCTTGTGAGTCTAAACATTTGATTAACGTCCACAAAATTGCCCTTAAATCCCTCAAATATTTCCCAATATTTAATCTTAAGTACCATATCAGAATTTCTAGTTTCCTCAAACCCATTTAGAATAGAAGCTACTCTGGAAATAAGGGTATCCAATCTACCGCTAGCCAACGCATTGTTGAGGTTTTGAATTTCCTTTTCTCTGCGCTCCTCTTTCGATATCTTTCGGACAGGCGCCTTCTTTATTTCATCCTCAGACTTATCAATTTGCTCTATTTCCTCGGGCATCCTATTCACTCCAGTCGAATGGTGAGATATTCAGGAAAATAGTAGCATATTTATAGGTATTTTGGCTATCGATGTTATCGCTAAACATAAAAACAGCCGATGATGCTTAGGTTTCAACACGCTTCTCAGGCGTGTACCCAGCACTAGCCATCTGCAGAAGACCATCTACTGTTTTTATGATGCGCTCATTTAACCGTGAGCGCTACGGTCTAATCTATATGCAATCCACACAACGCGAATTAGTTTTGGGTACCATTATCGATGTGTGGTTGTTGCTAATTATGGATGGCGTGTGACTCAACTTCACCGCATCACTCCGCTAGCAGAGGTATAGCTTAGAGTCCTGGTCCGTTTTACACGCCTATATGCAATCCAACTGCCAATAGGCAAATCGGTTGTTGCTAAAGTTAAGCGGTAATTTATAACATGCGGCTACCGCTGATCCGCCATGCCCGGATTAGGCTTTCAATGCGCACCTTTACTACTTCGAGGTATTCCCCTCTGTGCGCTGTCTCGAATGGGTTAGATCCGGTAATTATTGACGTAACCGGTCTACGTTCTCGATCCATATCTTTAGCCGCTGAGATCACGGTTGCCCAGGAGGTATTCGGGTATGAGCTGCGGTGTGATATGCCCGTCACAGTTTGCCGCAACCAGAAATGGAGTGGTTCGAGAAGCCTTTCGCTTCCTTGTCTTTATTATATTTTGTGGATGATGTGCTTACGCTACGGATTTAAAGGTGTTTAAATTTTAGAACAAAAAAATAACCGCTCAGGTATCTACCCTTCGCGGCCATTTGGTATTCTGAATCCTATTTCGCCTTCTTGGTTCCTACCTCTACCATAGTCGATCGTTATGAAGTCCATAGTATTGTTGAATACCAATGTGTTAGCTAGAGAAGCAATAACCTTCCGGCGCTTTTCGGCGAACGTCGTCGCCTCAATCCCATAGGTTATGGTCTTGTACGATTTGCGCATGTACTCAACCGCGTCTTTGTATCGGTATTTTCGATCTCCTACGAACAGTAATTGGACAATCCTTTTTTCATGCGGATCTATCACGTTATTAGCTGCATGCAGTACAGCTTCTATAACTCGTTTATAGATGAGATAATTAGCATGACGGGCTTCCTTGGCGATTAATACGTTAGCTGGTAGATTGGACACCAGATCACCGCTATTTAGGCGTTTGACTGCTCCTTCTACTCCGGCCATATCATAATCATTGAGACCATTAATCGACTTTTGATTAATAACGAACTCGTAGTTGTCTACCAAGCCCTTTATGGTGCGGAAGTTATTGAGCAACCAGATCGTTTTGCGAATATCCTCTGTGTCTGCATCTTCAAAGAACTGAACTTGGTAGATTCGGGATATCTCTACAACATCATTTTTGGGATTGTAGTCGTTATCCTGCGCTGGCAATAACTCAATCATGAGTTTGTCTCCTCTCTAAACTTAAATATTTACTGTTAGTATAGAGTGGATTTCATACGGTGTTACTACGGATTTTTGATCATCTGTTATACCGTAGGCCTCCATGCCCCGCCGCAGGAACTCTTCTGGATCTGAGTCTATCAGCTCGTAGTCGTAAATTGCGGAAGTGTCATTTGTAGTCATCGCTGTTCACTCCTTGATGAAGTTTTTAATTGCCAAACTTATTTCTGTAGAAGTCATAAATGGAGGAATTGGAGATAATATTGTTTCTAAACACTCCATCTCTTCTTCTGTTATGTTGAGTCCTCTCACAAGTTTTTTAACTCTATCAGCTGCTGGCTGTACTGGTGTGGGGTTAGGAAGGTATCTATCTGATTTAAGACGATCAATGTACACCTCCAAGGCATTGACTACCGAATGGATATCATATGATGGAAAGGAGACCCTGAGCAGTTCCTTTACCCTTTGTTCCATATCTGCGATGATCTTATCCGCGCTTATTAATCTCTCAGACATTGTCTGCATCCTCCCTTTCTCCGTTAAAATATCTATAGGTTAAGTAGACAGCCTCTGCTCGGTGTCTTGGGCTTGCATCCAATAGGTCGGCTACACTTTGGATCTCGATCGTATTCCAAAGTGCCACCTCTTCAGGATCTACAGCGTCCTCCCATTTTACTAGGGATAGATTTCGGACATACTGTACAGGATCAAGTTTGATTGCAGCAGCCTGTGCAATACTAGATGCAGATTCGTTTGAACTGTAATTAGGTATATTTACAAGGCTAGTGAAATTAAATCCTGTCATTTGCGCTATGGTTATATCTAACTGAGTATTGCTTAGTTCTTTCCACTTTGATTTCATGTCTTGTTCCTCTCTTTCTGGGGAGCCAAACCTGTGTCGGCCCCCGCTGTGCTGGGATTATTCTGTCGATAGATGGCCTCCGGCCTAATCTTCTACTTCCTGCAGGAATCCGCCACTTGGATCAAATGTAATCATCCGTCCAGTAGTATCGGTGCATGCATCTACTGTTCCGTAATTCATGCCATTGACTTCTAATACCGTATCCGCCAATTCTTCATCAGACATTTTTACTGGACGTTCGCTTATCCAAATTGCTTTACCATTTGAGTAGAATGTTGTCACTACAATTTTCCTTGGTTTGCTCATATCCTCTTCTCCCCCTTATAACTAATCAATGATTACTTCCGGACCGTCTAGCATCCAATATTTCGTAGCGTAATCATCCTTAAATATTTCATCCAACACCACCTGAAGCTTTGCGAGGTGTTCGGGCTCAATACAATCATTAGCCCGTTCGTCCCAGTCTTCGTACATATCTTGATATTCATTTTCGATATACTGCCCAATCATGTATTTAGCATCAGGTTTCCAAACCTTAGGATCGGCTACTATCCATGTGTGATCCAAAGGTTTTACTTCACCATCTGCAATTTTTTGCCGAAGTTCTGCAGCGGTTAGTGTTTCATGAGAATCTTCATAACTCAGCATTGTATCCTCTGGAATTTCGGATAAAATCACTCTTGTCATGCTTATCGTCTCCTTTGATTGGGGTCTCAGCCCCCTTATAAGTTCAGTACAGCCTATCCTGCATACAAAATGTCGTTGTGTCCGTCACTGTCGATTTCGTTTATGTCCGTACATCCGCTGCATAACTTCAATTCTCGAAGTGGTTCATAGGCGTGAGCTGATCCGTACAACCTACGGTATTTGATTCCTGGGCCGATGCTTCTACCGCAGCTATCGCACTCATGGAATTTTCTTGCCGTATGGACCTTATTTTTGATTACTGTGCTCAATTCGCCTCACCTCTTCCCTTGGGTGCTGGGGTGAGTTCCGAAATTTCTAAAGTCAAATCGTAATCAAGATCATCAAATGAAATCCGCGCCTTGGTGCCGAGAATCTCCATAACACCTCCGCTGCCATACTCGGAATGAGTTACCGTGTCATATAAGCCAATCTCTGGTGTGGGTGCTGGGGTATCTGGGTAAAGGGTGGCAACCATGGCACGAAGTTCCCTTGCATGCATTTCAGCGCCTCGCAGATCCGTCAGAACCGCCTCATACTCGATGATCTCTGCCATCTCTTTCAACTTATTCTGTAGTGTATTGGCTTCTTGGAGCCAGTAGGAAGCAATCTCTAATTCTTTTGTATCGATAAACATAACTTGCCGACATTCTATTTCACGATTTAGGTAAGCCATATCCTTTTGCCAGTCCCTCGACGGTGTTTGTGTCATTGGGGTTCCTCCCCTACCTTTTTGAACCTTGATATATCAAGTCCATCGTACTCACGGCGAATGAACTTCTTTGCTCCAGCAAGAGTATCCCACCAAAAGAAATCCTTTCCTCCGTAATGATCTACCGTAATATCAAACTTACCCTCTTGTTCCTCTATGGTGAATGTGTATACTCCGCCAGTTGCTACCCATTTGGACACTGTTATATCCTCCCTTAGTGGGAGAGGAGGGATACTCCTACTCCCGATCTGTTTCGGCCCCCGGCTACGCCTGGGTATTGCTGTCGGACGATGGCCTGACGGCCCTAATCATCGTTTTCTCGCTCTTCAACCGTACGTATGATCTCAACAAATACCTCTGCCTCGCATTCAGGGCATTCAAACTCCTGCACATTATTTACAATTTCCGAACTATCACCCATTTCCTCGCTAATGTTCTTACCGCAACGAGGACAAAAGTTGATGTGTCCATATTTCCAGCCGTTCAGTGTTCCTATGGGCTGCAGAATGTGATTGTTGTAATTACCTCCAGGAATGAGTACATGTTTTATTGCTTCTTCGCGAGCCTCTTCAGCAGTAAGTTCCTTAGAAGTCTCAGCAGTAATAGTCAACTCATTGGTTTGTGCAATGATTCTGTATAAAAGCTTGGCATTACTCATTACCTTTCGCCCCCTGTAGCGTTATATATGCCGCCTCTGCCCTCTCTCGGGGGCTGGCGAAAAAAAACTGTCCTACTTCTTCGAGCTTAATTGTCGGCCCCGCCAATAACGTCATCACGATAGATAAATTTCTCATGTAGCTTTTTGGATTTTTGGTATACGCTGCAGCTTGTACCTCCAGAGAGGCAGCAGGGTCAGAACTCCAGTTAGGTACAGATTTCCATGTATTTTCTGGCTTACGGTCATATTTGCCTGCAAAGCCCAAACCAGTCAACTGATATAGTGGTGCACCGCCGCCTTCTTTTTCATCGTGACTCTGTATAACTGTGTATCCCATCAACTTCGCCAGCGCCCGGTTAAGTTGCTGGTCTGTTAGCTGTACCTGTGTCATGATCCTTCCCCTTTCAAGTGCTCATACACTTTATCTTTGAGGTTGTATCCGGCCTCGGTGCGAAATGTGGTTCCCTCGCCGCTAAGACGGAGATTGACTTTCCAGACAGTGCAATCCCGGGTATCAAAAGAAACATCCACATATTTTATAAGTCTCTGGGCTTTGAGGTTGTTCTTCCAGCTGTTGTGTTTTTCAATGTGTTGCAGAAGCTCCGACAATTCCTCAATCGTTAATCCGACCTGATCATCATCCGTCCGTTCCTGGTTCATACCTTGTCGCTTCCTTCCTTATTTCCTAGGGCTGCCAAATACTCAGGACTCGGGTTTTCGTCCAACCATTTATAAATCAGACTTAGCGCCCCTTTTTGGCCCTTACCGTTGCCAGGATCGCGCCACGACATTAACTCTGTTGCATCTTTCAGGACCGGTAGCAGGCTGGACTGACGCTTGTTTTCCGATTGTAGGATACCTATGCTCTGTTGTGCCTCTACTAAGTCAGCAGTAACGACTTTCACATTTCCTTTTCTTATCTCAATTTCTTCAGATTTGATCCTTACCTGTCGTTGTGCCTCTTCTAGAGCAGCCATCAACTCAACAACCGTACTTTTGGGATAAACAGCAACTCCGTCAATTATTGCTGTTTTTATTGCTTCTAACCGTTCTGGTGTCGGTAAGGAAACTTTTCCTGTCTCGCTCATACTGGATTCACTCCTTCCCAATTCCACAATCCTTGCTGCCCTTTAGCTGGGATTGGCTCCGGCAGCCGTTGAACATCCGTCATTTCCCAAGCGAGGCGGCCTGACGCATAGAAGCCAAAAGCAAATTCTTTATCTAATGTATTGAAGTGAGTTTTTCGAGTGTCTGATTCCAAGGCGACCACGCCTCCCAGCACATCTCGGCGAACTTTGAAGCATTCCTTCAGATCAGCCACAGCCACCACTGAACCTGTCGGCAGGTTGTCCGCCGTGTACCCGTGTTTTGCCAAGATGCTTTTAAACGGCTCCTGCTGGCAGACATCACGGTCAATCTTTTTGCCTGCATGGATGGCGAGTGGACCCCGATGCTTTGTGGGCCAACTACGCGTTTCAAACTTCTTTTCTTCAAGTGCGATCAGTGTCGCCCAGGGCTGGATTATGGTTATCGTCTTCATGTCTACTCTCCTTTCAATTTTGATGTGTACTTCGGGTCATACTCTACTTCGACAATGAATTCTGTTCTGCAGATCCGGCACTCAACTTCATGTTCACCAGGTTCATTCACTTCCTGGCACGATTCTTCCGAAAAGCAGACCGGACAAATGGTCTTGTCCTCCCTGTAACAATCCCACTCATCAAGCTCCAACTCTTTAGCGCGGGCAAGAGCTGCTTCTTTTTTCTCCAAACGTTCTTTCTCCCTGCATTCGTTGCATTCAAACCCTTTAGGGTGACCCCAATGAGGAGTTTGAGCTTCATGACGATTTTTCCCGCATGTTATACAGACATCGTGTTCGTCGCAATTAATGTAGTTCCAACGTTCTGATCCCAAGCACACCACACATCCGCACACCCAATACCAACCATCTTCAAACCGTTCTGCATATAATCCGCGTTGCGGCGGATCAAGACGAACCTCGCTGTCCTTGCCATCATTCCAAACGCATGTATTACCACAACGCACTCTGTTTTCCCACTCCGCCGGTATTTCTGGAATGGGGATTTTTGTATCTTTAAGGCTCATACTTTCGCCACCTTTCCTCTGTTTATCACAGTCACATCCGGTCGGAATCCAGATGCTTCCTTATCATCAAACTCAACAGATCCTGATGGGGATATCTTTGTTATGACATGCGGTTCTTTAATGTCAAAGTTAGCATTTGAGCTTCCACTGCCCATACGTGTAATCAGTACTGTGTCGCCAACATTCGCACCAAGGCGTTCAACCTCTCTTGCTATCTCCTGAGCTTCGTAATGACCCTCGTCGATCTGATCAGTCAGCAGCCGGTAAATCCCACCTTCAGATGCTTTTACTTGGTAGAGATCCGGCTTGCCGCCACGATGGTAAATGTCGAAATAGATACGCCCACCTTCAAGTTCTTGACCACAGCATGGATGATTTGGATCGGTAATTTTAACTTTCATACTGGTTATGCCTCCCCAACTATAGGTTTGAAATCTCCAATGTCCTCGCCATACGAACCTTTATACACCTCGCGATCATGATCCCAGCAGCCCCGGCACATCCGTTTACCGAGAGCCATGTCAAACATATGAGGGTGACTCAATTCAGAAGCTACATCGCCGCACCAGTTACATTCCCCTCCGTTTTCATAGGCAGCTTTAATGATCGGAAGCCACTCTTCTGAAATATCCACCGTGCCTATTACTGGAGCCATACATAGTACATCCAATTCAAATTTTTCCGGTAATCCGGTATAACCATCGGCTTTGAAATTAAGCACATCATGGCTATCAGTATCCAAGACCAAACGCCCATCTATTAGGCGCAATGTGTGTGTCACGCTTATCGTCTCCTTTATGGGGAGAGGGTGGTTAACCCTCAACCCTCGTCATCGTCAAACAATGGTCTATCGTCCTCGTCAATATCCAACGGTTCATATTCTTCGTCCTCGCACATCATGCGAGCATCAGCCCACTCTGCGCCGCATCTGCTGCATACCAGGTCGCCTCCGTAATCTCTCGGTGGCATGGGGTTATCGCAATACTTGCATTCAGGGTGCATCGTTTATCTCTCCTTATGGGCTATGCCCTCAAAATAACTGCTGCTGTATGATTGCTGTCCGCCGCTTGGCTATCTCCACGTACTGCGGACCGATTTCAATAATGGTGCATTCACGGTTGTTTTCGAGAGACACTTTCCGAGTTGTACCGCTGCCGCCGAAGGGGTCAAGTACCCGCCCTCCCACAGGAGCACCGGCCAAGATGCACGGCTCGATGAGCTTTTCCGGGAAGGTGGCGAAGTGTGCTTCTTTGAATTGTGCTGTGGCCACTGTCCACACCGAACGTTTATTACGGGATTCGGAATATTCAATGTCCTCCCGATCCTCGCGGTGCTGCTTCGGCTGTCCTGGTATATCCCCTTCATTTACCTTTCGAGCAAAACTGTAGGCTTTACTGACCGCCTTCATAGGACCATTGGTCTTTGTCCCCCCATTTGCCCTGTCACTTCCCTGCTGTCCCTCGAGATCCTGAGATAGTCTTGTAATGCTGGTATCCGCCAGTTGTTCCTTGATCGCTTCATTATCGAAATAGTAGCGCTCCGATTTGGAAAGCAGGAAAAAGTATTCATGAGCTTTGGTAGGTCGATCGGTGACACTCTCCGGCATCGGGTTGGGCTTGCTCCAGATATTGTCCATCCGTAGATACCACCCGTCTGCCTGAAGCGCAAAGGCCACTCTCCACGGAATGCCGATAAGGTCTTTAGGCTTCAATCCGCTTTTCACAAGTTGTTTATGCCTTGCCACTCTGCCGTCACGTGGTGCTGCTGCATCAGCTGTTGCGCCTACGCATGAGTTTGGCCCGGGTCCTGAGTCTTTACGATCTCCACCAGTTCCAAAGTAGCTGTCTCCGTAGTTGAGCCATAGCGTTCCGTCAGTCCGAAGGAGCCGCCAAACCTCTCGGAATACTAAGACACTATGAGCAACAAACATTTCAGGCGTTGGCTCCAGTCCCAGACAGCCGGTCCATGCCGGTACTGTTATCAGCGGGAGCCCGGGCATTGGTGTATAAGTTGCTTCTGGCCATACTGTCGGGGGTATGCCATAATCTCGCAGACCCCAGTAAGGCGGGCTAGTTACGCAAGTGTTAAATGATCCGGCCTCCAGCTGCGGCATGATCTGCATGTTGTCGCCTTGTAAAATCACAGCAGTCCTCCTTCCAATCATTTAAAATGGACACGGAGGTGACAATATGTCCAAATTATTATATTTCTTGCTCATTTTTGCTATGTTGACGGTTTGCATCCGAATTTGGAGATCTAAACGCAAGTAAGTTATTGGGGCTATGCCCTCTTATTTGTGTTCCATTTACGTTGTTAGGTGAATTATCTTATATCTTTTTTCCTGATTTCCGCATCAGCTTCAGCCATTCTCCTTCGCGCTTTTCTGCAATTTGATCGATCATGTCTACCAAACTTGCGCGAATATATTCACGACAATCATCTACCTTCACTCCACATGTGACTGCTTCGCTTGAGATAAGAGCCAAAAGGTAATCTACTTCTTCCAACTTGTGAAAAATATCTAACTCGAAAGATTCAAATATCGGCACCATTTCGCGCTTATTAAGAAGATCCTTTCTATGCGCTGCATCGCGAACCTTAGCCATATAATCAACTCCTAATCTTCAAAGCGTTCGCCGTAACTGTAAACCTTTGGTTCTTCGAGTGGTCTTCCCAAAGCATCTGCTATCATTGTTGCGAATACTGCCATGTCATTTACTTCAAACGATTCTAAAAGCCGTACTTCCTTGGCTTTAAGGTTCCTTCCGGCAGCAATTGTCAGTAGATCCATGATTGGCTGAATTTGTTGTTTACGCTCAGCCTTTTCCTTTTCAATTTCTCGCTGGGCAGCCTGTTTAAAATTGAATTCTTCCCAATCCTTTTCATCGAACCAGAAGTGATCTCCGTACTTATCACGGAACACCGATATCCAGTATTGCAGCAATTCTTCGTTAGTTTGCGTGATATCGTGGCAGGGCCAACACATTCTAAGCCCATTTGTCTTAACACCTCTGCCCTTCCGACCCTTTGGCATTACGTGATGTGTGGTAAGTGACGGAGCACATTTACAGGCTGGACAAATACCATCTGATTCAGCAATTATTTCGGCAAGTACATCGTCGTTAAATTCACCACGATCCTTCGAACTTTGGCCTTTTTGGTGGTGAGAGAGGATGCCCTTTTTCCAGTCCGGAACCTCCTTCTTCTCTTTTTTTGTCTTCCCTATGCTGCTATATGTTTTCGGTTCTTTTACTTTCTTCTCCGGTTTGAAAAATGTCTGATGGGCCATCGCTCTCTCACCCCCTATGTCTCGATTTTAGTTCAAGGCTGATATGGCAGCGCTGCGGATATGATGATATCCCTCTTTGCTAAGGAAACTTTTCCTTAATTCTCTTCAAAATGAAATGACGGCCAATCTTCATCCGGTAACGGCCCTGCATCGAATCGAAGCTTTTTCACAATTTCACCGAGCCATCCGACTGCGTCTTCAGATAAAACCCCTATTACATCAATAGGTAGATGAACAATTTTAAGATCACTTTCAAAATCAATTTCTGACTGGCCCTCTTCTAGTTGAACCTTGCCACTTTCCCAATCCAGATAATTCAGAAATTCAGTATAGTAAACTTCTGAACTTACCACGGTGTAGAGGTCGTTGTGATTTCGGTATATGTAGAGTAGCTCCTGTGCGTAAAGCCTTGCCTCGAAGCGCTTCACTACAATTTCTGATTTTCCCAAGATTATTTGGTCCATGTGTTTTTGAAGCTTTGCATGTTTTTCAGTGCCAATCCCGCCGCCGATATCGATTACTTTCATAAAGTTCTCCTTTCTAAATGAATGATGTGTTACCAACCTCCGGTAGGATCACCGGAACGCTGCCAGCCTAATGTCTGTTTATAGTCGCTGGCACGACTCTATTCTTCTACTGCAACATCTCCTCGACGGCGGTGTCCTATGGGAAGCAGCCGATCTTTACGACATATTTCCCTGTAATGTTGGTGCACTACTTTGACTCTCATTGGAATACGTTGAAGGCCCAAATTGTCAAACCAATAATGAAGCCTTTTTTCAGGAGAAAACCAATGTCGATAATGATGCCAACCATAGTAACCGTAACTGATAGTGTTTATAGTATTCATCCTCCTTTAATTGAGGGGCCGTAGCCCCTACGCTTAATCCAAATTCCTTTCCATGCTGATTGAATACTGTGACTTCAGTTTTTCAAATACCGCCGTTGTGACTTTATAAGAGTTCCAACCAACTTTGTGGTTAGGCCGGATAAAGTCTCCCGCAGCGTAAACTTTTATGAATGTTATCCCTCTGCCTTTCAGTTCAAGGGGAGTATCAAGGAAGTAATGATTTCCATAGTGGCTTAAGCTCGCATCAATCTGAGCACTTACTTTTCTCTGACCCATTTCAGGTGTGAAAGAGTGAACACCTTTAGAGATCCTTTCTGCTGGAAACTCAAGTACCTTGCCCATTTTCGTTACCTCCATAACATTTTTAGTTAAACTTATTTCGTTAATATAACTATATAACGATTTTCGTTAGTAGTCAACAACTTTTATTAACTTGATTCGTTAAACCTTATTTGTTATATTGATATGAAAGGGGTGAGTTTATGCTGCGGCTTAAGATCCATAAGATTTTAGAAGATAAGCCTGATTGGACAATGTATAAGCTGCATATGAAGACTGGTATTAGGCCCAATACAATAAGCGATCTTGCTAATAACAAAGCAAAGGCTTGGTCGCCAGATAATCTAAACAAGATATATAAGGCGCTTGGTTTAAAATCAGTTGACGACTTGTTTGAATATGTAGAAGATATGGAGCAAGAGGAATGAATCCTCTATGCTCCTTTTGTTTTATTTAGGTTCCACTTTCACTTTCGTCTTACTAACTGGAGGGACATGAGGTTTTGAATTATGTTCCCAGAAGGAGTCTCGCGGAAGTTCACGGTATTTATTCAGTTCTTCATCGGATAGATAGTAACGTTTATAAGTTCCATAAGGACCTCTGACTATTTCCGATTCCCCTGGCTGTAAGGCGGTTGGCTGCTCCATATTGATCCTCCCATGTTCTAATCTTTTCAATGATCCTATCCATCAATGAAGTACTTGGCTTTCTTCGTTTTGTCTTGGCTGTACCCATATATGGTCCCAGCCAAATTCAAAGGCCACCCCATCCTCTGCTTTTGCTGCCGCTAGAAGTATTACTTTGACCGCTTCTTCCGCTGCATCTGGCGGATAAGCATTACCGATATACTCACGAGCTTTGGCATCACTGCAACCTTCGAGTTGAAATGGACGACCATCTGGAAGGTAGCGAGGAAAACTTTGCAACATCGCTAGTTCAAAGGTTGTCAGTGGACGATGCCAAGTTCCATCCAGAGCAATTATAATCATCACACAATTTTCGTCTGGTCCAGGTATTCTCGGATCTGCTACGGCGGAGCTACCGGCATGAACATCGCTGCTACCAACAACCGTTGATCCCGTTTGATCCCAGTCCATGACCCCATAAGTTCCAGATCGCGGTTTACATCCAAGCCGTGGATCTGAAATGGCAATGGCTCCACTCCCAAATCTCGTACCCGTCACACATGGACTTGTTTCATCATAAGAAACGATCTTATAGGTGCTGCCGTGTCTACTATCTCGCTTTGTTAATCTCGGATCGCCAATACTGATTGCTCCATTATTGGGTCCTACAGCACCCGTTACAGTTGGTCCTGGTTCATCCCATTCCACTACTCTGTAGATACTTGCATGTGTCCCAGATTTGAAATTGACACGAGGATCTGAAATTGCTGCAGCACCGTTCGAACGACCTACCCCAGCCCCGCCAGTAACAGTGCGTGAAGTTTCGTTCCAATCTTCTACTGCCCACGCTCCTGCTCTAGGCTGGTGCAACAACCTGTATTTACTATGATCAAATCCCTCTAGCGCCTTCCAGTCCTTGCCTTTAGGGATAGCTATTAACCTTTCCCATGTTTTCCTTTTAAGCTTAGGAACTCGGTGCATGGGTCCTCCATTTACTGTATCTCCGGGAACCGGTAAAGGACCAATTACCTGTCCAATCGTTTTCAATGGCTTCTTTACTGGTAGGTATACGAAATTAGGAATTTGAGTTTCATGTCGTGACAAAAATTGAAAGCGAAGTCTGTTTTGTCCTAATCCACCTACTTCACCAAGGTTATGGTTTGCTCTCATGTCTACTTTGTAGCCGAATTTTTCCAACACTTCCCTAATCCGGCTCAAAAGTTTTTTACCTCTACTCAGAATTCGAGGTACGTTTTCCATATGAATAAAAGCCGGAACCTTTCCGCCAAAGTCTAAGCAAGCCTGCAGTGTCAATTCCACGCCTCGTACTGTTAAGAAATTAAGAGCTTGATATTTCTCGGATTCCGCAGCCTCTTCTGGAAGTAATGCGCTTAACCCCTTACATGGTGCACTAGTAAATAAGTAGAATGGAACTTGGCACCCAAAAGCTTTCCAAATGTCCCAAGGTTCTGCTTCACGCCATTCAGGAGGCGGCTCTGTGCCATGCCACGCTTTGTATTGCTGCCGAGTAAACAGATCCATTACAACAGACTCTTTTCCGCCTGTGATAGCATCGTGATTCATGCAAGCAATAGGATCATAGTCAATGGAACAAAGTAATTTGGTTTTGAACAACTTCCCGCCGTATTCAATGCGAGAACGTTTTGCTCCAGATGAGAATCCTCCAATGCCGCCAAACAAAACGGCAATTGTTACTTCTTTCTCGATTTGGTTTGGTAGTCCGTTCACGCTCATTCCTCGCTCTCAGTGAGAATAAGTACATGATCGATCAATTCAGCCCGTTGTTGATTAGGGTCATTATCAGCAGCCTTCAGTTGCTCCACTTTCCAAATGATCCGAGAAAGCTCACTTTTATCGTGATCATTCAAAAACCTTTCAACATCCTGACCTTTTATGACTACATCATTTTCCATTTTGTAACTCCCTTTCCCTTTATACCAGTATTTCGATGTTTATAATTGGGTTTATAACTATGAAGAACCAGGGGTTCGACCAAGAATCAGGGCTATACTTCTGTCCGGTATGGTTGAACAATGAATTTGCTTCCTTCGGTCTCGTCTCCACGAAAGATGACAGAAGTCATTCTTCCTGTGTAATCAATCGAAACAACATCAGAATCAATTGCTTTAAGGAGGTCAATGATATACTTTGCATTTAAAGAGACACTGAATGAATCACCTTCGAATGACAACGGCTGGACATCACCCTTCGCTTTCCCCATCCCCTTGCCGTTACCTCTCATTGTGAGTTCTGTTTTTGAAACTACCAACCTGACGAGATTCATTTTTTCTTCTTTAGCCAGCGTATATATTAAATCGAGAGACTTCGCAAATTCCTTTTTGTTTACACTAACGGTTGCTATTCCGACAGCTTGGGATAACATTCTTTCCACTTCAGGATATTTACCTTCTAGCACGCGAGAATAAAACGTAAACCGATCCGTTTTGATGAAAACAACATAAACGTTACCAGACTGCAGCTTTGAAAATCCAAACTGCACATCATCCTTATCAAGGATGATCTTTTCCAATTCAATGAGTCCCCTCGCTTCTACAATGGCACTACCGGTATCGCTCACTTTCATGGTTCGCTGGATGAAAGCCACTCTTTTCCTATCAGTGGCTATAAGCTTAATTTGATTGTCTGACAAAGATATATTCACACCAGTTATTTCAGGAACATTAACTTCTGTAGCCACTGAAAATACTGTTTTTTTAATAAATTCTTTCAGTTCTTTCCCAACAATTGTCGTTGCATCCCCCCAATCAACGATAGGAGGCTGAGGGAATTCTTCAGGATCAAATCCAGCTATCTGTATTTCTTCTTTCTTATTGAAAATAGTTATTTCATGATTATTACTGACATCAATTTCGATTTCACCATTCAATTTACCTATAAGTTCAAGAGCGATTTTCGGAAGAACAACTGATCCGTGCCTTACTATTTCCACATGTTCTTCAAGAATATATGATTGGATGGTAGCTCTTTCACTTGCCCCCGTAATGTTTATTCCATCCTCAGTTGTCTGTACCAACAGTCCTGACAATATCTCCATAATTGGCTTACTTGATATTGCTTTCTCAGCATCAGCTAACGCTTCTGACAGTAAATTACTATTCACAATAATTTTCATGTGCTTATTTAACCTCCCTGCGCCAATTTCGGCCGCCTACATGTAGCACCTGAACGAATGGCTCAATTCGGTCCATGATGCGGTTAGCCTTTAGTTCATGTTGCTTACGGTCACGTGGGTCCTTCAGGTCTTTGACATTTACAAAATGATTTAATAATTCCGACATATTTAGATTTGAGGTGTATATCGTGACCTTCGTTTCCATTCGCCGTTGAAGTATTACTCCTAACACTTCATCCCTTGTCCATGCAGATAACGGCTCAGCTCCAAGGTCGTCCAAGATCAAAACATCGACTGACCGTAAAGCTTCTAATTTCCCTTCTACGCCGTTTGAAGGTATGGAGTCCTTCACCTCTCCAAGAAAGTCGGGAACGTATACCATGACAACATCAACACCCATTCCAGCTAATTCATTCGCTATCGCTCCAGCTATTTTACTTTTCCCAACCCCCAAAGAACCATAGAGATACAACCCTTTGAACGTCTTTCCTGGTTGATATCTAAAGCAGAAATTTATGCACTCAGCAATTGCCGCCCTCCTATGTTGGTCCTGTTCTAAATCTTCAAATGTCGCGTTAACGATATGATCAGGGATATGATGGCTCTTAATTCTTTTTCTTGTGACTTGACTCTTTTCATGGGCCAGCAGCTTAGAACATTTCTTTAGCCTGAAAATTAATTGCGGCTGAAGAGTCTGTACTTCTTCGTGACTGGAATGTCCCTGAAATACATTCTTGCATCCATCCAGACCCGGGCATGATTTACAATTGTCATAACAATCAATGTGATTGCCTAAAGAACTAAGGTCCCGAACCACGTCAACATTGTCTGGATAATCTGACTGCAGCCGCAGCACTTCAGGATGTTTTTTTATCCGATCCAAAAGCGCCGCTGATCTTTCTGCGAAACGGTCAGGCAGGAGTTTTTTAAGCGTGTCTCCCATGCTTTCCAATCGATCACCCCTCGCGTTTAGCCCTTAAAGTCGCTAGTAATTTGGCTACGTCTTCTTCACTCGGAACATTGCCAACCGGTTCAATGATCTTGGAGTCTGGTTTATTTTGATCTTCAGTGTTGTTTGCAGCTTCAATTTCCTCAGCATGTAAGTCATATATAATTCCGGCGCAGTAACTCAGGCTTTTAATTTCAGATTTACTGTGCTTTGGTTTGAATTTGTCAAAAGACTTTGATATTCCAGCAAGTGCAATGTGGATCGGCACCCCATCTGCAATGAGCTCATCGATTGTAAGTTCATCTTTTGCGGAAATATCTAATCCTTTGCCTCTTCGAGCTAGATAAAGACTAGCTACCTGTTTTCTGTAATCCAGTTCATCAGCTGTCCGGTAGGAATCGGCATCCCCGGCAAGAACGACATCTTGGCTGTTTTGAATTGAATTTGTAATTTCCGTTTCTGCGGAATCACAGTAGCAGCAGTTATCTTTATCTTTATCTAGTTCTAAATCTACTTCTACTTCTACTTCTGTTGCGTTACTTCCCGTTACTGTAACGTTACTGAAACGTTTCTCAGATTCGTTCAATAACAACACTTTTTTACCTTCCCTATGCTTCTTAACACGGTTGTTAGTTTGAATCCTAACCCTATCCATTCCATCAACGTTTTGATGCTTCTCCCAATTTGTTAGAAAAAAAGCTCCGTTTTCAGAAAGCTCAAACATCCCAAACTTTTGAAATGTAGCCAACGCCATTCGAATAGTTGATAAGGGCCGGTTTAAGATGGACATCAGCATGTCCTCTGTATAAGGTATCGTTTCAGTTAACATAATGTATCCGCCCATGTTTAAGCGCCCAGCTAGAGCCAACAACTTCACCCAAATAACAATTATCGTGTCAGCTTCTGGCATGGTTTCGATAAGTTTTATCTTCTCATCATCAAACATGCCGACACTTAATTTGATCCACTTAATTTCAGCCATTTTCCCACTCAAACTCCTTCACTCAGTTATAGTGGCTGTCTTCAAATATAAATCTATGGATTGACCACGAAAGGCATTATGTGATAATTTGATTATGAATTAATTTGTTAATGTTTTTTAAATGGCCGCGTCCCTTAAACGTGGTCATTTTTCTGTTTAATTTTACAGACCTAATTTTCAGGAATCCTTCAAGATCTGCAATCTCCTTATCCAGCCAATCTTTAGCAGCCTCTAAAATCATTTCACTGGCTCTGAATCTCCGCAGAGTATTAAGCCTACGCCAAGCATTCAAACGTTGTCTTGAGCGTTCTAGGGTCATCAGATGTAGTCCTCCGGTTGGAAGGTTTGGACGAACTCAATGGCATCATCAAAATCAATCCGGCGTATATGGCTGTATTTTGCGACCTCAAAGCGTTCTTTCATCTTGCTCCAGATTAAACGGCGGTACCGACCAACCATATCCTTGAACTTAACGTCAGCCTCTTTATAGCGATGCTTTGTTAATTCATTCGTTTTGCTTTTCACTGCCTGCTGCATTTGATAACACTCAGCATCCGTCAGCGTCACGCTGTCCCGGACCTCTTGTACCATCATTTGGACCTCTTCGACCTTTTCGCTCATGTCCGTATGCTTTTCAGTCATATCATCACTCATTCTCTTCATACCATCGAACAATAAACGAATCGCGGCTCCTTGCTGCTCAGTCAGGTTTAGTTGTCTTTCTACCATCCCAAAGATATCTTGCTTCTCAAGTGATGACATTCGCTTCTACCACCTTTCTGCCGTTAACGGCGGGTCTCATTTGATCAATAAAGGACTGCAGCATGTCCAAACTTTCCGAAAGACGTTTCTTCTCACTGGTACTGGCGCTTGATACCGCACCTATAGCGAAAGACGATACGCCAGCCTTTTGAAGAAACTGCTTGATATGGATACTAAATTGAATCGTGTTCGAATCAGCCTCAAATCTTAACTTCTTCATCTGTATCGCTGCCTGTTGTTCATCGAAGTTAGTCGGCTGTTGGAGTTTCAATGTCTCCAGTTCTTCTTGAATTCGTTTGTACCCAGCATTAAGGTCATTGACCTTTTGTGCCTCAGCTTCAATCTCTCTTTTCCACTTCGCGTCACGCTCTCTGAGAGCCGCCTTAGCCTCTTTATCCTTCTGCTGGATAAACACTTCATTCTCTTCTTGTTGACGCTCCATTGCGGCGTTGACTGCCTCTTCTAATTGATCTGCAGGAATAGAGTCTTTGTACTGATGGCGCAACTGTTCCTTTTCCCTCTCAGCTGTTTCAGCGCGGTCATTGGCTTCCTTCGCAACTCTTTCAGCATCTTCTAGACGCTCTTTGGTTTGTACAAACGCTTTATGGGTGCTAATCATTCCCAAGTCAAGGCCTTGTATAATTTCAGGCGTGGCGTTTTCAGCAATGAACTTTGCCTTATCGTAATTTCGTCCACTACCGAGACCCGCTTGTTCGGCCACGATATCTCGGACTTGGCCTTTCTCGTGCTCAGGCAAATTTTCCTTATCAGGGTTTGCCATTCGCTCCTTGGCTTTGATGCGTTCTAATTCTTCGAGTTTCTTACCGTAAGCAACCCTTTCTGACCAAGTGAAATCATTGCGATGTTCATTTTCACTAATCTCCAATTGCAACTGGTGGGCATAATCTCGCACCTCCATAACGTTGACCTCGACTTGTTGCCTCTTAAGATAATAGTGAGCCCGTAAGCGCCGTTCTCCGGCAATTAACTGGTAATCCGAGGTTACGACAATAGGATTGATAAGTCCGTTTTCTGAGATGTTCTGGGCCAGCTCTTCGATGCCGTGGAATTCCTGTCGAACACGATCCACTACCTTAATTTTGTTGATATCTATAATGGGCAATGTGATTCTCCTTCCAATGAGGTTATATAACGTACTTCCAAATCATCGATAAGAGCCAATACGCGAGGCTCAGAAAGCCAGCAACGCCGAAACATGGCAATGATCTGAGATAATAATTCCGGTTCTGCTCCAGCATCAAAGCAGGATTGCAAAGTGTTTTGGATGATGTTTTTGTCCTCAATCAACTTCATCTCTCCTTCTAAAGAAGTTTTCCTTTCATATAAGAAACTCTTTGTTTTTCTCTAAGTGAATCCTTCCATTTCATCACTTCTGTCTTATCCGCACGTCTCGACTTTCCAATTGAATAACTTGGGATACCACCAGCCTCTGGACTTAAGTCAAACAGTTCGTATACTCTACGCCGTGAAATAGTCAGGATATCTGCGATATCTTGGGCTGTTACTTCATCGGGTAATTGCTCCCAATACCTCTTCTTTGCTCTGGCTGTTTGCATTGTCTTTGCCATCTTATTCACCTCTATTTCTAAATTTGTTTTTCGGATATTCTTTTAGTCTTTCGAGGATCATCCACCTCCTCAACATAAAAATAATCAGTGAAGTTACCTCCAAACACTTGCATGACTCCAGCTATAAATTGATTACCTGGCGCATTATGACGCTCATCGTCAATAGGGAGTTTATTCCGCCATATTTGAGTTGCATTCACATTTAGGAGATCCGCAAGTTCTCTATCTGACGTTATCTCTTTGTCATTCTGTGCCTTCATCAACTCTTCTACTTTGAGCCGAACAATAAACTTTTTCATCGCTGCCTCCTCTCTAGTTGCGCGTTTGCAATTTTCACTTCAAGAATTTCGTGCTCGCAATTCGATTATATTACAGTAATTTCGAGCACGCAATAGCATTAACAAAAATAATTGCGCGCACGCAATAAATATGATATTATCAAATCAACGCATTAGATGAAGGGAGTTTTTTGAAAAGAGATGAGCGAACTTAAAATTGGAGATATCATAAAAACCGCACGTATAAATAGTGGATTTAACACAAAAAAGGATTTTTCTGACGTAAGTGGGGTATCCCCCGCTACTCTTTCACGGATCGAAAATAATACACAAGCTCCATTTCCAGATACGTTATTGAAAATATCTAGGCATTTAAAAACCGTAACCTATGGTGAGTTAATGAAAGCAGCTGGATACTTAGATGGAATGTCAAATGATCAAACTACTGCTGTTGTTGATATTTTTAATGAAAATGCAGAATTAGATATTAAAATATTTAACTTACTTGATAAATTATCATCTTTTATGAATGTAGATAATGAACTTTATTTAAGAATTGAAGAGTTATTAACAGATCAAGAAGCTACTAGGACTACTAAGTTTGATATTGAACAATTGAAAATCGCTTACAAATACAACGATTTTGATATAGAAAAGAAGAAAAAAATAATAACAATGCTTAATGATGAATTTAAAAAACACTCTCCTAAACTCGTTGAATATTTTTCATATAACAAAAACATAAAACCAATTCCCTTAGTCGGTACAATTTGTGCTGGTGATGGAATAATAGCCGACGAAGATATTGAACTATACATAAACTATCCTTTTTTGAATAAAAGCCAACCTGATTTTGCGTTAAAAGTTAAAGGGGATTCCATGATTAATGCAGGTATAGAAAACGGGGATATCGTATTCTTACGAAAAGCAAATTGGGCTGAATATAATGGACAAGTAGTTGCAGCGATTGTTAATGGAGAAGAAGCAAGTCTTAAAAGATTGAAATGGACTGAGGGATCTGCAAGATTTCAACTAAGCCCAGAAAATGATTTATATCAGTCTATGGAGGTGACACCTAATGAAGTTATAATTTGCGGAGTATATGCAGGGCACTATAGACCAGAATTCTAAAGGAGTGGGTAAGTTGAACGGTAGTATTTATAAGAGAGGAACTACTTGGTCCTATATGTTAGACATTGGAGTAGATCCGTTAACTGGTAAAAGAAAGCAGAAAGGCAAAGGTGGTTTTAGAACTAAGAAGGATGCTCAAGAAGCAGCTGCAAATGTGCGAGTACAATTAGGACAAGGCACATATGTTGAAAAAAAGGATATGACATTCGAAGAGTTTTCGCTATTGTGGGTCGAAAATTACAAAAAGCATGGAAAAGTAAAAAAAGATGGAACATTTCGAGTTAGAGACCATGAAAGACGAAGCTTAATGCCGTTCTTCAAACTACTAATAATGAGCACCATAACAGAAGAAATGTATCAGAATGCTTTGATTGGACTGAGAGCAGGTGGGTATATTAACGAGGAAGGAGGCGCGGCTGATCCCCTATCTTACAACACAGTCAAGGGAATTCACACAACGGGTGGAATGATCTTCGAATTTGCTCTTAAGAAAAAGGTTATTAATGCTGATCCTACTGATTCAGCACACGTCCCGCAGGATGAAGTGACCGTCGAATCATTAGAAAATAACACCGAGATCCCAAAATTCATGGAGAAAGAAGATCTCGCTATCTTTCTTAATACGGCAAGCATTCATGGTCTTGACCTTGATTATGAGATGTTCAATACCCTTGCTTACACCGGAATGAGAGCAGGTGAAATGTGTGCGTTAAAAGAAACAGACGTTTCCATTGAATTAGACCAGATCAATATTAATAAAACCCTATATAATCCAAATAATAACTATCGCAAGTTCAAATTAACAACTCCAAAAACAAAGACATCTATTCGAGTCATAGATGTCGAGAGGCCTTTGATTGAAATGCTGCAAAATCTAATAACCACAAACAAAATTGAAAAGTCAAAAAAGCCCAATGTTTATTGGGACAACAGGTTTGTATTTGCAAAAAAAGGCGAGTTTGCAGGATGCCCCCAAGTCATAAAAATGGTCGAGCTAAGAATGTCCAGGTTGTTAAGACTCGCAGGATTAAGCCAAGATTTAACACCCCATTCATTGAGGCACACACACACTTCATTACTTGCTGAAGCAGGAGTCTCCCTAGAACAGATTATGGAGCGTTTAGGTCATTCGGATGACAAAATAACTAAAAAGATATATCTGCACATCACTAAATCAAGAAAAAAAGAGGCCTCGCAAAAGTTCACCGAACTAATGAGAGGCCTTAAAAATGAATCAGAAGTTAACAAACCGTTAACAACAGAATAGTATTTAACTAAAAACCCTTGTTGTAGCAAGGGTTTTTAGTTGTATTACATCATGCCGCCCATACCGCCCATGCCGCCCATATCAGGCATTCCGCCCTTGTCTGGTTCTGGCTTGTCAGCGATTACCGCTTCAGTAGTCAGGAACATTGCAGCAACGGAAGCTGCATTTTGCAGCGCGTAACGTGTTACCTTTGCAGGGTCAACGATACCAGCTTCAAACATGTTTACCCATTCATCAGTAGCAGCGTTGTAGCCGATGCCGATTGCTTCTTTTTTCAGACGGTCCACGATAACGGAACCTTCTTGACCTGCGTTAGCAGCGATTGTACGTACAGGCTCTTCAAGAGCGCGCAGTACGATGTTAACGCCTGTTCTTTCGTCTCCAACTGCATCTACAGCAGCTACAGCGGCATATACGTTCACAAGAGCAGTACCACCACCGGAAACGATACCTTCTTCAACCGCAGCACGGGTTGCATTCAGGGCATCTTCGATGCGCAGCTTGCGTTCTTTAAGTTCAGTTTCAGTTGCAGCGCCTACTTTGATAACGGCTACGCCGCCAGCAAGTTTAGCCAGACGTTCTTGCAATTTCTCTTTGTCGAACTCGGAAGTTGTATCTTCCAATTGGGAACGGATTTGGCTAACACGTGCAGTGATGTCTGCTTTGTCGCCGCTGCCGTCGATGATTGTTGTGTTTTCTTTGGTTACGCGCACTTGACGAGCGTTACCCAGTTGTTCGATGGTAGTGCTTTTCAGGTCAAGTCCAAGCTTCTCAGTGATTACTTGACCACCAGTTAGAGCAGCGATATCCTGCAGCATAGCTTCGCGACGGTCGCCAAAGCCAGGAGCTTTAACAGCAACAGCGTTGAACGTTCCGCGCAGTTTATTCACGATCAACATCGCTTGTGCTTCGCCTTCGATATCTTCAGCGATGATTACAAGCGGTCTAGCTTGTTGAACGATTTTTTCAAGCAGTGGCAAGATTTCTTGCGTGCTGGAGATTTTTTTGTCAGTGATCAGGATGTATGGGTTCTCCAGAACAGCTTCCATTTTGTCCGTATCAGTGATCATGTACGGGGAAATGTAACCGCGGTCGAACTGCATACCTTCTACTACTTCAAGCTCAGTAAGGAATCCACGGGATTCTTCAACGGTGATAACGCCGTCTTTACCGACTTTTTCCATAGCTTCAGCAATCAATTGGCCTACTTCTTCGTCAGCAGCGGAAATTGCAGCTACTTGAGCGATAGATTGTTTGCCTTCGATTGGTTTGGAAATTCTTTTCAATTCGATTACTGCAGCTTTAACTGCTTTGTCGATCCCTTTGCGGATAACCATTGGGTTAGCGCCTGCAGTTACATTCTTCAGACCTTCGCGGATCATGGCTTGTGCCAAAACTGTTGCAGTTGTAGTACCGTCGCCAGCTACATCATTAGTCTTGGTAGCAACTTCTTTAACAAGCTGTGCGCCCATGTTCTCAAAAGCATCTTCCAGCTCGATTTCCTTAGCGATGGTAACACCATCGTTAGTGATTAGCGGACTTCCGAATTTCTTCTCCAATACCACGTTGCGGCCTTTCGGTCCAAGTGTTACCTTTACTGCGTTTGCCAAAGCATCCACACCGCGGAGCATTGCCCGGCGAGCGTCTTCACTAAATTTAATTTCTTTAGCCATTATGGAATTAACCTCCTAAAATTTTTGTGAGCATTTACTTCCTGAATCGTCATCGTACAAAAATTACTTCGAAAGCATACGCTTGATTTTTGTGAGCATTTACTTCCTGAATTGTCATCGTACAAAAATGGCTTCGAAAGCATACGCTTGATTTTTGTGAGCATTTCGTAAGTAATTGAGTTACCACTTATGAGAAGCGCTTAGCCCAAGATTGCGTGAATGTCGCTTTCTTTCATAATCAAATATTCTTTACCTTCGTATTTGATTTCTGTTCCGGCATATTTCGAGAAAAGAACGCGGTCGCCTTCTTTAACTTCCAATGGAATACGTACGCCATCCTTCAAAGCTCCGCTACCGATTGCGATAACTTTACCTTCTTGTGGTTTCTCCTTGGAGGAGTCTGGAAGTACGATACCGAAAGAAGTCGTTTCCTCCGCTTCGTTTGCTTCCACTAATACGCGTTCACCTAATGGTTTGATCATGAAAAAATAGCCTCCTTTAGAATTATGTTGTTTACCTTGAAAACAGAGATTAGAAACACCGTCGATCCTTACGATAGAGCGGCATTTATGAAAAATATCGACTTAACGCAGCAAATACCGGTCAATTCCATATTTTTCAAGCTCATTAGCACTCGACAGCTTGTAGTGCTAACAACAATTTTTATGATACTCAACTTGAGGCCGGATTTCAAGTCCTTTTACACAAATTCGTATTTGTTTTCGGAAAAAAATGGTTTCAGAGGGTTGTCCGACACATGCTCTATACCATTTTATCCACTCATGGACAAAATATGCCTTGTACAGACTTCGCATGTTTCCTTCAACCCTAAGAATCCTCTTTCCTAACATATGCCGCCTCACGCGCCATATCTGCAGCTAGCTGCTTGCGAAACACAAAGGCGGACAATAGCACGCTGAATTCATACAGCACCAGCAATGGAATGGTTACCAGAAAATCCGAAATGAAATCTGGCGGTGTGATTACCACGGCAATGAAGACCAGCACGAAATAGGCATACCGGCGTATTTTACGCAACCGCAGTGGGTTGAGAATTCTGAGCTTGGTCAGAAACATCACTAACAGCGGCAGCTCAAACAGCAGCGCCAGTGGCAGGACCAGACTGAACATGAAGCTAAAGTACTGGGCAATCCCATACGTTTCTTCAAGCCCCATACTTCTGGTGATCGAAATAGTAAAAGAAAGTGCCATTGGAAACACAATGTAATAGGCAAAAGCCATGCCTAGCAGAAAAAGAATAAATACATAAGGAACATAACGCAGTGCAGCGCTTCGCTCCGCTTGGCGGAGTCCCGGACTAATGAATGCCCAGAGCTGATAGACGATAAAAGGTACAGTTACCACAAGTGATACTGCCATGGAGATCTTCATGTACATACCGATTCCGTCCCAGAAGGAAAAAGCATGCAATACAAAGCCCTCAGCCAAATCGGCATGGATCAAATAATTATAGATTGGCTTGGCAATAAAAAGTCCGACCACCAATCCCGCTACAAAGACAATCAGCACATAAATAATCCGTTTACGCAGTTCGGTTAGATGATCAACCACCGACATTTCTTCCGATTCCTGAGACATGCTGACACCATCCCGTGACAATTCAATTTTCTTATTGAACGAATCCTGCTAACTAGAAAAAGGGGGTATCCTCAAAGTCAGATACAGACTTGAGAAATAGCCCCCACATGTATTTGTTCTATTATTCTGGCAAACGTCTGTCCTGTGGAATTTCCGCTGCGACTTTCTGCGGAGCCGGCGCTATAGGAGCCTCGCTCTTCTTCACCGATTCATTATCACTCATAACATCACGTGCGCCTTCCTTGAATTCACGAAAAGTCCGTCCAACCGCACGACCCAGCTCCGGAAGCTTGTTGGGTCCAAAGAGCAATAGCGCCAATATGACCAGCATAATAATTCCGGGAGTACCAATTCCACTTAGCATTGTTGTTATTCCTCCTTGTCACATTTGTCCGTTCATGATATCGTTGTCGATAATTTAATAATACCATAACTTATATCACACATCCATCGACTATCTTTGGCTGCTACGGTGATATGACAAGGATAAGCAACTTACTGACGATACTGGCCTGTTACCATAAGTAATGCCTCTGGCAACTGATCCATAATCGCAGCCAGATTCTCATGTACACCTTTGGGTGTTCCAGGCAAATTAACTATCAGTGTGCGTCCGCGAATACCACAAATGCCACGGAATAACATAACCGCACGATTCTTCTGCATCACTGTGTTCCGCATCGCTTCAGACAGTCCCGGTACCTCCCGTTCGATGACTCGTCGGGTTGCTTCCGGAGTGACATCCCGAATCGCTAGATCCGTTCCTCCCGTTGTAAGCACTAGGTCGGCCTGAAAATAATCAGTAAGCTCAATCAATGCCGCAATAATCTCATCCTGCTCATCGGGTACAATTCGATATTCGACAATTTCACCGCCAAGCTCTTCTTCCACCAGCTCCCGAATAACCTGAGCGCTCGTGTCTTCCCGTTCGCCTCTGGCCCCTTTATCACTGGCCGTCAGGATTGCTGTTCTCCACGCCATAGGCTTTAGCCCTCCCCTTTATGTACTATGTATGATTAGCTATAAGTTAGCCTTCGCGCCTACGTGTATAAAGCTCAAGCTGTTATGATTCTTCCCGCGCGTAATCTCCGTTCTTCCCGCCGCTCTTGGAAATCAAGTGCGTAGGTCCGATCATCATATCCTTCTGCAAAGCTTTGCACATATCGTATACGGTCAATGCAGCAACCGAGACGGCGGTCAGCGCCTCCATCTCCACGCCGGTCTTTCCGGTAGTCTTGACAGTTGCTTCTATATATAGTTCATCTTCGCTGTTATCTGAGAAGCGAATATCAATCCCGGTAAGCGGCAATGGATGACACATTGGAATCCAGTCCGATGTCTTCTTCGCCGCCATAATTCCGGCGACCTGGGCCACGGCAAGCACATCGCCTTTGCTGATCTTGCCCTCCTTGATGGCAAGGAGGGTCCTTGAATCCATCGCAACCATACTGCGCGCAACAGCGATCCGCTTGGTAATCTCCTTGTCGCTGACATCCACCATGCGTGCTCTGCCTTCTTCATTGAAATGCGTCAATTCCAAGCTTCATCCTCCTTTACGGCAATGTAGTATGCCATTCTCCGTAATTAGCAAGTCCATAAATGCATCATGGTCAGCCATTGGCACCTCTGGAACGATTTGCATCCCATAAGCCAGACCAATCCATATAGGCGGCTTCGCGTTCACAAGCGGATTAGTATCCCACGCAGCCCGCAAGCGGTCGTAATATCCGCGACCATAGCCAAGACGACCGCCCCGAAGGTCGAAAGCCAGTCCCGGGACAAATATGGCCGTAGGTAGCGGTAATACCTCTGGTTCTTGTTGTGCTCCAGTTAAAAGTGTAGGCTCGAGAATCCCATAAGCTCCCGGTGCCAGCTCGTTCCACGAGCAGACCTTGTGCAAAGTCATTGCTCCGCTTCCCGGAAGCACGCGGGGCAGCAGGACTTCACACTGCTCCTCCCACGCCCGCGTAATAAGCGGGCGTGTGTCCAGTTCAGAGCGGAACGGCACATAGGCCAGCAGTGATGCTGCGCCAACCTTCTCCATCCACTCCCATGCATGCCTGCAGACCAGAGAAGAGAGTTGCTCTCTCTGGTCTGCAGGCAGCTTGTCTCGGGCAGCGGACCTCTGCACACGCAGCTCCCGCTTTACTTCGGCGAGCAATGCACTCTTGCCCGTCATCGTCGGCTGCCTCCTTATCTAATCATTGTTTATTTTTACTTATTTTTAGTTTTCTTTGCTGTTTGTAAATTCAGTTTACCACTCTTATCCCCCGTTCGCCAAGATGGCTCTGGGCAAGATGTTCACCCACTCTTCCCTCACATCTCATACTTGCCTAATGACTGACTCTCGCGCCGGAAACGCTTTT
>LIDZ01004333.1_pt3 | contig 53962 bp, 63 predicted proteins | sample 644651 | NCBI WGS metagenome assembly LIDZ01 (sample SAMN03856242, study PRJNA289617) | food metagenome | isolation source: wine grapes on drying loft during traditional withering process | host: Vitis vinifera cv. Corvina | place: Italy: Gargagnago di S. Ambrogio di Valpolicella | collected 2014-01 | reverse complement strand
TTTTATACAGTAGGTGTACCCCGTAATATATTAGCAGTTAGGTATTAAAATTTATATAAAAGAAATTTTAGAGGTCAAGCTGAAATAACGAGATATGCTGATGATTTTGTATGCTGCTTTCAATACGAAAGCGAAGCTAGACAATTCTGTAGGTTGCTAGTTAGTAGGTTGAATAAATTTAATCTTGAAGTCGAGAAAACTAAATCAAAACTAATATTATTTGGTAGATTTGCAGAAGAAACAAGAAAAATGAGAGGATTTAAAAATGCTGAAACGTTTGATTTTCTTGGGTTCACACATTACTGTGCGAAGAGCAAAAGAGGATACTTTAGAGTAAAGAGGAAAACAAGTAAAAAGAAATTTAGAATAAAGGTTAAGGACTTTAATCAGTGGATTAAATCTGTTAGGAATAAACTTCGTATAGGAGATATTTTCAAATTAACAAAACAAAAGCTCATGGGACATTATCAGTACTATGGAATTACAGATAATTCATATATGATAGGTCAATTCTGCCTAGAAATAAAGAAATCACTTTTCAAGTGGTTGAACCGCAGAAGCCAAAGGCGAAGTTTTGATTTGGAGAAGTTCAAAATGTATATGAAGTACAATCCTTTACCTAAGCCAAAAATCAATGTAAATGTATATAGATAGCAAGTTCTGTAAAATAATATGAGGAGCCGTATGCCTTAATTGGGCACGTACGGATCTGAGAGGGGGAAAGTTCGTGAGGGCTTTCTCTACTCGACTATCATAAATAAAGGATAGTATGTAAAATTAAAGAATTATACTATGGCTATCAAGCTACACTTCAAGGGAGCAACAAAAGAAACTGTTGCATATGATAATCTCAAAAATAACTATAAGCAAAACTAGGAGAGTGAATCAATAGAACTTAATATCAATTATAACTTAATAATGTATTTAAGTAATGTATGAGAACTAAGTCCAGATGGAGGAGGTTCTCCTTTTTCTGTTATTTCAAGAAGAATGTTGAGGATAAATCCTGTGAATATAAAAATTTGTATATGAGAATGAAATAATTAATTACAAACATGAAGAACTATTGGTGATAATATTAATGCTGAAGATAAAAATTAATCATTAGAATTACCAATACATCCATTTGCTATACTAATAAAACTTTTAAGAAAAGTATTAATTTGTATATCTTTATTAACTACAAATTTAATTGTTGATTCATTAAATTCATCTCCTAAATCATAAACAAAGAAATTATTATTTTTAGGTAAAATGCTTTTGAGTAAAAGTGATATGCCTAGACATTCAGCTATTCCACTAAGAATAGACTCTAATGTGTCAAATTCAAAGATAGTGGTAGGTTTAGAATTATTATAAATCAACCATTTTTCTAGGAGCTTACGATAAGGACAATTAGTATCTGAATTTACTATTATTGGAGTAGTTAAATTACTAGTATCATTAATACGTATAGAAGATACTAGTACGAACTCTTCCTTGAAGCTAAAGACTTCTTTAACTTTTGAAGAGGTATTTTCTCCAAAGATAAAAGCACCGTCTAATTCACTATTTATAAGCATATCTAAAAGAACTTCTTGTTTTCCTGTTTTTAATACTAAAGATGTTGTAGGATTTTCCTTATAAAATAATGTAAATAATTTAGGTAATATAGAAGCAGAAGTAGTTTGAGTAGCACCAATTTTAAGCTTAGAATCAATTTTAGTAGGAAGGAACTCTTCATTAACTTCATCGATTATTTCAAGAATTTTATCTGCATATTTAAGTAATTTTTCTCCGTTAGATGTAATTAGAGTACCTTTATTATTTCTTATGAATAAAGTAGTGTTCAATTTATTTTCAAGCAATTTAATTCGCATAGTTATATTTGATTTATAAGTATTATACAATTTTTATATAGGGAGTTAAACTATAAGTGTAAAAACTAATAAAGGAGTTAATAACTTTACTTATGAATTTACAGCTTGGATATATAAATTAAATAGAAAGTAAAAGGTGGGATACAAGCAAATGATAGCAACACAATATAAAATTATATTACCTAGTGATTATGATATGAACATAATAAAGGATAGAGTAAAAAATAACGGTTATAAAACAGATGGATTTGAGGATTTGAAGTTTAAACTGTATCTAATAACAGAAAAAGGAACAAATAAAAGTTTGCAAAATAGTTATTGTCCTTTATATCTTTGGAAAGATAGTAATGGATTAAACAAGTTCTTATTTAATGGCTTTTATGACAATATAATAACTTCTTTTGGATGGCAAAAAGTAAATGTAGGAATACCATTAATTGATACAACAACACATAAAATTAAAGATATTAAGTATGTATTTGAAATAACAAGAGAAATACAACCACAAGAAAGTCTTAATAATTTAAAAGATAAAATAGAAAAAGATATTCTGAGAGTTAGAGATATTGAATATATGGTTATTTACAATCCTGACAAATGGAAATATCATGTATTTTACTTTATAGATGATTTAAGCAACGTAAAATCAGAAGAAGGGATAATTTATGATATACTTCACATATCACAAGAAAAAATATAAATAAATAATTTTATATAGAATTTTTAATCGGTTTAATAAAAAATATTTTTAAGATGTTATAAGTATTAACTACAAGGGATCAGCAAAAGAAACTGTTGCATATGTTAATCTCAAAAATAACAATAAGCAAAAATAGGGAGATTGAATCAATAGAACTTAATATAAATGATAACTTAATAATTTATCTAAGTAACGGAGGAGAACTAAATCCAGATGGAGACGGTTCTCCTTTTTCTATTGTTTCAAGAAGAATGTTGATGATAAATCTTGTTAATATAAAAATTTGTATATGAATAATTAGGTAGCATTATATTAATTTTAATTGTTGCATTAAACGATGATATCTATCTAATTTTTCATCAATTTTAGTTAAGGTAATTTCCAAATCTAAAATTCCATTTTCTACTCTTTCTCTGTGCTGTAAAAGCATTTTTTCTCTTTCTGGAAGGGTTGGATTTCCTTCTGCCATAAGTTCTGAATACTTTTGTAATTTGTTTAAAGGCATGCCTGTATTTTTAACTTTAATCAAAAAATGTATCCACTCTATATCAAAATCGGAATAAATTCTATATCCATTTTCATCACGTGAAATATTTTTAATTAATTATTGCTTTTCATAAAAACGTAATTTATGTCCACTTAGTCCAGTTAATTTGGCAACTGCTTTAATATTGAATCCGCTTTTCACTTTTTATATACCTCCTTAAAATTAGTTCTTTCATGTGCCTTAATTAATATTATATTAACATTATAGTTAAAAAATAAAAAGCTTGCTTTAAAGTCGACTCTAAGGTTTATACTAAGAAAGTCTTAAGGAGGTATGTATCATGTTAAATGAAAAATCATTAGAATCTGAGGGAATACATTACAAATTCCAGGTAATATTTTTCTTCATAGCAAGTATTTGTGTGGGTACAGGGATTTATGAATCAATTCCGCTCACCAATGTATTAGAACAGAGTTCTAATGTAGGACAAGAACAAATTGTTTTTATAGGAAGTGTATTTTCGTTATTTTATACAATAGGATTCCTAATTTTTGGCTGGTTAGCTAATCACATCGAAACAAAAAAACTATTAATTGCAGGTACTTTATTATTGATGGTTTCAACATTTCTGACAGGATTTGCAAGTAATTATACACTTATGATAGTTTTTCGTGCTATTCAAGGTATATTTGCAGCTTCTTTTGCATCATTAGGGTTTTCTATTAAGTTAATATGTTTCCAGACTCTAAACGTGTAGCTGGTATTAGTGCAGTTACTACAGGATTTGTTATGGCAGGTATTTTAGGACAATTGTATGGAAGTATAATCGTTAGTTCATATTCATGATCAGTTGTATTTTGGTTGCAAGCATTAATTTATTTGATGATAATTATTTTCATAATATTTCTTGTGCCTAAAACAGATAAAGTTCCAGCCAGAGCTACAAGCTTCATGAGTGAATTAGCAAAATTGCTAATAAATAAGTCACTTTTTCCATGTTACATAATTACATTAACTTTGCTTTTCTCTTTTGTTGTTATGTATACTGTAATGGGAATGTTTTTTAAAAAAACTTTAGATTTAGTAGTGAAAAAATCTTATGGATTAGAGGAATAGGTATTATTGGAATGATAGGTTCAATGGTATTTGCCAAATTATCAAAAAAAATAGGAATAGGTAATATTCTATCTTTAGGGCTTGTATGTGCTTCAGTAGGCGTTTTAATTATTGGTATATCAAATAATGTAGGACTATCAATTGTGATGAGTGTAGTTTTTGTATTTGGAATTACAGTATCATTGCCAATGGTTGTTTCATCAGTAGGTACTTTGGCTGGGAAACAAAGTGGAAATGCAATGACACTATATACATTTGTATTGTTCATCGGAGCAACAGTGGGGCCAATTGTATGTAACCGCATTATGGAAAGTGGAAGCTATCCTTTGTCATTTATATTTTTAGCTGTTGTTTTAGGTATTAGTTTTATTATTTCACTAATAGTAAGAAAAAATATATAAATAAAGATTATATGGAGGGGTTTATATGAAAGTTATAGGAATTAATGGTAGTGCACGTAAAGATGGAAATACATCCATCCTTATTAAAACTGTATTCAAGGAATTAGAAAAGGAAGGAATTGAAACAGAATTAATAGAGTTAACAGATAAAATAATAAAAGGATGCATGGGCTGTTTTGGTTGTAAGGAGAAAAAACAATGCATAATAAAAGATGATTTTTTCAATGAATGTTTTAATAAGATGGTTAATGCAGATGGAATCATCCTTGGGTCTCCAGTATATTCTGCCGATATATCATCTAAGATGAAAGCTTTTCTTGAACGTGCAGGTGTGATTGTTGCAACTAATCCAGGTATGTTAAAGTATAAGGTTGGAGTTTCTGTTGCAGCTGTGCGTAGGGGTGGAGGAATGACAGCAGTTGATGCATTAAATCACTTTTTACTAAATAAAGAAGTCATTGTGGTTGGTTCAACGTATTGGAATATGGTTTATGGGAAAGATGTAGGTGATGTTGCACTCGATGAAGAGGGAATGAGAAATATGAGAAATTTAGGAGAAAATATGGCTTGGTTAATGAAAAAAATTAAGTAATGTTTAAGTTGTGTAGGAATAAGCAAAAAAATAGATAGTACATATACTATGTAAAGAAGATTGTTAAAAAATTGTTATCACTTGCTACTGATACGGTGAACCGTATCACAAGTAAATGATAAAGTGAGCAATAAATTGATATTAAAAGGTTTATGAGGCGTTCAAACATTTGAATAACATATCATAAACCTTTTTTTATTTTATTTAAAACTAAAATATAGTAGATTGAGGTACTAGAATAATTAAATGAAAATTATTGGACATGAATTATCATGATATACTATAAATAGTGAATGATTATTATAAGAAATAATCAAATTGCAAACTTGAGCACACAGAGGAGATAAATATCAGATTATTTACACATCTCACTGATAAGTAGAAATTTATTGGAGGATACAATGTTTTCATATGATAATATTCAAAAATTTAATGAAACTGAAATTAAGATATATAAGTTTATTGTAGATAATGGAGAAAAAATTCCTTATATGACCATTAGAGAATTGGCTGATGAGATTAAGGTATCTACATCAACAATCCTTAGATTCTGCAATAAATTAGACTGTGAGGGATATAAGGAATTCAAAGAAAAGCATAAAAAATATATAGGTAAAATTAAGGAAATGACACCGCGAAGTGATTTGAGTGAGATATTAAATTATTTTAATAAAACAAACATCAATTCCTTTGAGCAGAAAATAGATGAAGGTGCCGATTTCATTAGAAAAGCGGAAACGCTTATATTTATAGGTTCGGGTTCATCTGGAGCACTAGCGAAATATGCAGCAAGATATTTCTCTAATTTGGGGAAATTTTCAATAGGATTAGAAGATACTTTGTATCCAATTACAAAAGATATGAAGACTACAGCGGTAATTGCACTCTCAGTTTCAGGAGAAACAAAAGGGGTTATAAATTTAATAAATCAGTTTAAAATTAATAAATCTAATATTTTGAGTATAACGAGTCAATCTAATTGTACTATTGCTCAAATATCAGATTGGAATATTTCATACAATATGAATATACATGAAGTTAATGGTGGATATAATGCTACCACGCAAGTGCCAGTATTATTTCTGATAGAAGCATTAGCAAGAAGAATATGAATTTTGGAACATCTTGTTACTAGCTATGTAACAAGATGTTTTTTATACTATTGATAAATGGAACTTAGAAAGGAGTAAAATATGAAAACAGAACTAGAAAAATGTATGGTAGGAGAAAATTATAAGTGTCACGATGAAGTTTTTTTAGAATATAAAAAGATAGCAAGAACATTACTTACAAAATATAATAGACTTCCTTATGACCATAAGTCAGAAAAAAGAGAAGTTTTAGAGGGCCTCTTTGGTAGCATAGGTGCTAATGTATCAGTTGGCTCTCCATTTATCTGTGATTATGGATGCAATATTTATTTAGGTAACAATGTATCTGTCAATATGAATTGTACTTTTGTAGATTGTAATAAAATCACTATAGGCAGTAATGTCCTAATTGCATCTAATGTACAAATTTATACAGCAACTCATCCAGTAGAACTGGATGAACGATTAACACCAAATTGGAATCCAGAAAGTGGAGAATATTTTTGTCGTACCTATGCACTTCCTGTTACTATCGGTGATGGATGTTGGATTGGAGGTGGCGTTATTATTTTGCCTGGAGCAAGTATTGGAAATGGCAGTGTTATAGGGGCAGGTAGTGTTGTAACAAAGGACATTCCAGAAAATTGTGTAGCAGTTGGAAATCCATGTCGAGTAATTCGAAAAATTAATGAAGAGTGCAAGCATGATTAAAATGGTAGCATTTGATTTTGATGGAACAGTAGCTGATACAATTCCTATGTGTATTGAGGCATTTAAAAAAGCCGTTTCACCTTATGTAGGACATAGGCTCACCAAACATGAGATTCTTCAAACATTTGGACTCAGTGAGGTAGGAATGGTTAAAGCAGTTGTAAAAGATAATTGGAAGTTAGCTCTGGAAGATTTCTATTTTTATTATGAGGAAATGCATAATAGCTGTACTAAACCTTTTTCGGAAGTTTGTGATTTAATTAAGTACTTGAAACAGAAAAATGTTATTGTAGCATTGATTACTGGAAAAGGACAAAAAAGCTGTGATATTTCTTTAAAAAAGTTAGGTATGGAGAATTATTTTAGTGACATAATGGTAGGAGATGAAACACGTCTTAATAAAGCAGAATCTATTTTAAAATTGCTAAAAAAATACTCTATTAAGAATGATCAGTTTTATTATGTAGGTGATGCAGTTTCTGATGTAATGGCTTGTAGAGACGTTAGTGTAACCTGTCTTTCAGCAGCATGGTCAGATAGTGTTGAGTTGGAAGAACTGAAAAAAATTAATCCGACTTATATATTTAACAATATTTCTGGTTTAAAGATCTTTTTAGAATCAAAACTATCAGATGTTTGTTATTTGTAGAAATGCACACTATTTGAGCATAATAATACTAAGTTATAAAATTTGTTTTATGGATTAATTTAACTGAAAAGATTGAAAATGGATTGTTTTGAGCTCCACAAAATAGGGATGTTCTTGAGATAGCAGTGGCAATTCAAATAAACATATATTAATTAAACGAATTAGAAAAGCATAATGTAAATTGCTTTTAAGGAAAATCTCTTAGCTACGTAAGTAAGAAAAAAGTGTTATCACTTGCTACTGATACGGTGAACCGAATCGCAAGTAAAGTGTTTTTTACGGAAAACAAAATATCTATTATTTATATACCCATTAGGTTAATAATACGAATTTGAGACATTAGACGTATTATAAAATATCCTAGTAAAGCTTATTATGCCTTACTAAGATATTTTACTGTTACCTTTAAAAATATTAAAGGTGCTAAAATTTTTACGCTTACCATAGAAAAGTACTATCACACTTTTTGTATTATTATAATTAGCGTATCTTTAGTTTATAGTAATTAAATTAGTTGATTATTTATTTTAACAGATCTAATATTTCTTCCTCTGTAATTGAAGAATCGCAACGAACCTCTATTTCTCTATTTTTACTAACAATAAATCCTGGTACAGTTACAATATTATATTTTTCTCTAAATGAGTTAATTAAAATATCTGAAAAATTATCACTATCCACATAGTAAATAGTTATGTTAATTTTATTAGTCAAGCCACTTAATTTTTTAACAAATTTACGGCAGAATGGGCATGTTGCACGACCAATATAAGCAACAGTTAAGTCTTCATTAGATAATAATTCGTCTGCTTGTGTAGAAATCACTTTTTCAAATAACTTTACATCTTCTTCATAGCTATCTTTTTCAAACATTTGTATCCTCCTAGTTTTTTATAATATTATATCAAAGCTAAATTATTAAATCAATTTAGTTAGTTTTGCTAGTAGTTATTTTGTGAAATTATAGAAAATATTATAACTATCCTATATATAATATGATGGTGATCATATCATATATAGAATGTGTTTTATTATCTCTTTTTGCCATATCTTCGTATGCAACGAGTAATAAATCCTCTGCATAGAAATGTTTTTAGTTTTTAGCAAATCCTAATGGAAAGGAGATTGAGGAATTTATGAAAACTGATGGAGAAATTAGTGAAGCTATGGATGTGTTATACAAAATTAGAGGAGATAAAGAAGCTATGATGCTTGCAGAAATGAGAGAAAGAGCAATTATGGATGAGCAGAGCAGTGAATGGAGCTAGAAAAGAAGGCATATTATTAAAAATATTCTAGAAATAGAGAGTTTGTATGAGATAGAAAAATATTTAAAATTCTAATTATTCATATAATCTACTCAAAATGTAGAATTGGTGCAGCAATAGTGGATAAAAGTTATATAAATGGTAAGAAAGGAAGAAAAAATGAAAAGATTTATTATTATTGCAATGATTATATCCATCACAATTTCGATAGTTGGATGCAGTTTGAGTAAGCAAATTAACCAAGAAAGTGATAGCAGTAGTACTGTAGAAGCAAAACAAGAAGATAATTTAGGATCTACACAAGACACATCAGATAAAGAAAATAACAACAATAAATCTAGAGAGTCAAAAACCAATGATGCAAATCAAAAAACCAAAGATACAACTACCAATAAAACTGATAAAAAAGAATATTATATACAAAAACTTAATGATATTCAGGCAAAAATAGATAAGGATTATAATTTCAAGGATACAATTACCACACAAGATATGAGAAATTCAAGTGGAGCACAGTATAAATTTTGGGATGATGCATTAAATGAAATCTACAAGGAATTGCAGAAGACTTTGCCTTCTAGTGATATGGAAAATTTAAAAAAAGAAGAATTAGCATGGATATCCCAAAAAGAAAGTGATGCAAAAAATTCAGCAGACAAAGTAAAGGGTGGAACTCTTGAACCAGTTAATTATTCTCTATCATTAGCAGATTCAACAAAAAAGAGATGTTATGAATTAGTAAATAACTATATGCAGTAATTGTATTTTAATTAAGAAGTTAGATTAAAAAATCAGAATAGTAAGATATTGTTTATACATGTAGAAGTGCAGAGCTACAACAGCAATATATGAATACAAAGGTCAACGTGGAAAAGATAAGAGATATGCACCTATAAAAAGAGTGTAATAGCACAATACGGAACTTAAAGAAATTGCCAGAATTAGAGAATGAGATATTGATTTATAATTTTAAAACTGTAGATGTAGAAAAAATAAATCTAGAGAGAATAAGTGAATATAATCCATTGAAATTAGTTTTTAAAATGTCGAAAATATTGTTAGAAACAAATTCAGAAGATGAAAGTATATATGAAACAAAAATAAAATTAGCAGAAGAATTGGTAAGTTAAAACAGTGTAATTGCTCATTTAAATTATTTATTTTTAGTCAACTCCATTCAAACCCGCATGTTTCCTATACATTGTTATCTTGTTATATTTATATATGTATTTATTTTTATCTTGTTATATTTATATATTGAAATACATTTATAAATAAACCAATATTTAAATATAAAAAGTTTTATTTAAATACATAAAAACATATTTCTTTAAAACAAGTTTTAAAGAAATAAAGTTATTTTTTTGATTGTGCCTAATATCATTTATGGTAATGGATGTATAAACGATGGTTTGTATCCATCAGATCATGTACAGAAATTGATATTTCAAATATTATCAATAGAAAACAATGAAGTTCATATATTATGTGAGGGGATGGCAATAATAGATGGCTATGCAGAGCCTTATGAAACTGCTTCATTTGAAATAGACTAGCATACTGACTTGTTATTTTTTTGAGCCTCCCTAAGACGAGGAGTGAAACTCATGTGTAGGTTGAATCCTAAAGTAGAGTTTGCATTCAAAAAGTTATTTGGAAGTGAAGAGAATAAGGAAATATTAATTTCATTTATAAATTCCATAATATCAGAAGGAAATCAAATAAAGAGCCTAGAGCTTAAAAATCCATATAATATTTCAAATTATAGAAAAGGTAAGATGACAATACTTGATATAAAAGCAGTAGATGAAAAAGGCAATTGGTATGATATAGAGATGCAAATAGCAGAACAAGGTTTTTATGATAAAAGAGCACTTTATTATTGGTCAAAGGTATATTCAGACCAGATAGAAAGTGGAGATAATTTTGAACTTTTAAGGAAGACAATAGGAATCAATAGTTGCAACTACTTCTTTTGTAGATAAGTCAATTTTTGAAAGTGTGTTTGAAGGGCTACTTTCTGTGCCTTGGTTCGCTACAAAGGCAAATTTATTATCTTTTTCAATATATACTTGATTTTCAGAAAATAAAATTTGAAAATTAAGTGAATTTAGAAGACATAAATAAATTTAATCTTTGATACTGGGAGCAGTTATAAGTTATTGGAATTTTATACTAAATATTGTATAATGAAAGCCAAGAACCTATAACATTTAGTTGAGATTTGTGTCTTTAGTGAAGCGAAGGGAATTGATATAATTAATGAAAGAAAAAGAAGAGATTAAAACTTATAGTAAGTCTTATATAAAAAATATATTTAGAATAATTTTAATAGCTACTGTAACTATTTGTTTTGCAGTAATTATTACTGGGATTTTAGGATATACCAATACAAAAGAATCACTTATAAATAAAGCAAAGTCTCAGGACTTGGTTTTTATAGTAAAATCAATGGCATCGAAAGTAGATAGTCGTATTGGTAGGGCCGTTGAGAGTTCTTATATCTTTGCTAGAGATCCATTAAATATTGAATGGGTTAAAAATGAGGAAAAGGATAAAGAATATGAGAATATAATTGAAAATAAAATAGATAGTATTGCAAATTCCTATGATTATAATAATTTTTTTATAGCAAGTGTACAAACAAAACATTATTATAGAGCTAATTATGAAAAGGTTGGATATGATTCTAACTACATTGTCTTATCTGAAAATAATCCTGAGGATAAATGGTTTTGGAATGTACTTAAATCTAAGAAAGAAATAGATTTTAATGTTGGCTATGATACAACTACAGACAATACATTTCTTTTTGTAAATACAATTATGGGAACTGTAGATAATCCAGTAGGTATTGCTGGGGTAGGAATGACAATTAATGAAATAACAAATGAATTTAAAAAATTTAAAGTTGGGAATGCAAGTAATCTTTGGGTAGTAGACGATAATGGAAAAATTCAATTATCAGATCGTAAAGATGATATTGGTAAAGACTTCAAGGGATTTATACCAGAAGAAGTTGTTAATAACATTGGGAATAAATCTACAGATGTAAGTGAAGAGGTTAATGTATCTCAATATTATAATGATAATAATAAAATAGTTGATTATGCTTATTGCAAGTTAAGTTCATGTAATTGGACTCTATTTTATGAAATACCAAGAACAGAAAGTCTTTCTTTGCTTGATTCATTAAGAATTAACACAATTATAAATGTAGTTTTAGTATTATTGTTTTTTATGGTATTATTTTATTTTATTTCTAAGAAGGTTGCTAATCCATATAAACAAGCTATTTTAATTAATGAAGAGCTTGAGAATAAAGTAAATATAAGGACAAAGGAATTAAGAGAATCTAACCAAAAAGTTAATGAAAGCATAGAATATGCAAAAAGAGTGCAGGAGTCTATTTTACCATCAGAGCAAGATTTAAAAAGAATTTTCAAAGAAGATTTTGTCATCTGGAGACCTAAAGATACTGTTGGTGGAGATTTTTTCTGGGTAAGGGAAATAGATGATGTGATAGTACTTGCAGTAGGAGATTGTACTGGCCATGGTGTTCCAGGGGCATTTATGACTATGACGGTAAATGCAATATTACATAATATAGTGCAAACAGTAAATAAAGATGATCCAAGTGTAATATTAAAAGAACTTCACAAGCAGCTTAGAGAAACCTTAAATAAAAATTCGAATCCAAATAGTGTTGATGATGGACTAGATATTGCAATATTTTGCATAAAGAAAAAAACTAATTTACTATATTTGGGTGCTAATATAGAGTTATATATTAAGCGTGGAGACGAAGTTGAAAAATTAAAACCTCAAACTAAAGGGGCAGGGTATAGTTATATAGAATTAAAAGAAAATCTAAATAACGAAAATATACAAATTCAAGAGGGTGATATTTTTATAGTAACTACCGATGGCTTTATTCATCAAAATGGAGGAGATAAAAAATATCCTTTTGGAAAAAAAAGATTATATAATTTGATAAATACATGTGAAGCTAAAGATTTGGAATTAATGAAATCCGAATTTGAAAATACATTGGAAGCTTATAAGAAGAATGAACAACAGAGAGATGATATTACTGTATTTGCTTTTAAAGTAAAGTAGAAATTAATTCAATTATATTATAAATATTAGATGATTTAACTTAATAGTTATATTATACAGATCGCATATGTTAAAATTAAACTTATATAATAAGGGATTTTCAAAAAAATAAAAAGTAGGAGTGAGTTTATGCTAGACAGTTCATTTGATTTATATAATTTATATAATAGTATAAAAAAAGAAAAAATAATATTTTGTTATAGTGGTCCTATTTCTCAAGCAACCATAGAAGGGATAGGCAGTACATTAAGACTTGATTTAAAATTAGAGGAAGCCAATATGAACTCCTCTCAAAAAATGTTTTCGGTTTTTATTGAACAGATGCAAAATGTGTTAAATTATTCAGAAGATAAAATAGTAAATGATAAGGATTTAGAAAAAGAACTTAGAATAGGTATTTTAGTTATTGGTCAAGAAGAAGACAATTTTTATGTTTATTGTGGAAATAAAATCTATAATGATGATATAGAAAAAATTCAAAGTAGGATAGATGAAATTAGTGGACTTACTAAAGAGGAATTGAAGGAAGTATATAAAAAAAGAAGAAGAAGTCAAGTTGAAGATAGCAGTAAGGGAGCAGGTTTAGGTCTTATTGAAATGGCGCGAAAATCAGGACAACCTATTGAGTATTCTTTTAAAGAATTTGATGAGAAGTTTTCATTTTTTTCAATAAAAGTTCTAATATCTGGAGGAAAAAAATAAATGGATAATTTAATAATAGAGAAAACAATATCTACACCAGGTATTGATTTTGATTACAATATGAAAAAGTTGAGAATTTCAGGGGAATCATTTCCTGAAAATGCAGCTAAGTTTTATGAACCTGTAATGAAGTGGATTAAAGAATATCTAAATCAGATTGGGGAAGACGAAACAAAAGTAGAATTTGAAATAATTTATTTTAATTCAAGCACTTCAAAAATTTTTATGACTATTTTTACTCTGTTTGATGAAGAAGTTGAAAAAGGTAAAAATATGACTGTTGATTGGATTGCTTCAGAAGATAATGATATAGCAATAGAATGTGGAGAAGAATTTAAGGAAGATCTTGAATGTATTCCATTTAACATAGTAATAAAATAGGCACATTAAGAAAGAGCAGCTATGTTGAATATCAGAATATTTCTTCGCATCTTTGACTTGTTATTTTCTTTCACATCCCTAAATTTTAAGATTAGTATTTTTTATGCGTATAAAGGATACATATCTAAATAAGTTTGTTAAAAATATTATGAAAGGGGAAATAAATGGTATGGATTCAATTTTTGTGAAAGAAGAGGAAGTTATTAGAAAATCAATTTTGATAGCAGAATCAATTATTGAAACAGATAAGGATAAAGAAATGTATATGAATCTTGTTAAAGATTATACAGAACTCCTTGAACAAATGAAAAGAGTGGTAAAGATGTCTGATATTATAGAAAATAAGCTTAACTATATCAGATTATCAATAGATGAGATTTCGAAAATTGATTTTTTAACTAATTTATATAATAGACGTTATTTTGATAAGATATTTATGGAAGAATGGGAGAATCATAAAAGGGATAATAATTCTTTAGCTGTTGTTATGGCAGATATAGATAAATTTAAAGAATATAATGATGGATATGGTCATGTTAAAGGTGACCAATGTCTTGAAAGGATCTCTTCTGAAATTAAAAAGGTAATGGAAGAAACAGGTGATGTTGTTTCAAGATATGGTGGAGAGGAATTCATTTGCTTAATTAAAAATTCGGATTTAAAAAAGGCAGAATACATAGCGGAGAAGATTAGAAAAAGCGTAGAGGCTTTAAATATTGAACATAAAGGTTGGCCCCAATATAAAATTGTCACTGTTTCAATGGGAATTGCAGTAGTTAAACCTACTTCAGATTTAATTCCTAAAGCAATAATTAATATGGCAGATGAAGCACTTTACAGATCTAAGAATTCTGGTAGAAATAAGGTTAGTTTATAAAGTGATAACAAACTAATTAATCTCATAGCAATCCTATTAGGGCCTTAGAAGAACAGATACGTAGACAGTTGGATACTAATCTGTTTGGATTAATAAATACTACAAAAGAAATGCTAGTGTATTTTAGAAGGGGAAAAAATTTAATATTATATTAATTAATTTTAATATAACCATGCTAGAATGAAAATTAAAGAAATTATAATAGAAATCACTTACGTTTATTTAATAATAGTAAGTGATTTTTCTATATTCTAAAGTTATAAAAAAGTTTAATAATCTTCATAAGTTCTACATATTTTATTGTTATAATATTGGCTAATAAGTAAATTTCTTTGAAAGTGCTAATTGAAATGAGTTTCATATTAGATAAAGAATATATATGAAAATTATTTAATATTAGAGAACTATGTATATAACTATATTTAATTTATTAATTAAATATAGTTATATACGAAATAGTTTTTATCTGCACAAAAGGAGGTAAAAGTGAAAAGTGAATATTAAAACGGAAAAAATTAAAGTCTATGATATGACTTGTAATTCATGCGAAAATAGAGTAGAGAAAGCATTGAAAAAGTTAAACGGAGTAGTTATTGCTAAAGCTACCTATAATAAAGAACAAGTTATAGTTGAATATGATATTGAACTTTGTGATATAAGCAATATAAAAGAAAGTATAAAATCCGCAGGTTATAGTGTGGAGAGTTCTAATAATTATAAGGTTATAGGAATATTTATTCTAGCAGCTGTAATAATATTTTTGGGAAGTTCTACAGGTGGATTTGATATGAATGCTAAGCTCAATGGAGCTTCATATATTGTTTTGTTTATAATAGGTATGCTTACATCAATTCATTGTGTTGGAATGTGTGGAGGTATTATGCTTTCACAAAGTATTTCAAATAAAGACATTAGTAAACTTCAAACTATACGTCGTTCTATATTATATAATACTGGTAGAGTAGTTGCCTATACATTAATAGGTGGAATAGTAGGGGTATTGGGTTCAGTACTATCACTTTCATTAACAGTAAAGTCAGCAATGCAAATTTTTGCAGGTATATTTATGATTATTTTAGGATTGAATATGGCTGGTTTTAGTATATTTAGAAAATTGAATCTAAGATTGCCATGGTCTGCATGTTCAGTGAAAAAGAAACCTAAAACTCCATTTTTAGTTGGTTTTTTTAATGGATTAATTCCCTGTGGCCCACTTCAAACAATGCAATTATTTGCACTAGGCACAGGTAGTGCAACAAAAGGTGCTTTATCAATGTTTTTGTTCTCACTTGGAACAGTTCCATTAATGTTGACCTTTGGGGCTTTATCAGGTCTGTTAAGTAAAGGATATACTAAAAAGATACTGAAGATGAGTGGGTTTTTAATAATAATTCTTGGAATTATTATGGGAAGTAGAGGACTTGCTCTTGCAGGAGTAGGAATACCAAATTTCATGGATATTAGAGAGAATTCCGCATCCAATTCTTCATCTGAATCTGATATGGGTAAGGCTGTATTAAAAGATGGAATTCAAGAAATAACTATGACAGTAGATGGCAGTGGATTTACTCCAAATCAATTTTATGTTAGAAAGAATGTACCAGTAAAATGGGTTATAAAAGGTGATTCAATAAATCCATGTAACAATGTAATTGCTATCCCAGCGCTAAATTTAGAACGTACTATAAAGTCTGGCGAAAATATAATAGACTTTACTCCAAGTGATGAAGATATTAACTTTAGCTGTTGGATGGGAATGATTAAAGGCTCAATTAAAGTGACAGATAATTTGGATACGGTGGACACATCAAAATCTAATGAATCAACACAGGAAGAACGAGCTCCTAGTATTTATGGTGATGATTTAAATCAAGTATTAACTGATAGATTACTTAAAAAAACTATTGTGTCAGATAATACCCAAACTATTAATATAAGAGGAATTGGCTATGAATTTGAGCCACTTATTGTAATTGCAAACAAGGAGATGAACACTAAGATATCATTAGATTTAAGAGCATTTGATGCTTATGATGAGAAATTTGAAGTGATAAATAGTGACACTAAGGAAAGTATTGCTTCAGTTAATGGTGCAAAGGAAATAGTTACCACGGATGTAAAGTTCAACAATACAGGTAAATTTGCAATAGTAAATTCAACTAATGTATTAACTGTTATCCAAGTAGTAGATGATATAAATGCAATAGACTTAGAAAAAATTAGAGAACAATATTTTAGTAAATAAAAATTATATTATGGAGGAATCAAAATGGAAAAAAACAAATCAACATATAAACCAAAAGCTTCTTCAAAGAAGCAATCTAATGTTAAAAAGTTACTAATTATAGGAGTAGCTATAATTAGTATGGTATCTATAATAGGATGCTCATCTGGAAGTAATAGCAGTACAGACAATACTAAAAATACAGCTAGTAATAGCGGCAATTCAGATAACAATTCAAGTAGTAGCAATAAAGAAAGTAATAATGAAGATACAAATAAAGTTACCTCAAATATTGTAGCCGGAATAGATATTAATAAAGCAGATATATCTGCTACAGCAAAATTTTATCCATATGAATCAGATGGCATTAAAATGGAAATTTTAGCATTAAAGGCTAAAGACGGTACAATAAGAACTGCTCTAAATACTTGTCAGGTATGTTATGCTTCAGGAAAAGGCTATTATGTACAAGAAGGGGACGAATTAGTATGTCAAAATTGTGGTAATAGATTTGCTTCAAATATGGTAGGAAAAACTAAAGGTGGATGTAATCCAGTACCTATATCAGATACAGGCAAAGTTGATGATGGCACTAAAATAACAATTGATAAAAATTATTTAGATAAAAATAAAGCTTATTTCAGCAACTGGAAAGCTTAGTTAAATATAAAAAAGAGTACTTGTTTGTTAAACTTGAATCTTTTTTAAAGATGTTGAGTCTAATAATAGAGGCGTAGAAGCGGGAAATTTCTATATTCTAAAATAGATGGAATAATGACATTTATGTTGGCAGTGTTAATAATAAAATTATTTGACAAATCGGCTAAAGTGGATAAAATACTGAGAAAATTTATTGGGGAGATTTATAGTAAAGAGGTATTAGATTCAGTACGCGAGGGAAATTTATAGAAGTATTATAAGCGAAATTATAATACTTCTATATCTATTTTGAGATTAATCAAGACTTATTATAACTTACTGGACAGTCAAAACTTCTTTATCATTAAGAAACCTGTAGATACTCATAAAATAGAGGTTCTACCTGTTTATTTTTAATTATTTTAGTTATGCTTAAACCCGCATTTTTAGCCATAATACGAATAATGTTTTTTCGCAAGTAGCATGCTACTGTTGCTTCTGAGACTATAGTTTTTAATGGAGTTCTTAAATACCTAAAAGTTTTGCTATTCAATTCAGTTGATGAAAAAATTAATGCTATTATTTGCAATAATCCTATGGCAATACAGCTACACATAACATACATTTCAACAGCATTTAGCGTAGATACGATTCTTTCTTTTACTTTTTCATCTTCAACTTTATCGATAGCATCAATTTCATTTTTTTCTTAAATCTATTTAACTTTGGCATTGATTTGCTCCAAAATTGATAGCTAAAAGCACCAATTACTTGTTTTAATTCACGAAACGTACACTCGATTTTAAAAAGATAGCTATCTATACAGGCTTATTATTGTTTCTGGATTTAGATCAAGATCTATACTAACCAATATAGAATTTATACCGTTGTAGCTGACAAGTACAAAGCACAACTCTTGATATAGTTTCATTCCACCAAAAAACATTTTAACAAGTATACTAAAATGTATTTTAATTGATATCAAAATTATTAATAAAATATGACATCATAAGATAAAATTTATAAATAAGTTCCTAAATTTTTAATGAAATTTTATTTTTGTAGATATAAGAAACAAAAGTTGAACAGTAATGTAATTGTAATCGTTATGATTTTTATATAGAATAGGGGATGTAGAGATACTTAAAAACAAATAAGAGAGGTTAATTTCATGAAATTTAATAATGAATGGGGGCCTTGGGAGGGATGGATAAAGATCTTATATCAATTCTTCAAATTTTATTAAGTAGTACATTTATAACCACTCAAAGATTACAAGAAGAGACAAATTCTACGAAAAGACAAATTACCTATAGGTTAGACAAAATTAATGATATGCTAAAATCTAAAAAAGTGCCACCAATTTCTTTTATGGCTAGCAAAGAAATAGTTGTGCACAAAGAAACTAAGGATGCAATTAAAGTGATGTTACATAAAAATGATTCAAAAAATACTTATTACTTTAGTAAAACTGAGAGAATGCTGTACATGTATTTAATGTTATTTATAAACATGGAAGATCTATCAATAAATCATTTCATAGACTCAATGAAAGTCAGCAGGTCTACTGTGAATCTTGATTTTAAGGACTTGATTCCAGAGCTTGAGAGTAAGGGTATCTATATTAAGAATAATCGAATTAATGGATATTATTTAACTGGTTCAGAGAGTGAGATAAGAAGAGTAATGATTAAAAATGTTATTGAGACTTTAGCAAGTGGAGAAAGCTCTAGTGTATTTGAACTTTTTATTCAAGAATATAAGATTGGAAGTTTTAATGACTCAAGAGAAATCATATCAAAGCTTATTAAAAAGTATAAGATAACATTTGTAGAAGATAGATTAATTGAATTTATATATATATTTATTTTACTTAAGGCAAGAATGATTTCTAGTAGAAAAAGTATTTATGAAAATTTGGATATGCCTAATATCACTATAATGAATTCAATGAAAGAATATAAATTTACTGAAGAATTATTAGAAATTTATGAAAATAAAGATAAAATTCAGTCATTTGATGAAATGTATATTAGTGCTTGGATTTTAGGTATCTCTGTAGGAAATGCTGATGAAGATACAAGTGACAGACTTGTAGTTTCTGAAATCGTAAATAGAATAATGACCAAATTTGAGGCTTTAAGTGGCATTTACTGTAAAAATCATAGTAGAATATTTACTCAGATATACTCACATTTTAGACCGGCTTATTATAGACTTTTGTTTAAATTACCAATAATTAATCCCCTTTGCGAAAAAGTAAAAGAGGAATACAATCTAGTATACAAAATTGTTAGTAATTCTATGAAAGAATTTTGTAGATTATTTGGAGAAGAAATACAAGAAGAGGAATTAGCTTATTTAACATTGCATTTCGCAGCTATTTATTATAACAAAAAAGATTATGACGTTATAGAAAAGAAAAAAGCTTTAATTGTCTGCTCAAATGGGATTGGCAGTTCAGCTATTTTATATACTGAACTAGTAAATTTATTTCCAGAACTGCACTTTTTTGATCCAATGGAATCTTCTAAAATCAAAGATGTTACAGAACATATTGATATTGTGTTCACCACCAATTATAAAACAGATAGTGTAGAAATAAATGCACCAGTAATTAAAGTTAGTCCTGTAATGACTCAAAAAGAGAAATATAAAATTACACGAGAAGTGTATATTCAATTGGGTGATATATTTTTAAGACAACCAAGAATAGATGAAGTTATGGATATAATCAAAAGGCATACAGAAGTATCTTCGGAAAGTATGCTTACTAATGAATTAATATCTTATTTTACACAAATAGAGAATTTTACATCTAAAGGAGATGAAGGACTTATGCTAAGTGAACTTACTAACGAAACACTAATTAGATTAAAAGTACCAGCTAAAGATTGGGAGGATGCAATTAGAAAATCAGCATCTGCTTTACTTGAAAATGATATGATAACAGAAAATTATATTGATGAAATGATTCGTTCAGCTAAAGAATCTGGTCCATACATTGTAATCACAAAATATGTGGCACTTCCACATGCTAGACCAGAAGCCGGAGCAAAAAAAATTGCAATTGGAATTGCAACATTAGAGACTCCAATTAAATTTGGGAACAAAGATAATGATCCTGTAAAATATGTTTTTTGCTTAAGTGCTGTAGATAGCAATAGTCATCTTCAGGCAATGTCAGAATTAGTTGGATTACTAGAAATGGATGAGTTCTTTAGAATTTTGGATAATGCTAAGGATCCTAAAGAAGTAATAGATTTTATAAAAATACATGAATTATAAAGGAGGAAAAAGTTATGTATAAAATTTTAGTAGCATGTAGAGCAGGTGTTGGATCTAGTTTAATGTTAAAAATTAAAACAGAACAAGTAATCAAGGAAAATAAATTTCCAATTGTGATTGAGCATGGTTCATTAGATTCATTAAATGGATTTAATGGAGATGCGGTTGAAACATTAATTGACGTTGCTAAAGATTTAGAAGATAAAAAATTAAAAATTGCAATTATTGGAATTAAAAATATAATGGATCGTAATGAAATTAAAATAGCATTGGAAAAATTTCTTGCTTCAAAAGAAAAATAAAATTAAAAAGTTAAAGGGGGAATACATATGGATTTTATTATAAGTTTATTAAGTACACCTGCTGTTTTGCTTGGTGCAGTTGCATTAATAGGTTTAATTCTTCAAAAAAAATCTGCTACTGAGACATTTACGGGCGCTTCAAAGACACTTATAGGTTTCTTAATATTTGGTATTGGTGCTTCTGCGATGACCGGATCATTGCAAAATTTTAATAAATTATTTCAGTATGGTTTTGGAATCACAGGAGTTATAGCTTCACCCGAAGCTGCTACAGCACTTGCTCAAAAGACATTCGGGTTTGCAACTTCATGTACACTCATTCTAGGATTTATATTAAACTTAGTTTTTGCACGTATTACTAGGTTTAAGAACATCTTCTTTACAACAGGTCATAGTTTATTCTTTTCTTGTGTATTAGTATTAATTATGAAGGCACACGGATTCAGTGATATAGTTACAATCTTAGTTGGTGCAACAATCTTAGGGTTTATGTCTGCTGCCTTACCTGAATTCTGCCAACCATTTATGCGTAAGATGACAGGTGGAGATGAACAAGCAATTGGTCACTTTAACATGATTGGTTATGGTTTATCTGGTTATATTGGTCGTATATTCTCAAAATATGAAGATGAAACTACAGAATCAATTGAATTTCCTAAATGGTTACATATTTTTAAAGATTTTTTAATGGGTCTATCAATAGTTATGTTAGCATTATTTTATATAGCAACATTAAAAGCTGGTCAAGAATTTACTCAAACACTTGCTGGTTCACAGCACTGGTTGGTGTTCCCTATAGTACAGGCATTTACATTCGTTGGTGGTATGTCGGTATTAATGACAGGTGTTCGTATGTTCTTAGCTGAAATAACTGCTGCATTTGTTGTTATATCAGAAAAATATATTCCAGGATCACGTCCAGCATTAGACGTACCAACCATATTTCCATATGCACCAAATGCAGTTATTTTAGGATTTATATGCTCATATACTGCTGGCTTATTATCAGTCTTTGTGATGGCAGCAATGCCTAGTGTGTTTCCAGTAGTAATTATACCAGCCGCTCATATCTGTTTCTTCTCAGGTGGTACAGCAGCAGTATTTGGTAATTCATCAGGTGGATGGAGAGGAGCTGTTCTCGGATCATTCCTTGTGGGATTAGCCCTTGCATTCCTTCCAACACTGCTGTATCCAATTTATGGAACACTTGGTATAGAAGGTGCTACATTCCCTAATATAGATTATAACGTAATTGGAAATGCATTACATGCATTTTTACAATTAATAAAACCTATCTAAGCTAATTAATATTATATGGAATATCGCATTAAGAAATTCAAGAACAATATATTCTTTTAGAATTAAGTAATCGAATATAAAATATTAAAGTTTTTATTCTTTGTGCGATAATTCCATAATTTTAAGGAGGAGAGAGCATGATTGAAAATACATTACCTGAATTTTTAGATATATTATCAAGTGAAATATCAATATTTATCGCTTCAATCGATAAAACAGCTATTAATGAGGCTCGTGATCTTATTCTTGATTCAGAAAAGAATCATGGACGTGTACATGTGACTGGGATTGGTAAACCAGGTCATGTATCAGGATATATTTCTTCATTACTTACATCCACTGGAACACCAACATATATACTAGATGGTACAGAAGCTGTGCATGGATCAAGTGGTCAAGTAGTTCCTGGCGATGTAGTTATTGCTATATCAAATAGTGGACAAACTCAAGAACTAAAAGCAACCATTGAAACATTAAAAACCAATGGAGCAAAAATCATTGGTGTTAGTGGTAATTCTGATTCATGGTTAAAAAATGCTTCTGATACATTCTTGTTTGCAGGAGTTAAACAGGAAGGTGACTCTCTTAATAAACCACCTCGTGCGTCAATTCTTGCGGAAACTATTGCTTTGCAGTCATTAAGCGTTGCATTACAGTATGCTAAAGGTCTTAACTCAGAGCAATATTTAAAATGGCATCCAGGAGGAAGTCTTGGAAAATCTATTAGAGAAGAAGGGAAGTAATTTCATGGGATATAAAGGTATTATATGCGCAATGATAACACCCCTTGATGAAAATCAAGATATTAATCCAAAGGCAACACATGAATTGATTGACTACCTAATTGATAGGGGTGTTTATGGATTATTTATATTAGGAACAAATGGTGAATGTCATGTATTAACAGACGATGAAAAAGTTGAGTTTGCTAAAATTGTTATTGAATATACCAATAATCGTGTACCAGTATTTGTAGGTACAGGTGGTAACTCAACTCGTGAAGTTATTAGTTTATCAAAAAAAATGGAAGCAATTGGTGCAAGTGCGTTATCTGTAATAACACCATATTTTGTGCCTCCAACACAGCCGGAATTAATTTTACATTACAAAGCTATTGCTGATGCAGTTAACTTACCAATTTTGATGTATAATATGCCAGGTAAAACAGGCATTAATATCGAACCTGAATCAGTGCGTGAATTAGCTAAAGTAAAAAATATTGTAGGGATTAAGGACAGTGGCGGTAAGCTGGATAATATGAAAGCTTATCTTGAAGTAACTAAAGGTGAAGACTTCGTTGTATTCTCAGGCTCAGATTCACTTATTCTTGATATCCTTAAGGCTGGTGGGCATGGTGCAGTTGCGGCAACTGCAAACTTCCTTGCAGAGATTGATGTTGCTATTTATAACCACTTTATAAAAGGTGATTTTGAAGCAGCTCAAAAAGCACAGAATAGTATTGAAGAACTTCGCCGTATACTTAAGTTTGGAACTATACCATCAGTAATTAAACAAACAGTTGTATTAAATGGTATCAATGTTGGTTCTGCACGTCTTCCAGCAACTCAACCTATGGGTGAAAAACTTGAAGAAATCAAACGTGTGGTTGAAGTTTACAGATCTACATTTAATAAGGGTTTGTACTAATAGAACATCAAGTCATATTGCTACATGGTTAACATATTCCTTGTTAGCAATATGATTATATTTAATAAAAACTGAAGAGTGTAATAATAAATAGCGAGGTGGATTATATGAAAAAGATGAATATAACAAAAAAAATGGTGGAAATCGGAGCACTTGCAATAGTGAGAGTTGAAACACTTGAGCGTGCATGTGAAATTGCTGAAGGATGCATTAAAGGTGGTATACCAGTTATGGAAATGAGTTACACCTTGAATAATGCTGGAGAAATCATTGAAGGACTTAGCAAGAAGTATGGTGAAGAACTTTGTGTCGGTGCAGGAACAGTTTTTGATAGTGAAACAGCTCGTCATGCTATTTTACATGGAGCTCAGTTCATTATTGCACCAAACTACAATGAAGGTGTAGCAAAAATTTGCAATAGATATCAGATTCCCTATGCACCAGGATGCACTTCATTGACTGAAGCACTGGATGCATTGAGTTTAGGTGCTGCCTTTATTAAAGCTTTCCCAATATCAGACTTCTATGGCCCAAAACTATTGAAAGTATTCAAGACACCAATTCCAGATATGCCTATTCTTGCAAGCGGTGGAATTACTCTTGATAATTTACACGTATGGTTAGAGAATAGTGTTGATATCTGCGGATTTGGTGGTTTATTAACCAAAGGCAGTATTGAAGATATAGCTAAAAATGCAAGAAAAATTCGTGAAATTATTGACAACTTCAGAATTTGTACTACAAACTAATTTGATCAGATTAAAGTTAAGAGTCACTTTTAAGTGGCTCTTAATCAATATTTAAAATCATTAAACTAGATTATAGGAGTGATAATTTATGAATACAGATAAACTAAGAACTATAGCCAATAATGTAAGAATAAATATTATAGAAATGTTAGCAGAATCAAAGTCAGGGCATCCAGGTGGATCTTTATCAATAGCTGATATATTAACTGTTCTATATTTTGATGAAATGAATATAAATCCTGAAAATCCTAAAGATGAAGATAGAGATAGATTTGTATTATCAAAGGGGCATGCAGCGCCAGCTTTATATGCAGTATTAGCTGAAAGGGGATATTTCAATAAAGAAAATCTTCAAACTTTAAGAAAATTCCACTCTATATTGCAAGGACATCCAGATATGAAAAAGACACCAGGAGTAGATATGTCTACAGGGTCTTTAGGTCAAGGACTATCAGTTGCAAATGGAATGGCCATGGCTGGAAAGTTAGATAAAAAAGATTATAGAGTTTATACAGCAATAGGAGATGGAGAATTACAAGAAGGACAAATATGGGAAGCTGCTATGAGTTCAGCACATTATAAATTAAATAATTTAACAGCATTTGTAGATTTTAACGGACTTCAAATAGATGGTTCAAATGAAGAGGTTATGAATGTTAAACCAGTAGATAAAAAGTTTGAAGCCTTTGGGTGGAATGTATTAGTTATAGATGGTCATAACATAGAAGAAATAAAAGATGCTTTAAGAAAAGCAAAGGGATATAAGGATGGACCAACGGCTATTATTGCAAAAACAATAAAAGGAAAGGGCGTATCCTTTATGGAGAATCAAGCAGCTTGGCACGGAGCAGCTCCAAATGAAGAACAAAAAAATCAAGCTTTAAATGAATTAAAAGGAGGAGACAACTAATGAATATAGCTACAAGAGACGCTTATGGAGAAGCTTTAAAAGAATTAGCAGCAAATGAAAAGATAGTAGTTTTAGATGCGGACTTAGCTAAGGCAACAAAAACTATAGAGTTTAAAAAGGTTGCACAAGAAAGATTTTTTGATATGGGAATATCAGAAGGTGATATGATTGGAACAGCTGCCGGTCTTGCTACTTGTGGAAAAATACCATTTGCAAGTACTTTTGCTATGTTTGCAGCAGGAAGAGCATTTGAGCAAATAAGGAATTCAGTTGCATATCCTAATTTAAATGTTAAGATAGCAGCAACTCATGCCGGTGTAACTGTAGGGGAAGATGGAGGAAGTCATCAAGCTATAGAAGATATAGCCCTAATGAGAGCTATACCTAACATGGTAGTATTAAATCCATCAGATGCAGTTGAAACTAAAAAAGCCATTTTTGCAGCAGTAGATTATTATGGACCAGTATATATAAGACTTGGAAGATTAGCAACACCTGTAATACATGATGAAGGATATAATTTTAAAATAGGTAAAGGTGAAGTTTTATGCCATGGAAAAGATGTAGTAATTATAGCTACAGGAATAATGGTGGCAAAATCTTTAGATGCAGCTAAAGAATTAAGTAAGGAAGGAATAGAAGCTACAGTAGTAAATATTTGTACAATAAAGCCGTTAGATGAAGAACTTATAATAAATTTAGCGAAAAATATAGGTAAGGTAGTTACTGTAGAAGAGCATAGCATAATAGGTGGACTTGGATCAGCAGTAGCAGAAGTATTATCAGAAGGATGTCCCACAAAATTAAAGAGAATTGGAATAGAAGATAAATTTGGGCAGTCAGGAACTCCAGATATATTATTGGAGCACTATAATTTAACTACTAACTATATTATAAAAGTTGTTAAGTTACTTTAACTGAAAAGGAGGAAGTGAAATGGAATCAAGATTGCACAGCTTAGAAGAATTAAAAAAGCTTAAGAGCGAAACTGATATTAGAGGGATAGCAATTAAAACACCAGAATATGAAGTGAATTTAACACCTGAAATTGTAAACTTAATAGGATATGGATTTATAAGGTGGATAGAGAATAAAGGAAATAAAGGTAAAATTAAAATAGCGATAGGAATGGATTCTAGATTATCTGGAACAGAATTGAAAGCTGCTTTAATAGAGATTTTGATAAATAATGGATGCACTGCATATGACTGCGGAATGGCAACTACTCCATCTATGTTTATGGCAACTGTTTTGGAAGAATATAAATGTACTGGGGCTATAATGATTACAGCAAGCCATTTACCATATTACTATAATGGACTTAAATTTTTCACATCTAATGGCGGGTGTGAAAAAGAAGACATTGATGAAATATTAAGATTGTCTTGTGATGGAGAGGTAAACACTGAAAAATCACTAAAGGGAACAGTTAAAAAGGTTAATTTGCTAAATGATTATTCCAATATATTGATTGATAAAGTGAGAAAAGCTGTGGCATCTAAAGATGATTATGAAAAACCATTAAAGGGAAGCAAAATTATAGTAGATGCAGGCAACGGAGCAGGCGGATTTTTTGCAGAGAAGGTTCTTAAAGAATTAGGTGCAAACGTGGATGGAAGTCAATTCCTTGAGGCAGATGGAAGATTTCCTAATCATATACCGAATCCTGAAAATAAAGAAGCCATGGAATCTATAAAAAATGCAGTATTGAAAAATGGAGCAGATTTAGGAATAATATTTGATACAGATGTAGATAGAGCTGCTATTGTAGACGGAAGTGGAATGGAAATAAATAAAAATGCACTAATAGCACTTATAGCTTCGATTATTTTAGAAGAGCATCCCAAATCTATTGTAGTGACAGATTCTGTTACTTCAACAGGGCTTACTGAGTTTATTACAAGTTTAGGTGGAGTGCATCATAGATTTAAGAGGGGATATAAAAATGTTATCAATGAAGCAAAAAGATTAAATACTGAAGTGCCGAAGAGTTACTTAGCAATAGAAACTTCAGGCCATGCTGCTCTTAAAGAAAATTATTTCTTAGATGATGGTGCATATTTAATTGCAAAAATCTTAGTTAAAATGGCTAAATTAAATTTAGACGGCAAGAAACTTGAAAGCTTAATAAAAAATCTAAAAACACCAACTGAAAGTAATGATTTTAGATTGAAAATAAAAACAGAAGACTATAGGGAATATGGTAACTTGGTATTAAAAGATTTAGAGAATTATGTAAAAGAACTAAAAGGTTGCGGTATAGTAGAAAATAATTATGAAGGTATAAGAGTTAATTGTGATAATAACAATGGAGATGGGTGGCTTTTACTTAGATTATCACTACATGAACCATTATTATCTTTAAATATAGAATCAGATTTAGAAGGTGGGACAAAAATAATTATCAAAAGATTATTACCGTTTTTAGAGAAATATGAGAAAATAGATATAGAGTTAATTAAGAAGGCGATTTATATATGTTAAAAAATATTTAGAGTGTGCAACATTTTGCAAACTCTTTAAGATTATTTAATTATTAAGCTAACCTGAACTGTACACTAAAACTCCCACGTGGATAGTTCCAATCAATATTGTTATGATGACATGCAACTCTACAAGCCCCACATTCAAGGCAACCTTCAAAACCTACAGTGAGTTTGTCATCTTTATATTCATAAACCCGTGCAGGGCAGAATTCGGTGCAGGGCTTTTCTTTACAATTAGCACATATAGCTTGGTCTTTTATAATTAGGTGTGAAACTGTATCAGAGTTATAAGTATTTAAAAACAATTTATCGTCTATATTAACTTTATTTTTTATATCATTAATTATTTCACCGCCTTAAACATTTTCAAGCCATCTATTGCTGCAGATATAATTGATTTTCCTCCGGTCATATGCTTAAGAATTAAAATATAAATATGATTTTAATGCAACAGAACAGAACTGAAATAGTTCCTGTTATCAAGAAAAAAATAAAATAATTGTAGCAGTGAGATGCTTTCTAGAGGGTATTTCTATGATGAGATATGGAATTGTAAAATTACAGCTACTAAGTATAGATCTAGTAGGCTTAAGTTTAGCTTTTTTGTGGACAATTATCGAGTTGATCATTAAACTAGATATAGGAAGGTGATTGATATGAAAATAGAACAAAAAGAAGAAATTATTGAGGTAAAGGATAGTAAACCAGCTTCAGAAACTAAAAATACTAATATGTTAATAGCTGCTTTTATGATTTTTATTTTTCCAATAATCTCTATATTCATAGGAGTGTTTATAGGCGGATATATAGGAAAATTCATTGGAGCTTCTATTGAAATTTCTCAAATTATAGGTGGAATAATAACATTTATGTTGGCAGTGCTAATAATAAAATTATTTGACAAATCTGCTAAAGTGGATAAAAATATTGAAAAAATTTATTGGGGAGATTTATAGTAGAGAGATATTAGATTCAGCATGTGAGAGAACTTTATAGAAGTATTATAAGCAAAATTATAATACTTCTATATCTATTTTGAGATTAATCAACACTTATTATATATTGTAATAGATATTAATATAAAAGTAATATAATCATAGATAAAACTTAATTATTTTTATGATATAATGTATGAGAAATAATGAAATTAATTTCTTTACATTAGATTTATAGCATAATAAAGGAGAATAGAAATAATGAAATTCAAATTATTTATATCAAAAGTACTTATCATATCTTTATCTTTAAGTGTTTTTTTAACATCATTGCCTGGAGTTCTAGCCTCTGCAGATTCATTTAAGTCTGTTACCTTAGGTGCCGATTTAAGCGATACTCAAAAAAAAGAAATGTTAAAATATTTTGAAGTAACTAAAAATGATGCAAATATACTAGAAATTACTTCAAAAGAAGAACATACATATTTAGGAAAAATTGCATCAGAATCTCAACTCGGTAATAAGTCGATATCATGCTCTTATGTTGAACCGACAGAGAAAGGTGGGATAAATGTAACCACTAATAATCTTACTTGGGTTAATGATGGAATGATAAAAAATGCACTAATTACAGCTGGAGTTCAAAATGCTAATGTTAAAGCATCTGCACCTTTTGAAGTATCTGGAACTGCTGCTCTTACTGGAATATTAAAAGGTTTTGAAAATAGTAGTGCAGGAGAAAAGATTGATGAAAATAAAAAAGAAGCTGCAAATGAAGAATTAGTAGTTACTGGAGATCTTGGCGAAAAAATTGGACAAGATGATGCTACTAACTTAATGAATGATGTGAAAAAAGATGTAATAAAAGAAAAACCAGAAACAGAAAAAGAATTAAACGAAATAGTAGATAAGGCTGCTAAAGAATATAAAAACAATTTATCTGATGAAGATATGGCTAATATAAAAGCTGTAATGAGCAAAATAAATGGATTAGACCTTAATTACAATAATATAAAAGAGCAATTAGATGATGTAACTAATCAATTAAAGGATAAATTAAATAGTGATGAAGCTAAAGGTTTCTTCGCTAAAATAGAAGAAATGCTTTCTAATTTCTTTGATGCAATAAAAGATATCTTCTATAAAAAATAGCATTTAAAAATTTCTATGCATTATACTAGTAAATTTCAATAATCTCTAAGAGAAAAATAAATATAAAAGCAAGCTATTTACTTATGATAGCTTGTTTTTGCTTTTTTAAAATTTAATAATACTATGTTGTAACCATAATTTAATTTTAACATAAAGTAATATAGATAGATTAGTATGTATATAGTGACGAAGGAAGTGCTTTGTATACTGTCTATTGACAATAAATATATAGTAGCCTATATTAAGTATATAGATATAAGTCTATACAGAGAGGCTGTGAATGAAGATGGATTATGAGAAAAATGCAAGGATTATTAAAGCTCTATCGGATCCAAATAGATTGAAAGTAATTGATATATTATCCTGTGGTGAACAGTGTGCATGTGATATTTTACAACATTTTGAATTTACTCAACCAACACTTTCACATCATATGAAAGTATTAATTGAGTCTGGACTTGTAGAAGCTAGGAAAGAAGGCCTTTGGAGTTATTACCATTTAAATATAAATAATTGTAATAAGTTAAATTTATTCTTGATGAATCTTATAACAGAGACAGAAGACTGTATCTGTATGGATAAATCAAAGTGTATTTGCAAATAAAAAAACAATTAAATTATAAGGAGTGAATGAAAAATGAAAAAAATGATAATATTTGAACCAGCTATGTGTTGCTCAACTGGTGTTTGCGGACCATCTGTGAATAGTGAATTATTAAGAATTTCAACTTTTATAAATAAATTAAAGAATAAAGATGTATTGATTGAAAGATATAATCTTTCAAGTAATCCACAAATATTTGTAGACAATAAAGAAATAAATGAGATCTTAAATGAAAAAGGAATAGAGGTATTACCTGTAACTATGGTAGACGGAGTTGTGGTTAAAGAAGGAAGCTATCCTAGTAATGAAGAGGTTTGTGCATTACTTGAATTACCATCAAGTTATTTAAAGATTAATATAAAGCGAGCTGCCATAAATAAGCCTAAAAGCTGTGGATGCAAAGATGGATGTTGTTAAGAGATAGCTTGAATTTATAGAAAACAAGCGATTATTTTAAATAGAAAGGAAGAAAAAAATTATGTTTAAAGCATTTGATATAAGAAGCTTAAATTTAACTAAATATTTATTTTTCACGGGTAAAGGTGGAGTTGGTAAGACATCAACAGCATGTGCTGTGGCATTATCTTTAGCTGATGATGGGAAGAAAATAATGCTCGTAAGTACTGATCCAGCTTCAAATCTTCAAGATGTATTTGAGACTGAATTAAATAATAAGGGAGTTCAAATAAAGGAAGTTCCGAATTTAGTAGTAGCAAATTTTGAGCCAGAAGCTGCTGCAAAGGAGTACAGAGAAAGTGTTATTGCACCGTACAGAGGAAAATTACCACAAGCTGCAATAGATAATATGGAAGAACAATTATCTGGTTCATGTACTGTAGAAATTTCAGCATTTAATGAATTTTCATCAATGATAACTGATGAAAAGGTATCTAATGAATATGACCATATTATATTTGATACAGCGCCAACAGGTCATACTTTGAGAATGTTACAGTTACCTTCTGCATGGAGTAATTTTATGAATGAAAGCTCTCATGGAGCATCATGCCTCGGTCAGCTTTCAGGACTTGAAAGTAAAAGAGAAATATATAAAGGTGCAATGGAGACTTTAGCTAATAAGGATAAGACGACTTTAGTGATTATATCTCGTCCGGAAAATACACCATTAAAAGAAGCAGAAAGAGCGTCTAGTGAACTTCAAGAAATAGGCGTAAAAAACCAAATACTAATTGTAAATGGAGTCCTTCAAAAGCATGATGATAAACTTTCAAGTGCTATTTATGAAAAGCAACAAAAGGCTTTAAATAATATGCCAGCTAAGCTTAAAAGCATTGGAACTTTCGAAATTCCACTAAGACCTTATAATATAACAGGGCTCGAAAATGTAAGAGCTTTATTAAAGGATGATCATATTAAAATCAGTGATGACGTTTTAAATGCAACGAGTATACCAGAATTAAAAGATGTTATAGAAGATCTTTATAATAGCAACAAAAAAGTTATATTTACTATGGGTAAAGGTGGAGTAGGCAAGACAACCGTGGCTGCTGCAATAGCATTAGGTTTATCTGAAAAAGGTAAAAAAGTTCATTTGACAACTACTGATCCTGCTGGTCATTTGAAATTTATATTGGATGAAAGCTATGGAATTTCTTTAAGTAATATTGATGAAAAAGAAGAACTTGAAAAATATAAAAAAGAAGTATTAGGAAAAGCTAGAGAAAATAATCTAAGTGATGCAGATATTGCCTATATCGAAGAAGATTTAAGATCCCCTTGTACTCAAGAAATTGCAGTATTTAGAGCTTTTGCTGAGATTGTTGAAAAATCAGAAAATGAAGTAGTAGTAATAGATACTGCACCTACTGGCCATACCTTATTACTTTTAGATTCAACTGAAAGCTATAATAGAGAGATTTCAAGATCAGAAGGAGATATTCCAAAGTCAGTTATAAAATTATTACCTAAATTAAGAAATGAAAAAGAAACAGAAGTTATTATAGTAACTTTAGCTGAACCAACTCCTGTATATGAAGCTATTCGACTTCAAAAGGACTTAGATAGAGCGAAGATTCATAGTAAGTGGTGGGTAATAAACTCAAGCCTTTATGCAAGTAAGACAACTAATGACATTTTAAAGGCAAAAGCAAGTAATGAAATTCAATGGATTAATAAGGTTTACGAAATTTCAAATGGAAATTTTGCACTTATTGAATGGAAAGCTGATGAAGTTAAGGGCAAAAAACTGCTTGAATTAATTTAATTAGAGATATAAATCATATTCAGGTGGAATATAAGATTCCACCTGAAAATTTACATTTTATCTTTTAAGTACTCAGTCATCATATTTGCATAATAGCCGATATGAGGCAGAAATACTTCCTTATCTTACACGGATGAATAAATCTATATTAGATACCACAATTAGGCCATAAAAAATGAGGAGGATGAAAAAATGAGATTAATAGTTATAGGAGCAGTTGCAGCAGGAACTTCAGCCGCTGCGAAGGCAAGAAGAAATGATGATAATGCAGAGATTGTAATTTATGAAAAAGACAGAGATATATCTTACTCAGGCTGTGGATTACCTTATTATATAGGTAAAGAAATAGAAGATATTGGTGAATTAACTCCTAGAGATTCTGCATTCTTTAAGAAAAAATATAATATTGATGTTTTCACAGGATATGAAGTATTAAACATAAACCCAGACTTAAAAGAAGTTGAAGTAAAAAATCTCAATACCAATGAAGTTTTTAAGGATAAATATGACAAATTAATTATAGCAACTGGAGCTTCACCATTCATTCCACAAATTAACGGCGTAAATAACGATAATTTATTCTTCTTAAGAAATGTTCAAAGCGCTAGAAATATAAGAAACTTTATAGATACTAAAAAGCCAAAACATGCAGTAATTGCAGGGACAGGATTTATTGGTTTTGAAATGTTAGAAAATTTAATGGGTGATGGGGTAAATGTAACTATAGTTGAAATGCAGAATAAAATAACTCCAAATCTTGATGAAGATATGGCTAAGTTTTTAGAAAATACACTTATAAAAAAGAAAATAAACATTATTAAGAATTCAACTATTGCAAAAGTAGATCATGAAAGTGTAACGTTAAATGATAATACTGTGCTTAAAAGTGATATGGTAATCATGGCAACAGGAGTCAGACCAAATACAGAGCTAGCAAGAGAAGCAGGTATCGAGATAGGTGTAACTAAAGCAATTAAAGTTAATAACAAGATGCAAACAAATATATCAGATATTTATGCTTGTGGTGATTGCATAGAAACTTTTTCTACTATAACAGGAAAGCCAATTTATAGACCACTAGGATCTACTGCAAATAAAACTGGTAGAATTGCTGGTGATAATATATCAGGTGGAAATCTTGAATATAGAGGAAATCTAAGTACAGGAATATTTAAGCTATTTGATATGACTATTGCAAATACTGGACTATCCGAAAAGGAAGCAATAGAAGAAGGATATGATATTCAAATATGCCATAATATAAAACCAGATAAACCATCATATTTTCATGGAAAAGAAATGATTATAAAAGCTATTGCAGATAAAAAGACACAAAGGATATTGGGTGTTCAAATAATAGGTTATGAAGGAGTAGATAAAAGAATAGACGTGTTTGCTACTCTTATAACTTATAAAGCAAAAGTAGATGAATTATTTCATTTAGATCTTGCATATGCACCACCATTTTCAACAACTAAAGATCCAGTTCATTATACAGGCATGATATTAGATAATGCAATAAATCATAATAGACCGATTATAACAGCAAAAGAGCTTAAAAAGCTTGTTGGCATTGGTGAAAAAGTTCAAATAATAGATGCAAGAGTAAGCAAACAATATGATGAAGCTCATGTGGATAATGCAGTAAATATACCTCATAAAAATCTAAGAGATTCTATGGAAATTTTAGATAAAGATGCAGTTGTAGTAACTTATTGTAATAAGGGAGTTACAGGTAATGCAGCGCAGAATATATTCATAAATCATGGATATAAAAAGGTGTATAACCTTTCAGGCGGGCATAAATTCTATAATGGAAGTAAATAAAGTATTAAATTGCTAAGTAAATTATGAAAATATCATGTAATTTAAGAAAAAATACATTAATTATTATTAAGTGAAAATGAAAATAAAAAGGGGTGTTTATATTGAGTAATAAATCATCGAGACTATCATTTCTAGACAGATATTTGACCATTTGGATATTTGCTGCAATGGCACTAGGAATATTGCTAGGGTGGGGAGTGCCATCATTATCAGCGGGATTAGCTAAATTATCTGTTGGAACAACATCAATACCAATAGCAATTGGTCTTATAGTAATGATGTATCCTCCACTTGCTAAAGTAAATTATAAAGAACTTGGAAAAGTATTTAAAAATCCAAAAATTCTTGGGTTATCACTAGTACAGAATTGGATTATTGGGCCAATTTTAATGTTCGTACTTGCATTTGTTTTTTTGAGATCTGACTCTGAATTAATGACTGGACTTATTCTTATAGGACTTGCTAGATGCATAGCCATGGTAATTCTTTGGAACAGTTTAGCAGATGGAGATAATGAGTATGCAGCAGCACTAGTAGCATTTAACTCTATATTTCAAGTAGTATTCTATTCTGTATTTGCATACTTTTTTATTACAGTGCTACCACCTCTATTTGGGCTTACAGGATTTGAAGTTCATATTTCAATGGGAGAAGTAGCCATATCTGTTGCAATTTATTTAGGTATTCCTTTTTTACTTGGAATGCTTACTAGACTTATATTAGAACCTAAAATGGGGAGAGAGTGGTATACAAAGAAGTTTATTCCTAAAATAAGCCCATTAGCTTTAATAGCTTTATTATTTACAATTATAGTAATGTTTATGTTCAAGGGAAAATATATTGTGGAGCTACCTTTAGATGTAGTTAAAGTAGGAATACCTCTTGTAATTTATTTTGTAGTAATGTTTTCTGTATCATTTTATATGAGCTACAAATCAGCTATAGACTACCATAAGACTACCACCCTCGCATTTACAGCTGCAAGTAATAACTTTGAACTCGCAATAGCTGTTGCAGTAGCAGTATTTGGAATTGAGTCAAAGGTAGCTTTTGCAGCAGTAATAGGACCATTAATTGAGGTACCTGTAATGATAGGACTAGTACATGCCTCATTATATTTTGGGGAAAAGTATTTTTCATACTCTAAGGAGAATAACAGTTAAAAACCAGCGGGTATTAAACTAACATGCATAACGAATCAGTTAATAAAAGCCCTAAAAAGGTTATTGAACAAGTTGAAGAGGGGGAAATAGATTATCCTCTCTTTTTTATTATATTATATGTGTGTGACTAAATCACATATATTTGCCAAAGAGTGATATATAATAAAGTCAAGGGAGGTGTAAAATGGATAGTTATAGCGAGGCAGCAAATAATAGATCAAAAGATATGAGATCTTTGTATGATATATATCCGGTATTAAAAAAAATTGATGAAAATAATAATGAAATAATAAGCACACAAGCAATATTCAAGACTATATATTCTGATGAATATGTGGCTGGAGCAGAGGAAACTTGTCAGGGAGTTTTATTTGTAATAAAAGGAATAATTAAAATTCAAAAGATTAACGAAGACGGAGAAGAAACTAACCTTTATAATATAAAACAAGGAGAATTTTGCCATGAAGCCCTAAGTTGTCTATCAAATCTAAAATCTTTAAATATAGCAGGTAAAGCAATCCAAGATTCAGAAGTATGTATAATTCCATTTGACATAGTTGGAAAATATCTCATCCAAGATAATAAATTTTTATTATATATGTATAAAGATTTGTATAACAAGTTTAATGCTGTTATAGAAAATAAGGAAGAGATAATGCATGAATCTCTAGAAGTAAGACTCATTAAATTTATTATTGATAAAAATAGTAAAATAATTTATATAACTCATAGTGAGTTAGCTTTTGAAGTTGATTCTGTTAGAGAAGTTGTTAGTAGAAAACTAAAAAGTATTGAAAAAAGAGGATATATAAAATTAGAACGAGGTAAAATAGTAATACTTAAAGATTTGAATGAAATATTAAAAGTTTAAATTAAGATAAATAATAAAAATAACTTTATGATTTTAGAATTTTTTAGTTATTTTAAAGTGATGCTTCTGGTACAGGATTTTTCACAATGAATAATTAAATAACTTTTTACAAGTAATTCTTAATACGTGATAAACAATGTTGACAAGAATGTGAATATAAACTACAATCGATTTTATAGTTATCGAATATTAAGATTATTAGAAAGGGGTTACCTAAAATGGATACACGAAAGATGGCGAAAATATTTAAAGCTCTTTCTAATGAGAATCGATTAGAGTTATATTTAAAAATTGCTGAATCTCACGAAGCTAGTTTTGAAACTGGTGGAAAATGCTGGGTTTCAGATATCTCTGCTTGTTTAAATATTGGTGCGCCAACAATTTCACACCATATCAAAGAATTGGTAAACGCAGAGCTAATTACTACTGAGAAAGAGGGAAAGTTTTTAAGATGCAAGGTAAATGAACAACTAGTTAATGAAGTAAGCAAGATGCTAGTACTGCAGCATTCAATTAAATGATAAAGGAGTAGTTATTATGGAAAGGGTTGCACTTTTAAAATGTGTAGATTATGACGTAGAACTAATAGAAAAAACACTAAGAGAAGGTTTTGAACTTCTTGGAGGGGATTCTTTCTTAAGAAAACTTATACCTAAGAATAGTAAAGTTTTGTTAAAGCCTAATTTTCTTAGTGTAGAGCAAAAAGGTTCACCAGTTATAACTCATTACGCTGTTTTTGAAGCTGTAGTTAGAATAGTTAAAGAATACAGCGAAAATATTATATTTGGAGATTCTCCCGGTTTTGGAGATTCAAGAAAAGCAGCTGAAAAGTCAGGACTTATGGAAGTTGCTAACAGATACGGGGTTATTTTTGATGATTTTAAAGAAGAAGTTCATGTAACACTTGAAAATTCTATATTATGTAAATCATGGAATATAGCTAAGGCACCTTATGAATCTGATGTTGTGATTACACTTCCAAAGTTAAAAACTCATGCTATGGCATATTATACTGGAGCAGTTAAGAATCAATTTGGATGTGTTCCAGGGACTCAAAAGGCAACATGGCACACAAGAATGCCAGATGCTAATAATTTCAGTAAAATGTTACTAGATGTAAATTCATTGGTTAATACTAGCTTTGCAATCCTTGACGGAATAATTGCAATGGAGGGAAATGGACCTAAAAGTGGAACTCCTAAAAAAATGGACACTATAATTATGGGACAATGTTTAACTGCAGTAGATTCAGTTGCAGTAAGGTTAATTGGTTATAATGATGTTTTAAAAATTCCCTTTTTAAAGGAAGCCTTTGATGCAAAGTGGGGAGCTGTTCTACCAGAAGATATAGAGGTACTCGGAGAAAAAATAGAGTTAATGAAATGCAAAGACTTTAAGCTATCAAGAAAAGGTGGTAGTTTTCATTTTATAAACCCTTCTGTAACTCATTTTTTAACATCAATGATTGCGCCCAATCCTGTTGTAATAGAAGAGAAATGTATTGGTTGTAAGAGATGTGATGAAGTTTGCCCACAGAGGCCTAACGTCATATCATTTATAAAAAAAGGAAATAAAGTAATTCCAAAATGGGATTACAGTAAATGCATAAGATGCTTCTGTTGTCAGGAACTTTGTCCACAAGGTGCAATAGAAACAAAGAATAAGACATTAGGTAAAATTTTAGGATCTTAGATTTTGAAATTATGCATAAACAAGATGTGCAAATGTCATAAGATTAGTATTTCTTATACCCTCAATATGATGTTATTGAGGGTATATTATTTCGTATAAATTGATATATGTTTTTCGCTTAGGCTAGACTATAACTACTTATGCAGATATTAGCCTTTATATGTAAGATAAAAATAGACAATTTAAATACGTTTACACTTAAAGTTGTGCTATAATGTAAAATATAGTTTGCGAATTGAGAAGGAGAGATTTTATGTCAAAAAGTTACCAATGGACAAAAGTTATAAAAAAATTAGTTGTTTTTGCAATGGCTTTAAGCATTTATTTAGGTATGGGGATGGCTTTTTCAAATAACGTAGCTGAAGCAGCAGCAGCAAATAAAGAGCTGATTTGTTCAACATCGGCGTATACATCAGGAACTGGCAATATAACAGCAAGTGGGAAAGTAGTAAAAAGAGATCCAAATGGGATAAGCACAGTTTCAGTTGATCCAAATGTAATTCCTTTCGGAACAATTTTATATATTGAAGGTTATGGATATGCAGTAGCAGCAGATACTGGCAGTGCAATAAATGGAAACGAACTTGACTTATACTTTGATAGTTCTAGTGAATGTTATGATTGGGGTAGAAAAAATGTTAAAGTTATAGTTTTAGGGGATTCTACAAACTCATAGATAATGTAAAAAATGTAAATGTTTAACTTGTTCCAATAGAACACTTTTCTGTTCTATGCGATAAAATTTAGTTGATTCACTTGAAATCCTCATGTACTTTTTTTGTTAGTCACCATTGTACTAGAGTTTTTCTATTGAGTCTTCTTTTTTATTATAATTCTTGAAATACTATTGTAAAAAGTAATAGTTTATATATCTAACTAATATACTGAGAGTAGTAATTAATTATTATATTGGGAGAAGTTAACTATGATATCTAGTAGTGAATTTATACAACAATCATTGGAAGTACATCTTTTTTTTGCAAGAATTATGAAGGAACACTCATTCTTTTTAGAAGTAGGTTTTACACCAAAAGATTCAAATTATATAGCTGAAGCAGATGCCTTTAGAAAGGGTTTTGACATACTTTTAGCTGATATAATATCTCTTTCTAATGGTGTTGTTAGCAATGATGTATTGCAGTCTGGTGAAATAGTAACGCCTTTTACATTAAAGGCCGAAATGGCGTCAACATATTTTACAAGGGTAAAAATTCCAATTGATGTTACGAAGGCAGAGGCTGGATTAATGGGTCATACATTAACCATAGATGATTCTATGCTCCTTGAACAAAGAGTAGTTATGCTTAATAATAGAGCAATGGAATTAATTAGAGGCTTAGCCGTGTTTAAGACTATGTTATTATCAGAGGTTATCGCCTGTAGGATATTTACAATTAATTATCCTTTACTTATAGATCATATTTTAAGAGAAGCAAAGTTCTATTTCCAGCTAGTTCAAAGGTTGCAAAATCGTGAAAAAATGGACTTAGAGAAAGAAGCTTATGAACAAGAAACTTTTTGGAACAGAATTATGGCTGAACATTCAAAGTTTATTCGTGGACTTCTTGACCCAACTGAAGATGAGTTAATAAATACAGCAAATAGCTTTGGCAATGAGTTTGATAAGTTGACAAGAGAGGCAAAAGAAGCGATGGATAATTCAATGCCAATTGCCAAAGTTACAGATGATAGTTTTAAAGCAACAGTAGAAATAAGTAAGTTTAAGGCACAAGGTACGCAAGGATTGGTAGAGTGTAAAATCAAGTCTATAATAATACCATTATTGGGTGATCATACTTTACGTGAAGCAAATCACTATTTACGTTTATTAAAAATATTTAGAAATAATATCTAAAACTTAAGCCCAATTAAGATCAAAATTATAAATATATGTTACAAAAATTTCTCAACTATAAATGATATGTTAATACTTCTTAATGGAGGTGATTAACTTTTCTGAAGGTTGGGATTTTCTTATAGATAAGTATAGATATGATGTTTTGTATGAGATTGATAAGGTGTCTGGTTGGTTTGATAGAGATTTAATTCAAATAATCTAAAATTTGTTTATAATTTAAGCCATGACTGCGGTTTAATTCTTGAATACTTCTAATAGTTGAAATATAATCTATATTAACTTTTGGTTAATACGTCTAAACTTTTACTCTAACATTTTAACTACCTATACATAATTCAATTGCAATAGTATAATCATTTTGTTAAGACTATTTTTGTTGAAATTGATTTTTATCCGATAGCTAGCAGCTGTAACACTCCTTCTTCTTCAAGTTAGAGATAAAGACTGCACGCGCTTGGATCAGTTCAACTAAATTCAGCTGGAGTATAAAACTCAATCTGAAAAGTTTCACTTTATACAAGGGAGGAATTATTTTGTCAGAAAAAAATAAGAAATATAATATTACCAGGCTTTCTAAGTCAAAAGATAAAGAAAATACTGGAGTTATAGTTGAGGCTGAAAAGCCATTATCACAATCAAAGTTATGGAAATTACAGACGGATTTTTTTGCAAATCAGGGTCCAGATGCTTGGATTAAAGGAATTGTACCTCAATATATAACAACAAATCCTTATATCGCAAACCAATATGCTAAAACTGTATTTGGATACTTACGAGACTATGCTGCGAGGGAGGATACAGATAAAAATACCGTCATCTACATAATGGAGCTCGCAGCAGGAGTGGGAAGATTTACATATACTTTTCTAAAAAGATTTTTACATATAATTGAAAATTCTTCACTAAAAGGTATAAAGTTTAAATATATAGTAACGGATTTTGCCGAGAGTAATATTGAATATTGGCAAAACCACAGCTTTTTAAAGCCTTATTTTGAATCTGGAGTGCTTGACTGTGCAACTTTTGACATATCTAAAGATGAAGAGATTAGGCTTAGACATAGTGGTGAAGTTCTATCAAGTGGTAAACTAAAAAATCCTTTAATTCTAATTGCTAATTATACCTTTGACAGTCTTCCTCAAGATACTTTTTATGTTAATGAAGGAGAACTTTTTGAAGGATTGATTACAGTGACCTCTCCAAATGAGAAGATCGATCCTAATGATAAATCCATTCTGGCAGGTTTGGATTATTACTATACAGATAAAAAAATTGTGGACAATGATTATTACGAAGACAAGAATTTTAATGATGTGCTTCTACATTATAAAAATAGTTTAGAGGATACAGCGTTTTACATGCCTATAATTGGGTTAAGGTGTATTTCTAGATTAAGAAGGTTATTCAATGATGATATAGTCCTAATAGCTGCTGACAAGGGTTATAAAAATGAAAAAGCTATGTTTAAAAACTATCACCCATTTTTATCAAAACACGGATGCATTTCTATGACAGTCAACTTTCATGCTCTTGAGCTATATTTCAAAGGGCTTGGTGGAAAAGCCATACACAGCATATATGAACACGAAAATATAAACGTGTCTCTATTTTTATTAAGTAAGAGTAATCATGATTTTATAGAGACTTCAATGGCTTATAAAGAGATTATTGAAAGCATAGGACCAGATGACTTCTATATTATAAAAAAAGCAATTATGCCTTTAAGTAAGTATTTAACTACGAAAGAACTTTTGACTTTTCTAAGGTTTACAGTTTGGGATTCTAGAACCTTTCTTGAAATGTATAAGATATTACTTGAAAGAATAGCAAATGAAGAAAACTTCCCAAAAGATGAACTGATTGATGCAATCAATAAAGTTTGGGAACATTATTTCCCTATTGGTGAAGAGGGAGATTTAGGATATTATTTTGGTTCAATATTAGGTTATCTTGGTCACGATAATGATGCACTAAGATTTTTTGAGTTTTCATTAGAATTTTATGGTGAGTGCCCTGAAACCAATTATGAAATTGCACTTTGCTATTACAATTTACAACAAATTGATAGAGCACTTGAGTACACCGAAAAATCTCTAGTTTTAGATCCAGATTTTGAAGAGAGCAAAAATTTAAAAAACATAATTGAGGACATATTACTAGAGAAGTAGAATTCTAACTCTCTAGTATAGCTCTTCCAAACTATTTTCCATGATATCTACTCCTTACGATACTATAAGTTCTTATGAAATTAATAAAAATCAACTAAAGGTTAAAGCACTAAAAATAGATTATATTAAAAAAATTTCATTAATTCAAATAGGAAGGCATAAGAGATTTGTTAAATAGAATTAGTGGTTTCATAGAGAAACATATTGGTGAAGTATTTGTAATAAAAAAATAAAATATAGTTATAATTAAAGACATGCAGTTTGATTAAAGTTGTATGTCTTTAATTATGTGAAATTTTTTATTATAAAGTTATTTTGACTTTTTGTAAAATGAAATTGATGCATGTATTGGTTATTCACTTGAAATCGGTTTATTTGAACGTTCACAAACGGTTTGTACTAAAACACCATACAACTATACTGATCTTGGCTTGTTACCACTTACAAATATAAACAATAAGCCATCAAAAGCTAGAAAGCTTATTGAAAAGCATACTGTGGGGAAACTGCCCGGATTCATTCGCCTACATTTTGGACATAGTTTAACTTCTGATCTATGCTCCGCAATTTTAACTTTTATTTCTGGCATATCTATAACTTGTGATGTTCCTTGATTATAGATTTCAATTATTTTGCTCTCGCTCACGGATGTTACCACCTTACCATTAGTTTTTTTAAAGATATGTATTATAATACCAAAAACTGATGGTAATAAAAAATATATTATACACTATATTTGGTAAAAAATCAATATTATTATCACTAAACGTATATTTTTAGTAATAAAAAGAATATTTTAGAAAAATAAATAAGATAATCAAATTATTTGCTTTTAATACCTTGTTTTGTACGTTTAGAGTAATAGCTATTTATTTAATTTAGGTATTATGAGATTATGTAATTCTAATTAGTTACAATATAGTCATTAAATATAAAAAAAGAGGAGAGATAATAATAAAATGTTAAAAAGAGGAGATCTAAAAGTAGAATTGCAAATAAGAGGAGTAAGTATAAATAGAGATATGTATAAAGAATTAGTTGAGAAATATAATGTTCCTCATTTGCAATACAATAAAATATTACTATATTTTGTAGATAAAAATAGTGAACAGCACCCTGTATATACGTATATAAATAGTGAAAATAGTTTATTTTCTCTTTCTAAAGATAGAGAAAATAAACTATTTATTAGTAATGGGCAAGAAAAAATAGATGTTAGAATTTCACCCAAACCTAAATATTATGAAATGGAAATAAATAATAAAAAATGTTATGAAATTGCGAATATAGAAGCTGATGGACATTTAGCTGTAACGATTGACCATAGTTGCATTCACTTCATTAATAAAAAACAATGTAAATTTTGTAGTATAAATAGTTGGACTGATAATAGAAAAAATACTCAAGAAGAATTATTAAAAGTTATAAAGATTGCATATGATATGAATCTTATTAAACATATATCAATTACTACAGGAACAATAAATACCAAGGATAAAGGCATAAAAGGAATATTAAATTTTATAGAGAAGTTGGATATGTACGGTATTTATGTACCAATAGCATGTGAGTTTGAACCAGTAGATGATTTAGAGTGGATAAAAAAATTGCATGAGTATAGTGTTAGAACAATATCTTGCAATATTGAGATAGTAGAAGAAATAGTAAGAAGAAGGATTATGCCAGGAAAAGGTTGTATACCTAAGGAAATCTATTATAAAAATTGGTTGAAAGCAGTAGAGCTATTTGGGGAAAATCAAGTATATACAAATATAATTTTAAGTAAATATAATGAAGATTTTAATGAAATTAAAAGAAATTTAGAGTTTATATGTAAGCTAGGAGTAATTCCGTCTACTGGATTAATATATCCTGAAAATAATACTGAATTATTTGGTTGTGACATGCCAGATGAAAATTTTATTAAAGAAGTTCATAGAAATAATATATTTAATATTATTGATAATGGTTTAAGCCCTATGGTCGTAGCAGCAGGGTCTCCTAGAAATGGAGCATATAGTCCAATTAAGGAATATTTTTTAGATTATAAATAGAAATATAGATCTAAAGTTACGAAATCTATTAAAAAATAGGATACATTGCAGTAGCGACTAGTAAAAAATAATTTTAGTAAGATAGGAGTAAAAAATGAATTTTAAGAATAATATTTTATTCAAGCAAAATCAATTATTGATGATTTGTATTTCAATATTGGTTTTTAACTTAAGCTATAGTATATTAGTACCTATAATTCCTAATTTTTTTGATTCGTTAGGAATGAGTACTGTAATGATAGGGTACATAATGTCATTATATGCAGTAAGTAAAGCTATATGCCAAGTACCTTCAGGGATGATATCTGACTTAATAGGAGATAAGAAAGTATTAGTTGTATGTTTATCTTTGCTTTGCATGATACTCTTTTCATATACTGTCTTTAACATATCTATAATAATTAGTATTATTTATATATTAGAGGGAGCAGTAACAGGAATGGCATATCCTGCAATATATTCAATATTATCAAGATCTGTAGATGAGGGCAGAAGAGGTGAATCTGTAGGTGTATTTACTACCTTTTCATCATTAGGAGTAGCAATAGGTCCCTTGCTAAGTGGGATAATTATATCAATATTTAAAGAATATGACTTAGCATTTTATGTTTCATCAATTGGATCATTAATAACAGCATTATTAGTGTTTATAAATATTAAGAAAATAAGTACAGATATTAAAATAGAGAAAAATGATTTTAATAAAAGTAACAATAGAATTAAGAACAAATTAAAATATATAGGAGAATATAAATTAGGATGGGATATAGTGATGTTAGGTTGTATTGCATTGCTAGGAGATTTTGTAGAGGGCTTTATGATATCTATTTTCCCAATTTATAGTAATAGAATTCTGAATTTATCAATTACTTACGTTTCGGTGATGCTATCAGTTAACTTTTGTATTTTTTCATTATCTGCCTCATTTGCTGGAAGGATAAGTGATAAAATTGGAGATAAGAAACAAATAGTTTATTCTTTAATTGTTATAAGCTTAGCCTTTTTATCCTTATTTTTTGTGAGGCCAATATATTTATTTACTATAATTATGTTAGTGGAGTCCCTTGCAGCGGTATTTTTATATTCAGCTTTACAAAGTGCACTTTCGAAATTAGGTAATAATGATATAAAAGGAGTGATATTTGGATTTGTAGGTACATTTCAATCTATTGGACTAGCACTTGGACCAATAGTATCAGTTTTTTTATATGAATATAAGAGTAACTGTGTATTTTTAGGTTTATCAACAATTTCAATTTTAGTTTTATTTATATTTATCTTTATTAATAGAATTATTTTAAAGAGAGAAGTATAGAAATTTCAAAACTCCTAGATTGTATAAATAATAAAGCAGCATTCGATATAAATAATATCTTTTTTTCTGGCGTTTGGGGGTTGGGTGTTTATTTAGGATATGCTGATTGGATGAGAGGAACATTAATAAAAGCAGAACTGAGTAATATCGATATTGTTACAAAGTTTTGTGGAGGTTTTGTTTTTGATTGTTATGGAATAAATCTTATATAAGAAAAGCAAGTTCCAGTAATAGAATCAATGATAAATTCTGGAAAGTTGTATCGATGGGAGATAGAAGGTAAAATATGTGGAATGGTAAATGTAAAATATAAATCAGAGAGACATGCTCGTAGCAATAATGTTTATACACAACCAGAGTAAAGAAAAAATGGATATGTTAGTACAATGGTTTCGGAGTTAGGTTTAATGCGCAGACTTTAATCCTGTCAGCAAATTGAAGTATCAATGTAATGTTGGGAGATTAAACTTCTGGGATTGCATATTGATTGTTTATGGAAAACTGCTTTCCTCCTGTAATTGAAGAATGGCTTTCTTTTAAATATGCTAATACTCGTAGAGTAGTAACAGAAGGATTTCGTATTTGGACAAGTAGACCTTTTTTCAAAGAGAATCCATAAAAAGCATAGTGGATTAGTAGTCGAAGAACTTAAAACATGGGATTTATCAGATAAATCCATTACTCAAGTATATAAGTTGGCAATAAAATATATAAAGTAGATAAGGAGATTAATATGAAAAATTATGATAATTTTTGATATAATTTATACAAAAAATTCTTTAAAGGTGTAACAATTAAGGTTTTGTAGTGGATACAACCTTGTAAATAATTGTGATTAATATTTATAAATGAATGGAGATGTATTTTTGATGAATAAAGATGACGACGCTAAACATTGGAAATTAGGTATTTTTTACTACAATCCAGATAATCCGTCTGAATCTGTTGACAAGAGGAGAGGCATAGGAAGTACTATTAATTTTGGTAGTAAAGTTGGTAGACGTATGTTTGCACTTATATTTGTACCCTTCATTATAATAATACTAATGCTTATTATCTTTGGATTTTTGAAATAGGAAAGTAACTAAAAAGTAATTAATTCAAATCTGTAATATATAGTGTATAAAATTATTCCTTCTATGAGAGGACGGTTAGTAATAGGAATGAATATTTCTAACAGAATCAAAAATATAAACAAAATCAAAGGTAATAAACATTGAAAAATTAATGTTTATTACCTTTCCCTATGCTACCTTATGAGAATTATCATTATCTATAACAACTCCAAGCTTTGTTGATATTATGGTATTTAATTGTTTCTCTAAGCGTATTAACAGATATACAGCAACAGCGATAGCAAAACCGTTATTAACTATCAAATTAATTAATTCAGTAGAAGGAAATGACAATGTAATATTTGAAGATTATACAGTAAAAGATTTAGATGAAGATGTAATAAAGAAATAGATTTAGTTCTAGAGAGCCAGATCATCTTTGGAATGCACTTGATAATGAAGCAGTTATGCAAATATTGTTGCAAACATATAAAAAAAGCTGCACTACAAGGTGTTATAACCAAGTAATACAGTAATTCATTTAAACTATTGGTGCCGCTGGCCGGATTCGTAAAACAGGTTGTCCATTAATATATACTAATGATTGAAATACTGACACTCACAAGGCTTATGCAACATTAGTATATTTTTAGTTTTTAGTAATTGGTACTTTCATAGTACCAAAAATAGTACCAAAAAAATAGGCTAGTTAATTCTAGCCTAATCAAACATACCATTAATTTTTTCATATTCTTTTTTATTCTTATCTTTATTAATTTCAGCATATACAAGCATAGTCATTTTAATATCAGTATGACCAACCCAGTCCATAACAGTACGAGGGTTAATATCTTTGCTTAAACAATTAGTTATAAAGATATGCCTTAAACTATGGTAATGTAGATCTGTTTTAATTGCAGCTCTTTTTAGCGCTGCTTTTAAATGTCTATTAGGTTTTTTATTATCAATATAATCACCATTATCTTTACAGAATATCAAATTGTTATCAAAATATAATTCGCCGAACTTAAGTCTATTTTCCATGTTCTTTTTAAGTATTGATTTAATAATAGGTTTAAGCATATTAGGAAGTGGGACTTCTCTTATGCTCTTTTTTGTTTTTGGAATAGTAACTCTATTCTCATATATTTTTTTACCTTCTTTGGTTAATTCGCCAGTCCATACAAGTTTAACAGATTTGTTTATTTTAATTGTCATGTTGTTAAACTCTATATCATTAACTTGTAAAGCCATGGCCTCGCCAAGACGTAAGCCACACATTAAACCAACCAATATTATTCCTTCAAGTTCATCATCTTGTAAAGTCTGTATGAAGCATTTTTGTTCATCTTCACTTATATAGTTTTCCTTCTCTTCTATTACATCATGGTTTTTAGGATATATAATACCCTCTATTGGGTTGTATTTAATCTTATTAATTGATTTAGCATATCTAAAACAATTACCTATGCAACTATTCATTGTCTTAACTTGTGATACTGTATGATCCTTTAATAATTCATTAGTGATTTTTTGTAAATACATTGTATCAACATCAACTAATTTAGCATTGTTAAGGCCTTTGTTAGGTTTTATATAATTTCTATAGATACCTTCCCATTTTTCAAAAGTAGAAGGCTTCAATGCTTGCTTTTTAATATTCCATAACCAATCATAGTAGAAGTTACCTAACGCAGAGTTATCACTATTGTTAACATATTTGTCCTGGTACTCTTTTAATTTGTCCTTAGCTTCTTTTTGAGTTTTACCATAAATCTTTTTCCTTTTTTGATTTCCAGTTAGAGGATCAGAACCAATTGTAATTGTTATACGCCAATACTTTTTACCATTTTGTATTACCCATCCAGCAGAGCCTTCACCACTTGACCTCTTAGCCATAAGTTCACCTTCTTTTTATTCTTCACTATAGAGAAAATAGAAATCATCTATAATTTTATAAACTTCAAATTCAGTATATCTTTTAATATTTGTTAGCATTCGTTTTCCATGTTCTATAAATTCTTTTTCAGGAATAGTTGCAACAACAGATTTATCTTTTACAATACTTACATCCCAGTTATTAGTATTCTGCAGTAATGTATAGCCACTAGATTCTATTTTTTCTAATATAACAGGGAAGTCTGAATCAAGGGCTAAAGCTTCTGAATACATTTCTTTTAATTCTTTCCCACCTTCAGTTAGACTTACAATGTTAGTATCTTTAATTAAATCATTAATGGATACACCAAGAGCATTAGCTATCTTATTTAACATCTGGATACTAGGCTCAACTTCATTATTCTCATATTTTTGTACCATTCTTTCAGATTTATCAATTATGGTTGATAATTCTTTCTGAGTTATTTTCTTTTCCTTACGCTTATCTTTAATCCTATTTCCTATATTCAAATATAAGCACCTCCTTATTATGTATAATACCATAATACGAAATAAAAATACATATAAAATAAAAAAAGTATTGACATAAGAAATAAAAATACGTATTATAAAGTTAACACGAAATATAAATGCGTGAAACAAGAGAAAAGGGGGGATAAACATGCAAGCTAAAACAACTAAAATAGCAAGAGTTAAATTAGGACTTACACAAGAGCAGCTAAGAAAAAAACTAAAAGATGAATATTCAATTGGTCTTTCCCCGTGTACAATAGTCGCAATTGAAAAAGGAAAATACTCCAGTCTTAGACATGAAACTATGATCGCGTATGCAAAAGCACTTAATTCTACAGTTCAAGAATTGTTTTTTGAAAACTAATTTCCACAGATTTGTGAAAAAGGTATTGGTCAAGCTCCATAAATAAAGTACACCATTGGAGGCTAAAAGGTGAATATTACAACGTTGAATATTATTGAAAGGAGATTATTAATATGGTAGACATTCAAGAGTATAGGGAAAAAGTCCAAAAGAAAACCTGTAATATCAAAGAGCTATCCAAAATATTAGGAGTTTCAGAAGCAAAGGCAAGACGAATAACACATATAGAAGGTGCTCCAGTGTTGAAAATAGGGAGAGATATAAGAATCATAATATCTAAATTAGATGATTTCTTAGAGAATCACATAGGAGAAGTCTTATAAATCAAGGGGAGGTTGTTAATTATATGAAAGAAATAAGAAGTTTTAGAGGCATAACAGCAGAAAGATTAATTGAAGCATTAAAAGAAGTTCCAGTAGATACAAAGATATGTATAGAGATATTAGGGGATAATTTCCCTGCTAAGCAAGTTAAAGAATGTACTTACTATGATTGGGACAATGGCAAAAAGGCAGCAGAGCATAGAGGAATCTTAATAGGATAGGTGATGATATGACAGAAACAAATGCAGAATTAATAACGAATTACAATTCAGATATTAAAATAAAACATGATGGACAAATATCAATAGCTACAGCAAACAATAAAACATCAAAGCATTGGAAAAATAAAGTCCTATTGTGGTCAGAATTTGTTGAAAAGTTAAGTCACACAACAAGAACACCTGAAACTTATGCAGAGTATAAGAAGATGTCAAAGACTGATAGAGACAGAATTAAAGACGTTGGAGGATTCTGCGGGGGTTCATTAAAAAATGGTCGTAGGAAGGCAGAAAATGTTGCCAATAGAACTGTATTAACATTAGATTTAGATTATGTTGTTGGTGATGTATGGTCAAGTATAGAACTATTATGGGACTTTGGATGCTTAATATATTCAACTCATACTCATGCATCTGATAACCAAAGATTAAGGCTTGTAATTCCTTTATCAAGGCCAGTTCTTCCAGATGAATATCAAGCAATCAGTAGAATGATTGCTGATGATTTAGGAATAGATCAATTTGATGATACAACATATGAACCAAGCCGTTTAATGTATGGACCAAGTACTAGCTGTGATGGAGAATATATATTTAAAGTACAGGATTTAGAATGGTTAAATCCTGATGATGTATTAAATAGATATATATTTGGCTGGGAAGATATAAGTTATTGGCCAGAGAGTTCAAGGGCGAGAGCAAAGATAAGTTCAGCTATAAAGAGACAAGAGGATCCTTTAGAAAAGAAAGGTGTTATTGGTGCATTTTGCAGAACTTACAGTATTAGTGAAGCTATAGGAGAGTTTTTAAGTGATACTTATACTGGAGGTGCAGATGAAACTAGATACACATATACAGAAGGAAGTACTTCAGGTGGATTAGTTATATATGAAGATAAATTTAGTTTTAGTCATCATGGAACAGATCCAACAAGTGGAATGTTATGCAATTCATTTGATTTAATAAGGATCCATAAGTTTGGTGAATTAGATGACGATGCTAAAGACGGAACGCCACAGGCAAGTATGCCATCATTTATTAAAATGAAGTCTTTTGCATCTAGTGATAAAAATGTACTTGTCACAATGGGAAAAGAAAAAATGGTAGCAGCTCAGGAAGATTTTGGGACATTGGATACAGATGAAGAGAGTAACACCGAGTGGCTTACTAAACTTGAATATACAGAACAAGGAAAGTTAAAACCCACAAGTTATAACTATAAAATGATTTTACTGAATGAGCCAACGCTGAAAAGTAAGTTTAAATATAATGAGTTTAGTGTACTTATAGAAAAGACAAGCTTAAAATTACCCTGGAAAACAAGAAAGAAAGCGATTGAAGATAATGATATTGCAGAACTGAAAAGTTTCATTCAACGCGCTTATTCAATAAATAATAATACTAATTTTATTGAGGGGCTAACTATGGCAGCATATGAGTTATCATTTCATCCAGTAAGAGAGTATTTGGATAATTTAAAATGGGATGGAGAACACCGAGGTGAAAATATACTAATTGATTATATGGGGGCTGAGGATACTGAATATACAAGAGCTGTATTAATCAAAATGCTACTAGCAGCGATTACGAGAGTTTATCACCCAGGCTCTAAATTTGATTGTATGTTAGTTTTGCAAGGTAAGCAGGGTTTAGGGAAGTCAGAACTTATAAAGAGATTAGCCCATAATATTGAGTGGTTTTCAGATAATAAAGTAGATATAGATGATAGCAAAAAGGTTATCGAAAATTATGGAGGAAGATGGTTGATTGAAATAGCTGAGCTTGATGGATTTAATAAAAAAGAAAATGGGGCTATAAAAAGATTTATCACAACAATTCAGTATATATCAAGAATGGCTTTCATGAAATCAACAACAACTTATCTTGTTCAGTATATACTTTTTGGAACAACTAATGAGCCAAAGTTCTTGACGGATAAAACAGGAAACAGAAGATTTTGGGTAGTAAAGTGTGATCCTGAAAAAGTGCGTAAAAACGTATTTGACTTATCAGAAAATGACATAAATCAAATATGGGCCGAAATATTAATAATGTATAAAGAATATAAAGAAAAAGGATGTAAGAATTATTTACTTTTAAATGAAAAACAAAAGAAGTATGTTGAAGAAATACAAAAAGACTTTACAAAAGATGACCTGGGTGATGTTATACAAGATAAATTTAATTTCGATGCACCAACAGAAAAATGGTGCAAATCTACGCCAACAGATTTATTATCTAGGCTTAATTTATCGGATTCAGAGAAAAGATTGGCAAAACAGAATTTAAAAATCACTCTAGAAGATAGATTTGGAATAGTACAAAATAGGTCTAAGAGTTTCAGGTATTATATAATACCACCTTTAAGGACGGATGATCCTTTTGAAACAGTGGGAGATATAGAAAATTCTGAACAAAGGTGACAAAGGTGACAGAGGGTGACAACTAAAAATTAGGGCTTGTCACCCGGTTAAATCTAGTTGTATCCATGATTTATACGGTATGGGTGACAAGGTGACAACTAGTATTATAAGAGGTAGTAAAAACAAGGATATACATATAATAATATATACTATATATTCTTTATTTTACTAATATGTATGTAATGGGTTGTCACCTTGTCATAAATAGCATGAACTGTTGAAAATACAAGGGTTAAACTGATGACAACTAGCTCAAAGGGGTTGTCACCTACGTGGAAATATTGAATTGGAGCGTCGAAACTCAAAAAAAGGAGGATATAAAAAGTGAGTAAAGTTGATAGATATGATAGACAAAATTTAAGTGAAGGAGAATTAGAACAGTATAAAAATGATTTAGACACAGTTGAGCATCTTGTATCACGTATGCAAAAAGTGCAAGGAAATTCAACTAATGCAGAAACCTCTCCAATAATATTAACTCTAGACACGTATGTGGAATTAAGAGAGGCACATTTTAACGAGAGTGAGGCTCTTAAATTAGCAGAAATAATAAGTAATAACTACTATAAGGATCTTAAGCATAGAACAATTATGAAATAAAAGTATATGTAAGTAGCGAAAATAAATATATAAAGAGTAAGGGAGTAGATTAATATGCCAGTGTCACATAATCCTAGCATGGGAGTACCAATATATCACTATTCAATTAATGCTATAAAAGAGAATAGAGCTGTAGCTATTAAATCAAGTGATAAAAAATTTAATAGGCACCAAAGAAGAAAGCTAGAAAGAAAAATAAGTAAGAAT